>WNFY01001104.1_pt1 | contig 56253 bp, 60 predicted proteins | sample 5400091 | NCBI WGS metagenome assembly WNFY01 (sample SAMN13153364, study PRJNA577476) | soil metagenome | isolation source: 60 cm soil or saprolite under grassland replicate 1 | place: USA:California | collected 2016-06-15
GGGAGGAAACCTGCAATGAAGGACACGCAGAAGTCCGCCAAGAGCACCACCGCGATCGACAAGAAGTTCGAGGGATTCACGGACGAGGAACGAGGCGCGATGAAGGAGCGCGCCCAAGAGCTGAAGGCGGCCGCGCGCCGCGGCCCGCGCGCGGACAAGGCGGACGCCGAAAGCGCCGTGCTCGCGAAGATCGCCGAGATGCCGGAACCGGATCGCGCCATGGGCGAGCGGCTCCATGCCATCATCAAAGCCAGCGCGCCAGCCCTCTCGCCGAGACTCTGGTACGGGATGCCCGCGTATGCCAAGGACGGCAAGGTCGTCTGCTTCTTCCAAAGCGCGCAGAAGTTCAACACCAGGTACGCGACGTTCGGCTTCAGCGACAAGGCGAACCTCGACGAAGGCGCCATGTGGCCGACCGCCTTCGCTCTGACGGAGTTGACCGCCGCCGACGAGGCAAGGATCGGCGCGCTCGTGAAGAAAGCGGTGAGCTGAGGACTGAGCAAGCCACTGGACCCCGCCCTAGGACTTGCTTCGTAACTGGTGTTGCCTGTCGTTGAGGTCCCGGCGTGGCGGTGATCGATAACTGAAGAGGTCTCCGGTAGATGGGTTAGCGACCAAGCAAACCTGAATACGACCGGAGACCTCGTGGCCAGCGTAGCGGCGGCGAGGCGGCACGATCTCACCGACGCGCAGTGGGCGATGCTCGCGCCCGCGCTGCCTGCGGCGTCGGTGAGGGGTCGTCCGCCCAGGTGGACTAAACGGCAGATCATCGACGGGATCCGCTGGCGGGTGCGGACCGGGGCGCCGTGGCGGGACGTGCCCGCGGAGTATGCACCCTGGCCGACGCTGTACCGGTGGTTTCGCCGCTGGCAGCGTGATGGCACCTGGGCGGCGGTCCTGGCCGTGCTGCAGGCACACGCCGATGCTGCTGGGAAGATCAGCTGGATGGTGGGCGTGGACTCCACGATCAGCCGTGCGCATCAGCACGCGGCGGGTGCCCGTCGTGACGGTGACGGGCAGAAGGAACCGCCCGGCGGGGTGGCGAGCGAGCCGGACGATCACGGCCTGGGCCGTTCGCGCGGCGGGTGGACCACCAAGACGCATCTGGCGTGCGAGCAGGGTCGCAAGGTGTTGGCGGTGGTGGTGACCGGTGGGCAGCGCGGCGACAGCCCGCAGTTCATCCCGGTGCTGGGCCGGATCCGGGTGGCGCGGGTCGGCGGTGGCCGGCCGCGGACTCGTCCGGACCGGGTCCTGGCCGACAAGGCGTACACCAGCCGGGCCAACCGGGCGTATCTGCGCCGGCTCGGGATCGCGGCGTGCATCCCGAGCAAGGCCGATCAGGACGCCCATCGCCGCGCGAAGGGGTCCAAGGGCGGGCGGCCACCCGCCTTCTGACGGCCGGAGTCGGCGGGGACTGCTCATCTTGCTTGGCGTAGCCCTCGAGCTCGGCCGCGCGGTCCCGCAGTGTGCCAGGGTAGGATCGACTGGTCGGCGCAGAAGGCCACCGCGCTGCGTTGCCGGCGGCGTGTCGCGACCGTCGAGCGGGTGAGGATCCTTCACGGAGGCAGCCGGTGAGCGAGAACGAGTCGGGTGCCATGGCGACGAACAAGACGTTGCAGCCCTCGCTCGCCGAGGTACTGGCGCTCCGGCGAGGCTGCACACGGTTCCTTCATTCCCACGGCGCGCGCAGCGCTGCGGAGTATCTGGCGGAGATCCCGCCCGATACGGAGGTTGACCTGTACGGCCAGGGCGGGGTCGTCTGTGAGCTTGAGGCTGAGGTGGCGCAGATCCTGGCGAAGCCGGCCGCCGCATTCCTGCCCAGTGGGGTGATGGCCCAACAGATCGCGCTTCGCATCCATGCCGATCGACGCGGCCGGCGGACCGTCGTGTTTCATCCCTTGTGCCATCTGGAGCAGAAGGAGCTGCGCGCTTACCAGCGGCTGCACGCCCTTGTCGGGCGGCCTGTCGGCGAGCCCCACCGCCTGCTCACCGTCGGTGACCTGCTCGTGGAGCGGTGGACGGGCGAGCTCGCAGCTGAGCCGCCGGCGGTCCTCCTGCTCGAGCTGCCCCAGCGAGATATCGGCGGGCAGCTGCCTGGTGGGAAGAGCTGGTCGCCCAGGTCGAGTGGGCGCGCGAGCGCGGTGCGGCCGTGCACCTGGATGGCGCGCGACTGTGGGGCTGCGAATCCTTCTATGGCCGCTCGTTGGCGGAGATCTCGGAGCCGTTCGACACCGTCTACACGTCCTTTTATAAGCAACTGGGCGGACTCGCCGGTGCAGTGCTGGCGGGCTCGGAGGATGTGATCGCCGAGAGCAAGGAGTGGCGGCGGTGGCGGCACGGCGGAATGCTCTACGGACTGTGGCCCAACGCGGCGTCCGGCCTGGTGGGCCTGCGAACGCGGCTGCCGCGGATGGCTGCCTACCAGGAGCAGGCGGCGACGCTCGCCGAGGCCGTTCGCGGCCTTGCCGGCGTTGAGGTGATCCCTGACCCGCCGCACACGCCGATGATGCACCTGCTCTTCCACCGTGAGGCGGGCGCCGTAAGGGCAGCTGCACTGCGGATTGCCGGGGAGGATCGGGTCTGGACCTTCGCGCAGCTGGCTGGGACCGACGTGCCGGGGGTGTGCCGCGCCGAGCTTGAGGTCGGCGACGCAACCCTGGGCTGGACGCCCGCCGCGTTTCGCGACCTCATGCAGCGGCTGCTGACGGATTGACCCGGGTACTCGCCACCCCCAGCGCCTCGTAGGCTACGCGCGGCGCAAACCACCACTAACTTCGACCGGCTCCCTGACAGACGTCCTCGAGAGGTGAGCCGCACGGTCAGGCTTCGGCCCAGGGGGAACGTCGCCTGCTGTCCTGCACCGGCAAGGGTGCGCTCGAACTTGGCTTGGCCGTGGGCCCAGAACCCGCAGGCCAGCCCGCAGAACGTGGTGAAGGTGGGGGCGGTGAAGCAGCCGTGGAAGCGCACCCGGATCCTTGAGCAGGGCAAGGAGAGTGTTAATTTGGAGCTCTCATCAGTGGGAGTCTCTGCGCGAATGACTGGGGGGTGTTTGTGGATCGCAGCGAAGCCCTCTCAACCCTCGCCCTTGCCGAGGAGGCACGGCTGGAGTTGACCGGGCCACAAGTCAGGGAGTGGCTCGACCGGTTGCAGGCACAACACGACCGCATCCGCGACGCCCTGGTGTGGTTTCTGGAGCACGGCGGCGAGCGGGAAGCGCTCAGGCTTGGTGTCGCCCTTTGGCGCTTCTGGATGGTCCGGGGCGACAACGCCCAGGGGCGAGCATGGCTTGAGCGGGTGCTGGCCACGCCCGCAGCGGCCGAGCCGACTCCGGTTCGGGCACAAGCCCTCTATGGGGCCGGACTCCTGGCGTTCCGCCAGGGCGACCAGGAAGCCTCACGCGCGTTCAACCAGGAGGCTCTGGAGGTGGCGCGCAAAGCGGAGGATCGCCGAGGGGAAGCCAACGCCCTCGTTGGGCTGGCCCGAGTGGCATTCCGCGAGGGTGACCATCAGGCCGTGCGCGCGCGTGCGCAGGAGGCCCTTGCCGTTGCCCGTGGGCTGCAGGAGCCGGAGGCGGTGTCTGCCCCGCTGCATCTGCTCGCCGCCGGGACCCGCCAAGCTGGCGACTACCCCCGAGCCCGAGCACTGTACGAAGACAGCCTGGCGCTCAGCCGGGAGCTTGGCGACCAGCGGATGGTGGCCATGGAGCTGCTCAACCTGGCCGCCGTGGACAAGCAGCTCGGGAATCTTTTGGGTGCGGAGGCCCTGCTCCGCGAGGGCATCCCCCAGATGCGGGCAGTGGGCGACCAGGGTCTGACGGTGGCCGGCCTGGTGGTGATGGCCGGGGTGCTGACGGGAGGGGCCGAACCCGCGCGCGGTGCTCGCTTGCTCGGGGTGGTGGATGCGCTCGTGGAGGCGTCGGGGCAGGTGCTCGACCCCGACGACCAGGCCGAGTACGAGCAGGCTGTAGCCTCTGCCCGCGCAACCCTGGGTGGTGGCGCGTTCGAGGTGGAGCGGGACCAGGGCAGGGACATGTCGCTTGAGTCGGCAGTTGCCTACGCCCTTGGGTGAGCCAACCCGGTCTGCTCGATGTCTGCAGCCGGTCCATCGGTGACAGGCGGCGGCGGGCAGCGCAGGCGCGGGCGTCGGCGGCACTAACGCCGTAGCGGCCGGGCATATCGCGCGACCTCCAGCCGGCCAGGCGCAGCAAGTCCGTCTCAGCCACTCGTGACAAAATGTATGCCGAAGCTGATGGGTACAGGCTCGGGATGCCGGCCTGCGCGGCCCTGCGCGAGCCGTTTGAGGGCAACCCCCGGCTCCCCGCCAGGTCACCCCCTGAACAGTTTCCTCGGCTGACTGAGTCAGCAGTCCAAGCAAAACTGCGAAACTCCAGTTCTGACTGACTCTGTTGGCGAAGTCGGGGTCGTGATCAGGCCGCTGTGAGGCCGTGAGCGGTACACAGTTGGTGGATGCGGGTAGGGCGGCGCGCGGGTTGGGGCTTGGTGTTGAAGTGGGCGCCGAGGCGGCCGATGTTGAGGGCCATGCCGATGAAAACGTTCTGCAGGTGGGCTTTGGGTAGGCCGCGGTAGCGGGAGTGGCGCAGGTCCGGGCCGCGGACGGCCTGGGAGACGGTGCCTTCGATCCCGGCCCGGAGGTTGTAGGTGGTGCGCCACTGGTCGGTGTCCTGGGCCCGCTGGGCCGTCATGCGGGCCTGGTGGACCGGCTCGGGGTGGATGGTGATCCGGCGGGGGATGTGGGGAGCCGCCAGGGTGCACTGGTCGCGGATCGGGCGGGGCCGGCAGTGGTGGCGGGAGAAGGCGAAGGTGACCAGGCCGCGTTTGTCCGGGCGCATGGAGCGGCTGGTCTGGCCGGCGGGGCAGCGGGCGGTGCCGGCCCGCCAGTCGACGGTGAAAGCGCTGGGCCCGAAGGTGCCCTGACGGGCGTTGCGGCCGGTGAGCACGGCGACCGGGGCGACCAGGGTGATCCCGCGCGCCGCGGAGGCGGCGAGGTTGGCGGCGCTGGGGTCGCCGGCGTCCAGCAGGTGCTCACCTGGGGCCAGGCCGCATCGTCGGCCTCGGCTTGCCCTTGGTGCTGTAGCGGGCGTCCGCGTCATAGGGCGAGTGGATGCGCTGGGCGGCCGGGGGCAGCTCGCCGGCGTCCTTGTAGCGCAGACGCCCGGCGGGCGTGCGCTGGTAGTGCTGATCCCACAGGACGCGCAGGATCTTCACCTGGGGCAGGTCGTTGATCCAGGCCGCGGCCGGGTCGGCATCGACCGCGTCTAGCAGGCGCTGGCCGTCGGCACCGATCTGCTCGGTCAGCTTGGCGGCGGAGGCGTGCTTGCGGCCAAGCAGCCGGGCGGTCTCCACCTTGCGGCCGTAGCGCTCGTCCCAGCCCGGCCGCAGCAGCGGCACGATCCAGCCGGGACTGATCCGGGCGATCTCCTCCAAGGCGGCGCGCAGGCCCTCGCCGAGGGTCTCGATCCGGTCCGGGCCGCCGCACGCAGGCGAGCACATGCGTGGAGTCGGTGCGCACCCGGCCACCAGCCCGGACCAGCCCAGCAGCCTTCAGCCGTTCCAGCATCCCGTCCAGCAGGGCGTCCGCCCGGCCGCCCTCGGCCAGGCGCGCGCGGAACTCGCTCAGCACCGAGGCGTCAAAGCCGGTGTAGTCCAACTCCAAGCCCAGAGCGTACTTCCAGGAGATCCGGTCCGCGACCGCCTGCGCGGCCTCCCGATCCGACAGGTTGTGCCGGAACTGCAAGATGGTCACCATCAGCAACAACGCAGGCGGCAGCCCAGGCTGCCCGAGCCGGGGGTACATGTCCGCAAACTCGCCCGCGGTGAAGTCCTCATCCCCAAACAGCGGGCCCAACGCGTCCCGCACCCGCATCTCATCGGCCCCCCGTGGATGCACCCGGCGGGCCAACACCGCCGTCTCCACCGGGATCTCTGGAACACCCACCGGACGCAGCACACACCACTCCTCAAAAGAAGAAGAACCCCGACCCTCACCGCCCCATCGGGCAGGCCAGTACTCTCTCACGCCAGGCACCTCGACTTCGCCAGCAGAGTCAGTTATGAAATACTGGCGACCAATGGCGTTGGGTAATTCCAGGGATGCGCCAACCTGGCACAACGGACCTGTCAGTATCCGGTTCGAATAGGCGAGAACAGATAGCGCATGACGACGGGTTACGATGATGCGTCCGATCCCAAGCAGCCATCGCGATTCGATGCCTATCCGCTCGACTTTCGGCACACCCAGCAGCTCCGACGAGGCCGAGGAAATTCTAGGGCTGGCCGGTGTCGCCGAGCAGATGGTCCACGATCATGAGGTTGAGGCGGCCCTGCGGCGAGTCCAGGCTCAGCTCAAGCGTGACCGGCTGCGGGTTGCGGCTGCTGACGCTGGACGGCACGACCTTTGACGTGGCCGACACCCCGGCCAACCAGGCGGCGTTCGGCCGGCCCGGTGGCGGCCGCGGCCAGGGGGCGTTCCCGCAGGTGCGCCTGCTGGGGCTGGTGGAGGGCGGCACCCCATGCGATCGTGGATGCGGCCATGGGCGGGCTGCATCTTGGGGAGAGCTCGCTGGCGCCGTCGCTTGGGCGCTCGCTGGGGCCGGGGATGCTGCTGCTGGTCGACCAGGGCCTGTGCGGCCTGGCGCTGTGGCGCAGCTTGCAGGCAACAGGGGCGGAGCTGGTGTGGCGCTGCCGTCAGGACGTCAAGCTGCCGGTGCTTGCGGTGTTTGCTGACGGCTCGTTTGCCAGCGAGCTGGGCCAAAGCCGCCGGGCCAGCCAACGGGTCGTGGTCCGCGTGGTCGACTACCGGCTGGACGATCCCGGCCGGCCCGGCCAGCCGGAGGACTACCGGCTCATCACCACAATCCTTGATCCCGCGCTGGCGCCCGCCGCCGAACTGCCGGCGTTGTACCCGCAGCGGTGGGAGCATGAGACCGCGCTGGATGCGCTCAAGACCCATCAGCGCGGCCCGGGGGTGGTGCTGCGCAGCAAGGATCCTTCAGGGGTCATCCAGGAGGTGTGGGCGCACCTGCTGGTCCACTACGCCATCCGCAGGCTCATGCACCAGGCCGCGCTGGACGGCGAGGTGGACCCTGACCGGCTGTCGTTTACCCGCAGCCTGCACATCGCCCGCCGGCAGGTCACCGGCCAGGCCGCCTTTTCCCCCTCGGCGGCTGGCCAGGGCCACCCGGCAGGCGGTCGCTGAGGTACTGCGGCACCTGTTGCCCCCACGCCGGCTGCGCGCCTGGCCGCGGGTGGTCAAGCGCAAGATGAGCAAGTTCCCGCGCAGGCGCGACCCCCATCGCCACTGGCCGCAACCGACCAAGCCACCGGATGAGGCCGTGGTGATCGTGGCCTGCACCGCCCGCGGACCCTAAACACAACGGCATTGACATTAGACCAGCCCCGTTGACGGCCGTCACAGAGGTTGTGATGGCAGAGGCCACAAGCCCGGCGGTCAGACCAATCGCCGGGCTTGTGGCCGGGCAGGTCGGGGGCGAAGGCTATGGCTATGGCTATGACTATGACCCCACTGCCTTGGCGCGCTCGTCGGCGTAGGCGCGGGCGTCGATGGCGTCCAGCACGGCCAGCCGCGCGTTGTCGACAGTCCACTCGGCGTAGTCGATGGCGTCGGCGGCGTCGCCTTCTGCCCGGTCCGCGTCGCTGGCGGCGGCCCTGGCGTCGAGCTGTTGTGCCCGCTTGTCGATCTTGGCCTTGACGTCGTCCATCCTGGCGGCGGCGTCGGCCTTCATCTGCGCCCACTTGCTGCGTGCGCTGGCGGCGGCCTCCCCGGCTTGCTGCTTGGCGTCCTTGACGGCCAGGTTCATGTCGACCTGGGCTTGGTCGATTCGCTGCCTGAGCTGGTCACGGGACTCGCTGGCGGCAGCCTGCGCCGCCGATTTCGTGTCCGCGACGTGCTGCTGGAGCGCGTCCAGTTGTGTGGAGAAGTCCATGATCCCTCCTTGCCTTGCGTCGATTGCCGGTCTTGCTGCTCGCAAAGGCGCGCCTTGGCTGCTGGCGCGTCAACCCTCCCTGCGTCGGGTCGATGGTCGTGGCCTGGAGGTCCTTCCAAAATGGGCCGCTCGCCGCTACAGGTGGACGGTGCTGGCGTTGCGTCGATGCGGTCCTAGTCCACCCGACGAGGTCGGGGATCCGGGGCGAGTCGGCGCCGACGACGCCGACGTGGTCGCGGTTGCATAGGTGCGGTCGTTGACCGTGCCGCCCTGGGCGCAGCGTTGCTGCACGTAGGCGTGGGCGGAGGGCAGCACCAGAGCGTTGGCTCGCCCTCGGTCATGCAGGCCCAGCATGATCTGACCGTGTCGAGCGTCCAAGGCCATCATCCCGATGGGATGAACCTGGCCTGGCGAACCACGAGGGGGGCTCGCACCGTCGCGGCGCCGGCGCCCGGCGTTCTCCGTCCGGTCGGTTGTCAGCAGGGTGTCAGCAACAGGCCCTTGCGAGCCCACGCAAGACCGTGCTGCGAGGCTCCTGATGGTCCTACCGACCTCGTGCGACGCGACGTCAGCGGAGGCGCCATACGGTCCTGTGTGCCGGTGTAACGGGGATGCACGTCAGCGTCCAGAAGTCCACCAGGACGACCTGGCCGCGCAGCTCGGCGGAGCCCAGTGGCTCGGAGTTGGGCCACCCGGTCGCCCCGCCGAGCGAGGGCGTGCGCAGACCTTCGAACACACTCATCTACCGAAGCGACTTGGAGGGTCTGACGAAACGCCTGTGCTTGAGCGGGTGCGCTAGATGGATGGGTCGAGATCGGGGCCTATCCGGGCGAGTCCAGGATCCTCGTCACAGGAGGGGCTGGCACTCACTCGACCAGGGTGAGGAGCGGGTTCCCCTTTTCGACGACATACGTGGCGAGTTCCGCCGCGTTGCCGCTGCCGGCGTTCTTGACCGCGTGGATCGTTCCGGCCGGGACGAGCAAGACGTCGCCGGCCTTGAGCGTGGTCGGCGGCTTGCCCTCGATCTGATACTCCAGCGACCCTTCGAGGACATGGATGATCTCTTCGCCCGGATGGGTGTGCTTGACCAACGGCGCTTCCGGGCCGATGTCGACGCGTGACTGGACGACCTCGCGTCCGGGGACGCTGAGATCGTGCTGCTGGAGATCGGTGCGCTTGATTCCTTCCGGCTGCTGGGCCGCCATGACGCTTCCTCCTTCAACGCCGTGGGCCGCGATCCGGCCCCGGGGACCACACGACTTGACGGACGGCGAGTCTCGCTCGTCCGACGAACGACAGTGCCGCGCCCGGTGAACGACAGTCGTGTCGGCCAGGTCGTCGAAGATCACTGACGCAGGGACCGGAACGCCGTCCGCAGCTCCTCAGAGAACAGCTCGGGCTCTTCCCAGGCGGCGAAGTGGCCGCCCTTGTCGACCTCGTTGAAGTAGGTGAGGTTGGGGTACGCCTGCTCGACCCAGCTGCGCGGGGCCCGGAAGATCTCGCCGGGGAACGTGGTGAAGCCGACCGGAAGCGAGACCTCAGGAGGAGCCTGGCCGGCCGCAAGAGCTGCGGCTCGTCCGCTCTCCCAGTACGACCGGGCCGCCGACGCCCCTGTGCCCGTCAGCCAGTACAGCGTGACGTTGTCGACGATGTGGTCCCGGGTGAGATTGCCCGCGGGCTGGCCGTCGAGAAAGGCGCGCGAGATCTTCTGGTAGCTGTCGGTGTCGTGGTCGAGCATCCAGGCCGCCAGGGCGACGGGTGAATCCAGCAGGGCGTAGCCGATCGTCTGCGGCCGCGTGGCCTGCTCCAGGAAGTAGCCACTGCCGCTGGCACGGAATGTGGCGAGCGCGTCGGCCGCCGCGCGTTCCTGCTCGGATCCCGCCGGCTGGGGGCCGGCCAGCGCGGTCACGAGCAAGTTGGTGTGGATGCCGAGCAGCCCCTCGGGTGCCTGGCGGCCCATCGCGTCGGTGACGGAGGCGCCCACGTCGCCGCCCTGGGCGACGGAGCGGCTGTAGCCGAGGCGACCCATCAGCTCCGCCCACGCTTGCGCGACGCGGCCGGGGTCCCAGCCGACGTCGGTCGGCTCGCCGGAGAAGCCGTAGCCGGGCAGGGAGGGCAGCACCAGGTCGAAGGCGTCCTCGGCGCGTCCGCCGTGCGCGGTCGGGTCGGTGAGCGGGCCGACGGTCTCGAGCAGCTCGATGACCGAGCCGGGCCAGCCGTGCGTCATGATCAGCGGCAACGCGTCCGCGTGCGGCGACTTGACGTGGATGAAGTGGATGTCCACCCCGTCGATCTCGGTCGTGAACTGCGGCAGCGCGTTCAGCTTGGCCTCGCACGCGCGCCAGTCGTAATCGGTCGCCCAGTAGCGGGCGAGCTCCTGCATCGTCGCCAACTGCACACCCTGCGACCGATCGGCGACAAGCTCCCGGGAGGGCCAGCGCGTCGCGGCGATGCGGCGGCGCAGCTCAGCGAGCTCCTCCTCCGGGACCTCGATCCGGAACGGGCGGATCGCTGTGGCGCCCACTGAGTTTTCGGTCGTGCCAGACATGCGGGTCTCCCTGGTTGGTGTGGTTTGGTGGTCGATGGAGAGCTGGCCGTGCTAGACGGAGCTGGGATCTTCCGGGGTGGGCAGGCGGGTAGAAGCTGAGCTCATGAGGACCCCCTTTCACAAGTGGTCCTGCCTCACAATCGGGCATCGGGCGGGCGCGCCGCTGCCTTGACATCGCCCCGCCGAGCGAGGGCATGTGCAGACCTTCGAACACTCTCATCTAGCGAAGCGACCGGAACGCCGCGCGGACCTCTTCCGAAAGGGTTGCGGCTGTCTTGGGTTGACCGGCCTACTCGAGGGTGTCATCGGCGGCGGCTAGGAGCCGACGGGCCGAGGCTTCATCCGAGGGGGCAACCAGCACGCGGACACCCTCGATCTGCATCTGCGGGTACTGTCCTCCGGCATCGTCTGCCGACACAACTGCGCTCAAGCCGTGACTGCGCAAGAGGCCGACGATCAGTTCCGCCTCTGTGCGGCTGTCAACGACCGCCACAGACACAGTCGCGCCGTCCACGATCTGAACTCCTCTGCTCCTGTTACTGCCTGTAGGCCGCTACTGGCATCATGGTCGCACCTTGGACGCACCGTCGCACCGTAGAAACCCAGCCGGAACCAGTCGGCGGTTCCGGCTGCCCCACTGGTGCTGCCATTTCAGGATGAAGAGCCTTTTGACTCGTCACGGGCTGTCTCGGTGGACTCCGTGACTGGGGCGACCCGGTCATCCCGCTGGGCCCGGCGGTCGTGTCAAGCCGCGCGTCGGCAGGGCACAGGGTCAGGCTGCGGGTGCTGTGGGACGCCAACCTCCACCTTGTCCCGAGCGCAGCTCGGCATGCTGGCCGTCGGCAGGGCCAGGTCCTCCGGGCGCTGGGGCCGACCGGTTCGACCGGGTCTTCACCGTGGGCGCCCGGCTCACCCAGCGGGAAGCGGTGACCACGTCCGGATTGGGGCAGCGCCACCAGCGCGGCCCCTGACGAGCGGCTGAACCGGCGCTGGCGAAGGCGGCAGACGAACGTCCGCACGTCGCTGACCAGCAGGTCGGGCGCCTCCTTGACGGCGAAGTGGCCGCTGCGGTCGAACTTCGCCCTGCGTACCATCCAGGCGGACGAGCTCCCCGATGAGCTCGAACAGGCGCGCCTTGGCGACCTCGGTGGCGGCTGCGCGCGGGGAACCGCATGCCCGTCGCATCGCCCGACGTCGGTCGGCGGCCTGCAGCGGCAGGGTCTCTCCAGGTAGGAGATGAATCGGTCCCCGGAGTCGTTGGTGGCCAGGGCCTGCTCGGCCGCATCGACGTGGGCTTGGACGGTGTCGGCCAGGACCGCATCCAGCAGCGCCACGCGGCCGGGGAAGTGGCTGTTCGGGGTGCCGGTGCCGCCCCGGCACGGCGGGCGATCTGCTCCAGCGGCGCCTTCAGGCCGTGGTCGCAGAACACCTGCCGGGCTGCACCAGGATGGCGTGGCGGTTGTGCTGGGCGTCGCGGTGAGCGGCCTGGCGGGTGGTGGGCGGTCTGCGCTCGTCATACCGCCGGGGTACCGGGAATTCGGAGGGCTGCCTCCGCATTGTGCTGGCTGACCGAGCCAATCGGAGGATCACCTCCGGTTCTGGAAGGAGTGGCAACGATGACCACCGAGGTGGGACGAGGGGACGCGAGGCTGTGCTGGTGGAGGACGCGGCGCTCATCCGGATGATGGGGCTGCCGGTGCTGGAGGCGCTTCCCGCCCCGGCGTGCCCTACGAGCTGTCCGATCCCTTCATCCTGGTGCACGAGAGCCGGTTCCGTCTCTCCGAGCTGTCGGGGATGGACACCAAACATCCCGACCGAGGATTCGACAACCTCTGGTACATCCTGGAGGGCTCGGCCAGCACCGGCCACAGCACGGGGCCGGGCGGTGCCATCGAGCGGGCGCGACTGCCAAAGGGCGCGCTGCTGGCGCTTCGGACCGGGCGGGGCGCATGGCACGCCGAGGCGATCGGCGCGGAGGAGCGCGGGGAGGGCCTGGGCGACTCCGAGTGGCGAAGCGTGCTGTTCTGGGTGAACCTGGCCCGCAAGGACAAGCAGACGGAGCCCAGCTGGTCCTGCTGGGTCCCGGAGAGGAGCTCACGGTCACCGACGCCGCCCCCGCCACCCGGTTCCTGCTCATGACGGGACAGCCCTACAGGGAAGCCCCGGTGTTCAACGGGCCATATGTGGACTAGCGATGAAGGTGCCGTCGGACTAGCAGAACCCGAGGTCGGCCAGCGGGCCCAGCAACCGGTCCCCGCTGTCGCCGACCTCGCTCCTGCAGCCGGTGCCGCCACGCGGGGGCGTTGCCTTTGCTGAGGTAAGGCCCGATGGCTCAGACGAGCTACTCCGGAGGCGGTGGTCGGCTGCTTCATGACCGGTGACCTGCCGGGTGCAGTTCACTCCGCGGGATGCCGGAAGCCGGGAATGCGGGTGTAAGGTGCCCGCAGGCAGCCCCCGGGTCAGCGGGTTGTCGTGTTCGCCGAAAGCTGGGAGGGGGGTGGGAGGGGGGGCTATGGAGATGAGTGCTCTGCCGAATATCGTCCTGGTTCACGGCGCGTGGGCCCACGGCTCCAGTTGGAGCGCGGTCATCGAGCGCTTGCAGGCCGACGGATACCAGGTCACCGCACCCCAGTTTCCGCTGACCTCACTGGCCGATAACGTCGCCCGGCTGCGTCAGGTGCTGGCCCGCCAGAACGGCCCAACCGTGGTGGCCGGCCATTCCTACGGCGGCCAGATCATCACCGCGCTGGGCACCGACGCGCCCAACGTCGTCGGCCTGGTCTACATCGCGGCCTTCGGACTTGACGAGGGCGAATCGATCGGCGAGCTGCTGGCGCAGGGGCCACCGACCCCGGCACTGGCGCACCTTGACGTTGACCAGCAGGGCTTCGCCTGGCTGCCGGAGGACGACTTCGTCGACCACTTCGCCGCCGACGTCGATCCGGTCAAGGCGAGGGTCATGCACGCGGTGCAGCAGCCGTTGGCCGGGTCCGCCCTCCAGGACGTGATGGGCGTCCCAGCCTGGAATCGCTGCCGTCCTGGTACCTGGTCGCCGACGGCGACCAGGCGATCCCGCCCGATGCCGAGCGCCTGTTCACCAACCGCATGGGCGCGACCACCGTCGAAGTCTCGACGAACCACGTGGCGATGGTCTCCCACCCCGATGAGGTGGTGAACCTCATCAGGACGGCCGCCGAGGCCGTGTCGGTCGCGACCTGAGCGCCTGGCCCGTTGGGAGGTGTTTCCGTGACGGCAGAGCCACTCGCCATCAACTCGGCCGCGAGGCGCTTCGTGCCCACAAGGACCTGGGAGGCCGAGGGGCACGGGGAGTACCGGAAGCTCTTTGCCGCAGCCGCGACGAAGGAGGGAGCGGAGTGATGAGCGAGAAGAGGGAGAAGGCCGTCCTGGCCGGAGGGTGTTTCTGGGGGATGCAGGACCTCATCCGGAGGCGCCCGGGGGTCGTCTCGACGCGGGTGGGCTACACGGGGGGCGACGTCGCAAACGCCACCTACCGGAACCACGGGACCCACGCCGAGGCGATCGAGATCGTCTTCGACCCCGAGGTGACCTCATACCGCGAGCTGCTCGAGTTCTTCTTCCAGATCCACGACCCAACAACGCTGAACCGCCAGGGGAACGACATCGGCACGAGCTACCGCTCGGCGATCTTCTACCTCAACGACGAACAGCGCCGCGTCGCCGAGGACACCATCGCCGACGTCGAGGCGTCCGGCCTCTGGCCCGGCAAGGTCGTCACCGAGGTCACTCCGGCCGGCCCGTTCTGGGAGGCCGAGCCGGAGCACCAGGACTACCTGGAGCGCTACCCGACCGGCTACACGTGCCACTTCCCGCGCCCGGGCTGGGTGCTGCCCCACCGGAGCACCGTGCCTCGCTAGCAGGGGGCGTGGGACGCTAACGGTGGTTCCGGCTGATGGCCGTAGCCGTACGGTCTCGCTGGTGACCCCACGCCGGCTCGGTGCCGAATCGGGCAGGGTCGGACGCGGGGCCGCCGTAGCTGTTGGGGCGTAGACGGGGTTGGCCGGATCACGGCCGGCCTGTAGCCGATCGACATCGCGTTTGCCGTCGGGCGGTCAGAGTGCGCTGAGCTCGGTCGACGGGACAGTCTCACGAATCGACTCGCTGGCGACGAACTGGTCGCACCGTCCGCCTGACCGAGGTCTCCCCACCACTGGACGGTCGCGCGGGCGTAGGCGTCGTTCGTGTATCCGACGCCGACCTGGTGCGGATCGGTCCCGGCACCGGTCGGACGTGATGGTGGTGGTGGTGCCCGGCAACGCTACGGCCGGTAGCGGCGGCGGCCGGCGCCAAGGTAGGGGATTTCTCCAGTGGCACGCCTCGTGCGCGCTGCGCGGCGGAGAGGGCGTCCTGGTAGCGGCGAAGGTCTGGTGGCTTGCCCTGTTGACAAGCCACTCGACGGCCACTAACGCACACTAGGTTGACACTGGCAACCTAGGGAGGTAGATTGACAACGTCAACCTGAAGGGAGTGGCAGTGGCAGCGACGAGACGGGCCAACCCGACCTACTACGACGGGGACCTTCGTCGTGAGCTCATCGACACGGCCCTCGAGCTGATCGCGCGGGAGGGTCCGTCGACGGTGAGTCTGCGCTCGCTGGCCCGCGGGCTCGGCGTCTCCCATGCCGCCCCAGGCAACCACTTCCCTGACAAAGCGGCCCTCTTCACGGCCATCGCCATCGAGGGCTTCAAGCTGCTCTCCGCGGCCATCGAGGACGCCGTCCGGCTACTCGACCCGGACGCGACCGCCGCCCAGCGGTTCGGGGCGGCCGGCCGGGCCTACACGAGCTTCGCCGTCGGCCACCGCGCCCACTTCGAGGTGATGTGGCAGCGGGACCTGCTCCACCAAGACGACCCGGAGCTGGCCGCGGCCGGCGACGCCACCTTCGCGCTGCTGCTCGGCAGGGTCCGCGACGCCCAGGCGGAGGGCTGGGCCGAAGGCGCTGACCAGCACACCGTGGCCTACCTGGCGTGGTCGGTGGTGCACGGGCTGGCCGCGCTGTGGCTCGGCGGCTCCCTGCAGCGCGCGCAACGCCCCTTCGACGAGATCGCCGGCGAGGTCGGCGCCCTGCTCGGCAGCGCCCTGGCCGCCCGCCCCGCCCCGACCGCGGCCTCCTGAGAGGAGAGACGCCATGGACAGCAACCACCCGACCCAGGCGCTCGCCGGGACCTCTAACCCGGGGCTGCGCATCGGCGACGCCGAGCGCGGCCGGGTGGTCGACCAGCTCGCCGACCACCATGCTGCCGGCCGGCTCACCCTGGAGGAGTTCGAGGACCGGATGGCGTCGGCATGGACCGCCCGCACCGGCGCCGACCTCGACGTCCTGGTCCAGGACCTACCGGCCCAACCTGGGTTGTCACGACCGGCGACCACCGCCACCCGCCGGCGGCTCGACCCCCACGCGACGACCTATCTGGCCGTCATCGCCCTGCTGTGGCTGGTCTGGCTGGTCACCGGTGCCGGCTACCCCTGGCCGATCTGGCCGATGCTCGGCTGGGGCATCGGCGTCGTCGGCCACCACCGCCGTCAGAGCGGGACCACCGTGCGGGAACGCGAGCCACTCGGCCTCCGGCACGGTGAGGGCAGTCGACCGCTCCATATGGACCGTGGCGCGTAGGGCGGGTGCGATTCGGGCTCGACTGCACAAGGCTCCAAGCCCTCAGCGCAGGCGTCACACGGCCTCGCCTGCCTGAGCGACCTGGCAGCTCAGAGGCCACCTCCGACTTTGCGCATCGTGCGGGTTCGGAAACTCGGGCTCGCTTGCAGGGCGAGCAGGCATCAGAAGCTGACCGCCGCGCCCCCCGCAGCCGCGGCCGACCCGGCCCGGACTGGGCCTGGTTGTCGGCGGCCAGCTTGGAGGTGAGGTCGCAGAGCAGCAGACGGAGCGTCTCTGCCGGGACGACCGGGTCGAACCGCATCTAGTCCGACAGCCCGGGTTCGTTATGTAGGCACCGGTCGATGTTCGAGGTGACCTCGGCGTTTGTAGTGGCTGGTCTTGGCGCGTGCCTGGTGTTGGCGTCGCCAATCAGACCAGTCCAGCCAGTGGTCGAGGGTATGGACGGCGTTGATCGCCAGTTTGGCGAGCAGGCGCCGGAGATCAGCCCGAGCACGCCGATCGTCACGCCGCCGACGAGCCCCACGACGCCGAGCGGCGCCGCGAAGATCCCGGCCCCGCTCGCGCAGCCGCTTCGGCGACAACAGCACGGTCGATCATCCCACCGGCCGCGCCCGGGTCACGAGTCGCCATCCCGGTTCGAGCGTGGTAGCCCGCCGATCGAACCGACCGTCGGCGGCCCGTAGTACCCTGCGGCGATGAGCGTGATCGACTGGCTGCTCGACGGCGACCCCGCCATCCGCTGGCAGGTGCTGCGCGACCTCGGGAACGCGTCCCCCGACGACGTCGCGGCCGAGCGGGCCCGGGTCGAGCACGATGGTTGGGGCGCGCGCCTCCTCGCGCTCGGGGGTCCCGATGGGCTCTGGGAGGGCGGCGCCTGCTTCCCGGCGTCCTACACCGGCGGTGAACCGGGGCAGCCCTGGACGCCGACGATGCACACGCTGCAGACACTGCAGCTCTTCGGGCTCGACCCGGCGTCGGAGTCCGCCCGCCGGGCGATCGCGCTCGTCGCGGAGAACGGGCGCTGGGAACACGCCGGGCAGCGCTACTTCGACGGCGAGGTCGAGCCGTGCATCAACGGCCGGACGATCGAGACCGGGGCGTACTTCGGGGTGGATGTCGCGGCGATCGTCGCGCGGATCCTCGGCGAGCGGCTGGACGACGGCGGCTGGAACTGCGAGGTCGAGAACGGTTCCGTGCGCTCCTCCTTCGACACCACGATCAACGTGCTCGATGGGCTGCTGGAGTTCGAGCGAGCGACCGGCGGGTCCGCGGAGGTGCGCGCGGCCCGGCGCGGCGGTGAGGAGTACCTGCTCGAGCGCGGCCTGTTCCGCCGCAAGAGCACCGGCGAGGTCGTCGACCCGGCATATCTCGAGTTCGCGTTCCCCTACTACTGGCGCTACGACGTGCTGCGCGCGCTCGACTACTTCCGCGGGTCGGGCGCGGACCCGGATCCCCGGATGGCGGAGGCCGTGGAGGTCGTGCGATCCAAGCGGCAGCCCGACGGCCGGTGGCTGCTCGACCGCATCCACCCGGGTCGCGTCCACTTCGACTTCGAGGGCGGCGTGGGGACGCCGAGCCGCTGGAACACCCTCCGCGCGCTCCGTGTGCTCAACTGGTGGGACGGCGCCGCCTGACGCGTCAGCCGCGGAGGACGAGCGCATCGCTCACCTAGCGCATAGGCGTCGCACGGATCGTCGACCCCCCGCGCCCACCGTCGTGATGTGGTCGCGGAGTGGACCTGACCCGCTTTGACGGACATCCATCATCGGGGGTTCTCTCCAGGAAGGATGTCCGACTATGGAGAGCATGGGGAGGAAGAAGCCCCGGCCGCGCCGCTCGTTCACTGCGGAGTTCAAGGCCGAGATCGTTGAGCTGTGCCAGCGTGGGGACCGGTGAACGTCTACCCGTTCATCGAGGCGGAGGGGGTCGGCGGGCGCAACGTCGCTGGGGCGTGCGTCCTGCTGAAGGTCTCCCGCGCCGCCTTCTACCAGCACTTGGCTGACCCCTCGAAGGGGGACCGGGAGGACACCGAGATCATGGGCGAGATCAGGGCCGTGCATGAGCGGTCCAAGGGCCGCTACGGCGCTCCGTGGGTCCATGCCGAGCTGCGCCGCCGTGGCGTGCGATGCGGCCGCAAGCGGATCGCCCGGCTGCTGCGGGCTGCGGGATCCGCGGCCGGGCGGCAAAGCGGTGGCGCAAGACCACAATCCTCGACCCGGCCGCCACCGCAAGAGCGGATCAAGTCCGGCGGGACTTCACTGCCGACGCCGCCAAGATCAACTCTCGCTGGTGCGGGGACATCACCTACAGGGGACATCACTGACATCGGCACATGGGAGGGTGGTTGTATCTTGCCACCGTGATCGACATCGCCTCCCGCCGCATCGTTGGCTACGCGATCGCCGATCATCTGCGCACCGAGCTGGTCGCCGATGCGCTGGCCGACGCGATCGCCGGCCGCAACCCTGGCCCAGGAGTGATCTTCGATTCTGACCGGGGCTGTCAGGGTGGATTCAACTGGTCGTCGCAACACCTCGACAGCGAGGAGTTGCGATGCGGGAACCCAGACGGCGGCGGCCGAGACCCTCGGCTACCGCAGCCCCGCCGAGTTCGAGCAAGACAACAAGATCAAGAAGGTAGCCTGACCAAGTCATCAGCCGTCAAAGCGGGGCAACCCCAGCCGCGGTCGGCTGTGTCAGGCGTGGCCCGGCGGGAGGGCAGCGGGGAGAGGGCGCCGCCGCAACCACTGCCACAACGTCCGGCGTGGCGGGCGCGCCTTGAAACTGCTGCTGGCGACGGTGCCGGCCACATCGATCCGGAACCTGACCGGCACACCGGGACCCCATGGCGCACGCACCTTCACGCTGCTGGCCTGGACCGCCAGGTCATCGGTGCTCACTAGGATGCCCGGCTTGGTCACCAGCCGCAGGCTCCCAGCGCGGACCGCCACGTCGAGCTGCAGCGACGGCCACCAGGTGACCGCCTGGGTGAAGTCCAGCGTCACGCTGCCGCCGGTGACCTGTACCTCCATGCGCCGGGGCACCATCCACGGGCCATCACGCCGCGTGCTGGCGCTGTGGCAGTCGATGCGTACCTCGTCCTTCGGCTTTACCTCAGACGCGCCCGCCGGCGATGCCGGTGCGCCCGGCATGTCCGAAACCAGCGCCGCCAGCTCGCCGTAGGTGCGTGCCGTCAAGGCAGCACCCACTCGCTCGTCGAGCTCCTCCAGGGTCAGCCGGCCATCACCGGCGGCAACTCGCAGCAGCTCGACCACGCGGTTGCGGTCGTCATGCGTGGCACGCAGGTGACCACCTGGCACCATCGCATCGCCGCGCGCCCGCGCGGATTCCTCATCGGCCATGGGCAGACTGTAAGACGACGGCGGGCATGTCCGCAGCAAGCGACCTGATCTGCCCCCCGCCAACAGACTCGCACGGGGCCCGCCAGCCCAATGCAGACCGGCCGCTCGGCCCGTCAACCTCGCTGACAGCTTGAGCGTCGGCTATCCCAGGGTGAGGCGCATCCCCTGCATCAGGTGAGTTCCGGGAGGGCGGGCGGCACCTACGTAGCGAAGCGCGCTGGCACCGACCCCGATGGCCAGACGTCCTGCGGCGGCTTGACCTTCACCACCTTGAGGCGACCGGCCGGCCATCGCGCGGCCTGCTCGACGCCCGGGGCGACGATCCTCACAATGCTCCGCTGACGGCGGACCTGGGCCGGCTGCAACTGGGTCGCTGGCACGGCCGCCTCGGACGCCGCCACCGACAGCCTGGTAGTTGTGCGAATCTGTCCGAAGGAGAGGAAGGAGCCCTTCATGCAGAGCCCAGACGACCTCGCCCGCCGGCTTGCCGACCAGACGCGTCCGACCCTGGGGGCCGAGGGCTTCAGCGACGAACGCATCGATGAGCTGGCGTCCGCCTTCATTGACGACCAAATCGGCGAGGGCGAGGAGCAGTTCGTCAACTGGGCGCGCGCCGAAGGCCCATTCGGCATCGACCCCGAAGAAGGCTTCTGACGACGCGCGGCCTCACCACGCCGGGCTCGCGATAGACCCGAGCAGGAGGTGATCGAGATGGGTTATGGCGGTCCAGACGGCATCCACCTGAGCCGGAAGGCTTCGAGATCTGGGGGACCGCCGCCAGCCAGCCGACGCCCGCCGCCACGGGGCGGGCGCGGGCATCGGAGCCACCGCGACGGCAGTCGTCGCCTGCACGCTCCGCGAGTACCTGCTCGACGCAGCTGCTGGTGGCCAGCAGCATGCTATTCACCCGCTCGCCGTCGCCCTGTATCTCGGGAATCATCGCCGCGCGAACCGGTTTCCACGCAGCGTGGCCTCGCGCTGCGCGCTCCGAACTCGACCAGGAAGTTCCTGACTCCTCCTTCCTCATCCCTCGACGAGCTGCTGGCCGCCGTCGATGTCGAAGGTCGCGCCGGTGACCGCCGTGTTGATCATCAGGTGGACGGCCAGTGCTACGCAGCGATGCATGACCGTACGAGAACTGCTGGACAGCCCTCCAGACGCTCCCCCGGGACGCCGAACTGCTCGCCTTCAAGGCCGGCCTCGCCCGCCAGCAGGACGACCCGACCGCCCGTCGTGGCCTTGGCGAGCACGCCGTCCAGCTCATCCAGCACCGGAGCGCGCTCGAGCAGGTCCATCACACCGCCGACGTAAGCCCAGGGAGGCCGCTGGTCATGGTTCGCCCGGGCACGGCCGCGCCGCCGACGACGCCGCCGTTGGTGGTCACGAGCGGGGCGTCGGAGTCCGCAGCAGGCGCCGCCGCGACGTCGGCCTTGGCAACGGTGGTGCCGGTCGCCGCGATGGTCAGCGCGGCGAGCGCCGCGCAGCAGGCGGCGGCCAGCCGGGCGCGCCGCCAGTGGGTGGGTGCACGATCATCTCGACTCCTTTGGTCGGGGAGGGAGTTCCGCCGCTCTCGCCCCGTCGCTCCGGGCTTCGATGGCCTTGACGGTCTTTGCCAGCGCCTTTCCCAGGGCGCGCTTGCCGATGGTCCCGAGCACGATCGCGAGCACCCGTCCCTTGAGGTTCTTGCCCTCGCGTACCACGACGACGTCCACGTCGATGGTCCCGTTGGGCTGCCGCGTGAAGGTGTAGGTGTGGCCCGAGTCGCCTCCCCACACGTTGGAGTCGGTGGTCGTGAGGACGACGCGGTTGGGATCGGACCAGTCGTAGTGCAGGCGTTCCCAGATGCCGCCCGAGCCCTCGGTGACGTCGGCCTGACCGGGGCCCTGGTCATGCACCTTGAGGTACTCGTCGGCGCTGTTGCCGAAGAGCTTCGAGCGGCCCGGCCCGAAGTCGGTGAGCCCCGCGACGAACTGCTCGGGCGTCGCGGTGGTCGTCTGGTGGAGGTGGAGCGTGGACATGCGTCCTCCTTGCTTTGGGGGTAAGGTGAAAGGTCTCTGCCAGCTGTTCACAGTCGCGGTTCGGGCGACCCGTCGCGCCAGTGGAAGACCCTGGTCGGCCAGGGGAAGACCCTGGTCGGTGCCTGACCTCCCTGGTTGCTGATGGCGAGTTGCTGACCCTCCGCATCGGCTCTCGCCGGCAGCTTCGGGCCGCGCTGACCGATGCCGGCGGGCTAGTCGCCAGCGCCTAGCGCAGACCCGGGGACCGACCAGGGACTTCTACGGGCGCGACGACATGACGCGTCGGGCGATTCTTCACGGAAATCGACGCAAAGGAGCGCACGGTTCAGCAGGACCTCGACATCCAGGAGTACACCGACCCCGAGCACGACCCGATGATCCCGCACACCCTCGTGCTCAAGCCGGGGCTCGTCATCCACCGCATCTACAACGGCTACTGGTTCTGGGGCCGCCCGTCGACCGAGGACCTCCGCCAGGACCTGCGCGCCGTGACGCGCGAGATCCGCCCGGACTGGGACCTGAGCACACCCGGACTTCGCCAGGCCTGGGACGCCGGCGACCTCTCGCCGTTCCACGGCTGGAACAAGCGGAGTCCCGAACGGATCGCGGCCGAGCCTGAGCGCGTTGCGCGCTGAGCATGTTCCGGCTCCAGAACATCGAAAGACATGCATTGGGCCGACGGGCAGGAGGAGCCATGTCCCATGGCACGGTTGGAACGGAGAGCGGCGCCGACACCCAGACCTACTCGAGCCTTCCCAACAAGGTTGTCGGGGCCGGCAACGGCATCGACTACGCCTATCGCGACGTGGGCCAGAGCACGGTGCCGCTGGTCCTGCTGCAGCACTTCCGCGGCAATCTCGACAACTGGGACCCGGCCCTGATCGACGCGCTCGCCTCGACGCGGCGAGTCGTGACCTTCGACAACGCCGGCGTCGGCGGCTCCACCGGAACCACCCCGGACACCATCGAGCAGATGGCCCGCGATGCCATCGCCTTCCTGGCCGCCATGGAGTTCAACCAGGTTGACCTCCTCGGCTTCTCCATCGGCAGCTTCATCGCCCAGCAGATCGCGCTGACCAGGCCGGCCATCGTCCGCAGGCTCGTGCTCGCCTCCTCAGCGCCACAGGGCGCGGCCGGCATGCATGGTTGGGCGCCCGAGGTCATCGGCGCGATCGGCACGCCGGAAACCAGCCCGGAGGCCTACCGCGACGTGTTCTTCGCCCGGTCAGCCGCAAGCCGGCAAGCTGGCAAGGAAGCACTGCAGCGCATCTACGCCAGGACCGAGGACCGGGACAAGGCAACGACGTGGGCGACACGCGAGGCGCAGTATGACGCGGTCTGCACCTGGGGAATCTCCGATCATGCGCTGCTGCAGCGGCTGAGTGCCATCGACATGCCGGTGTTCGTGGCCAACGGCGCCAGCGACCCGATGATCCTGCCTCGCTATTCGTACCTGCTCGCGGGCCTGCTCCCGCAAGCCCGGGTGAAGCTCTACCCCGACGCGGCGCACGGGTTCCTGTTCCAGCATCACGCCGAGTTCGCCGCCGACGTCGCCGCATTCCTGGCCGCGCCGGACCCTATTTAGGTCCCAAATTTAGGTCCCAACGCCGAGATCAGTACGAGCGGTTACTAGGACTCTGTCAGGTCGGGACGTGTGGTCGCCCCGTTCGGCGGAGCCACCGTGGCGCGGGACGCTTGCACACCGGACAGGCGCCGGCCCAACAGGCGAGCAGGACCTGCAGCCCACCCAGCAGCTGCCACAAGCTCAGGCCGACGCCGCCGGTTTTGGGCGTCGCAGCCGCTGCAGGGTAAGAAAGCCGTGCGCGACCGAGACCAGGGTCACGTGGTGGTGCCAGCCCACCCAGCCGCGCCCTTCGAAGTGGTCCAGCCCAAGGCCCCCCTTGAGTTCGCGGTAATCCTGCTCTTGGGACCAGCGGTCGGCGTAGCGTTCGATGATCGCCGAGGGATGGCGGCCAGGTCGGTGGTGACCAGGGCCAGCTGGTAGCCGTCGGGCGCGCCGACTGGGCGAGACAGCACGACCTGGACGGGTTGGTCCTTGAGCGCGCCGTACCGTACCACTGTGAGGCAGGCAGCGGATGGCCAGCACCTCCCGCTCCAGCGTGGTGGCGTAGCAGCGCACCTGGACGGGGTCCACCGGTAGCGGGTCATGGCGGCCAGCACGATCAGCTCCGGCAGCCGGTCGCCCTTGCGGCGTGGGCGGCCACGGCGGCCGGTTGGGGCGGTGCTGGCCGGTAGAGGACGGCACCTACCGCCTGGCGGTGGGGACGTAGCATGGTGCCGATCCTCGTGGAGAGCCTGTATGGCACGACGATGGCGCGTGGGCCTGGCCAGCAGCCCGAAGATGCTCGGGGTGGCGACGGCCGCCGTGCTGATCATCGCCCTGCTCATCACCGGCCGCTGGCTGAACAGCGGCGCCGGACCTGGGCGATCGCTGCCACCGGCGGGCAGCGGCCCCGCCGACAGCCAGGCGCCTTACCGGATCGGCGGCAAGGTCGACTGCCCGCTGCTGTGGCCAGTGCTGGCCATGTCCAACCACACCAGCTACCCGGCCGGCCATCCCACCCGGCCGCCACCGAGCGCGACGCCGGTCGCCTGCTACCAGACCACCGCTCGGGCGGCCAGCGCCGGGTACGCCCCGGCGCCGCTGCCGGCCGGCGCGCTGGAGATCGGCGGCGTCTACCTGGCCCGGACCAGCCGGGGGTTCCGGGCGCGCTGCCACCAGGTTGCCGACCGGCTTGGCTTCGCGGTTCCCTGCCCGGGGCTGCTGCCCACCGCAGCGCCCGGTTCGCCGCCACCGCGGCTGTGCGACGAGCCGGCCACCTGCCGGCGCGGGCAGGTGCTGCGGTTCCTCCGGGGTGGGTTCGTGGTCCCACCCGGCTACGTCGGCGCTCCGGGCGGCTACGGCGCCCTTTCGATCGTCGCGACGCCGACCCGTGACGCGACCGGCGGGCTTGCCCTGCAGTGCCAGGACGAGCGCCAGATTGCCACGCCAACTATGCACGGGACCCGGGGGGTGCTGGCGGCCTGCTCCGACGACCCGCAACGGTCGGCCTTTGGTGGCAGTGTGCTGCTGCGCTGGTCCCAGCAGGGCACGGTCGTGGTCGTCAGTGTGTTGGACTGGAGTGACGCCAGCCGCTGGAGCGACGCCAGCCGCTGGAGCGACGTCAACCAGCGGGTGGCCATCGTGTTGGCCGATCACCTGCGCCTCGTCCCACCCAGAGGCTGACCCGAAGGCCGCTGCACGCGGCGCTGCAGCGATTTGGCGTCCAACCAGCCCCGTGGGGGCCATCAGCCTCATCACAGGTCGTCAACGAGTGGGCGCGAAAACGGACTCAACCGCCATGCCACCTCCCACCGACAAAGCCACATCGGCTGGTGCCCATCCCAGCCTGCCAGCCGGCTTGACAGCACATAGCGACCTCGTCACAGGCCTGGATCGAGTTGTCCTCGGGCTCCGTGGCATGCCGTGAGGGATTCGGACCAACTGTCAGATCTGTCGGTGGCCCATTGTGAGGAGAGTCTCAGCGCGCTGTCGGTCACGTGGTCAAGCCGGTCACCGGAGGGGGCCAGGCCGGGGAGCGAACAGTTACTCACAATAGTGGTTAATACGGCAAAATATTTTACATCTGGCCGATGGCTTTAAGCGATTCGTCTCTGCCCATTCAGGGTTAGTCACACTGACCGCGACGGCTCTGGTACCTGTACGCAGCAATTTCACTGGTCTTTTCTCTACATGTCTTGACGCCCTCCCCGGGACGGACGAGAGAATCGCGCGTCTTGAGCGAGCGCCCGACACCGTAGTCCGCGTTCGCCAAGGGGGGCCATGCAACAACCTGCGCAGCAACCTGCCCTGAGTGGTCTTTTATGGCCGCTGCGCCCGCGACCGACAAGAGGGGTTCCCCCAGCGGCCCGGTCACCGCCGCCCAGCCGGCCAGGACCACTAAATAGGGGGGAGGAAACATGCGCACGAGGCGCTCTGTCCTTGGTCTTGTCGTAGCCGTCGTCGCCGCGCTCACGCTGGTGACAACCTTCGCGGGCGCCGCGCTCGCGCAGGCCGGGCACTTCGTCGGCACACCGACCTGCACCGACATCGGCACGCAGGTGCAGTGCACCGGCAAGGTCGCCGGCCTTGGAGAAACGACGTTCACGATCAATGTTTCGGCGCCGGGCACCGCGATCGTCGAATGTACCAACCCCGGCGGAAATGTCGCGCCGGGTCAGACCTTCACCACCACGGTGACCGGAACCACTGGGCCCGTCCCCACGCCAAGGAATGGCCAGTACCAGTTCGATGTGACGACGACCGCACCAACTGCGCCGCCTGGCTCATGTCCGAATCCGATGTGGACGGCGACCGTCACTGACGTGCAATTCACGACGGCCACCATCACGCTCCTCGAGGATTCAACGGTCTCGGACACGATCACCGTTCCTGTCACCTAGGAGCACAGGGCCAAAGGGCCAAGACAGCATGGGAGGAAGCCCCGCTCAGCCGGGGCTTCCCCTCAACTCAAGTGACGGTCGAATGGACGGATCGTTACAGCAGGCCGCAAGTCGAAAGTAAGCCGAGCTGAGCGACAAGGGGCTTACTCCTCGTTCGGCTCCGCCTTGAGCGGGAGGCTGTTGGCCAGTATCCCGGGGGAGGACACGTCCTCCCCCGGGCCCCCTCCTCCGCGGCCGTGCCAGACGGGGCGTCACAGTCTTGCGACCAGAGCGAGGCGGGAGGTCGAGTGGGTGTCTGTCCGGGACTCTACGACGACCCCCATCGTCGGAGTCTCACCGGCGGCGCCCACTCCTCGTCCCGCCTCGCTCCCATGCGCTTTACCCAGTCGTCGCGGTGACCAACCTCACGGCTGGTGCCCGCGTGCATCCAAGGTCGGTCGGACCGTCACAGTGGCACTCCGCCCAATCGCGTAAAGCGTCGCAGGGGCTTCCTTACGTTAGGAGGCACCCGGTAGATGGGTAGACAGCCATGCTGTACCCGGAAGGGGTGCGCTATGGAGCTTTCCATTCCTGCCTCCCCGTCCCGGCTTGCCGGGCTCCGGCGAGCCGCGCGGGTCTATCTGCGCGGGGTGGCGGAGGAGGTCGCCGACGACGTCGTCCTGGCCCTCGACGAGGCGGCAACCAACGCGGTGCTGTATGGCTCAAGCGGGGACCAGCCGATCCAGGTGGTCGTCCAGGTCAACGACGACTGGGTTGAGGCGTCGGTCTTGGATCGTGGCCCGGCGCCGCCGGCCGGGTTCCCAGCAGCTGCCGACACTGACGAGCTGCGCGTCGGCGGGCGGGGCCTGTGGCTGCTGTGCCGGCTGGTGGATGAGGTGCGGCTTGAGCGGGTCAGGCTCGGCACCCGGGTGACGCTACGACGGGCGATCGGGCCCGCGGGGACACTCGCCCGCTAGCTGTGGTGTCACGCCACGCCTAGGTATCAGCTGACCTGCCGCCGCTGCGGGCGGCGTCCAAAGGGTCACCGGTGCGACCTGCACGAGCTGGCCGCGCAGGCGCTTGCCGTCGGCCGCCGTGCCGCTTCGTGGCTCGGGTACCAGGTGACCAGCGACCCATCGGCGGAGCGTACGGCTGTCAGGGCCGAGCCGACGCGCGATGTCACGGACTCCGGCAGGCGCGCAGGTTCCGTGAAGATCGGGCATGCGGGATGGACGGTGTCGGCCCACCGTCTCGGCTCTCTCGCCGAGGCCCTCGCCTTGCCCTAGATCCCGGCTCCCTTCACTTGCTTTACCACGCAAGCGGTGGGCTACCGATCCGCCGGCGCTGTAGCCCGTCCGCGGCCAACGGTGCACGGTCGACCGCAACGGCTCAGGGGTGGCGAAGTGACGATGAATCCCCCGTTTGAGGGGCTTCCTACGAACCAAGGCTGATAGGGGAAGGATCCTGGATCGAGGGCCATGGCGACCCTCGATGGCCCCCATTGACCCGATCCCGACGAGGAGAAGCGGGATATGCGTTGTCACTCCCGACTCCGCGCGACGACGATCGCGCTGCTGGCCGGCGTCCTGCTGGCCGCCTGCGGCACTGCCGGCAAGGGCGGATCGCCTGGCTCCGAAGCCGGGCGGCGGTCTCCGATGGAGGCGCTCACGCTGGCTTCCGCCAAGACCAGTGACGCCAAGACCGCCAAGCTGGCGTTCACCGTCATAACCAGCGGCACCAGCGGCCAAGCCGCGACCGTCAGCGGCGCGGGCGTCGCCGACTTCGCCTCGAAGAAGATCCAGATGACCACGAACGCCGGCGCCCAGCAGGTCGAGGTGGTCATGGACGGCACCAACATGTACCTGCGGGTCCTGGGCGAGCAGCCTGTGCCGGCAAGTCCTGGCTCAAGCTGGACCTGGCGGCCTTGAGCAAGGTCTCGGGCAAAGACCTCGGCAACCTCACACAGGGCGCCGGCAACGACCCGAGCCAGGCGCTCGCCCTCCTGAAGGGCGCCTCCACTGATGTCAGGGAGGTCGGCACGGAGCAGGTCCGCAGCACCGACACCACCCACTACAAGGCGACCATCGACCTACGCAAGGCCGCTGGGCAGCAGAGCCCCGAAGCCAGGCAGCAGCTGGAGCGGCTCCTCGAGCAGGCGCAGGTGCAGTCGCTCCCGGCGGACGTCTGGGTGGATGACCAGGGCCGGCTGCGCAAGATGCAGTACACGCTGAAGATGCGGCCCAAGGCCACAGGCCAGCAGGGCAGCGTCACGGTAAACACCACCATGGAGCTGTTCGACTTCGGCACGACCGCGAAGGTCGAAACTCCGCCGGCCGGCCAGGTCGCCGACTTCGCCGAGATCCTCAAGCAGGGCAAGGGCGGCTCGAGCGGCTAACCCTCCGGCCGCCCACCAGTCTCTCGAGCGAGTCATAGAAGACCGCGGTTAGCGCCGGCACTGCTTCGTCTGGCCTGGCGTGGCGCTGTTCGAGTTCGCCAACGACATGCGCTGGCTAAGAACTGTGCGAATACCTTGGTTTACCAGGTGAAGGCCCGTAGCCAGACCAACGCCTGGACACCCTCGCGGAGCAACCGGTCCCGGGGCTGCCGATTGACCCCGCCGAGCCAGTCGCCGGCGCTGGCCGCCTTGGCGGCCTGCTCAATCAACCCCAGCGCATGGTCGAAGCGGGCCTGGCTGGCCTGCTGGCGGCGGCGTTGGGCTGGCGAGGCGGGTGGCCGAGCAGCGCGTCGAAGTCGTCAATTGAGGACATGGTCGTAGCATCCCACCCCAACGATCGGCCTGCCGTGCCACACGCTCCGCGAGGACTGCTCATGACCGCCGCTCCCGTCTGCCGTGGCGGGCGCTGCCGGACTGCTACCCCATGTGGACGATCAGGGAATTCACCAGGGGGTCGATCAGAGAATCCGACACCCCGACTGACGCTGTTCTAGTCTGACGTGTCTCCTTGTGTCGAGGCCCGGCTGGTGCCGGGGCGCTTGTTGGGCCGGTAGCTCTTGCCCTGCATGAGCAGGTGATGGGCGCAGTTGACCAGTCGGTCGAGCACGCCTTCGGCGACGACGGGGTTGGGGAACAGTCCATGCCAGTCGGTGGGTGCGCGGTTGCTGGTCAGGATCATGGAGCCGGTCTTGTGGCGTTCGCTGACCAGCTCGAAGAAGTCGTCGCCGGCCTGGGGGGTGAACTCGCGGAGGCCGAAGTCGTCGAGGATCAGCAGGTCGACCCGGACCAGCCGGCGCATTCTCGCCTCCCAGGTGCCGTCGGCGTGGCCGAGTGCCTGGGCGAGGTGGGTCTTGCCGACGCCGCTGGTTATCCACGGTTTGATCTTCGAGTGGCCGTTGTCTTGCAGGTCATTAGGTTCCTGCGATCTCTGTAACGAGCGACCAGCCGTCGTTGCATCGTGCGGGTCGGCGGGGTTGTCGGCCGTAGGCGTTAACATGACCTCGATGAAGCTGGAGATGATGGCCGAGGAGGATGTCGAGCTCCGGGTGCGACTGGAGACCGACCCTCAGATGATGGCCGAGCTGGGTGGCCCCCGGCCGCGGGAAGCCATCGAGCGGGCGCATGCGAAGTCGCTGGCTCTGGCCGCCGAGGGAAGGTGCTGGCCGCTCAAGATAATCCCGGACGGAGGATCGTCCTCGGCCGGCGGGGTCGATGTCTTTGAGTCGTCTCATGAAGATGAGGCGATCTATGAGATCGGGTGGATGATCCTGCCCGAGTTCCAGAACCGGGGGATTGCCAGCCAGGCCGTGCGGGAGGTTCTGGAGAAGGCGCGGGGGGTGCGGATGTTCGGGCAGATCCACGCCTTTCCCGCGGTCACGAACGGCCCTTCCAACAAGATCTGTGAGAAGAACGGCTTCACGAACCTGGGAGAGTGCGAGGTCGAGTTCGCCGGGCGGGGTCTTCGCTGCAACCACTGGCGGATCGACCTGTTCTGAATCGGGTGGTGGTGGCGAAGGGCAGGAGTCCTCCGGGGGTTTGGGGAGCTCTTCCGCAGGGGTCCTTGTTTGCCGTGGGGCCGTCACCGGTCAGCGGTGCGCGCCGCTGCGGGCGGCGGCCCGGTCCAGCCCCGTCGGGTGAGTTCGCGGCGGAGGGTGAGGTTCTCGCCGTGGGCTTGTTCGAGCGCGGTCCGTAGTGCTTGGACTTCTTGGCGGTGTTGCTTCTTGAGTTGGGTGATCTGGCTGGTCAGGGCCATGATCACCGTGTTGTTGGCGTCGACGGTGGTGTGCTGGGCTTGGGCTGGTCGGGTTCGGGCGCGTAGATTCTCGATGCGGCCGCGTAGGTCGGGGTGGCCGTAGAGGAAGGCGTGGGAGACGCCGGCTTCGCGTTGGACGGCTTGGAAGGTGATCGGCTCGCCGCGTTTGATCAGCGCTCGGATCGCTTGGTCGGCGGCCTGGGTCTTGGCCTGGGACTTGGCTTGGGCGGCGGCCTTCAGGGTGGCGACGCGCCGGTCGCGGGCGGTCATGGCTGGCGCTTTCGGTGGTGGTTGAGGTCGAGGGTGAGGGGGACGGGCCCGGTGGCGGTGGTGCCGCATCCGGCGCCCTGCACCGCCCGGCCGGGAGCGGCCTGCAGAGCGGCCAGGAGTCGGGTCAGGGCGTCGTGTTCGGCTCGGCGTTGTGCGAGCCAGACGTTGTCGGCGGGCATGGGCCGGCCATGGCGTTCCTGGAAGGCGGTGGTGGTGCGTTCGATCAGTGCCTGGGTGTCGGCCAGTTGCCGGGCGAGGGCGTCCTGGTGGGTCTGGTCGGTGACGAAGACCGAGCAGGTCAGGCAGGCGTTGCCCTTGTTGCAGGTCTGCAGGGGCGGCAGCAGGCACCAGCCGTGGGGAAGGAACCGGTCGGCGCGGTCGAACAGGTGCAGGCTGTCGTGGTCTTCGCGGGAGAAGCTCACCCGGGTGCCGTCGGCCTTGAGCTTGACGGTGGCCAGGAACGCCTGCTCGGCGTGCTCTTGGCGTTCGGCGATGTAGTGCATGGACATGGTCGGGGTGGCGTGTCCGGCATAGCGTTGCAGGACGTGGACCGGCAGCCCGAGTTCGGCAAGACGGGTCAGCTTGGTGTGCCGGAATCGGTGGGTATGGCTGAGCCGGACCGGTCGGCCCTTGCCGTCGGTGATCTGCAGCAGGTCGCTGAACTCGCGCAGCATCCAGTTGTAGGTGCCGGAGGCATACGGTCTGTCGCCGCGGCGGTTCCCGGTGCGTCTGAGGAACAGGAACTGCGGGTCGGTGTCGGGGAAGTGTGTACGGACCCATGCCTGCTGTTCCTCGATCACCGCGATGACGTCCTGGTCGACCAGGATGCTGTCCGGTGCGACGTCGATCTTGCTCTGGGCGTAGGTGAACCGGGCGATCTGTTCACCGTCGGTGTCGGCGGAGGGGCCGGGGACCGTGGACAGGCAGTCGAAGTCGCAGGTGCGGATTTCGCTGGCGCGACGGCCGGTGAGGATCTGCAGCAGGATCATGCGCATCGCCTGGGGGTCGTCGAACCCGCTGGCGAGCACCCGGGGCTCCGTCGGGGCTGGGGGTGATGGTCATCTGTTCGTGGCGGGGCATGCCCAGCAGCGGCAACGCCGTCGTGATCTGCTGCAGGGCGTGGTCATCGACGTAGTGCTGGTCGGTGCGGGTCGGTTGCTGCGGGATCCGGGAGACGTGGCGGGACCAGTTGGCCGCGTGCATGTCGGTCACCCGTTCCCAGGGTGAGGGGCCCAGGATCCGTCGGGATTCGGCGGGGTTGGCCGCGATGAACGCCATCAGCTCGGCGACGGCCCGCAGGTCGTCGTTGATCAGGCGGGGGTGGATGACTATGGCTCGGCGGCGCTTGAGGTCGGAGCGGTTGGCTGGGTCGGCGACCCACCGGCCGAACGCCGCGGCGTGCTCGGCGGCGGTTGCGGGATCGCCGAGGATCTCGGCGGGGTCGTCGAGCGTGGTGGTCAGCCAGCGGTCGAAGCGGTGCAGGCACTTCATGCGTTCCTGGCTGACGGTGGTCCACCGCAGCGTGCCGGCCTCCAGCATCGTGCCCAGATACCACTTGCCCCCTTCACGCAGCCACCGGACGTCGATGTCACCGGGTGAGCAGCCGTACTGCGCCAGCGGTTCGCGGGTGCTCAGCGGGATCCGCGGGTCGCAGCGGGGGTGCCAGTAGTCCAAAGTCCACCACGGGCTGTCCGAGCAGCGGGCGAGCAGGGCCAGGCGGGCGAAGCGGAACACCACGCGGAGGCGGGCGCGGCTGCCGTGGGGTGCAAGCCGGCCCCACCGGGTGGCATAGAACCAGCCCTGCAGCGCTGATGCGGTGTCCCAGTCCATGTCGAGCATGGAGGCCGGGACCGGGTGGCCCTCCCGGATCGCCCGGCGCAGGATGTTGGCCAGCTGGTTCATCGCCAGCACCGATGAGCGGGTGCCGTCCGCGGCCTGCCAGTGCGCCATCCAGGCCAGTTCCTTGGGGAACGGGTCGGGCAGCCCGGTCAGATCCAGTCTCCGCTCGCCGTTCTCGGAGATCTTCCTCCAGCCCTCGATGCCGGGACCGATGATGGGGCCGCGCCAGAGCTCGGGGAGTTCCCGCCAGAGCCGCTCGACCGGATCGAGCTGCTCAGCGGGGTGCAGCAGACGTGGCCGTTCGCCGGTCATGACGGTACCCGCCACGAGGAGACATAGGTCGTCCAGGTCGCCGCTGCCCGCAGAGCCTCGTCTTCCTGGACCCAGCCGTAGAGGTCGAGGGTGGTCTGGACGTGGGCGTGGCCGAGCCTGCGTGACACCACCCAGTCCGGGGTCCCGGCCAGCAGCAGGGCGGTTGCGGGTTCTGGCGCACATAACGTGATCGAGTTGCGAGCCGGCGGCGGTGGATCAGTCCAAGAGCGGCCCTGCGGTCAGCTCACCGGCGGCGCCACCAGTTGGCGGCCAGTGCATCCAGGGTGGGCACCGGCGGCGCTGGCAGCTGCTCAAGGTACCAGCGCAGATCGCTGTAGCGGTGCAGCAGCGCATACGCCAGCAGCCGCCGTGCCAGCGCGTCGTCGAGCTGGTGGGGGCGGTAGCCGTAGGCGCGCAGCAGGCGGCGCAGGAAGGCGGTGTCGCCGCGTGAGACGAACAGGCCGACGGCGGCGAACTCGTACTCCCTGGCGCCGCGCATCGCGGGTTCGAAGTCCAACAGGCCCGACAGCGACCAGCCGTCGGGGTGCGGGGTCACCAGCAGGTGCTCGCGCATGACCTCGGTGTGCAGCAGGACCGGGCGCGGTACTGGGTCGAGGGTCGCGCTGTCGAGGAACGCCGGGATCTGCTCCAGCCAGGCGCCGTGGAGGCCGGCTGCGCGCTGGTGGTCGACACAGCCGGCGCGCTGCTGGGCCAGGAACAGGTCCCAGTCGGGCGGCCCAAGAGCGTCCAGTTCCGGTGCGGTGATGGCGTGCAGCGCCGCCAGTGCCTCCCCGAGTTGGCTGGCGAGCCGGTGGCGCTGCGCCGCCGGGACGTGGGGCCAGGCGGTGGTCAGCGGTTGGCCGTGCAGGCGCTCCATGAGCAGGTAGCCCCAGCCCTCCAACTCGCCGGCGTGCTCCACCCCTGGGGTGGGGATCGGCAGCCGGCGGTGGATGGCTTGCAGCACACGGTGTTCGACCTGGTAGCTGTCGGTCGGTCCCGGCGTGCCATCCTCGGGCGATGCCGTTCAACCACAACGACCACTACCATCGGCTGCTGCTGCGGCAGCTCCCGCCGGGCTGTCGCAGGGCATTGGACGTCGGCTGCGGCACCGGCCGGTTCGCGCGCCGCCTCGCGCAGCGCGGCATCCAGGTCGACGCCATCGATCGATCACCAGCGGCCATCCAGGCGGCCCGCGCCGTCTGTGCGCAAGCTGCCGGCCCCGGCAGCGTCCGCTACCGCCAAGCCGACGTCACCACGGTGGAGCTGCCCAACGGCCGCTACGACTATCTCTGCTGCCTGGCGAGCATCCACCACATGCCGTTCGACACGGTCGCCGCGCTGCGCCAGGCGCTGGCTCCCGGCGGTGTCCTGGTGATCCTGGGGGTCTACCGGCAGAGCACGCCGACCGATTATGCGGTCAGCCTGGCTGCCGCACCGGTGAACGCGGCGGCCAGGGTGGCGGTCGCGGCGTGGGAACAGGCCGCAGCAATCTGCCGTGGCCACGCGCGTGCGCAGCAATCGGTACAGGCGCCGGTCAGGCCGGCGCAAATGACGCTCGGCCAGATCAGGAAAGAGGCGGCGGCGCTACTGCCGGGGTGTGTCGTCCGCCGCCAGCTGCTCTGGCGCTACCTGCTGGTGTTCCGCCGCAGTGCAAGTGCCCATCCTTGAAGGCAGGCGATCTCGATGCGCAAGTCGGACTGCGAGAGGAACCAGGAGCGGAACGCGCTGAGTCACGAGAACGCCCTCCTCCGATCCGGGGGAGCTTTCGTGGGAATGCGTCGAGCCGCCAGCGCAGCTCATGGGCCTGTGCCTGCGCCAGGAACGCGCGGTGACCTACTACAAGGTGCTCAGAGCTGCTTTATGTCCCGACCAGGCTATGGCGTCGGCTGATCCGGCTTGACCACCTCGACCTGGTTGGCAGGGGGTGGGGTCACCTTCACGGTGACGCCGAAGTCGAACAGCTCCTGGGTCGTCTCGATGGTCATCTGGGTGGCGGTCGCCTCCATGCCCTCGGGGACCTTGAGGGTCACCGCGTAGTGGATCTTGCGCAGGCGGCCCTGTTCGTCGATCCAGACGTCGGCCGGCTTGGGGAAGGCCAGCCCTGCGTCCTCGACGAATCCCTGGAGCCGCTCCGGGCTCTGGGCGGCCACCTTGGCGGCGTCGAACGTGACTGCGTAGCGGGTAGTCGGGGTGCCGCGGACCTGTTCGGAGCCGACCCGTTCGACCTTGCTCGTGGCGGACTTCAGGTACGACAGGGCCTGGGTCGGGTCGCCGCCGGTGTCATCGGGGATCGGGCCAAGGCCTGGGCTGAGCGGGTTCTGGCCGGCGAGTTCCTTGGGGAGGTCCAGCTTGGCCCACGGCTTGTGGTGCTCCTCCGGGATTAGCGGGACGCCAGCCGGCGTCTCTTGCCCGTGGGGCATGTCCGGCGTCTTGATGTAGACCGTCGAGCCGATCACCAGTGTGCGCACGGTGAACCGGAACGGTATGCCCGCCGTCTTGATGGTGGTGTCCATCTGCCCCTTGTGCGCGGCGTAGTCGTAGACGCCCTCGGTGGTTGCCGTGCTGGCCGCGACCTGCTCGCCGGCGAAGGTGGTCCGCATGGTCATCGAGAGCCTGGCACTGCGGGCCTCGGTGACCTTGGCGGCGGCGCCCTGGACGCGGGCCAGGGAGTCCTCCGGTGTGGTGGTGCGGTCGAGCCTCTCGGGGTTCGCGCAGCCGACGAGTACCAGGCCGGCCAGCACGGTCCCGATCGCTACGACATGGCTTCTTGTCCGTGCCGTCATGCCAGGCTCCTCCTCGATGAGCAGGGCAAGAATATACGGCATGAATGCGTCGCAACGGAGAAGCCATCACGAATTGCCACGGACCGAGCCTGCAGAGGCTGTTTCCCGCAAGGCTTGAGGGACGAGGATGCTCAGGCTCTGATGACATCAGATCGGCGTTGAACTTGTCCTTGCAGGTGAGGAGCTGGCCAGGGCAGGCGCTGACCCCGGACGGTCCCGCAGTGGCGAAACCCCGCCGGGCCGACATCACCTTCGCGAACATGACCGCCGACCCCGCCGAGGTCATCTCCGGCGACTCCGTGTTCCTCAGCATCGACCTCATCAACCAGGGCACCGCTGCGTCCGGCGGCTTGACTGTGATCGTCACGCTGCCGGCAAGCCTGGAGAGCCGGTCCTTCAATGCGCCCGGCGAGCAATGGGAACGTGTCTTCAGGACGCCGAGCTGGACCTGCCTGCACGGGCCCCTTGCCCCCGGGGAGGTCTCGGACACACTGCACCTCACCGCCGGAGTCGTCGGCGGCACGCCCTGGGACGTGCTGACCGTCACCGCCCAGGCGACCACCACCACCCGCGAGCTCTCCACCGACAACAACACCGGCCAAGCCAGCACCAACCTCATCGCAGCCGGCACCATTCGCGGCAAGGTGTGGGTCGACGGGAACGCCGGACCCTTGACGGGCAGCGCCAGCCCGAGGAGCCCGGGTTTCCGATGCCGCTCGGCGGGTCGCTTCGGGGTTGACACCTGCGTCCAGGAGTCGCTTCGCAATCCTCGTGTGCCCGTGCTGGGCGGCAAACATCAGCGGCGTGCTGCCCTGCTCGTCAGCGGCGTTGGGGCTGGCGCCGTGGGCAAGAAGGCTGCGTACGCAGCCGTGGTGTCCCTGGTTGGCCGCGTACATGAGGGCGGTGTAGCCGTCGGCATCGCGCGCATCGGGCTCGGCTCCGCGTGCGAGGAGATCCTCGGCAAGCGCCTCCTCGCCGCGGTAGGCGAAGGCCATGAGGCTGGTCGCCCGGTCAGGGAGCGGGTTGGCGACATCAGGATGCGGTTGGTCGAGCAGCTTCATGGGCAACTGGTACCCACCCATCGCCGCTGGCCAGACCCAGCCGGCTCGAGCCCGAGTATCCCGGCCGCTTCCTGGCGGGGTCCGACGGTCTCACCTGACGGCCGTCGTGGTCCCCTCGCGCCACTGAATGACGGCGTTCACAGAGGCTGCGGGGTTGCCTGGTGGGGTGCGCTGGGGAGCCAACGTCAGAGGTTACTTGCAGCTTGCAACCTACGTGTATAAGGTCTGCCGGGACCCAGTAGTCAAAGGAGGATCGGCCATGGTCGCTCCCGTCCCGCACCCGACCATTGCCCGGGACTACTGTCTTGCGCCCGCGCGCGGCATCGACGCGCCCCAGCAGGGGACCAGCAGCAAGTACGGGCGCCTGTTCCCTGGGGTGGCACCGTTCACGGCCGACGAGGAGTTTCTGATCCACCTCGGCGGAAGCGAGGGCCCCTGCGACGGCGGCCTGTTCGCCGACGACGGCTGGAGTGCCTGTACGGCGACGGCCCGGTCGGCAACCCCTTCCTGTACGACCGTGGCGATCCCGCGAAGCTGCTGATCGGCAGCAACGACCAGGGTGCCCCCGGCGACCTGCCGCGCAATGCCCAGGGGATGGCGCTCATCGGCGACCCGCGAAACGATGTGCACCTTTTCGTCTCGCAGCTCCATCTGGCCATGCTCAAGGTGCACAACCTGCTGGTCGACCGGCTGCGCGAGGACGGCGAGCTTGAGGTGTTCGATGCCGCCCGACGCGCGATCACCTGGCACTACCAGTGGATCATCGTGAACGACTTCCTGCCGAAGCTGGTCGGCCAGACGCTGATGGACGAGCTGCTCGCGGAGGGGCCGCGCTACTACAAGCCGGAGGGACCGTCCTACATCCCGTTGGAGTTCGCCGACGCCGCCTACCGCTACGGTCACAGCCAGATCCGCCGCAGCTACCGCCTCCAGGCCGATGGCCCGGAGCTGCCGGTGTTCCCCGACCTGCTCGGCTTCCAGCCGGTGCCCGCCAACCGCCGGGTCGACTGGTCGCAGCTGTTCGCATTCCCCGGCCGGCCCGCCCCACAGCTGAGCAAGAAGATCGACGGCCGCCTGGCGCGCTCCCTGATCGAACTGCCCGCGGCGATCACCGGCACGGTCGAGGTCGAGGCCTACCACTCCTTGGCAGTGCGCGACCTGCAACGCGGCCAGGCCTACGGGCTGCCGTCCGGGGAGGCACTCTCACACGGGCTGGGCATCGAGCCGCTCGGCACTGACGACATCGGACTCCGAGCCTGGGGCTGGAGAGGTGAGACGCCGCTTTGGTACTACCTGCTCAAGGAGGCGGAGGTCCGCAGCGGCGGCGACCAACTCGGTCCGCTCGGCGGCCGCATCGTCGCCGAAGTCCTGCTCGGCATCATCGACCGCGACCCCGAGTCCTACCGCGCCGTCCAGCCGGACTGGCGACCGACCCTGCCCGCCACCCGGCCCGGCTCGTTCGACATGGCCGACCTGCTGGCCGCGGCAGAGTCCAACGACGCCAGTCCCCGATGACCCGGCACCGGTCAGCCGGCGTGGCGCAGCTTCCTGGGCCCGTTAGAGTTAGACGAAGGCGCTGAGGCCGGTGATGGCGCGGCCGACGATCAGCGTGTTCATCTCGCGGGTGCCCTCGTAGGAGTAGATGGCCTCGGCGTCGGCCACGAAGCGGCCGACCTGGTGCTCCAGCAGGATGCCGTTGCCCATGCGCACGGTACAGAACGCCTTGGCCAGCGAGGAGTGCTCGTCCCTGGCCAGGCCGGCGGCCTGAAGCTGCGACAGCCGGGCGCACAAGGTGGCCGACGCGGTGATGTTGCCCAGCATCTTGACGAGCAGGTCCTGGACGAGCTGGAACCCTCCGATGGGTCGGCCGAACTGCTCTCGCTGGCGGGCGTACTCCAGCGCGTGCTCGTAGGCGCCGCGCGCGCACCCAACGGCCATCCAGGCGACGCCGGCCCTGGTGATCCGCAGCACTTCGGCGGTGTCGCGGAAGGAGCTGGCCCGCTGGAGCCGGTTGGCCTCCGAGACCCGGACGCCGTCCAGCGTGATGCGGGCGTTCTGCACGATCCGCAGCGCGATCTTGTCCTGCAGGTCCTCGGTGGCGAACCCGGGCGTGCCCGCCTCGACGACGAAGCCCTTGACCTGGCCGTCGTCGACGTCCTTGGCCCAGATGACGGTGAGGTCGGCGAAGCTGGCGTTGCCGATCCATTTCTTGGTCCCGTCGAGCACCCAGGCGTCGCCGACGCGGCGGGCGGTGGTGGCCAGGCCGCGTGAGGCTCCCGAGCCGACGTCGGGTTCGGTGAGCCCGAACGCGCCGATCTTCTCCAGGCGGGCCATGGCCGGCAGCCACCGACGCTTCTGCTCGTCTGAGCCGCACAGGTAGATGGAGCCCATCGCCAGGCCGCTGTGGACACCGTTGAAGGTGGCGATCGATGCGTCCGTGCGGGCGAGCTCCATCGCGACCATCCCGTCCAGCAGTGGGGTCTTCCCGGGGCAGCCGAAGCCGGCGTAGGGAAGCCCGGCGATGCCGAGCTCGGCCAGGCCGGGAAGGATCTCGTGCGGGAACTTCGCTCTGGTCCAGTAGCGGTTGACGAGGGGCTGGACCTCCTTCTCCATGAAACTCCGGACCCCGTGCAGCACGGTTCGGTCCTCGTCGTCGAGGAGCAGCTCCAGGGCGTAGAAGTCGGCGGGAGCGGGCATTTGGCACCTCCTCGGCGTCACGCTCAGGCGGGCGTTCTGGCGGTCTGGGTGGCACGGCGCAGGAACCGGTCCACGATGGGCGCGAGCTCGGCTGCCTCGGTGAGCAGTCCGAGGTGGCCGCCGTGGTAGACGTGCAGCTCGGCGTTGGGCAGAAGGCGCCGCATGATGCGGGCGTTGATCAGCGGGATGATGGGGTCGTCGTCGCCGGCGAGCAGCAGCGTTGGCTGCCGGATCCAGGGCAGCAACGGCATGCTGCTCCAGCCGGCACCGGCGGCGAGCTGGTAGAGGTAGCCACGCCGTGGGCCGACGCGAGTCCGGCCGTGGAGGAGCTCTCGGGCGCGCGCCGGGTCGGATCGTATCGATCCTCCGTAGAGGTCGGCGGCGATCCGCGCGGCGTGGTCGGGGTCCAGGTAGCGGCGGGGCGTCGCCATGTGCGCGAGGACCCTCGGCCGGCCGGGCACCATCAGCATGCCGGTGCCGGTGGCGACCAGCACCAGCCGCCGGCAGCGGCCGCCCTGGGAGAGCGCGAACTGCTGCGCCAGGCCACCACCCCAGGAGATGCCCAGCAGGTCGACGGTCGGGTAGCCGAGCTGGTCGAGGAGGCGGGCGACCAGGCGCGCGAGCCCTGGCAGGCGGTAGGGAGCCCTTGGCAGCGGGGAGCCGCCGACGCCGGGCACGTCGAAGCGGAGCACCTCGATCGAGGGGTCGAGGGCGTCGACGAACGGTTGCAGCAGCTCCAGGCTGGCCCCGATGCCGTTCGCGAGGACCAGCGGGGTGCGGGTCCCGTCACCGGGGCGCACGGCCACCCGCAGGTGCTGGCCCCCTACCCCGACCATGCGCACGGACCTTGGCATGGCTGGCCTCAGCGGTCCAGGACGTAGGTGCCGGGGGCAGGGTCCATCGGGCGGAACCCGGCGGCGCCGAGCCGGCGAGGTCGGGCCTTCTCGCCGCCGCCATGCGCTTCGAGCCAGCGGACGTAGTCGGGCCACCACGAGCCGTGCTCGGTGGTTGCCCGGCCCAGCCACTCGGCGGGATCTGGCGGGGTGTCCGGGGCGGTCTGGAAGGTTGCCTTCTGGTTCCCGGGTGGGTTGACGATCGAAGCGATGTGGCCACTGGTGGACAGCACGAACCGCGAGCGGCCGCCAAGCAACTGCGTGCTCCGGTAGCACGACTGCCAAGGGCAGAGATGGTCGGCGACGCCCGCGACGACGTAGGCGTCCGCATCGAGCTTGGCCAGGTCCACCGGCGAGCCGAGCATGGTGGCCGCGCCGGGGCGGGCGAGAGCGTTGTCGACCGCGAGCCTGACGAAGTCGCGGTGCAGGCTTGCGGGCATGCGCGTGGTGTCGGCATTCCAATACAGGATGTCGAACGGCGGCGGCGTGCGCCCTTGCAGGTAGTTGTTGACCCAGTAGTTCCAGATCAGGTCGCCGGGGCGCAGCCAGGCGAAGACCTCCGCCAGGGAGCGGCCGTCCAGGAACCCGCGTGCCGCGGAGGCGGCGGTGGCCGCCCGTGCGGTCGCCTCGTCGAGGACGGCACCGGCCATCCCGGCCCGCGCCTGATCGAGCACCGTCACCGCCAGGCTGAACCCGGCGACCTTGTCCCGCTGCCCGGTGGCTGCCTGGTGAGCCAGCACCATCGCCGCGAGGATGCCACCGGAGCACAGTCCCAACACCAGCGAGCGGTCGGCGCGGCAGATCCGCCGGGTGGCGTCCTGCGCCTCCAGGATCGCCTGCCCGTAGGCGTCGGCGCCCCAGTCGCGGTGTCGGGCGTCGGGGTTGCGCCAAGCGATGACGAAGACCTGCTGGCCGCTGGAGACCAGGTACTCCACCAGGCTGCGCCCGGGGGCGAGGTCCAGGATGTAGTACTTGTTGATCGTCGGCGGCACGATCAGCAGGGGGACGCGACGCACCTTCGGCGTTTGCGGCTGGTACTGGAGCAGCTCGAACATCGGCGTGCGCAGCACCACCGCACCGGGGGTCGTCGCCAGGTCGGAGCCCACCTCGAACGCGTCGGGCTCCACCATGGACGGCACGCGTGGCGGGGTGGCCAGGTCGGCGGCCAGGTGCCGGGCGCCGCGGACGACGCTGCCACCCCCCGAGTCGACGAGGGCCTTCCAGAAGACCGGGCTGACGATCGGGTTGTTGCTCGGGGCGAGCGCCTGCACCAGGTTGTCAACCACGAACGTCATCCGCTCGGCGTCCCGCCACTCCAGCTCCGCGTCAGCGACCAGCCGCTCGGCGGTCTCCCCGGCGGCCAGGTAGGCCTGAACGAGCCGGCGCAGCACCGGGTTCGACGTCCACGCCGGCTCGGTGAAGCGGCGGTCCCGGGGCGCGGGCGCCAAGGTGGACTTGCCGAGCCCGACGCGGACCAGCTCATCGATGAGCCAGGTCGCCCTGTGGGCGAGCCTGTCCGGCCGGCGGGCGAGCCTGGCGGCGAGCCGGACCCAAGCGCCACCCGGCATGGCGCGGCGCACCGGCCCGAGTGCCGCGGCCGCCAGCAGCAGATCCAGTGCCGTGGCGGCGTCAGCGGGTGCGGTGGCCGACGCCTGGGTCCCCGCGGGGCCGGTGGTCACGGCGACAGCTCCTCGGGTGGCCGCACCTCGCGGCGCAGGAGCTTCCCGGTCGCCGTCTTGGGCAGCGCCGCTTCGAACCAGACATGCCTGGGGTACTTGTACGCCGCGACCCGCTCCTTGACGAAGGCCTGCACCTCGGCCGGGGTGGCCTCGGCGCCCGGCTTGAGCACCACGGCAGCCCCGACCTCCTCCCCATGGGTCGGGTGGGGGATGCCCACCACGGCCGCTTCGGCGACCGCCGAGTGCTCGTACAGCACCTCCTCGACCTCCCGCGGATAGACGTTGTAGCCGCCCCGGATGATCAGGTCCTTCTTGCGGTCCACGATGAAGAAATAGCCGTCCTCGTCCTGGCGGGCCAGGTCGCCGGTGCGAAACCACCCGTCGGGAATCGCCTCCCGAGTGGCCTGCTCGTGCCGCCAGTAGCCCTTCATGACGTTGTGCCCGCGGATCGCGATCTCGCCGACCGCACCCGCCGGCACGTCGTTGCCAAGGGCGTCGACCACCCGCATCTGGACGCCGTCGATCGGGGTGCCGATCGAGCCGGGTTTGCGTTGCCGCTCGGGGTGGTTGAAGGAGGCGACCGGCGAGGTCTCCGAGAGGCCGTAGCCCTCCAGGATGATGCAGCCCATCCGCTCCTCGAAGCCACGGAGGACCTCCACCGGCAACGCGGCGCCTCCGGACACGCACACGCGCAGCGAGCTCGTGTCCTCTTCGCCTCGGCGCGGATGGTTGAGCATCGCGACGTACATCGTCGGGACGCCCTCGAAGACGGTGACCCGGTCCCGCTGGATCAACTCCAGCGCCTTGCCAGGATCGAATCGCGGCAGCAGCGTGAGGCAGGCGCCGCTTGCGACGGCGGCGTTCAACCCGCAGGTCTGGCCAAAGGAGTGGAACAGGGGCAGGCAGCCCATCACCACGTCATCGGGTTCGAGGCGGAACAGGGTGGTCGCCGACACCGCCGCGTTCCGGCTCAGGTTGGCGTGCGTGAGCTCGGCGCCCTTCGGTGTGCCGGTCGTTCCGGACGTGTACAGGATCACCGCGGTGTCATCGTCGGCGCGGCTGGTCACCGCCGTCACCGGAGCATGGTCGCGCAGCATCCGGTCGAGCTCCGCCGGTGCGACACCGACGAACGCGGTCCCGGCTGCCTCGGCGCCCTTGGCGGCCTCGGTGGCGACCGCCTGCCAGGCGAAGATCAGCCTGGCGGCGGAGTCGCCCAGGTAGTACTCCACCTCGCGCGCCTTGAGCAGCGGGTTCATCGGCACGACCACCGCCCCCGCACGCAGCACCCCGTAGTAGAGCATCGGGAACTCCGCGACGTTCGGGAGCATCAGTCCGACCCGGTCGCCGGGCTCTACACCTCGTGCCGCCAAAAGGCCCGCAACCCGCGCGGATCGTTCGTCCAACTCGCGGTAGGTCAGGGCAAGACCGTCCAGCCGGACCGCCGCCCTGTCCGGGTACATGGCCGTTGCTTCGGTCAGGTTGACTGCCAGGTTCGTCATCGCCGCCCTCCAGGCGTCGGCTGCTGCCAGCAAGCGTCCGACTGGCGACCCGCGAAGACAATAGCCGGCGGGACAAGGAATGCTCGGGAGAAGTGTTCGCTGTTACAACCGCTGTGGGGGTGCGGAGGCCGGCTGCCCCAGTCGCAGCGCCTCGAGGGCCGCGAGCAGCTCGGCCGCGGCCCTCGGGTCGTCAAGGGACCGGCCGGTGTGCTCCTGCAAGCGACGCAGCCGGTACCGCACCGTGTTCGGATGACAATAGATCCGCCTGCCCGTCTCGCTCGCGGACCCGCCGGCGTCGAACCACGCCCGCAAGGTGGTCAGCAGCGTCGAGCGGTCCTGGGCAGGCAGGTCCAGGACCGGTCCCAGCACCGCGCGCGCAAGCTCCCCGGCCGCGTCCGGGGCGGCGGCCGCGAGCACCCGCAGCGGCGTCTCCTCGAACTGGCCGACAGCCCGGGTCCCCGGCGGCAGGCTGCTCTGGACCAGTCGCGCGTAGTGCAGCGCGCGGGGGGTGTCACCCAGCGCGTGATAGATCGGGCTGACGCCGGCCCGGGCGCGCACGGAGCGGCCGAGCAACTCGAGCAGGAGGGCGGCCGTGTCGGGGTGCCGCAGCGAGACCACTCCCGTCTGGGACTCTGGGTGCAGCAGCCAGGCCGACCCGATCCCACGCCCGGCCAGCAGTGCCTCCGCGTCCGGCAGCCCCTCTTGGGCAAGCCCCGGCGCCTCGACGACCACCACCACGAAGACACCTTCCCAGGGCAAGCGGAGCAGCTTCGCCGCCTCCCAGAGCGTGTCCCGGTCGGGGATGCCCCCGGTGAACAGGGCCTCCACCAGTGCGGAGCGCTCCCGTGCCCCGGCGAGCAGCAGTTCCGCGGCGGTTTCGCGGTAGGCGACGGTGAGCTCCTGGGTGTAGTCGCCGATGAGCCACCACACGCCGCTGGCCGCGTCCACCAGCAGCTCCCACGGCGTGTGCGGGCTGCGACGAGCCTCCTCGACGATCGCGGCCCAGAACTCGGTGAAGCCGATCCGGTACGCATGCAGGATGTCCGCCAGCGGTGCGCCCTGCTGGGCGCGCTGCCGGCCGGTCGCGCGCGGCGCGGAGAGGTCCGGCGGTTGGTCCGTGGTGAGCTGGCGAACCATGGACTCGATGTTGTCGTGGACCGAGGACCGAAGTTCCTCCAGGCTCACGACATCGAGGTCGCTGTAGAACCCGAGGTCCGACCGGATGCGCTCGACGACCCGGTCGACGAGCTCGGGGAGGCGTGCCGCCACCGACTCCGCGATCTCCGAGATCTCCAGAGCGAGGACGACGCGTGGCCGACGCGCCGGGTCCTCGGTCCCGTTCAAGAAGCGCCCACCCCATACTCAGTAGCTCGATCATTCCATCGATGTACAGAACAGAACGCTGGAGTAACCGCAGGTTGTCAAGACCCTGTCCCGCGATTGGGGGCGGCATCACCATGACGGACCGTGAGCAACGCAACGACATCGATCAGCCTGGCACCGACCCGCGCCCAGCGGCGGTCACCTTCGTGACCACCGAGCACTTCACCCTCCAGGGCGCCCGCTCGGCCACGATCGCCGAGGCCACCGGCCGGGCGACCATGTTCCTCGGCGCGGTCTCCGGCGGGCTGGTCGCCCTCGGACTGATCGCCACCGCCGGGGGCGTCGGCGCGGCGTTCTACGCCTTCGGGCTCATCCTGCTGCCCACACTGGCCTTCGTCGGCCTGGTGACCTTCGACCGGGTGTTGCAGTCCGGGATCGAGGACCACGGCTACGCGCGGCGGATCGCGCGGCTGCGCGGCTACTACTTCCAGTACGCGCCCGAGCTGGTCGACCACCTGCTCAGCGTCCCGCCGGCGGAGCGGCTGCGGGTGCAGGGGCTGCGGGGTGGGGGCTGGCAGGGGTTCCTGACGGTGGCGGGGATGGTCGGCGTGGTCACGGCTGTGCTGGCCGGCTCGGCCGCCGGGCTGCTGGCGGCCGTCGTCTCGGGCCAGTCGTTGGTCGCGGCGCTGGTGGCTGGGGTCCTGGTCGCCGTCATCGCGCTGGTCTGGCTGATGCGCTACCAGCGTTCGGCGTGGGAGCGGATCGGGACGGCGCGCCTGTTCCCCGACGAGTAGGGGAATGGCCGAAGTCGACCGGTTGCGGCGCCGCTGCTCGCCGCCGGTCTGCTGGCCGTAACATCCGCGGTAACGATGCCGGAGCGGTCGAGCGCTACAACCGCACTGGTTCTCAACCTCGCACCCAAGGAGGGACCCCCATGCTCGGAGAGCATCCGATCCACCCGGTGCTGCTGGCGACCGATCTTGCCGCGGCGCGGGACTTCTACCACAGCAAGGTTGGCCTCGAGATCCTGAACGAGAACGATGCCGCGATCGTGTTCCGGTGTGGCGGCGGGACACAACTGGACGTGACCAAGAGCACCACGGGGACCGCGGACACGCAGACCCAGGTGTCGTGGCTCGTCAAGGACCTGCGTGCCGAGGTCGCCGAGCTCCGGTCACGCGGCGTCAAGGTGGAGGACTACGACCTGCCGGGCTTGAAGACCGAGGACGGCATCGCCGACATCGGGTTTGCCTGGGCGGCGTGGATCATCGACCCGGGCAAGAACGCGCTCTGCATCCTCCAGATGAAGGAGTAAGGCGGCGGGCAGGTCAGCGACGCTGGAGGTAGAGGATCCGGGCGAAGGGCGCCATCGCTGAGGCAGTTCCCGGCGGCATTCGAAATCGAACACACGTTCGACTAGGCTAGAGCGATGCGAACCTGGGAACGCAACGACCCCGATCGCTACCGGCCGATCGCCGCCCCCCTCGACCGGTGCGCGGAGATCCTCGGCGTCGACCTGGCCACCATTCGTCGCGTGGCCGCCAACGTCGAGCCCTACGTCCGCGCGGACGGCATCAAGGTCTGGAGCCTGATGCAGCTCGAGCGGCAGCTCCGGCCCGACGCGTTCGGGCACCGCTGGCCCGGCGGCTACGTCACCCGGCGGCGTGCCGGCCGGGCGGGAAGCTGAGGCCGGCGCGACCCGGGAGCTGCTGGCGTTGCTTGGGGTCCTGTCGTTCATCGTGGGTGTTCCCGCGCTCCTTCTCATCTTGTCCAGGAGGAACGTCGTGCTCCCACGCATGCGTGGCGCTGCGCTGCTCATCGTCGTGGTGGTTGCGTTACTGGGCCTCTGGGCGCAGGCCGCCCAAGCCCAGGAGGCCCCACCTCCCTGTGGTGGCAAGGTCGCGTCGATCCGCTGCCGGAGATCCCTGCGGCGACGTCACCGGTAGCTCGGCCGACATCGGCGTCGAGCAGGGCCAGGCGAACGCGGTCACCGACGCCGTCGGCAAGAACAAGATCGCCATCAACTTCGCCTGGACCCTGGTCACCGGGTTCCTGGTGATGTTCATGCAGGCCGGCTTCGCCCTGGTGGAGACCGGCTTCTGCCGCAGGAAGAACGCCGCCCACGTGATGATGACCAATTTCATGATCTACGCGATCGGCATCCTCGGGTTCTGGGCCGTGGGCTACGCGTTCATGTTCGGCGGCGTCGGCCACATCGCCAACCTCGGCGGCACCAACCCCCTCACCAGCGAGCTCCACGCTGGCGGGTGGGGGCTGTTCGGCACCAAGGGCTTCGGCTTCAACGGCATCTACGACGTCGGGGTGATGGCCCACTTCCTGTTCAACCTGGTGTTCATGGACACCGCGGCCACCATCGTCACCGGCGCCATGGCCGAGCGCTGGAAATTCTCGGCGTTCGTCGTCTACGGCTTCTGGATCTCCATGGTGATCTACCCGCTCTTCGGCAACTGGGCCTGGGGCGGCGGCTGGCTGGCGCAGCTCGGCTCGAAGTCGGGCCTCGGGCACGGCTACGTGGACTTCGCCGGATCGGGGGTGGTGCACGCCATCGGCGGCTTCACGGGCCTCGCCGGAGCGATGGTGATCGGGCCGAGACTCGGCAAATACAACCGCGACGGCACCTCGAACACGATCCTGCCGCACAGCCTGCCCATGGCGATCCTGGGCTGCTTCATCCTGGCGTTCGGCTGGTTCGGGTTCAACCCGGGCTCGACCCTGGCAGCCACCGACCTGCGCATCTCGGTGGTGGCGGTCAACACCATGCTGGCGTCGGCGTCGGGCGCGTTCGCGGCGATGCTCTGGGCCTGGAACCGGGCACCCTACAGGAAGCCCGATCCAGGGATGGCGGTCAACGGCATGCTCGCCGGGCTGGTCGCCATCACCGCGCCATCGGGGTTCGTTGCGCCGTGGGCCGCGCTGCTGATCGGGGCGGTGGCCGGAGCCCTGGTGATCGAGTCGGTGCTGTTCATCGACAAGCGCCACGTCGACGACCCGGTCGGGGCCATCTCCGTGCACGGGACCTGCGGCCTGTGGGGCCTGATCGGCCTGGGGCTGTTCGCCGACGGCACCTACGGCGCCGGCTGGAACGGCGTCGACGGCACCGTCAAGGGCCTGTTCTACGGCGACCCCAAACAGCTCGTGGCCGAGCTGATCGGCTGCGCGACCATCCTCGTGTGGGCCTGGGGCGGCGGCTACCTGTTCTTCAAGGCCCAGGACAAGCTCCAGGGCATCCGCTCCAAGCCCGAGGACGAGCTGGCCGGCCTCGACCTGCCGGAGATGGGCATCCCCGCCTACACCGACGTCGACGAAACCCCCGCACCCGCATACGGCGATGGCAGCCGGGCGCCATCGCCCGCCACCACCTGACCAAGGGGGACGAAGGACCGATGACCGCAAAGACCAGCACGAAGAACGCCAAGCGCAAGCGCGCGGCGGCGCCAGCCGCGGACACGTGCGAGCTGTGCGGCACGGTCCTGCCGGAGGCAACCTCCACCCGCCTCGGTCACCTGTGGTCGGCGCACCGCCGCTACACAGGGGCACTGGCGCTGCGAATCGGCACCCCCCTCCTGTTCGTGGCATCGGTCGGCGCGCTCGCACTCGCGGGCGCGCCGCAGTGGGCCTTCCTGCTGGCCCTGGCCCTCTGCGGCGGCGTGCTGCTGGCCGGGATGCTCGGCGCGCGCACCGAGCGTGCGCGCGCCGGGCTCCGACCGGCACCGCCGTTCGGCGAGCTGCTGCGGGGCGGCGGGTTCCGCTTCCTGCTCATCCCCGCACTGCTGCTCCTGCTCCTGCTGCTCAGCAGCCGTCAATAGCGAAGCAATCGAGGGCTTGTGGACGTCGTCCTCGTGCTCTGGCCCGACGAAGCACCGCAGCTCCCGCGCCTGGTAACGGCTGGCACCCCCCGCCTGCTGCTGGTCGCACCCGACGCGTCACCGCCGGAGGACGGCGACTGCCTGCAGGACTGGATCCGCCTCCCGGCGGTCCACATCCTGCGCCTGCGCCGGCGCATCGCTCCGCTCGGACTGGAGATCCACAACGTGCCCGGCAAGGGCTACGTGCTGACCCCGCGATCCTGACCCGTCACCGACCCTGGCTCGGTGCCCACCAGCCACGAGGAGGACCCGCCGTTGGACGTCGGCACCGTCCTGCTGCACGTGCTGGTCGTGCTGGTGGCAGCCAAGGTCGGTGCCGAGGTCTCTGAGCGGCTCCACCAGCCGGCCGTGCTCGGCGAGCTGGTCCTCGGCGTGCTGATCGGCCCGTCGGTCCTCGGGCTGGTGGGCACCGACGACGTGCTCGCGGTGCTCGCCGAGCTGGGCGTGCTGCTCCTGCTGCTCCAGGTCGGCCTGGAGACCGAGCTGACCGACCTGCTGCGGGTCGGGCGCTCGGCGCTGTCGGTGGCGATGGTCGGGGTGGCGCTGCCGTTCGCGTTCGGCTGGCTGGCGCTGCGCCTGACCGGGCTGGCCGGCGACGGCCACCACGTCGAGCTGTTCGTCGCCGCCGCACTCACCGCCACCAGCGTCGGGATCACCGCCCGCGTGTTCGGCGACCTCGGCGCCCTGTCCCGCGCCGAGGCGCGCACCGTGCTCGGCGCGGCGGTCGCCGACGACGTCATCGGCCTGGTCATCCTGACGGTCATGGTGCGGCTGGTCGAAGGCGGCTCGGTGGGACCGTTCGAGCTGCTGTCGGTGGTCGGCGCGGCGATCGGCTTCCTGGTGGTCGGGGTCGCCGCCGGCGTCCGGCTGGCGCCGCCGCTGTTCCATCAGATCGAGCGGCTGGCGCGCTCGGAGGGCACGCTGATCGCGCTGGCGCTGGCCTTCACGCTCGGCTTCGCGCGCCTCGCCGACCTGGTCGAGCTGGCGCCGATCGTGGGCGCTTTCGTCGCCGGGGTGGTCCTGGCCCGCTCGCGCACCCGCGCGTCGATCGGCACCAGCCTGGCCCCGATCGCGCACGTGTTCGTGCCGGTGTTCTTCCTCCAGATCGGCATCGAGGCGGACCCCGCGGCGCTGCTGAAGCCGCGCGTGCTGGCGCTCAGCGGGCTGCTGCTGGTGATCGCGGTGGTCGGCAAGGTCCTCGCCGGACTGGCCGCCGCCGGCAGCGGCATGGACATGACGCTGATCGGGCTCGGCATGCTGCCCCGTGGCGAGGTCGGGCTGATCTTCGCGAGCATCGGCCTGCGCGTCGGCGTGATCGACCAGAGCTCCTACGCCGCGCTGCTGCTGGTGGTCCTGATCACCACCTTCGCGACCCCGCCGCTGCTGCGCTGGCGGGTCGCCCGCCACCGCCGGGCGGCGCCCGCTCCCGTCCCCGCCGCGCCACTCGGCCCGGCCGGTGAGCTGACCGTCCGCGCGGGCGTGGTGGACCTCACCGGGGAGCCGCCGGCGGGGTCGCGCGCCCTGCTGGGGCTGCGCGCCGCCCGGCTGGCCGGGGCCGCCCCGCCTGGCCAGCGCCTGCTGGCATGGCTGGGGACCGGCGACGGCACGGCGGTCGCCTGGTCCCCGGCGCTGCTGGCGGAGCTGCGGGCGCTGATGCGGGCGGGGACGCACGGCTCCTGGAGCTTCCTGGAGCAGACCGGGCTGCTGCGCCGCTACCTTCCGGAGCTGGCCGACGCGCGCCAGCGGCGAGGCGACGGCAGGTCGGAGCTGCCCTGGCAGCAGGTGGCCGCGCTGGCGCGGCTGGCCGAGCCCAGGCACGACCCGGCCGCCGCCTCGGTGTGGCTTGCGCTGGAGCGGCCCGACAACCTGCTGCTGGCCGGCCTGGTGCGGGCGGTCGGGCAGCCACAGCGCGGGGGGAGCGCCGCCACCGTGGCGCTCGCCCGGCGGACCGCCGCGCGGCTCGGGCTCGGCGCCGGCGACGAGCAGGCGGTCGCCGGCCTGGTCGGCGAGGACTCGGACCTGGCGCTGGCGGCGGTGCACGTCGACCCGCAGGACGAGGAGCAGGTGCTGAAGCTGGCCGCCCGCCTGGGCAGCCCCGAGCGGGCGCGCGCCGCCTACCTGCTGGCCCTGGCCGAGCAGGGCGAGGCCGGCCAGTGGGAGGACTGGCGCCGGGCGCTGCTGGACGAGCTGCTGCGGGTGGTGCTGGCCGCCATGGCCGAGCCGGGCCTGACCGACCGGGTGGCGGAGAACCTGCTCCGCCGGCGCCGCGCGGACGCGGAGCGGGCGACCAACGCCCGGCTCCGCCCGCGCGGCGCCGGCTGGCTGGCCAGCGCTCCGCGCCGGTACCTGCTGGCGCACCCGCCGGAGGTGATCGCTGCCCACCTGGAGCTGGCGCAACCGCCACCCGGCAGGCACGAGCTGCGCGTGGCCGTCACCGGCGAGGGAGGCGAGGACACCGGCCGCTGGCGGGTCGACGTGGTCGCCCGCGACTGGCTGGGGCTGCTCGCCCGGCTCGCCGGGGAGCTGTCGGGCTGCGGCCTGGACATCGTGCGGGCGGAGGCCTCGACCTGGCCGGACGGGCTGGTGGTCGACGTCTTCCACGTGACCGGCTCGCCCGGGCCGTCCCAGCGCGAGCGGATCGAGCGCGCCGTGCGCCAGTCGCTGGTGGCGGCGCCGGACCGGGACGCCGTGCTGGCGGCCTGGAGCCGCGCGGGCCCCCCGCCGGACGGGCCGGTGCTGGTGCGGGTGGACGCGGACGCCTCGCCCTGGCACAGCGCGGTCCACGTGCAGGCGCCCGACCGGCCCGGGCTGCTCTACGAGCTGCTGCTGGAACTGGCCAGCCAGCGCATCGACGTGCGGCTGGCCCGCGTCGGCGGCGAGGGGGGCCAGGCCGTCGACCTGTTCCACGTCACCGACGCCGCCGGCAACCTGCTCGACCGCGCCGCCGCCGACCGGCTCGGCACCGCGCTGGCCAAGCGCCTGATCCAGGCCGGCCGGGGCTCCCCCGAGCGCGCCTGACGCGGGTCGGCGGCGCCTCCGGCCGCGACCCCGTCGGGCGCCTGGCTTCGCGGTTCTCGAACGACTCTCGGACGGTTCTTACCTTTTCCTCACCTCCGCGGCGCACGATCTGCCCGCATCCGAGGAGGAGGAGACCGATGAGCGCATTCGCTGGACCGCGCCGCTGGCGCTGGCTGGCGGCCGGTGGGGCCGTTGTGGTGGTGCTGGCCGTGGCCGGCCCGTTCGTCTACATCAATTTCGTGGAGGGCCAGGCCCCGCGGCCGTTCGTCGTGGCCGCCAGCCCGTCCAGCACGCAGCCGACCGGCACGACCGGCTCGACCGGGTCGGCCAGCGGCACCGTCAGCGGCGACTGGAAGGTGACCAGCGGCTCGCAGGCCGGCTACCGCGTCAACGAGGTGCTCTTCGGGCAGGACCACGAGGCCGTCGGCCGCACCTCCCAGGTGACCGGTCAGATGGCCATCCAGGGCACCACGGTCACCAGCGCGAGCTTCTCGGTCGACCTGACCAGCGTCCAGAGCGACCAGTCCCAGCGGGACAACCAGTTCCGGCAGCGGATCATGCAGACCTCCACCCATCCGACCGCGACCTTCACGCTCTCCTCCCCGATCGAGCTGCCGTCCATCCCCGCCGAGGGCACCAACCTCACCGTGAAGGCAACGGGCCGGTTGACGCTGCACGGGACCACCCGGACGGTCACGGTGAACCTGACCGCGCAGCGCAGCCGCGACACCATCCGGGTCAGCGGCCAGATCCCGGTCACCTTCGCCGACTGGAACATCCCCAACCCGAGCTTCGGCCCGGTCAGCACCGACGACCACGGCCAGATCGAGTTCCTGCTGGTGTTCTCGCATGCATGAGCTGGCCGTTCCGATAACGGCGCCGCCCGATACTGTGGGTGCCATGCCCAGTCGCGTCCTGCTCGCCGAAGACGACCGCGCCACGCGCGAGGCGCTGACGCGCGCGCTGGAGCTGGAGGGCTACCAGGTCCGCGCCGTCGCCGACGGGTCGGGCGTGTTCGACGCGATCGCCGAGGAGCCGGCCGACGTGCTGGTGCTCGACCTGATGATGCCCCACGTGGGCGGGCTCACCGTGTGCCAGCGACTGCGGGCGCGCAAGGACCGGACTCCGATCCTGATCGTGACCGCCCGCACCGAGGTGTCGGACCGCGTCGCCGGCCTGGACGCCGGCGCCGACGACTACCTGCCCAAGCCGTTCGCGCTCGACGAGCTGCTCGCGCGTGTGCGGGCGCTGCTGCGGCGGGCCAGCTACGACGAGCCGGAGCAGGTGCTGCGCGTGGCCGACCTGCGCATGGACGAGGCCGCCCGGCGGGCCTGGCGCGGCGAGCGCGAGCTGGAGCTGACCAAGACCGAGTTCGACCTGTTGCAGCTGCTGGTGCGCAACGCCGGGATCGTGCTCAGCCACTCCACCATCTACGAGCGCATCTGGAACTACGACTTCGGCCCCGAGTCCAAGGCACTGTCGGTCTACGTCGGCTACCTGCGCCGCAAGACCGAGGCCGCCGGCGAGGCGCGACTGCTGCACACCGTCCGCGGCGTCGGCTACACGTTGCGGGCGCCATGACGCTCCGGGCCCGCCTTGCCATCGCCTTGGCGGTGCTGGCGGCGCTGTCTGTGGTCGCCGTGGCGGTGATCAGCTACGCGGCCACCGACCAGGGCCTTCGCAACCAGGTCGACTCGAGCCTGCTCGACTCGGCGCGGAAGGCTCCCCCCGGCGACGATATCTGCGAGTCTCTGGCCCAGGGCGGGGAGGACGCGATCCGCATGCTCGGCGGCCCGCTCGCCGGCCTGATCGTCCAGTGCCTCGATTCCAGCGGGCAGGTGATCGTCTCAGCGGGACCGTCCAACCTGCCCCTGAACCAGCCGGGCGTCGACGTCACCCCTCGCCCCGCCACGCCGGTCGACCTCGGCGCCGAACGAGGTCCCCACGGCCCCCACGAGGTCTCCCGCCCGTGGACCGAGACGTTCGGTGGCCAGCCCTACCGTGTCGTGGCCCTGCCGCGTCCCGGGGGCCAGATCATCCTCGGGCGCAGCCTGGCCGAGACCAACCGCGTCCTGGACTCCGTCCGCGACCGCTCGATCCTGGTCGGCCTGGTCATCATCGCCTTGGCCGCCGCCGCCGGCGTGCTCATCGCCAGGCGCACGACCCAGTCGGTGACCAAGCTCAGCGCGGCCGCCGACACCATCGCCGCGAGCGGCCGGCTGGACATCGAGGTCCCGCCGGGCGGGCGCGACGAGGTCGGCAGGCTGTCCAGGGCGTTCGCCTCCATGCTGGCGGCGCTGACCCGCTCGAGGGACCAGCAGCAGCGCCTCGTCCAGGACGCCGGCCACGAGCTGCGCACGCCACTGACCAGCGTGCGCGCCAACATCGACACGCTGCGACGTCATCCCGACCTGGCCGCGGGGCCCCGCGGCCAGGTGCTGGCGGACCTCGACAGCGAGCTGCGGGAGCTGTCCTCGCTGGTCGAGGAGCTGGTGGCGCTGGCCGTCGACCGCCACGACGACGAGCCGGAGCAGACGCTCGCGCTGGACCAGCTCGTGGAGCGCGCCGTCGACCGGGCGCGGCACCGCAGCGGACGGACCATCCTGGTCGACGCGCGGCCGGCGACGGTGCTGGCCAGGCCGCAGCAGCTCCTGCGCGCGGTCGGCAACCTGCTCGACAATGCGGTCAAGTTCAGCCCCGACGGCAGCCCCATCGAGGTGACCGTCGGTCCGGGCGGGCTCCAGGTCCGCGACCACGGGCCGGGGATCGGCCCCGAGGAGCTCCCGCGCGTCTTCGACCGCTTCCACCGGGCGGTGGAGGCGCGGAGCCTGCCCGGCTCCGGCCTCGGCCTGGCGATCGTACGGCAGATCGTCGAGGACGCCGGCGGCAGCGTCAGCGCGGCCAACCATCCCGACGGCGGCGCGGTCTTCACCGTCGAGCTCCCGCCGGCGGAATCCCGGCACGCGGAGCCTCCGCCCGCCGATTCTTGACTGCTTCTCGAACGGCTCATGAGGCGGCCTTACCCCAGGTCGCGAGCATGGCTCGTGACAGGGGAGACCAAGAATCGGAGGCACGCCATGCCAACCCTCGAACAGTCAGCCGTACTCGACCCACCGGCGCCGGAAGCCGAACCCTGGGCGCCCGGCCCACCGCCGGCCTGGACCCCACCGGAGCAGACCACCCCACCACCGCCCCCGCGGCGGCGCAGGCCGTGGCGGATCGCGGCGGCGTTCCTCGGGGTCGCCCTGGTCGCCGGTTCGGCCGGAGGGGTCGTGACGCGGGAGCTGGAGCCGTCCCCGACCTCGAGCACGACGGTGGTGCAGACGGCCTCGTCCTCGCAGCTCGCCGGCGACTCGCTGGACGTCGCCCAGGTGGTCGCCAAGGTCGAGCCCGCGGTCGTCAGCATCCAGGCGTCCACCAACCAGGGCCCGTTCGCGAGCACCGCGGCCGGCAGCGGCATCATCCTGACCTCTGACGGCGAGGTGCTCACCAACGCGCACGTCGTCAACGGCGCCAGCTCGATCAAGGTCACGCTCAACGGCGAGTCGCAGTCGAGGACGGCCACGCTGGTCGGCATCGATACCAGCGCCGACCTGGCGCTGCTCAAGATCACCGGCGCGAGCGGCCTTCCCACCGTGACCATCGGCAAGTCCTCGGAGATGGCCGTCGGTGACGACGTCGTGGCCATCGGCAACGCGCTGGCGCTGCAGGGCGGCCCGACCGTCACCAGCGGGATCGTCTCGGCGCTCAACCGTTCCATCGACACCGACAGCGGCCAGATGACCGGCCTGATCCAGACCGACGCGGCGATCAGCTCCGGCATCGACTTCGCCATCCCGATCGACAAGGCCATGACGGTGGTGCAGCAGCTCCGGAGTGGGTCGACCACCTGAGCCCGGACGAATCGACGACAGCCTTGCACGGAGAGGGAGTCATGATGCTGGACGGTGACCGGCCAACCGTCGAGGTGGTGGTGCCGGTCTACAACGAGGAGCAGGATCTCGAGCGGTGCGTCCGCCGGCTCCACGCCTACCTGTGCAGCTCGTTCCCGTTCGACTACCAGGTCACCATCGCCGACAACGCCAGCACCGACGGCACCTGGCCGCTGGCGCAGCGGCTGGCCGGCGAGCTGGAGGGCCGCGGTCCTGGCCTACATGGACGTCGACCTGTCCACCGGGCTGGAGGCGCTGCTGCCGCTGGTCGCCCCGCTGGTCAGCGGCCACAGCGACCTGGCGATCGGCAGCCGCCTCTCGCGTGGCGCCCGGGTGGTCCGCGGTCCCAAGCGGGAGCTCATCTCGCGCTGCTACAACCTGCTGCTGCACGCCACGCTCGGCAGCCGCTTCTCGGACGCCCAGTGCGGGTTCAAGGCCATCCGCGCCGACGCGGCCCGAAGGCTGCTGCCCAGGGTCCGCGATGACGGCTGGTTCTTCGACACCGAGCTGCTGGTGCTCGCCGAACGGTCCGGCCTGCGCATCCACGAGGTGCCGGTCGACTGGGTCGACGACCCCGACTCGCGGGTCGACCTTCTGGCCACCGCCGTCGCCGACCTGCGCGGCATCGCCCGGCTCGGCCGCGACCTGGTGCGCTTCGCGCTCGTCGGCGTCGCCAGCACGCTCGCCTACCTGGTGCTGTACCTGGCGCTGCGCGCGCCGCTGGGCGCGCAGGGCGCCAACGGCGCGGCGCTGCTGGCGACCGCGGTCGCCAACACCGCGGCCAACCGCCGCTGGACCTTCTCGGTCCGCGGCGCGGTGGGCGCGCTCCGCCACCAGCTCCAGGGGCTGGCCGTGTTCGCGTTCGC
>WNFY01000556.1_pt1 | contig 56102 bp, 53 predicted proteins | sample 5400091 | NCBI WGS metagenome assembly WNFY01 (sample SAMN13153364, study PRJNA577476) | soil metagenome | isolation source: 60 cm soil or saprolite under grassland replicate 1 | place: USA:California | collected 2016-06-15
TGAGGGCCGGTCTTCGCCCGCGACATCCATAGCGGCGATGTAGCAGCCCATATCCTCCGCCTCCTCCTGCCAGGGGTGCGTTCCCTGCAAAAGCGTGCGCTGCAGCTTATTCAGGAAGTAGCCCGCGCCGCTGATGGGTCGCAGAAAATACTGCGTTTGAATGGCGAGATGCTGCTCACCGAGCCGGGCGATCTCATGCTCCACAAAGGCGCGATACGCGGGATTGATGGCCGCGAGGGCGCGCCAGTCGTACTCGAAATGCTGCCGCTCGCCTGTCCGCAGGGCCAGTTCCTGGTTCACGGCGCTCTGTTGGGCGAGCAGCGTGCTATCGGACCACGCCGTCCCGTAGAGGACCGTCGTTGCGTTCGTCGTCGAGGCCATCGGGCGGAAGTCGCGATCGAACTTCTCGCACTCCACATCCTGGGCCTCGTCGATCTCCAGTAGAAGATCAGCCGTCGCGCCAACAACATTGCTCTCGGGTCCGGCAGAAAAAAACATAATGCGCGGACCGGCATGGTTGCGCAGCAGCACAGGGTCGGCGGAGGGAGCAAGGCCGATAATATGGCCCTGGCTCTGCCATACGCGACTGCGCGTGTAAGGCGTATCGAGCAGCGAGAGCAGGCGCAGGCTGCTATTGGTGATCTGCGGATGGAAGGTCGGCGCGGCCTTGACGATCGTTCCCTGGGGCATGCAGGTCAGGAGGAAGGCTTCGAGCACTGCCGAGAGCTGGTTCTTGCCGGACTGGCGCGCCAGCATGACTGTGAAGATACGCCCCTGCCCTTTGAGGATCGATGCCAGAATGGCCTCGGCGATCTCGGACTGATAGGGGTAGAGCGGCTTGCCCAGTATCTGGCGGGCGAAGCGCGTGATGGAGGAGGGTTGATAAGTCATATACATCTTTGAGGTGGTGAATAAGAAGGGACAAAAGAAACGTAGTATTGCGTCGCTACAGCTATCCCGTACGACAATGCTGAAAGTGTAGCATGGAGGATGTGCAAAAGCAAATAAGCTTTGTTTAATTGAAGGAAGTCCGAGATGGTTCTAAAATAGAGAGAAAGATCACTAACTAAAAGTGATCTTTCTCCTGGTTACATCATCTCCTTCCCAGTATACTGACAAATACTGACTGAATAAGTAAAGCAATTTGTAGCATAGACTTTAGCACCTCAAATCAACATTTATTGGATTGCCTGAGGAGACGTGATGACTACAAATACCGATGAAAACAATAGAAGATTTTACTTTCGTGCAACATTTAAAAACTACCTGGCTGGATTTACCAATACATGCGTGCTCTTCCCTACAATAGCCGCGCTGTCGACAATATTCTTCTACTTCCTTTTGCCCCATACTCTCTGCGCATCAGATCCAGCCTGCACATCCAGCGTCACCTGGACCAGTCTCACTCTCGGTATACTCTTTGCGTTCGTCTCCATGACCGTCATAGCTCTCTTCAGATACTCGGCTGCAACCCCTGAAAGAGGAAACGTACAGAGCTATAGTCTCATCGAAAACCGCCTGCAAGAGTTGGATGCTCGTATTGAGCTCTTGCAAACGCTGGAGCAAGGCGACATATCCCAAAAACATATGCTCACATGTGGGCTAAAAGCAGCTAAGAACATCCGCCACCTCGTCGACGAAATACTTGCCTCACACGATTGTGGCTATCAATGGATTTCAGGCACAGGCTATGCTCGCCTTCTACGACTGACTTATCAGATCGAGGAAACAATCATCGAGTCAGAAGCACCCTCGATGCTCTTGCAGGACGCAATGCACGATCAAGATGCGCTTGAGGGCTCAAGCATCCATAATAGCAAAAAACTCGGCGGTGAACTGGCACAAGCCATCAAAGATCTCGAAGCTGAAGAGTGTACACAAAATAAAGCAGCGCAGATACGAGCACGCGCAACCATTCGCCATACCAGGCACGTCATCAACGATTTTCGCATCAATCGACTGTTTGAACTCGTCCAGCAGCGCAGCAACCTCGTATTGGCGATAGTAGTCACCGGAGTCATTACGTACCTCCTTGTGTGCCTTGCATTATTGAGTTCAAATGCTTCCCTGACTGATACCCTGCAAGCGGGGACCGCCTACTTTATCGTCGGAGCTGCCGCAGGCCTGTTTGGAAGACTTTACAGTGCTTCAAATGCTGACAGAGCTATTAATGACTATGGACTCTCCATCGCACGCATCAATGCAGCGACTCATCTTTCAGGTATAGCAGGCGTCGGTGGCGTCTTCGTGACCATAGCACTGCTGACCATAGCCAATACAAAGATTGGGAACACTTCGCTGGTCTTTACCTTTGGCCTGCCAAACCTGCTCGTTGCCGCTACCTTCGGCCTCACACCAAATCTCCTGATCAAAAACCTGCAAAAACAGGCCGAAAAGTCCATTTCCGATCTGGAAAGTACAAAGACATCTCAGGTGGGCAAGAGTAGCGATAATTAAGATCCGCTCACCGACGTCGTATCAGCGGTGAACAGGATATCGAGCGAGACGGACTGCTTGCGCGCCTGATCGTCTACGATCAGGCGATGATGGCCGGGACGCAGGGACGGTTTCTCCGGCAGCGTCACGGTCACGGTAAACTGGCCGCGCGCGTCGGCCTGCAACGTGCGGGGCGAACAAAGCTGATTATTATCATACATGAAGGTCACGCGGCCCTGGGGGCTGAAGCCCTGCCCGCTGAGTTGTACAGGGGTACTGGTCAACAATGCGGTCGTGTTCAGCAGGGTGATCTTCAGGCCAGTCGGCGAGATGGCCGTGGAAGAGTCGCACTGCGCCGCGCCCGCAGAAACGGGTGCGCCCACACATTGCGCCGCTGAAGCAGTAGAGCCCACGGTAGCGGAATGACCGAAGCTCACAATGCCCAGGCTGATCGTCGTAACGAACAGCAGCACACACGTGATCGTCACCAGCAGAGCGGTACCGGCCAGCCAGAGCAGCAGTTCCAGGCGTCCCGGATAGAGCAGCCACCAGCGTACACGGTCCAGCGGGTGCAGTGCGAAAGATGGTCTGTACTCCTGACGTTTCCCCCGCAGTCTGACATCGACGGTGACTAGCAGGCGGCTGGCGCCAGAACAGAGCGCCGGACTGGACTCCAGCGGGGCAACGATGTTGGAGAGTAACGTATCGGCCTCAATCACATCATCGATATCGGGCGGGGCAACGTAATGCTCATCGCGTAGCCTCCGCGATTGGTTGGACACGGCGGGCGGCGGGTTCGTAGTCAGGTTAGCAATATCCGGCGACCGGGGCAGGAGGCCATAGTAGTCATGCTGCGGCCAGCCCCTACGAACGGCAGGGCGCGCAGGGAGCATCTCGTCCCGCTGCCGTCGGCGCGTGGGCGGCAACGTATCCAGCTCATCGATCGACGGGGGCCGCTGCGCGGGCGGCGAATCATCGGCGGCCACGAGGGAGAGCGAAGACAGGCTACTCTCCGCCCGGTAGTCGGGCGACTCATGCTGCCACATTGTCCGCTGCGGCACAGTAGGCGCACGCGTCACATCCTCCTCCCCATCAATCCAGACGGGAAAGCCTATGGGTCCGGCAGAAGGCGAGAGATGTTCCTGTTCAGGCTCGGCACTGATGAGCCACCTATCAGTCTGCATAATTCGTTACCCTTTTAAAACGAAAAGGCCAGAACACTTCCTGCGAAATTTTCCACTCCAGCAGGTCTCCTGCCCTGGTGATCAGACCCTTTCAGCATAATCCAGGCCCTGTGCTGTACGACATCCGACGCGTGATACCCCGTCAGGTTGCTGCTCAATCCCTAAAAGGCGCATCTAGTGCAAATAAACGTATCGTTCAGCGGTTTTTGCTGTCCAGGAAAGACACCGCTATTGCTCAGGACAGGTGCAACTGTGGAAATATCCATAGCAGTTGGAAAAAATTTACAGGTAGAACACATGACAGAAGACTAAAAGTGGCGCATGCAGGAGCAAAAAGTAGGAAAATATATTCCGTTTGAGCACATAACAAACATACACATCTATATACCTCCCTATTGGCACGGATCTTGCAAATAGAAGAGTAGGGGGATAACTTTGAGCCTTTTTGCGGGCTCTAAGTAAGCAAGCGTGCTCTTCCGGAGAGAACGAGCCACCCCGGTTACCACTTGTGGAATGGGATTTGAGGTATAAGGAGAATTTATGGTAGCCATGAGAGAAGCGGCCAGAACGATTGACAACGCCGGTCTCTGCGAAAAACCAGAGACCTATCAAAGACAACCAACCGTTACTGGGCGGCGCACATGTATCACCAGAAAAAATAAGCAGGGAGCAGAAAAAGGCCAGAAAATTTTTACAAAAGATATAGTAGAACAATCATCTTATGTGGATGAGGAGGAGGAGGGTTTTATATACACGTTACAAAAAGGTCGTACAGCCTATCAGCGCCGAGGGAAAGGGCATGCGCAGGCACTGCGCGACGAAGAATACACGGAAGACGAAGAGGGCGGAAAGGCCAGAGAGAAAGAGGCGGAAAGCACGATCAAACAGTACCTCACTGAGGTCGGCTGTTATCCTCTATTGACGGCGGAACAGGAGATGGCGCTGGCCCAACGCGCGATCGACGGGGACTCGGAGGCTCAGCATCGCCTGGTGGAGGCGAATCTGCGCCTGGTCGTGAGCGTCGCCAGGCGCTACAGCACGCATAGCATAGCGCTGCTCGACCTCATCCAGGAAGGCAATCTCGGCCTACTGCGCGCGGCACAAAAGTTCGATCCGAGTCGGGGCTTTCGTTTCAGCACATACGCAACGTGGTGGATTCGCCAGGCAATGAGCAGAGCGGTGGCGGAGCATACGCGCACTATTCATGTGCCAGTGCACGTCGTAGAACTCATCTACAAAATGAAGCGCGCCACGCGCCAGCTCTACCAGGACCTGGGACGCGATCCCGAGCCCGAAGAGATCGCGCAGGCCGTTAACCTGTCGAAAGAGCGCGTCGTCGAGCTGCAAAGCATTGCAGAGATGCCGGTCTCGCTCGACGCTCCTATGGTCGGTGAAGAGCAATATCGCCTGGCCGATACTCTGGAGGATACGCGCGCGATGGCTCCTGCGGACGTGGTCGCCCACCAGGTACTACGCGACCAGATCACTTATGCGCTGCAATCGCTCAACCAGAGGGAGCGCACGATCATCGAGCTGCGCTACGGGCTGCACGACGGTTACTGTCACACGCTTGAAGAACTGAGCGAGCAGTTCAGGCTGACACGGGAACGCATCCGCCAGATCGAGGTGAAGGCGCTGCGAACACTACGCCAGCCGATCCAGTACCACCTCCTGCGAGACTATGTCTAGCGCGTTCGGCATGCTCGGTCGGTTCTGAGAGGAAGAGCAGAAAAGCTGCAACGACGTGTGGGTCATATTGGCTCCCTGCACAGCGTTGCAGTTCCGCGCATGCCTCGGCAACCGATAGTGGTTCGTTATACACGCGGCGACATGTCATTGCGTCGTAAGAGTCCACGACCGCGATAATACGCGCGCCAAGCGGAATCTGCTCACCAGACAGCCCGGCAGGGTAGCCTCCGCCGTCCCAGCGCTCGTGGTGTGCCACTACAACCGGAGCCAGACGCGCAAAGGGACCTCCGGTCAGGAGTAACATCTGTTGACCGATCTCGGGGTGACGGCGCATGAGGTGCCACTCCTGCTCGTCCAGGGGACCGCGCTTATTGAGAATAGCTCTGGGAATGCCCGCCTTCCCTATATCATGCAGCAAGGCGGCAAGACAGACCTGGAAGATCTCTTCTTCTGAAAGGCATAATTGATAAGCCAACCCCTCGGCGAACAGGACGGTGCGCTGTGCATGGGCATTGGTGCTGTGATCATAAGTAGCGAGTAGCGATTTCAGCAGCGCTTCATCTGTTGCAGACGCAACGTCTGGGAGAGCTCTCTTAAAAGTCGCGTTAAGCGAATGCATCTGCGCGAGCAACATATACTTTTTTAGTAGAACAATCTGTCTTTGACCGATGCTATCAAACACCGATAGAACGTTATTCTTAAGCATAGAGGTTTCTCCTTTACAGGCAAGCGACTAAGTAATCGCTCTACATATGCTATTACGCCAGGGATGATGCCAATGTTTCAGTTGTAGCCTGAATTAATAACGCGCTAAAGGGGAAAAAATAGGAGATGGCTTCTTGCTTAATTATGTACCGCCAGTTCCCATCGTCGATAAGAAGTGTACAGGGCGGTGCATGTGAACGCCCTTGCTGTATTTGTTGCCGTATTTATTAAGGAGCGTCCCGATACGTAGAGATCGTTTGTGTGAACACCATTGCACTGTTCACACTATATACGTACAGTATATACCAGGTTTCACATTTCTTCCACTCATCAGGAAACGGCATAAACAAAATTTCCTGATGGTGATGTTCTTCCCCTTGACTTTGCACATCTCTATCTCTATACTTATCGATAGCAACCGATCGGTAATGCCATCGCTATTCAGGCAAGCTCCGCTTCCTGCCACCTCATCGTTCTCCCCACGTGAACCACGCAACAGGAGAAAGGATCTCTATGCCCGAAATCGTTTCGATCAATCAGGCCGACCAGTTTGTCGGCGATCACACGGCGTATGCGTGCGGCTTCTTTGCTGTTATGATGTGCGCCTCGATGTCGCCTCCCGATCAGGCAGCCACAAAATCCCCCTCTCAGATCAGCAACGACGCTCTCGCCGCGTACGCCCGCTACAACGGAAGCAACAGCGCAAGTAACAGCGCCGGGATGTCGCTGCCCCAGCTCTACAGCCTGCTGCACGAGGTGGGATTGCACTACCAGGGAACCGTGCTGGACCTGGCGCATATCCGCGCGTGGCTGCTCTCAGGCTTTCCCGTCATTGTAGCTGTCGCGGAGACCTGCGTGCACGATCTCGACCTGGGAGACCGGGTGCCATACCCGTGGAATCCCTCCGGCAACCACGTTATCGTGCTGACCGGGCTCGATGGCGATAACGTCCTGGCGCGCGACTCCGCGAATATCGCGCCGCCAAATACGCTGCGCCCAGGTCCACGCCGCTACGATGCGCAGATGCTGGCCGCCGGTCTGGTATCGGCGACCGCGATCGTTCCGCCCTGGAGGGCGCGACCAGGCGGAGATATAGACCCCACGAGCGGCTGGGAGGCAGATAACTGGCCGATGGAGGCGGAACGCCACGTGAACCAGCTCGAGTACAGCAATCCGACCCTCGGCGCCGGTCAACAGCAGGTCTTCAGAAAATGTGTGCTGGAATACCTGCCAAAAGAGAACCGTATCGTACATATGTGGGTCGGACAGGAGATCATCGCGCTCCGCGGCAAAACGGAGGTGAGCGCCGATCTCTCCAGCCAGCTCACGACACTGCTACGGACCCTACAACCACTCAGTTCGGCCTGCGCCACAATTGAAAGCATTTTGAAGGAGGGAAAATAACATGCAAATCTCAAATACACAGATCATCGCACTCGGCGTCGCCCTGGCGCCTTTCCTGGTATCCCTGTCAACCCTATTGTATAAGTCGTGCCTGTCCCATCTGCCACAAAACAAACAGGACATGTTGATGTCAGTGGCCCGGACGGCGGTACAGGCGGCAGAGCAGATGGGCAGCGGGGCTACAGGACCGACCAGGAAGAAAATCGCCGAGGACGCCGCCAACGCCGCGCTCAAGTCGCTGGGACTCAATGTCGCACCGGCATTCGTCGACGCGACGATCGAGTCGCTGGTGTTCGCGATGAACCAGGCAAAAGGTCAGCAGGATGTAGTGCGTCCCTTGAATACAGACAGAATCAGCGGCTAACAGGAGACCTGCCATGCAAGACAATCTCGACCTGGACAACGTTCTCAGGGACGTGCAGATGATGGGTATCGATCCGAACATGCCCTTTTTCGAACTGAACCTGGCGGGAACGCAGGGCGTACCTTCACCCACAACCCTGGCCAGCGCGTCTCGACCGTCATCAGCAGGCAACGCGCCCACCTTCACGCTCCCAGATAGCGGCGTGCCACCACTCGCGGCGTACGACCTGACCGCACCCGGCATCGATCTGCACGCGCCATTCGCGGCAGATCCACAGTTGCCGGACCTGTCAGACTATGCCCATCCGTATGGACTCGCTATCCAACCCGCACTGCCAGAAGATTCAGCAGACCTTCTGGCAAGTGACCTGCCCGACCTGCACCATCCCGACCTGACGCAACAGGTACACATGCAGGAGCGACCCGGTGATCTGGACGCCTCCGCCTTGCACATCATGCATCTGGAAGCGACCTACCAGCAGCTTAACGATAAAGCGTATCCCGAGGTGTTCATGGATCAGTCGGGCATAAACACCACGCGCACACGGCACCTGGACCTGCTTATGCGCGGCCTCGACGCGGAGGAGCCTTAGCCATGACGGAGACCTCTATCCGCATCGAAGGACATATCAAAGAAGGGCAGGCCCTGGATACGCAGGGACACGCCGTGCATGTCACCGTCATCCAGGGCGGCCAATCGAAAAACGGCTTCACCTACAACGAGGCCGTCCTCCAGGCGATCGCCCAACTCCTCGAAGGCGCGCAGGCTTACGTCGACCACGCCGCGAGCGACAACGACCCGCGCTCGGTCAGAGATATCGTCGGCTTCTATCACGATGCACGCTATGTACCGCCCGGAGCAGCATCCACCCATGGGCGTGTCGATGCCACGCTGCACATCATGGAGGGCGCCGACTGGCTCTGGTCGCTCATTCAAGAAGCATGTACGCTGGGCCATCCCGAGCTCATCGGCCTCTCGATCGACATCTTCGGACCATACCATCTGTACAAGTATCACGCACCTTCTAGAGATGTTTCATGTGAATGTATGGTGATTTTGACACCTGAATTGACACCTTATAGTGTGGAATGCTCCCCAAAAGTGCAGACCGGCAAGCATTTAACAGCTCACCAGTTCAAACACTTCTCTCCAGCAGAATACCAGAGCGGCCAGACTTTCTTTCCATTGTCAAACACTCCTGGCACGTTGGCAATCTCGCTCGTTCTGTTAGAGAATAAGATGTCATTTCCGCATGAGTTCACGTTGGCACCCAGGTTTTGGAGCAACAACCACTTCGTCAGCAGGTGCTTCGTTTGCCTGGCCTTGCCACTCACAACTCTATTTTTCGTCTCCGTAAACTACGGAATGTGGGAGTAATTAGTCACCGTAAGCAAATTCAATGCATGTATGTTATAGTGTTTCTCAGTTTATTCTCTATTTTCAGTAGATCTCACCTTACAAGAGAAGGCATTTCATGGCTGAGGATAAATCGTAGGAAGGTACGTGCAGCTCATGGATGAAAGAACCATCATAGCACACCTAGCAGAGGCTCTTGATGTTACAGCAAAACGCGAAGAGTATGACAGGCAAGGACATCTAATACGTTTAGACCTTTCTGACTTAAATATAACCCAAGTGCCGGTCGAACTGGGGCAGTTGAACAACCTGCAGCGGCTCTACCTGAACGGGAACCAGCTCACCCAGCTGCCGGTCGAACTGGGGCAGTTGAGCAACCTGCGGCTGCTCAGGCTGAACGGGAACCAGCTCACCCAGCTGCCGATCCAGCTGGGACAATTGAGCAACCTGCGGCTGCTCTGGTTGGACGGGAACCAGCTCACCCAGCTGCCGGTCGAGCTGGGACAATTGAGCAACCTGCAGCAGCTTTACCTGCATGGGAACCAGCTCACCCAGCTGCCGGTCGAGCTGGGACAATTGAGCAATCTGCAGCTGCTCAAGCTAGACGGGAACCAGCTCACCCAGCTGCCGGCCGAGCTGGGACAATTGAGCAATCTGCAGCTGCTTTACCTGCATGGGAACCGGCTCACCCAGGTGCCGGTCGAACTGGGACAATTGAGCAATCTGCAGCAGCTCAGGCTAGACGGGAACCGGCTCACCCAGGTGCCGGTCGAACTGGGGCAGTTGAGCAACCTGCAGCGGCTCTACCTGAACGAGAATCCTGACCTTCTCACACCACCTCCCGAAATTGTAGCAAAAGGAATACAGGAGACTCTCACCTTTCTGCAAGCGTTACAACACGCAAGTGTGAAGCGGTATGAGACGAAACTGTTGCTCGTAGGTGAAGGAGGCACAGGGAAGTCCTCACTGCTACGAGCGCTGCATGGACAGGCATTTCAGGGGGATCTCGAGACAACGCACGGCATTGAGGTTAGTACGTTGCTGTTGCCCCATCCCTTTCTTTCCACACCATCGCTTGTGCTCAATACCTGGGATTTTGGCGGGCAGGAGATTTATCATGCGACGCATCAGTTCTTTCTCACCAAGCGTTCGCTGTATCTGGTTGTCTGGAATGCACGCACTGGCCCTGTACAGGGCCAGCTGGACTACTGGCTCGATACGATCCGTGTGCTTGCCCCTTCTGTCCCAATATTGCTCGTCGCTACTCATATTGATGAACGTACCCCCGATCTGAATGTACAGCAATATCGTACGGCCTATCCGCAGATTGTTGATGTTGTTTCTATCAGTAGCAGAACTGGGGAGGGACTGGAAACTGTCAAACAGAAGGTGGCACACTACGCTGCCCAGCTGCCTTTGATGGGCCAACCATGGCCAACCTCCTGGGTCGCCGTTGAGCAAGCGTTACTGGCTCGTCCTGAACATCATATTGATGACGAAACCTATCTTGAGCTGTGTCGACGCGAAGGTGTGCAAGCCGAGATCGCACAAGGGACTCTGGGCGGGTACTTACATGATCTGGGCAAGGTGCTCTATTTTCTGGATGATCCGATCCTGAGCAGCTTCGTGGTGCTCAAACCGAACTGGGTGACCAAAACGATCAGCCTGGTTCTTGAGGACCCTGGGACAAAAACGGCGAATGGTGTCCTGACACATGCTGATCTGGAGCGTATCTGGTCTGTTGATGAGGACGGACGCCCCTATGCGCGTTCACTCTATCCCATCTTTTTGCGCTTGATGGAGCGCTTCGACCTGAGCTATCAGATTGACCCTCTGGTTCCAGGCCAGTATCCCACCCAGAGCCTCATCCCACAATTGTTAGCCTACGATGAGCCCTTAGCCGTCCAGCAGATCTGGCCACCTGATCCCAATGCTCCAGGTCGGATGCACGTCGAAATGGTCTACCGCTTTGACTTTGTGCCGGCCGGCATCATGAGTTGGTTCATTGTTCGTACTCATCGGTATACGAAAGGCTTGCACTGGCGTGATGGTGCCATCTTGGAGTATGAAGGACATATCGCACGCGTCGAACTGCTGCCAATGCTGCGAGAACTACGCATCGTGGTCTGGGGCATCCAACCCTATACCTTCTTCGTCATTCTCAAAGAGACCTTGGATCTGATTCTGGCACGCTTTCAAGGACTCCAAGTCAAGCGTGAAGTGCCCTGTATCTGTCAGCGGCAGACTCGTGATGCTACACCTTGTCGCGAGGTCTATCGCTACGAGGAAGACTTGATCAGGCGTTTTGAGCACAACAAGCCTACGATTGAATGTCCATCGAGCTTTAACGATGTCTCTGTGGTTGAACTCCTTTACGGAATTCATATCGTCACCACGCCACAGGTGTTAGAACATGTTGAAGCTGGATACCAGGAAATTTTGCGTCGGCTACGTACTCTGCAACAGAAAGATGATCTCCTGTTGCAGCAAGTGAGCCTGCTGACCGAATGGAATGTGCGTAACTTCACGCGACTCTGGAACCTGGAAATGCACCGGATGGAGGCGGAGTGCCCCAATACTTTTTTCCTTATCCCAGAGCATCGTACAGGCTTCAATCCGAAGCAGTGGATTGGACATAAATTTACCCTGTTCTTAGTCTGCCAACATCCTCCTGGACCCCATATGGTGGATGAGGAGCACGGATACACATTGGAAGTCCCAAGAGGGTGGTGGAAAGCCGTGGCTCCCTGGCTCAAGTACCTCGTCGCCTTTCTCAAGTTTGGGGTTCCACTTGGTGATGTCCTGGGAGCTGTTATTGATGCCACCGACTTCAAAGCCATCGAGAACCAGTTGAAACTGCTTGAGAAGATCATCGAGGATCTGCCCAAGATGGTGGTTGAGAGCGATCCTATACGTGCAGTTGAGGAAGATCACCATAGTGACCAGGAGGCCATAGGACCGGCGTTGCGTGTCCTGCATAGCTTCCTCAATGAGGTTGATAAACAGCACTATTGGGGAGGCTTACAAAGGGTCGTCACTCCCGATGGCAATATTCTCTGGTTGTGCAGCAACCATGCACGTCCTTATGCGGTGCAGCCTTTGCAGTTAAGTTAGAAAACAATGCATATATTGATAGTAGTACGTACTTTTACGAATGTATCGGCTTAACTGCTTTTAAACTGTCAAACAACACCAGTGATTTGGCGATCTGGCTTATTCTCTTACTGAACAAGCTATGGTTTTTCCTGAATTCTGACGCGACTTTTTGGGGGGTCTGTGTGTCTTAATCTGTTGCCTCATCGCACTTGAGAGGCTGCATTTCTGTTTAATTATGTCTAATGGTGTCTATGTAAATCTAGCCTCTCTAGTGTCAAATTTGGTGTCACGACGCCCTGGCTTTTCTCAGATAGTACCTAGCTCTTTCAGGGTACCTCAAGGAGATCGAAACCCCTTCTATGCGGCAGTTGCTCTATCTAGCACATCTTTCCACGGTAGCGTTATTCCTCTGTCATTGCACCGCCCTGTTGCAGGATGAAGTACACTAATACTGAGTCACTGGTTGCTGATGTTGCTTGTTCGTTGGTTTGTTCCAGGAAACACGCCATTGATCATGGGTATCGATGAAACCATAGAGCGCCGACGAGGCCACAAGATTGCCGCGCGGGGTGTCTATCGCGATCCCGTTCGTTCCAGCAAGGAGTTTTTGGTGAAAACCAATGGATTGCGCTGGATTTCCCTGATGCTTTTGACCCCAATCCCGTGGGCTTGCCGGGTGTGGGCCTTGCCCTTTTTGACGGTTCTGGCTCCCTCGGAGCACTACCAAGCAGAACGCACCAGGCGGCACAAAACCATCACCGATTGGGCTTGGCAGATGATCTTGCAAGTCTCTCGTTGGATGCCTGATCGAAAGCTGGCGTGGTTGCCGATGGACCCTATGCCGTCCTGGATTTTCTGCGGAACGTCTGCCGCTTGCCCTGCGTGAGCGCCATCACGCGCTTGCGTCTGGATGCGTGTTTGTACGATCCTGCCCCACTCGGGAGGCAGGAAAAAAAGGCAGACCAGCGTTCAAAGGGAAACCGCAACCAAAGCTGACCGAGCGACTGCAAGACCCCAAACACTCTCTGGCAGAAATACACGCTGTCCTGGTATGGAGGAACAACGCGAGAGATGGAGATCGCCACGGGCATGGTTCTGTGGTATCCATCTCTCATCCCTCCTGTGGCGATCCATTGGATGCTCATTCGCGATCCACAGGGCCAATACGAGCCAATGGCCTTGCTTTGTACCGATCAACAGGCCGAAGCAGTCCAGATGGTGGTATGGTTTGTCTTGCGTTGGACGGTGGAAGTCACTTTTCATGAAGTACGTGTTCACCTCAATCTGCTCAGAGATGCCTTTCAGGGCGATTGGAACTCACCATCAAACCACAAGAGAGATGATTATGTTATTTCCGTGAAGCCCCTTAGTCTTTGTGATCAAGGGCCAGCTCGACCAGAGTACCTTTGAGCAATTGGCCTTTGTGAACACGCGTAGGCTGGGTGAAGGGGCGCAGGTGCGCATCAAACTGCATAAGCTGCTGGTGGATCGGCGTAATCCCACGCGCCATGATCTGGATTAAAACAAGTGCTGATCAACAGTTGCATTTGAGGCTTATCTCATGTACTATAGAGGGCACAGAAATAGGTGGGAGTAGGTGGGGATGGTGCCATGGTGCTGCTTTCTCCGACCCCTACTTTTCCCTTGGAGGAGTAATCAAGGATGGTTGCGAACGCTGCGCCGTATTCCAGCAAAATCATCAAAGCTAGCGCTTTGTTGCCTGATACTAAGCTGCTGTTGGCACATTGGAACCTCTCAGATGATGTCGAGGCCAATTTACGTTGTATCCGGCAGGAGAACCTCTTCGGCAAAGCCTCGCGGTCCCGCGTCGCCGAGATATTGGCGATCTTTAGGCAACGCTATCTTGGTGACCCACAGGTTCTGGCGGCGTTGGTAACGCTGGTACAGGCAGACACGCCCGCAACCATGCTTGATCCTATCCTCTATTTTCGAACCGTCCAAGCTGACCCCCTCTTGTATGCAGTTGTGACCGAAGTGCTGGCACCGCTTATAGGCCGAGGACAGCCAGAGATCTACGTTACAGATATTGAGGACTGGCTCCGCAAGCAGATAGCAGGTGGTAAGACCCAAGGTACTTGGACAGAAGCGACAACAAATCGCGCGGCTCGCAGTATTCTTGCTACGCTGCGAGACTTTCATCTCTTGCAGGGGCAGGCGAAAAAGCGGCTGGCTTTGCTCTATCTGCCTGTCACTTCATTTGCTTTTATCGCCTTTCTGCTCAGCCGCACACAGCGGTCGGGTGATCGCCTGTTGCATGACCCAACTTGGCAGATGTTTTTCCTCTCTGAACAGGCGGTAGAGCGTTTCTTCTTTGAGGCTCATCAAGAGCAACTGTTGGAATATCATGCTGCCGGGCGGGTCATTCGCATCGAATTCCCAGCAACCACCCTGGAGGAGTATGCCCATGCTCTCGCTCGAAGAGCGCATTGACCTGTTGGAAAGCGACCTTAAGGCCGTGCCCATGCGGATCAGCGTTTATCATGATTTGCCCTTTGCCATTCTACACTATGAGCCAGATAAAGAATGGGAGCTACGTCGCCGGGCGAAGCAGCTGAAAATCCGGCTGGAGCAGACGGGGAAAGAGGTCAAGGAAATCTCGCTGGCCGCACTGCTCTGGCAGGTAATTAAAGAGACCGAGGGCATTGATGCAGTGATAGATCTAGAACAGAAGCGCGGTTTCAAGGTGGCTCAGGAGCAGGTAACAACCTACCTCTCTGACCGCGACTGGCGTCCACTCTCCAAGGTACTGGCCGAACACATTTGGGGGCTGAACCCAGCGCGGCATATCGTCTTTTTAACGAGAGTGGGCGCAATGGCCCCTGCAATCTACCACATGTCGAAACTGCTGGACGAAATGCATGGTAAAACTATGGTGCCGCTGATTCTCTTCTATCCAGGAACACTGGAAGGCACAACCGGACTCCGCTTCATGGACCTCAAGGACCGCGAAGCCATAGGAAACTATCGGGTGAAGATTTATGGATAGTACGATGCGTGGGCGGCTGCATGACCTGACCCTCCGGGCGCGGCGGTTGTTGACAGATGAGACGAGAGATCTGCTTGAGGGCATCTATGGGCTACATCAGAACGGTAGCCTGGAAGAACCAGCGACTCTCCCTGCCATTCAGAGCCTGGAGGAGGCTCGCGAAACTCGCACCCATCTGGAGCAGTTGCTGGTCGATGAACGAGGTGCTGGGCTGAAGATTGCCGAGGCGGTGGAGAAGTTGGTACGCGAGACAGCCTTTACCTGGCTGAATCGTCTGGCTGCTTTGAAAATGCTGGAGGCACGTGGACTGGTGCGGCAAAGCCTCTTGAGGGGTTCTGATTCCAACAACTTTAAGCTCTGGTTGACCACGCATGGCAACGAGGCTGAACTGCGCCGTTATGAGGCTGGCTCGCTACCGCTGGACGAGTTAGGCGAGGGGCCACGCGATACTGCCTATCGCCATTACTTGCTGTACCTTTGTGCCGATATGGCTGCACAGATTCGTGTCCTCTTCGATCCTGATACTATGCCTAGCAGACTTTGCCCACGTCCCCGCGCTCTGACCGACTTGTTAGCCTTGCTGAACCATCCCGATCTGGCAGCCGTCTGGAGCGAGGATGAAACTATTGGCTGGATCTATCAAAGTTTCAATGCGGAGGAGCTTGAAAGGGCGTTCCGTGAGGCACGCCTCTCCGGGAAGAAATTCGAGGCGGCAGATATTCCAGCAGTGACACAACTTTTCACTCCGCGTTGGGTAGTGCGTTTCCTGGTTGAGAATACTCTGGGGCGACTCTGGCTTCAGATGCATCCCGATAGCCTCCTGGCAGAGCAGCTAGAATACATGGTTCCGATCCAGGATGCGCCCAGGGAGCCACTGCGGCAGGTACGTGAAATCACCTTGTTGGACCCGGCTTGTGGCACCATGCACTTTGGCTTGGTTGCTTTTGATCTACTGGCGGAGATGTACCGCGAGGAACTGGAGCGCGCAGGTCTGTCTGGCTGGCCACACGAGCCATCTATATCCGATGTATCTGAGATTCCCACCGCTATTCTGGAGTACAACCTCTTCGGAATTGATATTGATCTGCGCGCCGTGCAACTTTCGGCACTGACGCTCTACCTCAAAGCAAAAGCGCTCAATCCACAAGCCGTAATTCGCCAGAGCAATCTGGCTTGCGCGAATGTTCACCTGCTTGATGGGCCGCACCTCGCGTCATTTCTGGGCACGATGCAGTTCTCTCGCGCCGAGTACGAGCGGATCCTTAAGCCGCTCTGGGACCGTCTACATGATGTTGAGCAGCTTGGATCGTTGTTGCGACTGGAGCAGGACATGGCTGACCGGATTGAGGCGGCTCGTAAGAGGATGCCAAGCCAAGGACGTTTGCCCCCCCCAGGTACACCAAGCCTCTTTGAGGAAGACCACAGCGAAGAAGAGTACCGCCAGCGCCTCACGCGGCAGGTTATCCAGGCATTTGAAGATTTTGCCCGCCAGCAAGCGCGGCAGGGTCTGGATGAAACCTACTTTGTTGGTGAGGCATCTAAGAGCTTGCGCTTGTTGGATGTGCTGCTGCACCGTTATGATGTGGTGGTCACCAATCCGCCCTATATGTCGCAGCGCAAGATGAACGAGCGACTAAAGAAGCTCGTCGGCCAAGCATATCCTGCTGGCAAGGGCGATCTCTATGCTGCTTTTTTCCAGCGCTGCCTGGAGCTTGCAGCGCCGCATGGGCGAGTGGGCATGCTGACTATGCACTCGTTTATGTTTATTAGCTCTTACGAGCGCCTACGTGCTGAGGCTATGGAGAGCGCGGCAGTTGAGACGCTAGTACATTTCGGCCCAGCGCTCTTTGCTGTTGGTAATCCTGGAACACTGCAAACAGCCGCTTATGTCCTGCGCCGCGAGCCAGACGCCAGCCGTCGAACCAACAACACTGGCGTCTACTTTCGGCTCGTGCGTAAGCCGAACGCCGAAGCCAAGCAGCGCGACTTCGAGTGCGCCGTGGTTGCTCTGCGTGCTGGCGATACTGCCCCAGCAGTCTATCTCTACCGCCAGAGCGATTTTTTCGCCGTCCCCAGTGCGCCTTGGGTCTATTGGATTACCCCTGGCCTACGGCGACTGTTCCAAACGCTGCCAAAGCTAGGAGAGATTGCTCAACCTATAGTTGGGTTACAGACCAGCGATAATTTTCGATTCCTGCGCTACTGGTGGGAAGTAGGCGCAAGCCTTATTTCCTTCGGGTGTGCTGATGCCCAACAAGCTCTTACAACAGGAAAACGCTGGTTTCCGCATATGAAAGGAGGTAGTTTCAGGCGTTGGTGGGGAAATCAGGAGTACATCATCAATTGGGAGCACGATGGAAAAGAAATGAAAACTTGGGCGGGCTCACTGTATAACGGGTCTCACTGGTCTAGAATTATCAAAAACGTGGATTATTACTTCCGCTCTGGAATAACCTGGACCCATACAAGCTCCCAGGGTTTGAATACTCGCTTGTTGCCTACAGGGTTCATATGCAATGTTGAGGGAATGGCTGCTTATCAAAAAAATACGCTTGGCAGTGAAGCGGAGACTCTTGCATTAATGAATTCTTCCTTTGCAGGTTATATTATCAACCTGCTTAATCCAACCATCCATTTTGGAGGGCGTGAGGTTGAAAATCTGCCTTATCCAATTCTTCAAGGCAAAGAGGCAGAGAAAATAAAAGCCTTGGTAGACAGCGCTGTCGCGCTGTCGCGGGCGAGCAGCACAGAGGATGAAGCAACATATGAATTTGAAGGACCTCCCGCGTGGCCCACTGGTGGTGTAGACATGGCAGCGCAAGCCAGGGAATTGGCAGAGTTGGAGCGGCAGATTGATGAGGAGGTCTATCGCCTCTATAGTATCGATGCGGAGGATCGCCAGTCTATAGAGGCCGAACTGGCCGAGCCTGCGTTGGCGGTGGATGATGCTGGCGAGAATAGTGAGAATGAGCAAATTGCCGAAGACAATAGAACCATTTCCAGCGATGATACAGCCCCAGATGCTAATATAGTTGAAGGCAGGCTCAGCCGCCAGGCGCTGGCGGCGCGCTGGGTGAGCTACGCTATCGGCATCGTACTGGGGCGCTTCCAGCCAGGGATTGAAGGCGAGTTGGGCTGCGGGCGTGTTTCGCCGGAACAAGCGGCAGCCCTGCGGGCGCTAGCGGTTCCCAGTGGGGTTGCTGTGCTGGACCCTGGTCACGAAGACGATCTGGTAGCGTTGGTCGAGCGTGCACTGGCCTTGCTGGTGGGCGAGGCGCAGGTTGAGCCGCTGCTGATAGCAGCGACAGGCAGGCGTCAGCTATCCGAGTGGCTGGCGCGCGACTATTTCAAGCAGCATGTGCGGCAATATCGCAAGCGTCCAATCTACTGGCTCTTGCAATCGCCCAAGAAGCGCTACAGCCTCTGGCTCTTCCACGAACACATCACCAGAGACACGCTGCATCTGCTTCAGGGTAATCGCTACTTAGGCGGCAGAATCAACCGCGCGTGCAGCGAGGTCCAGGCGCGGCGGGAGAGGCTGGCTCCCATGCCCCAAGGCGCTGAGCGACGAAAGCTGGAGCGCGAGATTGAGGCGATCGAGGGCGACCTCACGGATCTGGAGGCATTTGCTAAAGCGCTGGCAGCTGTCACCTCGCAGACCAATACATGCGGGGAGATTGTTGGCTGGGCGCCAGAAGTGGATGATGGCGTGCTGATTAATCTCGCGCCCCTCTGGATGCTGCTTCCATCGTGGCCCACCGAGCCAAAGCAGTGCTGGCAAGCGCTGGAACGCGGCGACTATGATTGGTCGCATACGGCCATGCGCTACTGGCCTGATCGTGTGCTGGTGAAGTGCCAGACCAATCCATCTTATGCCCTGGCGCATGGAGTGGCTGCTCAGCCGGTGACATTCCGCAAACCCTGAGCACATGCATAGTACTAGACCTGATGCCCGGCAGATTAGCTTCTCGCTCTCTAGCATTCAGGCACAGAACCTTGCGACACTTATCATACACTGTCGAGATTTGGTGGTTGGAAGGAAATACAGATGCAAATCAAAGACTTGCTCAAGCGCGACCTGCGTGAACGCATCGAAGAAGTCATCAAGCTGAGCCAGGATGATGAGGAGACGGTCTACACTGAGATTACCGAATATGTAGCTACTGACCGTATCCGAGAGCATTACCGGACCTTGCTGCGTGCTATAGCCGAGGCTCCGGCTGAGCCGCATGAGGGCATTGGTGTCTGGGTCTCCGGCTTCTTCGGCTCCGGCAAATCCTCGTTTGCCAAGAATCTGGGCTACGTGCTGGATAATCGCACTGTGCTGGGCCATCTGGCGGCGGATCTCTTCAAGCAACAAGTGCAGGATGAGGAGATTACACGACTGGTCGACTTCATCACCCTTAAGATTCCGACCAAAGTGGTGATGTTCGATGTTTCCGTAGATGCTGCCGTCAATGTGGGCGCCGAGCGGATGGCCGAGATCATGTTTCGCGCGCTGCTACGCGAACTGGACTACGCGGAGGACTACACCATCCTTGAGCTTGAAGTGGAATTAGAGAAAGAGGGCAAGCTCGAAGAGTTCATGCGGCGCTGCCAGGAGCACTACCAGAGCTCCTGGCGGATGGTCCGCAAGGGAGCGCAGCGCACCAACCGTGCCAGCGCGATCCTGCATAGGATGGACCCCTCCACTTACCCGAACGCCGATTCCTGGGAGCAGGCCGCTATCAGGCGCGAGCCGGACATCACCATTGGCGGGATCGTCAACTGGGCTTTCGAGTTGATGGCACTGCGTCAACCAGGCAAGGCACTGGCGTTCATCATTGATGAGGTGGGCCAATACGTGGCCCAGAGCACCGCCAAAATCGAAGATTTGCGTGCCGTGGTGGAAGAGTTTGGTAAGCAAGGCAAAAACCGCGTCAAGCAGCGGCAGGCCATCGCGCCCGTTTGGATCGTCGTAACCAGCCAGGAGAAGCTCGATGAGGTCGTGAATGCCATCGGCTCCAAGCGTGTGGAACTGGCGAAGCTCCAGGACCGCTTTCGGTATCATATTGATCTGGCTCCTTCAGATATTCGTGAGGTAGCAACGAAACGCGTCCTTGCCAAGCGTGAAGAGGCCATGCCTCTTCTGAAGCAGCGCTATACTGCGATGCAGGGACAATTAAATACGGCTTGCCATCTCCACGATACTAGCCGCCAGAGCCAGATGCGAGAGAGCGACTTTGTACAGTTTTATCCCTATCTGCCGCACTTTGTGGATCTCTCGATTGATATTATGTCTGGTATCCGGCTCCAACCGGGTGCACCCCGGCATATGGGTGGCAGCAACCGCACGATCATCAAACAAGCCCAGCAGATGCTTATCTCGCCCCGTACGCGGGTGGCAGCACGACCAGTAGGTGCGCTGGTAACGCTTGATCTGATCTATGAATTGGTGGAAGGGAATCTCTCATCCGAGCGACAGAAAGATATCAGCGATATCACCCAGCGCTGGCCTAATGATAGGGGGTGGGCCGCACGTGTAGCGAAAGTAATCTGCTTGCTGGAATTTGTCCGCGACTTGCCCAGAACGGAGGCCAATATCGCCGCGTTGCTAGTAGATGAGATGGGCAAACCAGCACCTCTGCCGGAAGTCGAAGCTGCCTTGGAGCGGTTGGAGTCAGCCCAGTTTGTGCGCCTGACCTCCGAAGGCTATAAGCTCCAGACAGCGCAGGAGAAGCGCTGGGACAATGAGCGCAAATCGCTGGACCCAAAACCAAAGGATCGTAACGAGATCAAGCGCGAACTGCTGGAAGAGATCTTCAAAGATCCCAAATTCAAAACCTATCGCTACCGTGACCTGCGTACCTTTGGGGTGGGCCTGGCCGTCGATGGCACCCGCATCTTTGATGGCCAGGTGCCCTTGAATGCAGAAATCCACGATCTCACCAAGCAGTTGTACGCCTCGCGCCAGATGATTAGTAAGTATAGCCAACAGGGTGCCCAGGGCCGCTTGATTGGCGAATACTCGGCTCCGCTGGAGAACGAAAAACACGAGGCGGCGCGATTGCGAGACCGGCTCCGCGAGCAGATGGTTGAAGCGCTCAGCAGCGGGCAGGGGATTTTTCGAGGCGTGGTCAAAGATGCCTCAGACTTGGGCACGACGCTCGCAGAAATGCTCAAACAGCTCTTTGATTATGCAGTACCGTATCTTTATCCGAAGTTGGAGATGGGGGCACGTCCTCTGAAGGGGACCGAGGCCGAAGAAGTACTCAAAGCTGCCAACCTCAATGCGCTTCCTCAGGTTTTCTACGATGGCGAACGGGGCCTGAAACTAGTGATCAAAGAAAGCAACAAGTTTCTGCCCAATCGTGAGGCACCCGTTGCCAAAGAAGTGCTGGAGTATCTAACGCGAGAAGCAAGCTATGGCAACAAAGTGACGGGTAAAGATTTGGAAAGCCACTTTATCCAGAAGACAGGCTACGGGTGGGATCTGGATATGGTGCGCCTGGTGCTGGCCGTCCTCTTGCGCGCTGGGACCATCGAGATCACCTCCCAGGGACGCCGTTACCGCGACTATAGTGAGCCCCAGGCTCGCGCACCCTTGATTAATAACGTCACCTTTCGGGCAGCTTCCTTTGCGCCTCGCCAGCCAATTGACCTCACTACCCTGAGAGCGGCTGTAGATCACTACGATGACATGACAGGCCGGGAAGTAGATATGGAAAGTGGGGCCATTGCTCAGGCGCTCAAGAAGCTAGCCGATGAGGAAATGATGTTATTGCTGCCAGTAAGAGCAGTGGTACGGACTGAAAGGCTTCCCTGTCTGGAGTCTTTGGAGGAATACCAAAAAACGTTGGAGGAGATCCAGGTAGGTGACACCGATACCTGCGTACAGGTGCTGGCAAGCGAAGGCACATCCCTAAAGACCGCACGAGATCAGGCGCGGCATATTCGTGAGGGCGTTACCGACACCAACCTGAAGCTGATTCGCCAGGCGCGTCTGGCAGTACGGGAGCAATGGCCGCTCCTCGCAGCCGATACTACCCTCGCCTCCCTGGCTGAACAAGCGCAAGAGTTGCAGACCCTGCTCACCGGAGGCATCCTGTATGAGCAACTTCCACGCGTGCGCACGCTCACTCAGGCGCTCAGTGGCGCCTATCGCCGGGCCTACGAACAGGAGCATCAGGCGCGGCAAGAGGAGTATCTCCAAGGAATCGATGAGATCAAAGGCCAACCGACGTGGGCCAATATTCCAGCGAATATGCGCCCGGCTATTCTACTCCCACTCACGCAGAGGAGCTGTGAACAACTGGACGTGCCGGAGGGTACCATCGTCTGCCTCCGCTGCAAGGCCAGCCTCAGCCAGATCAAGGAATATCGGCAGATGCAGCAGGCCTTCAAACAGGAAGCGCTCAAGCGGCTCTATGACGCTGAAGCCTCACTGAATCCCGCAGCAAACCGGCCCATCAAGCGAGTGCAGGCGACCATCTTCTTTCGTGAAATGCTCGAAACCGAGCAGGATGTTGAGGAGGCGCTGAACCGGTTGCGCGAACACCTCTTAAAGCTGGTGGCCGAAGGCGCCAGGATTCGCGTGGATTGAGAGACTAGGAGAGAGATGCTATGGGAATCGTCAGTGACTATTTGCGAGATCTGATTATCAGGCAGGTCAACGAGAAGGGTATCGTGGTCTGGTTTGACCCCGAGGGCCACTATCGGCAGTTTACGCAGACGCTGGCGATTCCCGACACGACCATTGCATGTTACGAGGGAAGCTTCTTTGCTCTGCGCTATCGGGTGGATGCGCAGCTGGAAGGCGATATGCCTCCGCGCGTGGTCGTCTATGTTCCTTTGGCCGAAGAAGATGCCCAGCATGCACTGATCGAGCTGAGTGCTGCCGGGGTCGTCCTCAAGCCAGGACACGCGGCCCGGCCGCGCAACACGCGCCTCTCGGTCATAGCGAAAGGTGCCTTGCGTGACCGCCGCACCCCGAAAGAGCTGTCAGAGATTGAAAATCAGGTAGAGGAAGGCAAGCTCTCCCTGGCGAACCTTGACCAACTCGCCGATCAGGATGGTTTCAGCGTGCTCGCCATTCTCTTTGAGAAGACGGGCTCGGTCTCTGTAGCCCTGGCCTTGCTCGGCAGTGCCCGCTCGGATGCCGAGATTCAGGCGAAGCAGGCAGAAGCCGAGATTGCCCGCCTGCTCACAGACTCCTTCGGGCTCGATCTGCCACCCACCGAAACACTAGAGGAATGGCGCACCCGCCTGGCGCGTCATCTCCTTTGCACCGATTTGCTCGCCAGCCTGCATGGCCCCATTCCATCCCAGCTTGCCAACATCAACGTTGCTCCCAATGAGCGCACCCGTGTCACTTGTCTTGATCTGACGCGCACTTGGCGGCGCCTCCGTAATCTGGATGAGAGCTATACCCGCACCGCCAGCCGTATCGAGCAGGAGCTAAAACTGGGCGGCATCGCGTTTGAACTGGAGCAGATTCAGGACTGCGAAACCTTTGCCGCCATTGAATACACCCTGCAAACAGCAGTTGAATCTGCGGTGCTCGCCAATCCCTCTGATGCGTTGATTACCTTCGTTCAGCTGCGCAAGACCGGCTACTGGAGTACGCATCTGCCGGAGATTGCGGCTCGATGGGAACTGGTGCTGGTCGCTGCCCAACTGCTGCACGTTGCCGGGCGCATTGAAGCCGCCCTCAAGCCATTCAGTCTTTCTGCGAGCGAGCTATTCCGTGCCTACACGGAAGGAGAACATCCCTGGTGCGAGCTGGATACCTTTCAGCGGCGCTTGGAGTATCGCTACTGGGGCTTTGACTTTGATGAAGCCCGGCATCAGACATTGCTTCATCTGATGCATCGTGTGCGCCAGCGCTATATGGAGGTGGGTGGACTGCTGGCCGAACGGTTTGTCCGGGCGCTGGAGCAGGATCAGTTTCGGCTCCCTGGCTTCTGCACCCAACGCGAGATGTTCTCCAGCGTGGTCGCGCCAGCGCTGCGCGAGGGAAAAACCGCCTATCTCCTGGTGGATGCGCTCCGCTTTGAGTTGGCACGTGAACTGGTACGCGACCTAGGCGATGACTATCGAGTGACGATCTTAGCGGGGCTGGGCACTGTGCCATCGATCACTGAGATTGGGATGGCCGCACTCATGCCTGGCGCCGAAGGCGAGACACAAGTGGTGCCCACCAGTCAGGGCAAAGTCGGGCTGAAAATTGGCGAGACGGTGCTGAAAGATCGTAAGAGCCGACTCGAGTGGCTCAAACAGCGTGCACCGCAGGCCAACGCGGGCCAGCAAGCCAGGGTCTTTGTGACCCGGCTGGAAGACTTTCCCTTCTCTAAGAAAGACATCAAGGCCGGGATTGAGACTGCCGATCTGGTGGTGATGACCTCTCAGGAACTGGATGAACTATGCGAAACCGATAACCTGATGCTGGTACGCACCATGATGGACGGCATCCTCGTCAATCTGCGTCGCGCCATTCGACGGCTCGCCGAACTGGGCTGCAAAACCATGATCGTTACCGCCGATCACGGCTTTCTTCTGGGCGATGAACTGGGCGAGGATATGAAGCTGGATGCACCTGGCGGAGAGACACTGGACCTGCATCGGCGCGTCTGGGTTGGGAAAGGCGGCGCTGCTGGCGGCGCGTCCTTCCTGCGCGCGCCGCTGTCTGCTTTTGGGCTCAGCCATGACTCCATGTTGGAGATCGCCGTACCCTGGGGCTTCGCGTGCTTCAAAGTCTCCGGGGGCTCCCTTGTCTATTTCCACGGAGGACTAGCACCCCAGGAAATCGTCGTTCCGATAGTGGAGATCATGCCAACAGCCAGTGCTAGGCCAATGGCAAGCGGAGACATCGCTTGGATGCTCACTCCTGGCTCTAAAAAGATCAGTACCCGCTTCTATACAGTACAGATCAGCGGGCAGAGTAACGGGCTTTTTGATGCTGGGAGCACTCTGCCGCGTGTGCGTGTAGAAATCAAGGCTGGGAAAGTTGTGCTTTCAACGCCCATCGCTGCCTCGTATGGCTTTAGTGAGGCTACCTATGATGTCCAGCTAGAGTTCGCTGGCCAAGCGAGCCGTGATCTGGTTTCCAATACCGTGACACTGATGATTACCCAGGAGCCCAGCCAGCCAACTATACTGGTTTCGATTCATTTGCTCGATGCGGTGACCGGGCGAGAATTGGCTCGCCTCGACAGGGTTGAGATGGCGATCACCATCTAACCACAGGAAGTCAGAAGGGAGTACGATGATGCCTGAGCTCGACCAGAAGGCCAACGATGTGTTCGCTGGGAAAGTGGTGCGCAAAGACCTGGTGCGCAAGGTCAAAGTGGGTGCAAATGTGCCAGTTTACGTGCTGGAATATATGCTGGGCAAATACTGCGCCACAGATGACCCGACGGCCATCCAGGCCGGGCTGCGCCTGGTGCATTTTCAACTCAGCGAGAACTTCATCCGTCCCGACGAAGCCAATAAAGCCATGTTTGAGGTGAAAGACAAAGGGCACAAGACCTTGCTGGATAAGATCCGCGTCCGCTCCACCGAACGGGAGGATTGGGGCGAGATGGCAAACTTTGGCAACCGCTTCCTGCATGTGCCCGATTACCTGCTGCGGCAGTTCCCGCGTCTCTTGGAGGGCGGCATCTGGGCGCACATCAATCTGGAATACCGCATGGATGAGGACGAGGATACCCCCAAGAGCCATCCCTTCTATGTCACCGATATCAAACCTATCCAGCTCGCCGGCTTTGATCTGGAGGATTACCTGAAAGGCCGCCAGCAGTTCAGTACTGAGGAGTGGATGGACCTCCTGGTCCGTACCATTGGCCTGGAGCCAACAGGGATGAGCCAGCGCCTCAAATTGCTGCTCTTGGTACGGCTGATTCCGTTGGTGGAACGCAACTATAACCTGATCGAACTGGGGCCACGTGGCACTGGTAAGAGCTTTGTTTACCGCGAGACCACCCCCTATGCCATCCTGGTCTCCGGTGGCAAAACGACTGTCGCCAACCTCTTCTATAACATGGGGACAGCCAAGATGGGCCTGGTTGGCCTCTGGGATGTGATAGCTTTTGATGAGGTAGCCGGCATTGAGTTCAGCGATAAGACCGCTGTCCAGATCCTCAAGGACTATATGGAGTCTGGTTCCTTCAGTCGCGGGCGAGAAGAACTAGCAGCAGAAGCCTCGATGGTCTACCTCGGCAACATCAACCAGCCCGTTGATGTGCTGGTGCGTACCTCGCACCTCTTTGCCCCGCTGCCCGATGCCATGCGCGATGACATGGCCTTTATTGATCGCCTGCACTACTATCTGCCGGGTTGGGAAGTTCCCAAGCTGTCTACTGACCTTCTTACCGAGGGCTACGGCTTTGTAGTGGACTATCTGGCCGAGGCGTTGCGAGAACTGCGCCGCCAGAACTTTACTGATATGATTGACGCCCACTTCTCGCTGGGTGCCCATCTCAACGCCCGCGACGCCAAAGCGGTGCGCAAGACCGTTTCTGGCCTGATCAAGCTCCTCCATCCCAACCGCACGGTGACGGTAGAGGAGTTGCGCGGTTATCTGGAACTTGCATTGGAAGGGCGCCGTCGTGTCAAAGAGCAACTTAAAAAACTAGGAGCCTTTGAGTATTACCAAACTAGCTTCTCCTACCTGGTGAACGAGAGCATGCAGGAACATTTCGTTGGGGTACCAGAGGGCGGCGGACGTGGTCTGATCTCCTCTGATCCGCTCCCGCCGGGAAGTGTGTATGCCGTCACCCTCACTGACGAAGACAAAGTGGTCCTGCACCGGATCGAGGTGGGCAAGATTGCCGGAGGCTCTGGCAAGCTTCGTATCGCCGGCCCCGTCGATAGCGCCACCAGAGCCTCGCTGACCACGGCTTTTGATTACTTGCGTGCCCGCCGTCGCGAGTTAGGGATAGACCGCGAACTGGATACCTATGATTACCACGTCCAGGCGGTGGATCTGAGTGGTTCGGGCGAGCGCGTTCGGGCAGGGGTTGCCTTCTTTATTGCTGTGTACTCTGCGCTCAAAGAGCGGGGTGTTCGCCCAGCACTGGTCGTGCTGGGCGACCTGACCATCCAGGGCAATGTGCTGGTTGCTCGTTCACTCGTTGAGCCACTCCAGGTAGCGATGGATAATGGGGCCAAACGGGCGCTCATTCCGGTCGAGAACAAGCGCTCCTTCTTGGAGGTGACAGCGGATATTGTCGAGAGGGTCGATCCCATCTTCTATGGGGAGCCCCTAGCTGCTGCACTGAAGGCACTCGGTGCAGAATAAGTTCTATCTCCATTCTCGGTGGCTAAACATGCATGGAGGAACCTTATGACACATCGCCGTATGATACTGGCTCTTCTTCACTTTTGATGATTCAATGAACAGAACAGATGATTGCAGGAATGAGATCTGCTCACGGGTTGCGCAACGTGATTACAGCAAGCAAACGATGTTATATGAATCGGCCTCGTAAGCAATTTCAGCTCTATAGCTGTAAATTTTTACAATTATCTGAGGTGTAACTATTCAGTAGGGGGTCTGCAGATTGTCAGAACACGGGAGATGTGCGAGAGTAAGAGTATGACCAAAGACGAAGAACTGGAACAGCTGCGAGCGGAAAATGCGTTCTTGCGAGAAGAGCTTGCCAGGGCCCAAGAGCAACTGCAAGCCCTCCAGGATCGCCTGGGTAAAGACAGCCACAACAACAGCCTCCCTCCTCCGATCGCTTCGTGCGTCCACCCAAGAGCTTGCGGCAGAAGAGCCCACGGGTTGCGCAACGAAGGGTTCAATAGTACTTATAAGCCGTTGAGTGTGGGGAGTACTTTATCGGTCAGCATTTCCAAAGTTGTTAAATCGGGGAAGCTGCCACAATTCAGCATGAAGTAGTCGACTCCAAGATCGATGAACGGACGCATTTGCTCAACTATTTGATCTGGGGTACCGACGAATGCATTCTCAGGGCTTATACTCACCGCATTTAATTCTCTTACCATAGTTTCTGTTGGGGCGCAAACGCAACCCCCAAACCATGTTTGCCGCAATGTTTTCATATCTCGGTTGATTTCAGCACAGGCTTGTCGACATATGTTTACCTGCTCTCGATAGCTTTCCAACCCCGTCCAGGAGACACTCCACCAATCAGCATACCGCGCTATCAAGCTTAACATGCGTGGCTTAGAGCCACCTACCATTACAACGGGTCTGGGATCAGGTTTAGGCTCACAGTACGCGTCGACTACCTGATAATGTTTCCCTCTTACCGTTGCTCTTTCATCGTTCCAAAGAGCGTTGATAATCTGGAGCGTCTCTTCCAATTCATCAATACGCGTTCGGGGACCTGGAAAAGGGTAGCCATACGCTCTATATTCGTCTTCCTTCCAGCCTGCACCAATTCCTAAGATAAAGCGTCCCTCACTCATATACTGTAGCGTTGCAGCCATCTTTGCAAGAAGTGCAGGATTGCGGAAGGACTGACAAAGTACTGCATGCCCAAAATTGAGATGAGGGTAAAGAGCGGCAAGGTAGGTTAAAGTCGTCCATCCTTCGAGGATCGGCCTATTTTCAAATTGAAGGTGATCAGTCAGCCATGCAGAGTCAAAATGACCGTTGATGAGATCAAGCCCCCGCTTTGTAGCAGCAAGAAATGATGTGCGGGTTATATTGTTACGTGGGCCACCTGGAAGAGACCATCCAAATTGAATACGTATCATATGTGTGCATCTCCTTGCTTATGGTTTTTTTCTAGAGGCAGAATATCAGAAGATTGCTTCAGGATATCCTGATACCGCTTAACGAACGGGGAATCGGATGTATTAAAATCGAGAAGAAACAACCTGGCATTTTGATGTGGTGTCGGTGATATATCTTCAAAGCCGAGACCACGAGCAATTCTTATTCCATCGGGAGTTGAGCTTCGTGTATATATTTTATCGATAATAATACCTTTTCTGGCAAATTCTACCATCTTGTCGATAATTCCCCCCAGCAAGCGCATACCATATTTTTTGGGGTTTTGTACCCCCGCTCTCACGGCAATCCCCGCTTCACATTCTAGTGGGACACCTGGCGTAAACGAGAGAATGTCGCGAGCCTTTATATCCTTTACTTGTATTTCTTCCTTGATATATTGCTCTATAGTTTCATGCCTTAAAGGTTTGAGATTGACAAAACCCACCACGATACCCTCTTGTTTGACCACGTAGTCGATTTCAGGATTAACTTTGTGCCAACTCAAGCGGGTTTCAGTGGTGGTAGCGTTCAATGTTCCCCAGAGGCTAACTAATACATCGTAGATACCGGGTAAATCGTCATCTGTAGCTACGCTGAATACAATAGGTTCTTCTGCATACTGTATGGCATATAACTCGCTAGCTTCAGCCATTCTATCGATATACGCTTTCTCGTAGTATCCTTCCTTGCGTCCACGAGGAACCTTCTTTTTTATTTTCCCTATCTTTACATAGTGATGAAATGTGGTTCGCGGCATGTTGAGCTTTTTAATAGCTTCACTTGCGGTATAAAAGCCCTCAGGCGCTTTTGATATTTTCCCTACTCTTGGCATAAATGCTTCTTTTCTGACTGGCTCGGTGCAGCTTGTCTTATACCAGCCTTTTTTCTGCAAATTATAACACACACTTGGTTTTCTGGACTCTTGAACTTGACAAGATTTTTGTGGTGTGCTACCTTTGTATAGTCACTTGTACTCTTGAATACTTGTACTCTTGAGGGCGCAAACAAAGGAGGTGTAAGCAATGGCAAGCAGAGTCTACCGACCATTCAGTAAAAGGCACTCCCGCTATGTGCGTCGGCGTGTCTTTTCTGCGTTTCTGTGCCGCGATTGCGGGCGTTCCATTCGGCGCGTGAAACATGTTTCCGTCGATCTCTGTCCTGATTGTCTCAGTAGCGCGACTGTTGATATCACTCATCACACATAGAGAAAGGACGAGCTCCTATGCAGCAACAGCAAGCACGCAACACCCCGAAAGCAACGCGCATCCTTTCGCAAGAGATGCCAGATCAGATGGGTGCACCAGACGAGGCGTTCAACAAGCAGTCAGAAAGGACTCACATCATGAACAATCAGAAATCCAGCGGTTGCGCCGGTACCCTCATCGCTCTTGTACTCCTCGTGGTAGGCGTGCCAGCGGTGCTCTATGTCGCTCCCTCCGTCGAGCGCTATCCCAACCTGCCGGATGACCGTCAGCAACTCCAGCAGATCATCCAGCAGCTCCACGCGCCGTCACTGCCGAAGCTCAAGGCAAGCACGGGCGAAATCTTTACCGTCTCCGTAGAGCAGTAGCAAGCACGCGAGAAAGGCTATGAGTATGTCACAGCAAATGATCCCCTACAATCGCTCGTATACCGCGCCGGAGGTCCAGGTCGCGATTGCTGGCGCGCAAGGCGTCTTTATCACCCTGGATCTCGATAGGCTTGACGCCGTTGTTGAGACATTCGAGTGCTGGTTTAGCGAGCGTGAAGACGTAATTTTCGTTGACCAGGGCGAGACGGACAAGCAGGGGCTTGGCTTCCTACTGATGGAGTGGACGGGCTACGAAATTGACCGGCTTTTTCTGGACATTTTAGAGACGTCAGATTTCATTGAGGACTATACCGCTTATGGAAGGAGCGTGTAACCATGGCTGGTAGAGGTTTTTCAGGCACCGCCCGCAACGTTGCGCAGAACCGTGGCAATGTTCCCTTTTTACGCATCGTGCTTGGAGTGCTGCTGATCGTCTTTTTTCTGCTGGCGCTCATGCTCCAAATTCAGACCAGCGAAGCATTCATCCTGCATGGGAACGCGGTCACGCTGGCCGCCGATTGGGGCGTCCTGCGGCAGCCGTGGGATCTCGCACACGGGACGCTGCCACTCGACCAGGCGAAGGCGGTAATGTGGGGTTGGGGCATTGAGCTCATTTACCTGGTGTGCGTCATCGGAGAAGTAGCGGTGCAGGGCCGTCTGAATAGTCTGTTTAAGACTGGCGCGCTCGTGCTCATCGGCTTCGACTTCTGGACGGACCTCAACTATGGCACGATGGCGAGCGGCCTGGGTGGGCAAATCGCCTTCGCCGCTGTGACCTCGTTTATCGTCGCGTTCTTCGGCGTCCTGGGGCTCAATCTGATCTTCAGCGCTATCATGGAGCTCAGTTGAGCCGGAAAGGGAAAACGCAATGAGCGAGGACCAGCAGCAAGAGAAAAAGTACCCGGCTCCCACCTCGGCCAAGTTTGCGACCGGAGCGCTCCTGTCAGCGCTGCCGGTCCTCGCGCACTTTGGGCCGACCGGCCTTCTGCTCAGTGGGGTCGCGGGCTTTGTCGCCTATCGTCATGGCCCGGAGATTTACGATATGGCCCGTGACACGCTTCCCTTCTTGCCTTCCTTGGAGGGCAGGAGGGAGCCACGAGCCAGGACACCGGGCGAGCGTACCATGTGGAATCGTCTACTCGGATATCATCCTGAACAGGGCGAGCAGGCGCAAGAGCCCGCGCACGATGAGCAGGGCCAGGAGGACAGCGACTACTGGACCTATGACGGCGAAGACAGCGAAGAGCCGGGCCTCGACAGTTCCATGTTCACGTTCTCGCACCTTCTTGCGAGCGGGTTCAGACCGACGCTCCATAAAATCTTTCTGGGCCGCTTGAGCGACGGCACGGACATCTTTGTCGAAGCGAAGGACCTCTGTCATGTGGCACTGGCGGGCAATACCGGCAATGGCAAAAGCTCGCTGCTGCGACTCATCATGGCGCAATTGTGCTACATCCGAGTGAACGTCGTGCTGCTCAATCCTCACTACATGGTCTATGAACACGACTCGGGCGAGGACTGGACACCGTTCACGCCCTACCTTGCGCGTAACCCACTGGATTACGTCACAGCGGACCGTATCGCGTTTATGCTCAAGTGGATTATCGAACATACGCTCACGAAGCGCATAGAGCTGGCGCGTTCCGGTCAATCGGTCGGGAAGCCGTACTTTGTCGTGATTGACGAACTCCCGGCGATCGTTGCGGAACGCAAGGAATGTGCGACCTACATCGAGAAACTACTCCGCGAGGGCCGTAAGTACGGTATCTACCTGATTGTGGCCTCGACCGACTTCCTGGTGAGAACGATCGGGATGGAAGACAAGGGCGGCGCGGTGCGCAAGTGCTTCAGAACGGCCTGCTACGTGGGCGGTGATAGCACGACCGCAAACACGCTGCTAGAGAAGCAGGCGACGCCCATTCCAGAAACCGACCTGGGCAAGGGTACCATGATGCTACGCTGCGCTAAGACCAGCAAGGCGGTACTGGCAAGCGTACCGTATTGTGATAACGAGGCGTTGTATCTCCTGCTCGGGCCTTCGACATTCACACATTCTCATTCCCCGGCAGGTGCCGATTTGGAGCCAGAGAACGCATTCACGGTGAACGCTGAGAATGCTGTGAACGGGCTTGGGAAGCCTGTGAATGCAGGTGTGAATGACGGAGAATATTCTCAGGCCCGCGAGAATATTCTCACCGCATTCACACCTGCCGAAGAGGTGCAGGTACTCATGGCATACGCCGAAATGCTGAAGGCGGGCGAGAAAATCACACGAACGGGCATACGCGATTATCTCAAATGGGATAACCGACAATATCAGCGTATTGTGAAGCCGGTGTGCGATCGGCACCATATAGCGGAAGTGGAGGGATAGGATGTCACTCCTATTCAAGACGATCGGTCACGCCATACTCATTCTTCTGCTCGCGGTAGTTTGGGCACTCATCGCGTTTGCCGTGACAAACAGCTGGGCGGCGGGAAATGCGGCGTTCTGGATAACGGCCGTGCTCTGCCTCCTGGCATTCCTGATCGATGAGATGCAGAAGAGGAGGTCATAGTATGGCAGCAATCGTACAACAACGGACGCAAGAGGAGAGCGCGGCGCGGACATTCTGGAATAGCAAGATGCAGGCGCATCCCAACATTGCGGGCGCGGTGGCGGTCGGGCAAGAGATCGCGAGCTTCTTTCTCAACGGGCATTGCATTGTGGCACTGGCCAGATGGGTTATCCGCGTATCGGGCTATGTGGCGGAATCGGCGCTCCTGTTTGCGGTCCTGTGGATCTCAGCAACCAGTGTCGCGCCGCAGCTGGTCGAGCTGTTCATAAGCGCGCAACTGATGCAGCGCCTTATCTGGCTTGCATTAGTGACACTCGCGCTTATCCCTGAAATCATTCTCGGCAATGCGATCATCAACGCGGCGGCGCGCTGGCTCTCAGTGGTGCGCGATCGTCACAGCGTTATGGCCTGGGTGTGGGCGATCGCGTTCACGATCCCTACCCTGCTGTTTCTCATCTTAACGGCGCTTACCTTGAACACGCTGGCCAGCGCAGATGGGAACGTTGTGCAGGCGAGCGCGGGCCTTGTCGGGTTGCGTTGTTTCGCGGGTTGGAGCTATGGCCTGCTCGAACTGGTCTACACTGGCATCGGGCGTCGAACACTCAACCAAGCGCAACCGATGATCACCCCGGCTCAACTGGCCCCGGCTGCAGCCCAGATCGACTCTGAAGAGATCGCCCGTCAGCTCCTGCCCCTGGTCGCGCAAGAGGTCAGGCAGGCAATACCCGATACAACTGGCATAGGAGAGCAGCTGCACCAGTTGCGTGTGAATGTAGAGGAAATAGCGACACGTATTGCCCGTCAATCTGAAACAGTTGATGAAGCGGAAGATGAAACAAACATTACCTCATTTGAGGATGCGAAGGTTCATCTGAAACACCAGAACGATGAAACTGAACTGGAAACGAATGTTGAAATTGAGACACGTCCTACTCCTCGTGTCACGGTGAAACTGAAACAGGAAAGGAGTGCTGCAAAAAGAGCCAGTTCAGTTGAAACAAAAAGTGAAACAAACAATGCGCGTGGAACGGCCCGGCAGAAGGCGTTACGCGTCCTCAAAAGAAACCCTGAAATCAATGCTTCTGAGTTAGCAAAGCGGGTGGGTATCACGCCTCAGTATGCCAGTCAGATTTTAAAGCAACAGAGTAGCTAGAAAGGGAAGAACATGAGCCACTTTGAGAAGAAAGAGTACGACCTGGGCGGGAACACGACCGCCATCTCGTATGAAGTGACCGACGACTACTGCCACACGGCACAACTTCCCCCAGAACAGGCGGAGGACTTGTACCAATGGCTGAGGAAGCAACTCCACCACGTACCGGACTCAGAGACCGCATATCAGGCGATGGAGGCCGCGCTCCAACTGCTCACTGGCACTCTCATCAACGTGAGAACGGAACTCCTTGTCGTCAAGGCGATGATCGCAGCGTCTAGGGGACTGGAAGGGGAATAAACCGATGAAAAGACGAACGATCCCAACGAACATCCTTGCGGCTCCTGTCGATGTGCAGCGCTGCAAAGTGTGTGCTCAACATACGGACGTACGCTGCTCAGGATGTCGACAACCCATCTGCTTGCGGCACAATGCCGCGCCCAACACCTCATTTCACCTGTATTGTTTTGACTGTCGCTATGGTCCTACGACCGCAAAAAAGGAGGCATAACCCGATGATGCAACGAGACTGCTACCCGCCATCCTGGGAGCAATTAGCCCACGAAGCAAAGGAACGGGCGGGATGGATGTGCGAGGTGTGTATGGTTCCACACGGGGCCATTGTGCACTCCCCCCAGACGGGCAATCCCTACGTGATCTACCTACAGGCGGCACACGTCAACCATGATCACGACAACCCGTTCCCCAAGCTCAAGGCGCTGTGTCCGTCCTGTCACGCGCGCTACTACCGCAAGCCGCACGCGCGCCGGGTCCTTCCCTTGACCTGCAAACGGCTACGCGCCTGGCGGCGCGCCTGGAATACACGCCTGGCGAACACAAAAAAGCTAGCCCTCGATGCTTACCGGCCTGGGGCTAGCGATGAGACGACGACTGGCAAATGTCAGCTCCCTCAACCTCCCTTCTATTCTAGCAGGGTGCAGTTTGGCTGGCAACTGGACGAGGGGATGAAGCGCCATGACTGAGCACGAATGGCAAGACTACCAGGCACGGCTCGCGCAGGAGGCAGCGGGCGCGACCTCGACGGCACATTGTGTTGGGTGCTGGTATGAGCAGAATGCAACACCCTTCCCGGCACACGACTCTTCCAGCCTCTGTGATGAGCACGCGGCGGCGATACGTCGGGCCTACTACGGACAGGAGGAGCGGGCATGATGGCTCAGCGCATCCGTTCCCCGCTGACCTGGATCGAGGGGAAATACTATTCCGCGCCTCAGATTGTGGCCACCTTCCCTGCAGCCTCCAGCTCTGATGTCTATGTTGACCTCTTTGGTGGAGCAGCCCATGTGCTGCTTCACCGGCCCTTCGAGAAGCAGCATGCAGAAGTCTACAACGACATCAACCAGGATCTCGTCAATTTCTGGATGCAATGCCGCGATCATGGGGAGGAACTGGAAGCGCGCTGCAGGTCGTTACCGTACAGCCGGGCGCTACACTATCAGTATCACTATGACCTCTATCATGGAGAGGAACTTGACCCGCTCGAACGCGCTGTACGCTGGTTCTACGTGCTCAGAAGTACGTTCAACGCCTTTATTGGCCCGGTCCATCATGGCTGGCTGGCGAGTTCTGGTCGTGTGGAGTCGGTTGCCTATCATACGGCGCTTGACCTGTTTGAGGCATTGCAGCGGCGCTTGCGCTACGCGCGAATTGACTGCCGTGACTTTGCAGCGGTTTTGCGCTCCCACGATAACCCACGTACCCTTTTCTACGTCGATCCGCCCTACATCGAGAAAGAGGACTACTACCAGCGGGAAGATGGAATCGCGTTTGGCCTGCGCGATCACGAGCGCCTGGCGGCCCTGCTCAATGACACCTCGGCGCGGGTGGTCCTCTCCTACTACCCGCATCCTTTCCTTGACACGCTCTATCCTGAGCCCAAATGGCGACGCGTGACCTGGGAGGTCACAAAACATTCACAGCGCGGCTCAGAGACGCGGGAGCGGACAACCGTCGTGCCTACGCCCTTGTGGATGGAAGAAGGGAGTATGCAATGAGCATGCAAGAAGACAGCACGGCAGCGCGGATTGCAGAGATGCTGCAAACCGACGGGCTCCCCGGCGTGCTCATTGCCAATCGCCCGCTACGGGACATGTCTCAGGACGTACTGCGGCACCTGGAACGAGCGAAGACGCCCATCTACGTCCGACATGGGCAACTGGTCCGTATCCAGCGCAAAGAGGACGGAACGCCCTGCATCGAGACGCTGACCGAAACCGCCTTGAAGGGCATGCTGGCACGAGCCATGAACGTTGTGAAGCTGACCGTCAAAGGGCCGGTGCATATCGCGCCACCCGATACCATTGTCAAGGATCTGCTCGCCCTGGGGGAATGGCCCTTTCTCCCACTGGATAGCATCATTGAGTTTCCCGTGTTCCGCCCGGATGGAACGCTGATCGAGACGCCCGGCTACGATGCCATAACCCGCCTGGTCTATGTCCCACTCCCGACGCTGCGCATTCCGCCTGTTCCGGTAGAACCCACGTGGGAACAGATCGTGGATGCGCTGGCCCTCATTGACGAGACCATCGGCGAATTTCCGTACCAGAACGAGGCGAGCAAAGCCAACACGGTCGGGCTCCTGCTCACCCCACTCATGCGCCAGTCGATCACTGGACAGGTTCCCTTAGCCCTGATCGACGCCACCCGACCAGGCACGGGGAAAAGCCTGCTGGCCGAAATCGTCGCCATGATTGCCACCGGGCGCAAGGCCGCGATGATGACCGCGCCCTACGATGATGACGAATGGCGCAAGCGCATTGCTTCCACGCTGGCAGAAGGGGCCACCATCATCACCATCGACAACATCAAAGCGCGCTTGCAAGCGGCGAGCCTGGATGCGGCGCTGACCTCCTCAGTAGTGAAAGAGCGCGTGCTCGGGCAAAGTAAGAACGGCATCTATTCGCAGCGCGCCACCTGGATGGCGACGGGCAACAACATTCAAATCGGCGGGGATCTGCCCCGGCGCTCCTACTGGATACGCATGGATGCGCGCACCGATAAGCCCTGGAGGCGGGGCGGCTTCAAGCACGATCTGGAAGCGTGGGTCCCGGCCCATCGTGGTGAGCTGATCGCAGCCTTGCTCACGTTGGCGCGGGCCTGGTTTGCCGCAGGCAGACCCAGGGCGTCGGTTCCGCGTATGGGCAACTTCCAATCCTGGGCCGACACCATCGGCGGCATTCTGGCATACACCCAGATGGTGCCGGGCTTTCTGGACAACCTGAACGCGCTCTATGAGCAGGCCGACGATGATGCGGTGCAATGGGCGGCGTTCCTGCGCGCCTGGCACGAGCTCTATCACGATCAGGAGGTACCCGTCTCACAGCTGGCAAAGGATATCAAGTCCGGCTCCTTCGATGGCGGCGACACAACGCTTGGTGTTGCCGGGTTCTTCAATGCGCTGCCCGATGATCTCTCGGATGTGCAGAAGGGCGACTTCAAACGTCGGCTCGGCAAGACATTAGCGTCACGGGTAGGTACCCTCTTCGATGAGAGCGGACTCCATCTGGTCAGGGACCACACCGATAAGCGCAGCGGCATTGCCTACTGGAAGGTCGTTGCAGATGTGCAGATTTCGCAGATTGCTATTCCCCAAAAGGAGGAAAATTTAGAGAGAAATACCTCTTTAGAGCAGGTGGGGGGCGGGGTTATGGGAGTCATTCATCTCGAAAAAAAAGCTGAGGGTGAGGGAAACACATCTGCAACATCTGCATATCTGCAAGAGCATTGCGCCACAACAAGACGAGAGGAGCCCTGGACACACTTCCGGTTGCTTGATGTGGTGCTCACGCCCAAAGGCGAGGGCATAGTGATCCAGGACTGGCCGATGAGTGTCGGGGTTCGCCTGCATGACACACAAGCGGTCGTGTACTTTGAGCGCCCGGAGGATATTCTCACGATCCGCGTGAAATCCTCGCTCTATGCAGACCGCTATCGGCAGGCACTCTACAGCCCGACGGAGTGGCCCTACAACGATCCGGGGTGGACCGATGAACGCTTGGCACAGATGGGGGAGCCCACACGGACCGAGCTCGGATTTCCACTCCCACCGAAGGAGGGCCGCTAAATGCCAGTCGATAGGAAAGGAACAGGGATGCTGACAGCAACCGTCCAATTTTGTGGTGCTGGTGGTACCTCAGAAGGTGCACGTCAGGCAGGGATACGTGTGGTTGCGGCCATCAATCATAACAAGGTTGCCATTGCGACGCATGAGGCAAACCATTCGACCGCGACACACTACCGACAAGCCATGGAAGCATGTGATCCTGACGAGATGCCTGAGAGTGACTGGTTACTCACATCACCCTGCTGCACCAACCATAGCCCGGCCAAAGGTCAGAAACAGTATCACAGTTTTGACCTTTTTGGCGATATCATCTTCGATCCCCTGGCAGAGAAAAGCCGCAACACCATGGATGATGTGATTCGATTTGCCGCAGCCAAGAAACGCGCCGGGAAACTATACACGTTCATCGTCGTAGAAAATGTGATCGATGTTGTGAAATGGCGACGCTACCAATCGTGGCTGAGTACGCTGACGACACTTGGATACCGTCATCAAGCACTCTACTGGAATACGCAATTCTTCGGAGTTCCCCAATCAAGAGATCGTGTCTACATGGTGTTCTGGTTGCAGGATCTGCCAGCGCCTGACCTGCAACACCGACCCGCTACATTCTGTGAATACTGTGAGCGGGAGGTAGAGGCCGTCCAGTCATGGAAAAGTCTCCTCAAATGGGGAAGGTATCGAGAGCAGTATGTCTATTGTTGTCCGCGTTGTACTCGTGAAGTGACCCCATGTTTCACGCCGGTCAAGTCGGTCCTTCATCTCGACAGGCCCGGTGATCCTCTTTTTGACCGGAAGTCTGGCAGGATCTTGGTCCAGAACACTATCGACACTATTCGCAAGGGGATTGAGCGACTCCATGGACAACCCTTTCTATATGCCTATTATAATAACCCGCTCTACCGCCGCCTGAATGAGCCTGTAGGGACGATCACGACGGTTGATCGTTGGGCGCTCGTCACTCCTGCCCGGAAGTTTGAGGAGACGACCTACCGCATGCTTTCCCCAGAGGAGATCAAATTATGCATGGGATTCCCTGTCGCGTATCAGGTACGAGGCACGGTAAAAGAGCAAATCTGGCAACTCGGCAATGCGGTCTGTCCTGCCATCATGTGTGAGATCCTGAAACGGTGTAGGACGGCGGTAGCGCCTCTGGGAAAACAGGAGGGCGTATCATGCCAGTCGATATGAGCCGCTATCCCACCAGTTGGCGCAAAGTCTCCCTCACGATCCGGCGTCTTGCCGAGTGGCGCTGTGAGTGGTGCAAGATCGAGAACAGCGCGCCGCTGCCAAGTGGACGCGAAGGGCGCGTGGTGCTCACGGTCGCACATCTGGGGACGCCCTATGCCGATGGGCGACCGGGCGATAAACACGACAAACACGATATCCGGCGCGAGAACCTGGCTGCACTCTGTCAGGCGTGCCACCTGCGCTATGACCTGGATGAGCATATGCAGCACGCCCGCGAGACACGGCAGCGCAAAAAGCGCGAGCAGGCGTATGCCTCCGGGCAATTGCCATTGTTTTCTGAGCGGGAAGGAGACGAGATGCATCATCCATCCTCTGACGAGCCAGCAAAAACGACACAAGCGACGCAACCTATCGAGGCGATAGATTGCAGATTACCCCACATGGAAATCTGCAACGTGGAGCCGCCTGTAGAGCCGTTCGCAGATTTCGCAGATGTGTTTCCCACTGATTGCCGAAAAAAATACATCGCACAAGAGACGAGCCGCTACGATTCAATTTTTGAAGGGGTAGGTATGGTTACCCCTCCTGAGTCACGCAAGAGGCTCTCACGGTCATGGTAGCGCGTCAATTTCTGGACATTCAGTAGTCGAGAGTAAGGAGGAGATGTTTTATGGCAAGACCAAAGAAGACACAACAAGAATCTGAGCAAACGGGGATGCCTGCCCCATCGGGGCTACTGGACGTAGAAGGGGCGGCGGCATGGCTCGGAGTGAGTCGAGCGAAGCTTTTTCAGTTGATGCATGAGGAGGGGTTCCCGGTGATCGTTATCCCTGATCGGGTGATTCGCTTTGATCCAAATAGCTTGTATCGGTGGGCGCTTGAGAAGCAAGTAAATGGGCGCTATGGTGTCTAGTTAGATAGAGAGTCATAAGCAATCATAGTGGATTGCTTATGACTGGAAAGAGCGAAATGATGTCAAGGCAGAAGAAAGAGAAGCAGGAAAAGCCGAAACGTCGGACACGTGGAGAAGGAACCGTTATCCGGCGTGATGATGGGCGCTATGTAGCCCGTATTCCATTGGGAAGCGGGAAACGGAAGGAAGAGTACTATGATACACTTCAGGAGGCAGAACGCGCAAAGCGTCGGATGCTGAATGAACGTGACGCTGGCAAGCTGGTAGTGGAGCGTGATCAAACCTTCAAGGAGTACTTGATGTATTGGTTAAAGGCATATCGTATGACGGTACGAGAGACAACATATTCCGTACGTTATGGGTATGTGATGTCTCGTGTTATTCCTGCTCTTGGACATGTGAAGCTGAAAAAGTTAACGGTAGAGATGTTTCAGTCACTCTATCAGCAGTGGGAACATGAGTTATCACCGAATACCATTCGTACCATTCACGGAATTGTGAGTAAGGCTCTAAGGGATGCTGTGATGTGGAAGAAGCTCACGCACAATCCTGCACAATATGTGAAGTTACCGAAAGAGAGAAAGGCGAAAATCCACGTATTAAGTGATGAGGAGATTGTAAGTCTGTTACAGTGTGCCCGGAAGATGAAGCTGTACCCATTGTTTCGGATGGCGTTGTTGTTGGGAATGCGCATAGGAGAGTTGTCTGGATTGAAGTGGGCAGATATTCATTTTGACACTTCAATGTTACAGATACAACGTACCGTGTATTATATGTGCGATCCTGATACAGGCCATTATAGATTTTATGAAGGGCCACCGAAGACAGAAGCAGGTGAACGCCTGCTTCATCTGCCAAAGGATATTATAAAGATACTGCGAGAGTATCGTGAGCAACAGAATTATGTGAAAACCTCTGCCTTCTATCGGAAGGATTTAGATCTCGTGTTCTGCACTCGTTCTGGCAACTACATAGCCTCTACGAATATAGAGAAATGGTTTGATAAATTGCTTCAGGAGGCAGAAATAGAGCATATGAAGTTCCATGCTTTGCGTCATAATGCCTCACTCATTTTAAGGAAATTAGGGATCGATCCTGTCGTGAGGAAAGAAATGCTCGGTCATGCTAGTATGGACATGACTGACGGCATCTATGGGCATACAACACCAACAATGCATAAGGACGCGGCTCAAGAAATAGATCGTTTGTTGGATGAGAGGGAAATGTAAGAAGATTTTGACACCTTAGCCGATATTTGGGTTGCCAAATATCGGCTGTTTTCTGTGGGTTAGCATGATGTTTGATACCTTAAATCTGCTTCTGAAGGGATGTTAAAGACTGTCATGAAATAGTATTCCTGACACCTGATTTGACACCTTATCGGCTATATTCTCCTGTACTTTTTTAGCCTGGTATGGACTATATTTTGTGACAAGTGATCGAGAAGTGAGCTTGAGGAGTACGTTTAAATGATGAGTTTATAGGGAAATATAATGAATTGACATCTTCGGACAGTGGCAACTCAACGAAGCAAGCAAAGCCCGAGAAGTGACCAGCGTCGTCGCGCTCAACTCGTGCGATGTCGTCACGAGGCCGAGCGCGGGCGGCGCCTTCCGCCGCATCCTGCATTCCGCTGGCACCCCATCCACTCATGGAGATACCACCTGTACCTCTACCATTCAAGAAGGAGACTTTCCCCCCATGACCGAAACAAATTCCGCACTCTCACCGTCCTCGGAATCCCACTTCGAGGAGCGCCTCACCGAGCAGCAGAAGCAGCTCCAAGCTCTCCAGAGCGAGCTACAACTGGAGCGCGCCCAGCTCACCCTGGAACGTCGCCTGCTGGAATCGACTCTGCCGGAGCCGGTCAAAGCGACGGTCAAAACGCGGTACCAGGGCCGCATCTTCGAGCAGGGCGAGCTCGACGCCGACCTGAAGGCGCAACAGGAGATGCTGGCGTCCCTGGCCGCGACGGGCCTTATTCGCGGCAACAGCTACGAGAAGCCCGCAGTTGGACAGATGATCACCGAGGCCGAAAAAATCCAGGCCGCGTTCGACAGAATGTTCGACCTGGAGATCGATAGCACCCGCCTGGGGCAGATCCGTCCGTTCAGCAGCATTCGCGAGGCCTACGCGCGCGTCACGGGCGACTCCAGCGTCGCGGGCTTTAGCGATCGCTCCACGTTGGGCAACATTCGCGTCTCGGAGAGCGCCCCCATCGCCCGCATCACTGAAGCCGATACCACCACAGCCTCGTTCTCCTACCTGCTCGGCACGAGCATGAACAAGCGCCTGCTGAAGGACTACCAGGCGTGGCCCGCCGAGTGGATGCGCTTCTGCAACATCGTTCCTATACGCGACTTCAAACAACAGAGCCGCGTCAGGCTGGGCGCGTTCGGCTCGCTGCCGATCGTCGCCGAAGATAGCGCCTACACCGCCGTCACCATGACCGACTCGGCGGCGACTTATGTACCACAAAAGCGCGGAAACCTTGTAACTGTTTCGCGCGAAGTAATCGTCAATGACGATCTGCAGGCCATCAAACAGATTCCGACCAAGCTGGCGGTAGCCGCCGCCTACACCCTGGCAGAGTTCGTCTACGGCTTTCTATCCGGCAATCCAACCATCTACGACGGCAGCCTCCTGTTCACCAGCGGCGCCCCACATAGCAACCTGGGAGCCAGCGCGCTCTCCACAGCCGCGCTGCAAGGTGGCGTCACGGCCATGCGCGAACAGACCAACTACGCGGGCAAGCGCCTGGGCCTGCGCCCACGCTTCCTCGTCGTCCCGGCTGAGCTGGAATGGACCAGCATGGTGATCACGAAGAGCGCGGGCGCCCCTGGTAGCAACAACAACGACATCAACCCGATGCTCGGCTACGTCACACCGATCGTCTCGCCGCAACTCAGCAGCACAACCCAATGGTTCCTCGTCGCAGACCCACGCGAGGTCGATACCGTCGAAATCGGCTTTGTCGGGGGACAGGTCAATCCGGCACTCTTTATCCAGGATTCTCCTTTACTCGGGCTGAATTTTTCACAGGACGCCATCAGCTATAAAGTTAGACAAGAATACGGTGGTTGCGTAACAGACTACAGGGGATTATACAGGGGGATATAGTGTTACGGGCATCTAGCAAGGGATATTACTGTGATGAATATTGAATGAGCATCAGGAAAGGCAAAACTTCTCATGTCAGGCTTTACTAACGCCGATGGCTCCACGCTGGTCGGCGCGCTGAAATCCGGCAGCCAGGGCCAGGCTCTGCAGGTCGATACGGCGGGCAATCTGCTGGTCAATGTCGCCGTCGGTGGCGGCGGTGGTGGCGGCTCTACCGTCAACATCGCCGATCCCACAACGCCGGCCAACAAGATGGCGATCGACGCCAGCGGGAAGATTGGCATCAACAACTTCCCGGCCACCCAGCCCGTCAGCGGCACCGTCAACGTCGGCAATCTCCCCACGGAGCAGGCCGTCAACCTCAACCAGGTCAACGGCACGGCGCACTCGGTCAACAATCCCGTGATCACGGAAGATCAGGTCAGGGCGTGGATTGCAAACGGGCAGGGATTTTCAGCCACCACGGGCAAGCTGACCGCCGCCGGGTCGATTATGGGCGGACTCAGCATCTTCAATCCCGGTGCCAGTGGCAAGACGCTCATCGTCTTCAGCGTTGCCTACATTATCGGAAACAACAGCTTCAACCAGCTCAATCTGACCACGAGCGATCCTGCCCTGGGCACCAGCGTCTCAGCCACGAATAATAAGGCGGGCAGCGCAACGAGCAGCGTCGCCTCCTGTTCCTTGACAAACACCAATGTCACTCCGGCTGGCACGATCGTCGCGAGCGTCGGCAGTGCCAGCAATACCTTCACCCAGGTCCTGTTCAACGGCAACGTCTTCGCCGTACCGCCTGGCAACGGCATCGCCTTCTACTCTAACCTGAGCGGCGCCAATAGCTGGGCCACCACCATCACATGGGTAGAGATATAGCGCATTTTTCGTTCCTCACGCGAGGAGAAAGGAATCACACCATGCTTGACCTTCTAGAGATGACCTATGGACGCTACAACGGAGGGCAGACGGTTCCCGCGGGTAGCTACCTCAATCCACGCACGCTGTGCATCTTCCAATCGACCAGCGACGCCGCGCTGCCGCAGGACGGCACGTTCTGTCGCGTCGATGCCAGCGGCACGCAGACGTTCGCCACTATCGCGACGAACCTCAACGCGCTGCTCGGGACCAGCTATACAGCGGGCAGCTTTCACGCCTGCGCGGGCGGCGACAATGTTCAATCGCCCGGCACCATGACCAACGACGCATGAACGCATGAAGCGGGGAGGGTGGCCTCAAGGTCGCCCTCTTTTCCAGCAAGAGAGGAGACAGGCAGCAATGATCATTAAGCGCGGCATCCTGCAATCATTCGATCCGACAACCTACACAGCCGCGGTACTCCTGTTTGAAGCCACCTCGTATGCGCTCGCGGGCGTTCCGGTGGCGAATCATCTCGATAGCACCTCCGCTGTCCCGAATGCGCTCTGCGCGGTGCTGTTCTTCGACGAGCACAATCCACAGGACGCAGTCGTCCTGGCGACCTTCGCCAACGGGACGAGCGGTTTCCCTACGCCGCCGCCGGGGCGCCTGACCTTCGTCCCTGGCTACCTGCAGATTAGCAGCGTCAGCATCGCATCAGGCAGCATCAATACCTACACGCTCACGGGTGGCAGTTCAGGCATTCCTCAGAACGCTGCCGGAATATTGTACAAAGCCTTCTTCAGCAGTCCCTGCGTGGGCGCCAACATCCAGCTGGCCCCGCATGGCGCGAACATGACCACATACGCGACCATCGGCGCCCTGGCGGTCGCCGGCAATACGCTCGGCGGCATGGGTCTTCTGCAGGTAGACAGCGCGGGCAAGGTCGATATCAAGGCCAACGCCGGCACCTGCACCGTTACGCTCTATACCCATGGTTACGTTATGTGAAGCAATCGCCAGCAGTCAATCTACGGAGTATACGCATATGCTTCTTGCAGATATCGAGACAGCGGTTCGGCAGGATCTATTCGATCCCCTGGGCAGCTCAAGTCAGCGCTGGGCCACCTCGGACCTGGATCGCGCCATTGATAAGGCCGTGGACAGGTACTCTCAGTATTACCCGAACATTGTTTTTGTCGATCTCCCAACGCAGCCCTACCAGCGCACCTATCCTTACCCGGTCCCCTGGAACGCGTCCTATCCCGTGTGGTGGATCGAGCGCGTGCTGTACCCCTTGCAGGCCTATGGATCAGGCTTCGCGGCTCCGGGAGCAGGAATGGGCGCAACAGCGGTCGCTGGCGCAGCCCTGGGCATCGGCACGTACCAGTACGCGGTCACCTTTCTCACGCCAGGTGGCGAAACTCCACCCTCGCCGTTGACGCAGGTGATCACCAGTTCCGGCAACCAGAAGGTAGCGCTGCTCTCCATCCCTACCGGCCCCAATGCGACGCTCATCCCTGGCACAGCCACCAATACGGTCATCGGGCGCAACCTCTATCGCTCGCAGGTGGGCAGTACGACGCTCTACCTGCTCGCAACGCTGCAGGACAACGTGACCGCCAGCTACAGCGATAGCACCCCCGACGCCGCACTTACAGGCAAAGCGCAGCCACCCGTTGCAAATACGTCCGGGGTGATGCTCTGGCCGCCCTTCGAGCGCGACTTCGCGGAGTACTCCCGCTTGTATCCCCCTCCATACCGAAACCAACCAACCATAAAAAATATATCTCACATCCCACCACAGGCCAGAGCAACGCAAACAACCGCTAAGCGTTTTCACCTGCTTAACGGTGTTATTTTACCCATTCCTAGAAAGATACTCCCGCCTAAAAAGTGCCTAACAAGCAGGAATATCTTTCATTTTTGTCTACTCACGTTTCGGTTTCCTCTTCTGCTGCTTTTTCAGGTTTAAACGAGCAATAGGAGAATGCGAAGTATGCTCCCTACGCGCCTCTGTACTCCCAAATCGCTCGACATATGTCCTGGTCGTACCTACATCACTATGCCCTAATTCGCGAGAAAGGCTCAATATCTCACCGCCCTGCTCCATATACATCCTTGCAAAAGTATGCCTGAAAGTATGGGCAGACAAACGCACATTAGCATCAACATCAAGACCCGTAACCCTCTTAATTCTTCTCAAAAGACTAGAAACCCCACCAGCCCTAAAAGCTTGTCCACGGTTTCTCTTCCCGCAACTCAAGAATAAAGAAGGCTCATCAGGATGAACAGGTTTACGAAACTTATGAATATACCTCCAAAGCATCTTACCCACTTCGGGGTGCAAACCTATCTCACGCTCCTTGCGACCCTTACCAAGTACCTTGATATAGCTATCGTGAAAATCCTCCAAACGGAGATTTCCTATCTCAGCAAGACGGACACCCGTATCCAACAACAGGAGTAAAACAATATAATCGCGATAACCCTCATCAGTAGAAAGATCACACGAAGAAAGTATCTTCTGTAAATGCTCATCGCTGAACGTCTCTGTCACTTTCTTAAGCGGCTTAGGAAGCGCAAGCCGACGATCAGCAGGATTTCTCTCTATCAGCTCCTCTCGGTAGCACCAACCAAAGAAAGATTTCCACACGCGAACATGAGCACGAACCGTATTGACATCCAAAGGCGAAGGATTATCACTATACTTACTAGCCAGAGAAACCAGAGGAGTCTTTAAAAGGCAGGCCACACACTCACGCAAATGCAGAACTGTCACCTGCTCAAGATCAGTTACATCACAAAGAACCTTCAACAAATGGGCAAGCAAGCCCAAATGGTGACGATAATTCTTTAGCGTGTAAGGAGAAAGCGGCCTAACTTCACAGTCCCTTATAAAGTGCTCAATAACACTCTTCGCACCATCCAACTTCATAGAACACCTCCTATTAACTGCTTGTACACAGCGCGAGGCACTCAAAGAGAGAGATGCCACGCTCGCTGCCTCGCAGGACTCCACAAGCGAGACGACGGACGAAAAGTATGAAAAGCTCATCCACATGAATACCCATTTTTCTCAGTGCCTCGCAAAACCTTGATTCCAGACACCCCACAGGCTATACTAGAGAGGTAGCCGTCGAAAGACCGCCCGACCTGCTTGCGAGAGTCGGAACTATTCCCTGAGTCGAATGCCCCTGAAATCCACAAATGAGAGAAGAAGGGAAGTGCTTGCTTCTGATCCCTGAGAAGATGCGAGCGTGAGCTATTGGCGTCGCTTCATGGATCATTTGCGGAGGAAGAGAGGTTTCTCCCGTGTTTCCTCAAGAGCGTACAGTAACCCAAGGGCATGACGAGACCCGCGCAAACAGGCGTATCTTGCTTGTGAGAGAGTCAGAGCGCCCGCGCGCTCAAGCGGCTTGAAGAGACCAGGAGCCTGGACCAGGGGGCTGAGGTGTTTTTGGGGTCAGCAGTTCCCTATTGATGGTTCGCGCTTTTTGCAGCGCACGCACATTCACAACGATATAGGTCAGCGTATTGAGCCGTGCAACCGAGCGGCCATTGCGTACTTTTGGTCGTTCAATTCCCAGTTCTTTAGCCTGGCTATTGATGCGTTCGGCAGCGGTCCGCTGATTGTAGACGGCGCGGTAGAGCGGAGTACGGCGATCGAGCAAGAGGCGCATTTGCCCACCACGTTCGCTATTGATATCCTTGACGCAGCCTGTTTTCTTGGCAAATTGAGCATGTTCACACGTCTGACCGGTTGGCTCAGGATACAAGAGCGGGCAGCGATAGCGCTGTGCTCGGTAACCGTTCGTGTGGGCAAACGAGGTGGTTGGATGCATCCGCAAGCCGATCGGACAGCGCGGCACACCATCAGGATCAAAAGAGGTGTGGCTACGGCTATTGAGCGGGATGGCGGCGATGCCTCCATGCAAGGTCGAGTGTTGGTACACATACCAGGCATCAAAAGCAGCATCAGCGGCCTGATGAAGAGGATAGCCTCCCAAGGCCAGCACCGTCCGCTGATACAACTCCTGATGATAGGTGACATCAGTGTGGTTGAAGGTTTGAGTATATTCTGCCAATACCACGTCGCCATACACAGGAGAAGTCGCCGCAACGACCCCTGTGCCGTATCCCCACAGATATTCGGTGCGTTCTTTGGTAGAGCCATCCGGTTGCACCATATTGGTACTGGTTTTGCCTCCTACCCGACAGTCAGGATCACCTTTGGGTTGCCGCTCTTTGGTGAAACGATCGCGGATGTTTTCACGCGGATTGTTCTCGCGCACCCAGGCGTAGATATGCTTCACATCAATGGCGATGACCTCGCCTAACCCTGCAATTTCGGCCTGTAAGGACTGGACGGTCTGTTGAAGCAGATCAAAGAGGACAAAGGAGTCCAGACGACGCAACTTCTCACGCAGCCAGCGGTCGGTGGGCACCGTGCGTTCAACATCGAAGCCGTAGAGAGCCGTCCCATCGGGCACAGGACGAAAGCCCAATTCCAACACCAACAGAGGGTGTTCGACCAGGAACGTGCGTAGGTGGGTCATGTAACGTTTTTCTTCCAGGATCTTGATCAAAAACGCTTTGATATATGCCGTTTCAGGATGTGGATGAGGGCCCGACTGATGGTCCCGATGGAGATGGATTGGGATGGCCGTCCAATCCAAAAAGGCAAAGAAGGCACGATAGCGCTTCACAAGCGGATCGTGCTCACGTAACAACGTCAGAGTAGACTGGTCAAGTCGCTCAAAAGTGGGTATCATAGCAGAAAGCTCCTTGCTGTGAGTAGCATGATTTGAATACGACTACTTTGCTTGTGAGCTTTCTTTTTGTCAAGCAAGCAAACTCTCTAACAATTGTTAGTTCCGACTCTCGCTTGCAGGATTGAAACCTGAGAAAACGCTTCCTACTAACCCAGGTAAAACACATACCGTCATCCTTACAAACACCATGAAAACTATGCGTTTAAACGCTGACTTTCTCAATGAAAATGATCGATCCAGGCAAGGCACGTTCATTGACAACACCCCACAAGTAAGCAGCGATGTATTTAGAATGGCGCGTGTTACCTGACTGCACCATTTTGAACCGAGCCGGAAAGAGAAGCTCCCCCCACCCAAAAGAAGGGAATGCAGCGTGGTTGCCTCGTTCCCTTCTTTTCGTGATGGTGAGCGGCGTGTATGGGCGCAGGCTAGACCCATTGCGGCGTGCAGGCGTGCAGGCGTGCAAAAAGCATCTCTAGGACACAGGTGGTTGTTTCGCGTTGGCATCCGTCCGCTCCTTTCTTGCTTGACATACCGTTCAATCTTCGGGTACAGTAGAAAAAGGTATCGATCGTTTTTCCTTGTCACCACCTTATTCGGTCTCCAACACAGACCATTTCGCCGTTCGATCAGACGGAAAGGACGACCATGAACACTCTTACCACCTTCAGAAATCTTTTGCTCGACATCTTCTTTCACGACTTTCTGACCGCATGGGCCGCCTTTCGAGCAAGAGACCTTTATACACGCGACCCTGAACATTCCCTTCAACGTCCTCATCCCGCACCAACCAACCAGGAGATTGAAACCCTCGCCTACCAGGAAGCCGAACGGTACTATCAACACGGCTGGATTGCGTTCCTACTCAAACGGACTGGAATAGGAACGCGTCATCACATCATCGAAACCTACGCAAAGACGTTCATCTCCAGCTACGAGCGCATGAACCACTACACCCAACAGGCCCGCTACGATTGACCATCTTTGCCAGAACGTTGTCGGCGTAACTGCTTGACGACCCCCCTCAAACGAAACTCTGCCCACAGACGAAGCAGAAAACCAATTCCCTTCAGCAGCGCCAGAAACGCCACCATCCCAAGAAGAATATCCATCCACAAAGGCATAGCAACACCTCCTTTATGCAATCAGATCAGAACGATCAGCTTCACACGAAGAGGAAGAAGCAAACGCATCTACCGCTTGCCGGACAAACCTCCATGCGAATGCCTCCCCTGTTTTTCGACGTTCAGCCGGAAGAATCCCTTCATGTGCATACTTCAACACCGTCGGCTTCGAGACTCCTAACTTGTCCATCACTTCCCGCACCGTATAGAAAGCCGCTGCATCATACTCAGGACGAAGCGCATAGTAGGATACCCCATCACACACGCTCACCGTGATCGCTTGCCGTAAACGATCCATCGCCCGCTGCCTGGTCTTACGAATCACCGACTCAATCGTCCCTAGCTGGTACGCAATCTCCCCCGTCGAAAGAGGCGTCGAGGTCTCCCCATCCAGTCCATAGGACAGACAGATCACCTGATACTGGTAGGGAGAAAGCACCTGTTTCATCAACGGACACAGATCACGATGCGGCCTGCCCTCAACCCCTTGACCCAACAACGCAGACACCTGAACCGATGGAAACGACCCATCCTCACCTTCTTCTTCACTGGCAGAAAGCACGTCGTGAAGACTGCTCATGTGAGAACATTCCCGCCAGAACAGCCAGTCAATAATCCGCTCATTGGACGTGTGCATCTCGACAGCCAGTTCACTGACAGAGGGCATCATCCTCTTGCGCTCACAGAGCGAACACACCGCCTCTTCTAACTGAGGAAGAACCTGCATCGCGTCAGCAGGCAGACGTACCAACGAACGAGCCTGGGAAAGAAAACGACGAATGGCATTGCGAATACAGGCTGCAGCAAAACTCAGAAACGACTCAGGAGGATGCTCCATTTTTTCCAAGGCGATAAAAAGTCCGGTCGATCCCTCTTGCACAAAATCCAGAACATCCATCGAAGGAATGGCACGCGCATATTTCCAGGCCATCGCCAGGACTAACCCCTGATACCCCTCAACAAGGCGACAGCGCGCCTGTCTTGCCAGAGACGCGAAGTGAGCATCCCCAGGATGATGTTTCGCACGCTCAAGAGACAACAACAGCGAGTGTTCTTCTTCAACCGTCAACGGGCATTGTGCTTTCATCCAGGACACTTCACGCTGGTATTGATCACGGGCCATCAAGGAAATCGCCCGACTCTCTTCATAGCGCTCATTGGCCGGAACCTGAGAAGCCATCGGTGACATAGACCCTCCATCGAGATTGACACGCCAGGCTCCATGCTGCATACTGAGCCGAGAGAACCTAGCAACGCTCACAAGCACCAAACTAGTCTCTACGCTGGACTAGTGGCGGCAACCACTAGCCAGCATCTTGACGCGCCTACGAGAACCCCCACAGCCGTTTACAGAGATCACAGAGCAGCTGCACCCGCAATTTCCCTTGACCGTCTCGCGTCACCACCGCAGAGCACAGCGCCCGCTTGCGGCACCAGTGACAATAGGTATCAAACACGTCGCGCATACGCACCTCTTGAAACTAAGCGACCCGACGCAAGACACGCCAGTCACGGTTGAGTAGATCAAAATCAATGGGAGAGCGAAAGAGGTCTTCGAAGTGATCCTCCTGATAGACACAAGCGCACTCACCACAGACCAGAAGAAAACCGAGAGCATTGGCAACATCGGTATCTGCTACAGGAACAAGCTCCACGGATTTTTCCTGACACACTTGGCACGTCTTCATGCGTTCAGCCTCCTACGGGTACCATCTGCTCTGCTATCCACTTTACGTTCAAGGCAGACCCAAACTATGGACAGATCAGACAGCTTACCAGACACTTTACCGGACACTTTGAGTACCGCTTAAACTATCAAATGCCGACTTCCAATTTCCAATTTCCACTATGAAGATTATATCATTGCGTTAAAGCAATTGTCAATAGCCAATTCCCAATTACCAAAGTTCTTTTACCAAAAACCCTTTACTATTTGCCATCTGTCAAGTACAATAGAGTTGGGCAATATGCAAGGAAAAAACAAGGGAAAAACAAGGAAAGGCAAATGAACGCGAATTTTTACAACGCAAAAGAAGCGATGGAAATACTGAAACTTCCCACAACCAGCTTCTATAGAAAAGTAAGAGAAGGCGATATTCCGCATAAAGGAAAGCGCCCCAACATGCAATTCCCAAAGGAAGCTATAGATGCGCTGGCAGAAGCGAATGCCGAAGAGGATAAAAGCGATGAGCTAAAGTTCAAGCTATCGACTTTAAATGATGCCTGGAAAAAGCAGGAAATCACACGTCAACCTTATCCTGATGAAGACGCTGTACCATTTAAAACAGTTGTTTCGTGGAGAAGAAGGAACGACGAGATATCGATGCACGTCGAAGAAAGGGACAAAATACTAGGTTGGACAACCTTTCTCCCGTTAGACGAAGAGATCATCATGGACCTCTTACACAGCAGGATCACAGAAAAAGACATACCACCTCTAGCAGTCAAGAAGTGGACCGATCCACAACTATCGGTCTACATACCAATCATAGAGGTAGTGCCGACTAAAAATGCTGAAAAGGACAAGGAGGTGGGCCTATATCTAATCAGGAAAACCGTAAAGTGGGCAATCTCACTAATGCTACAGCACGACATAAAAAACTGGTATGGAATAGGTACTTCACCAGAAGGACAAGCCATACTAGAAGCGCTCGGTTTCAAACTCCTCACCAACCTAGATAACGGAGAGAGAAAGGGTTACATGCTCGAAGCTCAAGCAGAACCAGTCAGACTCATCAGTCACTTTTTAGGATCGGTAGAAGGGCAAAACAGCCACGTCAAATTAATCCGGTAGATATTCCTGCTTAACGAGCGAGAATGCACCATAAAACCGCCTGTAGCCTAGTGTCACCCCTATCGAGTACGCGGAGTACTCTAACCTGTTCGATAGCACGGCGGCGCTGGCGACGGGCGGCAATATGGGTATGCAGGGGACGATCGGCACGGGCCAGAGTCCAACCGGCACGCTCACGCCGAGCTTTACCCTGAAACTGTCGAGCGCGGAATTGCCACAGGACAGCTCGCAGGTGATACGCATCTTCTACGCCACTAAACACCAGCTCGACGCTAGCGCTTCAACTATCCCCGAGGTGCATCGCGATATCATTGTGCTGGGTGCATGCGCTTATGCAATGGAGGCCTACCAGGTTCCTACTAACGACAACTTCGATTTTCAGGATGGCGCCCTGCACGATCGCATCGACGACACGAAGATCCCCACCGCGTGGTTGGCCGCGACGAAAGCAAAGATGGAGCAATTCGAAACACGTCTGCAAGAGGTGAAGAAGCAGCGCGATTTCGCCTATGGAGCGCGCGTCCACTGGGGCGATGTCCCCATACGTTGGCCGCGACTGTAACAGCTTGTTCCTCAGCCCGATGAACAAACGGCGTGTAGGGCTGAATAAAGGACCGTAGGGATGTACAAACACGCTGGGAGAAATCTGGCATGGCAACAATTGGCATCGACTGCGAACTCATTCTGGACGGCACCGGCTACTTTATCAAGCCTGGTACCTACCGCGTGCAGCAGCCGCGCCTGCGCAAAATGACGGTGCGCGCGGATGGAGGGCTGGCCTACGTAGATCTGGGACCAGGCAAGCGTGTGTGGATCATGGTCGTTCTCTGTCTGAACGATCTCACACGTTACGATGGCACATCCACGGGGATCACGGGCCAGCAATACCGCGACTCCCTGCGCGCCTCCTACACCAGTTCCGTAGGCAGCACACTGGCATATAGCGACCCCCTCAACCCAACGGCGGTCGCGGTCCACTTCGATACCTACAAAGAGAGCATTACCGATATACATATACAGCAGGTGGCATTAGCAACAGGAGGAACGCCAGCGCTCTCATATGAAGTAATGATAGAGCTTATCGAAGCATAGGACTCTAGTTGACATAGTGAGCCGTTTTTAGCCTCCTCATCAGTGATATATCGGCTTTTGAGCGGGAAAGCGCGGTTATCGCTGTTCGTCTATGTCTCACCTGTACGGCGGTGTAGCTGTCAATTGTGCTGTCAAAAGTGTGGGAGTAAAGTTACCTGGAAGGTATAGCTAGAGCCGCCTCCCAGGTAGCTTTACTCATTTCTGTCGGGTAGACGCGCAAGGATCTGAGTAAGGAGTGTTTCTACCCGATCAAGGCGGGTGTCTATGGTATCAAGGCGGTCAACCATCCGGCTGATGTCTTGCCCCTGGCTTCGTATCACGCCTAGAAGGATGGTGGTATTCTCTTCAGTCTCACGAATATGCTTAGCGGTCTGTTGCTGAAATTTCTGCGATGCCGCAATGGCTTGCTCTACCACACCTAGTCTCTCTTCTTGTGTTGGCATAGGAACCCGCCTTTCGTAAAGTATCCAAATATCCGGCTATGAGCCGGTTCTATGTAACTTTAGCTTTCCTGAGTGAGGGGGGCGCAATACGTAGCCGTGTAACCATGATCTGTTCATCTAGGTTTCGAACATATGAATTGCTGAGCATAAACGCTACTAAGGTCGATTAGCGCTGTCGCTTGCCCACCAGGAATACCCTTATGGATTGAGGCCAGGGCTTCAAGTAAGGCAAGTTCAGCTTCTTCAGGTTTTTGAAGGTGCCTAAAACATACACCTTTATAGGCAGCCAAGCTAGCAGAACTAAACATCGTCCAATAGCGGTCCCCCGCTTCTGGCTGATCAATGATATTCTCTGCTTCCTCTAGTGCTTTAAGGCTCCCACTTGAAGCTATCAGATCAGGTTGAGAAGCAAAGAGTTTGGCATAGACTTCAGCCTCCATTGCAGCAAGCCAATAGGGCACTGCGCTTACCGAGTCCTGCTTTGCAAAGCGCCGAGCCGCTTGAAGCAGTACAAGTGCTTCTTGATGTTGATGGCTGTAAGTGTACAAGAAGCTTGTGCGAGCCAAGGCTACGGCATATAAGGTAGGATTAGCGGCTTGTCGCGCAGCTTCAATAGCAGCCTTAGAGTAACTTTCTGCCTTGGTATAGTCATGTAAGTCGAAGTATATTTCAACTGCCATCTGTGCTTAGCAGTTGGCTGCGATACTTGTAGAAAGTGCTCCATACTTTGAAGGTGCCCGGTAACGCTACTGAGTAGGCCACGTTTAGGGACACCTCCGTAAACAAGTTGCCAATGGCTATCCGTTATTTTCTTAAGACTACTAAGTGCCGTCTTGTCTATACTCGAGTCCTCAAACATCCATAAGAGCCGGTCTGACTCACTGGAATTAAGGATACCAGGAACGACAAGGGACGCTACACCGATTTCAGTACCTACCTCCAGGCCTACCTCCAGAAACTTGCGCCTTGTCACCTTTTTCATATCATCGCCTTCTATTTCGTGAAGCACCAGCGTCTCTGATGATATCTCCTGTTGTAAAGTTACAGGACTGATAAATTGAGCGGGGGTGTCTTGATTTATACGTATGAGGGCATCGTCAGTATCCATCGAAGAGATACTAGAAACAAGCGGTTGTGCAGGAGAAGGACAAGGTATTTGTAAAGACTCGATAAATCCAAGTTCTACAGCATTCTTCTTGAAGATCTCGCAGAGCCGCTCTTGATACTCACTGGCGGGCCCCCTCTCTCCAACTTCCCACCGGCTAACCATACTTGGGTCGATATCTAAGACTTCCGCTAGTCTCGCCTGTGACCATCCTCGCTTTTTACGTTCATAGCGCAGAAGGTCATTCGCTTGCTTCGGCTCCCTTACCCTCTGCATGCATCTTTCCCTCTTCTGTATGTTCGACTCTTACATGCTTACTGTCTGGGGAGGTATTCAACCGGTCCAGTTCAGGCTTCTTATGAGG
>WNFY01000634.1_pt1 | contig 56096 bp, 53 predicted proteins | sample 5400091 | NCBI WGS metagenome assembly WNFY01 (sample SAMN13153364, study PRJNA577476) | soil metagenome | isolation source: 60 cm soil or saprolite under grassland replicate 1 | place: USA:California | collected 2016-06-15
CATCCACGCAGAACCCGCCGCGCACGCGGCATGAATCGCGGGAAAGCCCGGTGCCTGGAAAGCGGGCACGCCGGGTTTGGAGGGAGGCTGCCCGGAAAAGGCCCGATTTATCGGGACCTCGCTGGGCAGCCCACCCTACCCGCGTGGCACGGCGGGCAGCTCGTGGTGGCCGGTCGGTTCTACCCGTCCTCGAAGACCTGCTCGGGCTGCGGCGCGGTGAAAGCCAAGCTGCGCCTGTCCGAGCGGATTTACCGGTGCGAGCGATGCGACCTGGTCCTGGACCGGGATCTCAACGCCGCCCGCAACCTGGCCGCCCTGGCCGGCGGCGCGTCCTCCCCGAGTTGCGGGGCGACGGTAAACGAGCCCGCTGGAAACCCGCATAAGACCCGCACTGCGGGCAACGGGTACCGCCACGGGAAGACCATCCCCACCCCCGGGGACGGCCAGCGCCCGCGCCGCAAGGCACAGGCTGCCTGACCGGCGAGATCCCGCCTCAAACTCACTGGAAAGGTAACGGTAGTGTCGGGTCTGCAAGTTATCAGCCGGAGAAAGGAAATCGATGAGGCTGCTCACCCGCCTGCTCGAGCCTAAGACCATCGTCCACGCCCACTGCGACCTGCCGTGCGGAGTCTACGACCCGGCGCAGGCCCGGATCGAGGCGGAATCGGTCAAGGCCATCGCGGAAAAGTACGCGCAGAATACGGACCCCGAGTTCCGGGCCCGCGCGATCTTCATCAAGGAACAGCGCTCCGAGCTGGTCAAGCACCACCTCTGGGTGCTGTGGACCGACTACTTCAAGCCGCCGCACTTCGAGAAGTACCCCCAGCTGCACCAGCTGTTCAACGAGGCCACCAAGCTCGCCGGGGCCGCCGGCACCAAGGGCAGCATGGACGTGGCCAAGGCGGACGAGCTGCTGGCCAAGATCGAGGAGATCAACAAGATCTTCTGGGAGACCAAGCAGGCCTAGGCGGCGCCGCGGGGCTGCCGCCCGGCTGGCCACACCGCCTTGCCGCTCCGCCGCCCTACGTCGTGAAACCCGGGTTCCAGGTTGTTCTGACGCCATGAGACCCGGGTTTCATGTCGTCCGGGGCGGGGCGCGGAGGGTCCGGCCGGGGCGCAGGGGGCGGAGGGTGAGCGGGGGGACGCGGAGGGTCAGACAGCGGGCGGCGCGCCGTATTTCTCGTCATGGCCCGCGGGCGGTAGGTTGCTTGCGTGAGCATTATCCAGGACCGGCTGCGAAACCTGGATAACGCGAACCCTGAACAGCACGGTGGGCGGCGACCGGCTACCTGCCTGAAGGAGAGACGTGACCGAAGACACCGCCGCGACGACGGCTTACGGGTCCGTGCCGGGCCAGCGGGATCCCGCCGCGGCACCGGCCGATCGCGACCACGTGACGGTCTGCATGCCCGCCGAGGGCGCCTACCTGTCCGTGCTGCGAACGGCGACGGCGGGCCTGGCCGCCCGGCTCGACTTCACCCTGGACGAGATCGAGGACCTGCGCATCGCCGTGGACGAGGCCTGCGCGATGCTGCTCGCCCAGGCGATACCGGGCACGAACCTGGAATGCGCCTTCGACCTCGGCGCCGAGGAGATGACGATCACGGTCTCGGTGACCGCGGCCGAGCCGCGGACGCCCGCCCGGGACACCTTCGCCTGGACCGTGCTGTCCGCCCTGGCCGGGACGGTCGACTCCCGGCTGGGCGCCGACGACCAGGTGTCGATCGTGCTCCGCAAGCGGCGGGAGAACGTGAACTCGGGGACCCCTGGCACCGCTGGGCATCACGGGACGAGGTCCGGGTGAGCAGCGAGTTCGAGGTCCAGGTGACCGAGGACTATGAGGTGGCCCAGGCCACTGCGGAGACCGTGCGGATCGAGCACTCCTCGCCCGACCGGGCGCGGGCCCGTGAGCTGTTCGAGCGGCTGGCCGTACTGGCGCCCGAGGATCCCGAACGGGCTCGTATCCGCGGCTACCTGGTCGAGCTGCACCTGCCGCTGGTGGAGTATCTCGCGCGCCGGTTCCGCAACCGCGGCGAGTGGCTCGACGACCTCACCCAGGTCGCCACGATCGGGCTGATCAAGTCGATCGACCGGTTCGACCTGGAGCGCGGCGTGGAGTTTTCCACCTACGCCACGCCCACCATCGTGGGCGAGATCAAGCGGCACTTCAGGGACAAGGGCTGGGCGGTCCGGGTGCCGCGCCGCCTGCAGGAACTCAAGCTCTCGCTGACCAAGGCCATCGGCGACCTGGCCCAGCGGGAGGGACGCGCGCCGACGGTTTCCGAGCTCGCGGCCCATCTGCAGATGAGCGAGGAAGAGGTCCTCGAGGGGCTGGAGTCGGCCAACGCCTACTCCACCGTCTCGCTGGACGCGCCCGACTCCGGTGACGAGGACGCACCCGCCGTGGCCGACTCGCTCGGCATGGTCGACGACGCGCTGGAGGGAGTGGAGTACCGGGAATCGCTCAAGCCGCTGCTCGAGCAGCTGCCGCCGCGGGAGAAGAAGATCCTGCTGCTCCGGTTCTTCGGCAACATGACCCAGTCCCAGATCGCGGCCGAGCTCGGCATCTCCCAGATGCACGTGTCCCGGCTGCTGGCCAGGACCCTGACTCAGCTGCGCGAGGGCCTGACCACCGAGGAATGACGACGGGGTTACCTGACAGGCGTGCTAGGGGCGGTTGAGGGCGCGCAGGCTGGCGGGGGTGAACAGGGCGGCCAGGCCGCAGACCGAGACCAGCAGCATCGGCACGCCCCACTCAAGCCGGTGGTCTCTCAGCAGGTAGATGGCCCACACGCCGATGGCCAGCTGAGTCATGACCACCGGGGTCCTAGTCCACGGACTGGCCTTGGCCAGGCCCCGGGCGAACAGCGCGAACACGACGGCCGTGCCGACCGCGATGAGCGTCAGCGCGATGCCGCTGGCCCGCTGGTAGGACTGCCCGTCCGCGGTCGAGACGGCGGAAAAACCCGCCGCCACGCACATGCCGACCGCCTCGACGGCGAGGACGGCCGCGGCCAGCCGGAGGGCGCGGGGGCGCGCCGCCGGTACCGGTGCCGTCGTCCCGGCGGGTGCTTTCGCCGGGACGGGCTTGCCGGCAGCCGGGGCGCGTCCGGGCCGTGATGTCCCGGATGCCTTGGCCGGTCGCGTCGCCATGTCGTCACACCTATCTATGATCAGGGGGCCGGGCAGGTTTCCAGCTTAGGCGGCGGTTAGCCTAAGCGGGTGCGCGGCCTGCTGATCGTTAACCGGCATGCGACGTCGATGACGGCGACGGTCACCGACCTCGCGGTCCGCACCCTGGCCGGGGTGCTGGACCTGGACGTGCAGCGGACCCAGTACCGCGGCCACGCGCGTGAGCTGGCCGCGGCGACCACCGCGGATCTCGTCATCGTGCACGGCGGGGACGGCTCGATCAACGAGGTCGTCAACGGCGTCATGGGCCTGACCGAGGGCAGGCCGCTCATCGCGGTGATACCAGGCGGCGGCGCCAACGTGCTGGCCCGGGCGCTGGGCCTGCCGCTCGACGCCGCGGCGGCGATCCGCCAGGTACGAGAGGCAGTAGCGGCGGGCCGGCATCGCACCATCGGGCTCGGCCTGGCCGCGGACCGGTACTTCACCTTCAGCGCGGGCCTGGGCTGGGACGCCGAGGTGGTGCGGGAGGTGGACCGGCTCCGGGCGCAGGGCCGCCGGGAGAGCGTGGCGCTGTTCCTGCGGACGCTGGTGCACCAGTACTACGCCGGCACCGACCGGCGCCAGCCGGCCCTGACCGTGGAGCGCGACGGCGAGCCGCCGGTCAGCGGCCTGTTCATGACCATCGTCACCAACCGCTCGCCGTGGACCTACCTCGGCGACCGCCCGCTGCTGCCCGTTCCTAATCCGGATTTCAACTCCGGGCTCGATCTGCTAGCGCTGCAGCGGCTCCGGCTGACCACGGTCTTGAACGCGGTCGGCCAGATGCTGTACGTCCGGAGCCGCCCGCCGCGCGGCCGGAACCTGCTGTCCGTACTGGGTTCGGAGTCCCTCACGCTGCGCTCGGCTCGGCCGATCGCGCTGCAGGCCGACGGGGAGTATCTCGGCGAGATCGAGGCGGTAAAGTTCCAGTTCGTGCCGCATGCGCTGTGCATCGTGGCATTACTCGCCAGGCCTGCCGGCGGGCTGAGCGGACCCTGTTGACGCGCCGAGAGCAAAATGTGATCGATCTGACATTAAATTCCGCTGAAGGTCCGCCGCGCCCTCTTGCGCTCGTCAACCGACGTTGAGAGGCTTGACGTGATGCCTGGTCCGGGGGCGTCTCGCATGTGTCATCAGCTCGGATGACGCCTGCGTCGCCTTCGGGGGGCACGGCCGGGCCGCCTGGCGGCCAGACCGCGTTGACGCTCGGCATCATAGTGGCCCCGGGAAACTCGGGCGACGATGAAAGACGGCAAAGCTCGTGAAAAGCTTCACAAGCTATAGATAGACGTGCAGACCGGACGCATCCGCAGGCGCCCGGTCGCCGAGAAGGAGTGGACATCATGGACTGGCGCCACGAAGCCGCCTGCCGTGAGGTGGACCCGGAGCTGTTCTTCCCCATCGGGAACAGCGGTCCGGCGCTGCTCCAGATCGAGGAAGCGAAACAGGTCTGCCGCCGCTGCACGGTGATGGAGGAGTGCCTGCGCTGGGCGATCGAATCCGGCCAGGACGCCGGCGTCTGGGGCGGGATGAGCGAGGACGAGCGGCGCGCACTCAAGCGCCGGACGATCAGGCTCCGGGCCCGCGCGCACGTGTAACAGGCGATTGTTTAACCAGGATTAAAATCTAAGTTACTGTCTCCCGATCGGGCTCGTTGCCGACGGGGAGATCCACCACTGCCTCGGTGCCGCCGCCCGGCCGGGGCGTGATCCGCAGCCGCCCGCCAAGCTCCCCCACCACCAGGGTGCGGACAATCTGCAGGCCGAGGCTGGTGGCCGAGTCCAGCTCGAATCCCTCGGGCAGGCCCGCGCCGGTGTCCGCGACCGTCACCGTCAGCCTCTCCGGCTCGCGTATCACGACGACCTCGATCAGCCCCGGCTCGCGGGCGGCCTGCGAGCCGGAGAAGCCGTGCTGCAGCGCGTTCTGCAGCAGTTCGGTCAGCACCATGGCCAGCGGGGTCGCCACCGCCGCGGACAGCTGGCCGAACGACCCGGTGATCTTCGGGATCACCCCGACCTCGGCCGCGGACACCTCGCCGGCCATCCTGGCCACCCGGTCGGCGATGTCGTCGAAGTCGACGACCTCCTCGGGCGCGTGGGACAGGGTCTCGTGCACCACCGCGATCGAGCCGACGCGGCGGACCGCCTCGTCCAGCGCGGCCCGCGCCTCGGGGGCGCGGAGCCGGCGGGCCTGCAGCCGGAGCAGGGCGGCCACCGTCTGCAGGTTGTTCTTCACCCGGTGGTGGATCTCCCTGATCGTGGCGTCCTTGGTCATCAGCTCGCGCTCGCGGCGGCGCAGTTCGGTGACGTCCCGCACCAGCACCAGGGCGCCGGTCCGGCTGCCGCCCACGATCAGCGGGATCGAGCGCAGCTGGACCACCGAGCCGTTCCCGTCCACCTCGGCCTCGCGCGGGGCGCGTCCCGCGGCCACCACCATGAGCGACTCGTCCAGCGGCTCGTCCGAGGCGACCAGGGCGGTCGTGACCACGCCGAGCTCGGCTCCGATCAGGTCGGCGGCCAGGCCGAGGCGGCGGTAGGCGGACTGCGCGTTCGGGCTGGCGTAGATGACCCGCCCGGCCCTGCCCAGCCTGAGCAGCCCGTCGCCGACGCGCGGCGACCGGACCAGCATGGCGTCGGCGCCGGGGAACGGGAACGTCCCCTCGGCCACCATCCGGGCCAGGTCGTCGGCGCCCTGCAGGTAGGTGAGCTCGAGCCGGCTCGGGGTCCGGGCCGAGTTCAGGTTGGTGCACCGCTCGATGACCGCGATCACCCGGTTCGCCCGGGTCACCGGGATCCCCTCGGTGCGCACCGGGACGCCGTTCGCCCAGTCCGGGTCGCTCTCCCGCCAGATGCGCCGCTCGTCCCTGGACACGTCGAGCACCCGCTGGTCCTGCGGCCCGGCGAAGGTGCCGACCACGTCGTCATGCAGCGAGGTGGGCCCGGTGGTGGGGCGCATCTGGGCGATGGCCAGCCAGCCGGTGCCGTCCTTGGCCGGCGCCCACAGGATCAGGTCGGCGAAGGACAGGTCGGCGAGGAGCTGCCAGTCCGACACCAGCGAGTGCAGGTACTCGACGTCGGCCTCGCCGAGGCTAGTGTGGCTCCTGGCCAGGTCGTTCAGCGTGGGCACAGCATCATCATCGCATCCGGGGCTGAGATCATTCCCTCATGCGCGATCGATCACACCCGCTGGAACTGCTCGGCGCGCGCCCGGGCCGCCGCGACCCGGCTGGCCGCGATAGCGGCCGGGGAGGACCTCCGGGTCAGTGCGCCTGACGCGGCGGTGCTCGCGGTGACCGTGGGCGAATCAGCCAGGGCCGTTCGGGCCAAAGAAACCTGCGCCGCCTACGGCGTGCGCGTCGGCTGCTTCCGGCCGCCGTAGGTCCCCCGCGGCCAGGCGTGCCTGCGGCTGACCGGCCGGGCCAGCCTGACCGAGGACGACTTCGCGGCCGCGGCCCGTGCGCTGGCCGCGGTTCGCGACGATGAGGACCAGGGCGGCAGGCGATGGGTCGGCTGGGAGCTGCCGGTCCGGCACTGGCGAGTGCGAGTACCCGGCGTCGGCATCCCGCGCGTGTATGCCTTTAGCCAGGCCGTTCAGGGTAGGCACACGCTGATGTCATCTGAGGGCTACGGCACAGCAAACTTCTGTTTTCCCGCCCAAATGCGCCGACGTGGCGCCCACGGTCTCCGAGGGATCGGTCGTCCCCCGGAGACCGCGCGATCGCGGCCGCGCCGCGACACTCGCCGTACACGCCTTCGTCCACTTAAGGTAAGGCATTGACATCCTCCCCGCCCCGAAGGGCAGAGATTCCAGCCGCGACATCGTGTCGCGCTGTCGGTTCGCGGTTCGCAGGCCCGGCATCCCGGAAGCCTCCCCGCGCAGCCACGGCATGCCCTGCCGCAGTTTCGTACTGGGCGCTGCAGGTGCCCGCTTGGCTCTCGCGGGCGATTCGACAATATTGCACCGCACTGACATTTCCGAGGAGGTGAGCGGCGTTCCACCCAGGCCGGAACAGCAGGGTCTCGACGCCGCAAATCGGATGACCGCTTCTCTGCTTCCGGCCGATGACACGTCCGGGGTGCCCGGCGCGGATGCCGGGCCGAGGCTGCCCAAGTACTACCAGGTGAAGCGCCAGCTGCTGGAGCTCACCGCCGCGCTGGACCCCGGCAGCCCGGTACCGCCGGAGCGGGAGCTCGCCCGCTCGTACGGGACCGCCGAGCTGGTTATCGAGGGCCGCCTGCTGCGGATGCAGGGCAAGGGCACGTTCGTGGCCAAGCCCAAGGTGGCCCAGCCGCTGGAGCTGGCCAGCTACACCGAGGGCATGCGCGCGCACGGCCTGCACCCGCAGACCAAGATCCTCGACATCGGGTACGTCACCGCGGACGAGCCGCTGGCCGAGCTGATCGGCGTCCGGCCGGGCGGCCGCGCGCTGCGCATCCACCGGCTGCGGCTGGCCGACGGCGAGCCGATGTCGATCGACACCTCGCACCTGCCCGCGCGGCGCTTCCCCGGCCTGCGCAAGCAGCTGGAGCGGCACCGGTCGCTGTACGAGACGCTGCGTTCGGCGTACGGCATCCAGCTGGCCGAGGCGGAGGAGACGATCGAGACGGTACTCGCGGACCCGCACGACGCCCAGCTGCTCGAGGTGGACGCGGGGCTGCCGCTGCTGCTGCTGTCCAGGCACGCGTTCGACGTCACCGGGGAGCCGGTGGAGTGGGCGCAGTCGTGGTACCGGGGCGACCGGTACAAGTTCGTGACCAGGCTCCGCCGGTGACGCGGCCGGCTAAATAATTAGTCCTCATTAGATGAGAATTACCTGGCGAGGCAGGGCCATGTGGTCATGCGGCATTGGCCAGCGGTAATAGCGTCCTGGCTAGTGAGGTTACAAATTTCTCATTGTGCTCGCAAAGCATTGCCCATTCATGGTTTGAGACGGACCATATATGGAACCTGTGTGATGTCAGTCACGGTGAGAGGCTTTCTCCCGACGAGAGGGCAACCATGACCCAGCCGTCCGGCACGCCGAATACACCCGGTCGCTCCCGATCCCCCATCGCCGCCCACCCGGTCACCTCGGCGATCATCGCCATCCTGGTCCTCGCCTCGATCTTCTTCGCGCTGTACGTGCCGCTCTACGCCAGCGCCACGCCGAAGGTCGGCGACTTCCCCTTCTTCTACTTCTACCTGCTGATCTACATGCCGGTGCTGGGCGTGGTGATGTGGATCGTCATCACATTGCAGCGCAGACTGCGGCCCGGAGTGCCCGGGCCTGGCGCCGAGGGCCCGGCGGGCGCCGACGGTGAGGTGGCCAGATGAGCAACGTCAACGCCGTCACCTTCACCATCGTCGTCGTCCTGTTCCTCGTCGTCACGCTGACCGGCTTCGCGCCGCGCGCTGGCGCCGGGCCGAGGACATGCTGCACCTGAACGAGTGGGGCCTGGGCGGGCGCAGCTTCGGCACCTTGCGTTCCTGGTGCTGGCGATCTTCACCTTCGTCTCCGGTCTTCGGGCACCCGCGCTGATCGCCTTCATCAAGGACACGCTGGTCTACCTGATGATCATCGTGGCGGTCCTCTACCTGCCGACCAGGGTCGGCGGCTGGGCGCGGCCGGTACGGGTCACGCGGCCTGGCGCTGGCCATCGCCTTCACCGGCATCCTCGCCCTGATGCCCTACATCGCGCTGCAGCTGGTGGGCATCCAGGCCGTGCTCACGGTGATGGGCGTCGGCACCACGTCGGGCAACACCTTCGTCAAGGACCTGCCGCTGTTCATCGCGTTCCTGGTGCTGGCGATCTTCACCTTCGTCTCCGGTCTTCGGGCACCCGCGCTGATCGCCTTCATCAAGGACACGCTGGTCTACCTGATGATCATCGTGGCGGTCCTCTACCTGCCGACCAGGGTCGGCGGCTGGGTCGCCGCCGGCGAGGCCCACCTGAAGGCCATCAACCCGGCCACGGGCAAGCCGAACGGCGTGTTCATCCCCACCTCGGGCAACAGCCAGCTGGCGTTCTCCACGCTGGCGCTCGGCTCGGCGCTGGCCCTGATGGTCTACCCGCACGCGGTCACCGGCGTGCTGTCCACCACTCGGCGCGACATCATCAAGCGCAACATGGCGCTGCTTCCACTCTACTCCATCATGCTGGCCTTCATCGCCCTGCTCGGCTACGTGGCGGTGGCCGACAAGGTGACGGCCGCCAACGTGAAGAAGGCCAACAACGCCCAGCTCGCGGTGCCGTACCTGTTCCAGCACCTGTTCCCGAGCTGGTTCGCCGGGATCGCCTTCGCGGCCATCGTCATCGGCGCGCTGGTGCCGGCCGCGATCATGGCCATCGCCGCGGCCAACCTGTTCACCCGCAACATCTTCAGGGAGTTCTTCAAGCCCGACGCCGGCCCCAGGCTCGAGACGAGGGTCTCGCAGTGGGTATCGCTGCTGGTCAAGCTGGGGGCGCTGCTGTTCGCGATCGAGCTGCCCAAGACGTTCTCCATCAACCTGCAACTGCTGGGCGGCATCTGGATCCTGCAGACCTTCCCGTCGATCGTGTTCGGCCTGTTCACCCGGTGGTTCCACCGCTGGGCCCTACTCACGGGCTGGCTGGCCGGGATGATCTACGGCACGATCGCCGCGTACAACGTGTCGACGCCGACGACCTCGCACTGGGCCGGGTCGGTGAACACCTTGTGGGGGCACACCTACTACATCGGCCTGACCGCGATCATCCTCAACATCGCGGTATCGGCGGTCCTGACCCTCGTCTTGCGGGCGGCCAGGGTCCCGGCGGGCACCGACGAGACCCTCCCGCGCCAGTACACCGCCGATCCGGTCGACACCCCCGCGCCGGTCCCGGCCGCCGCGGTGCTGGGGAGCGAGGTCCCCCGCGGGGACTGATCTCAGCGGGGACTGATCTCAGCGGCGGGGAGCCGCCTCCCCCACAGCCGGCACCGGCTCCGCCAGGGCGAACAGCGGGCTGGCCAGGATGTCGACGTCCTCCAGGCGCATGAGGTCGTCCATGGTGCGGCTCCGCCCGGGTTCGGCGGCCAGCCGGTGCGCGTGCCGGAGCCTGGACCGCTCCAGCTCGTTGCGGACGCTGCGGGCGTTGGCGAACCGCGGTTGCGCAATGCGCAGGGTCAGGTAATCACGGAAAGCCACCTCGGCCTCGGCGGAAAGGTAATAGGACGAGCGCTCGAGCATGGCCCGGCCGATGGCCACCAGCTCATCCAGCTTGTACGGGGCGAAGTCGAGGTGATGCGCGATCCGCGAGCTCATGCCGGGGTTACTCTCGAAGAACACGTCCATGCGGTCCTTGTAGCCGGCCAGGATCACCACCAGCTTGTCCCGGTCGTTCTCCATCACCTGGAGCAGGATGTCGATGCATTCCTGACCGTAATCCCTTGAATCGCCGTCGCGGTACAGGTAATACGCCTCGTCGATGAAAAGGACCCCGCCCATGGACCGTTCGAGAATACGCCTGGTTTTCGGCGCGGTTTGCCCGATGAATTCACCGACCAGGTCGTCGCGCATGGCGTGGACCAGGTGTCCCTTTTCCAGGTAGCCGAGCCGGGACAGCAGATCAGCCATCTGCAGCGCCACCGTGGTCTTGCCGGTGCCGGGGTCGCCGGTGAAGCACATGTGCAGGTTGGGCCGGGGGGCCTCGAGGCCGAACCGGTTCCGCACCCGGTCCACCAGCAGCAGCGAGGCGATCTCCTCGACCTTCCTCTTCACCGGCACCAAGCCAACCAGCTGATCGTTCAGCGCGGCGAACACGTCCTCGATGTCCGCCGTCTCCCGCTCCTCGGACAGGGTGACGGTCGCCTCGGGGTGCAGTTCCTCGGCGCGCCGGGCCCGGGCCTGCGCCCTGGATTTCCGCTCTCGCCGTGGCCTGGCCGCCACCTGGGCCGACCGGGAATCGTCCTCGCGAATCTGCGTCCACGCGTTCCTTGCGAACCAGCTGATCATCCCGATAACGGCCGCACACATGGTAATTAGAGTAAAAAATGCGTGCGATAGGTCGGACCAGGCGAGTATAAGAGCGATCAATGCCGCGAGCAGCAGGACGGATTTTTTTGCATATCTCAGCTTGAAGCCGTACATAGGAATTCGAGGGTAACTAGCCAGGCAACCGCAGGTCAAGAGGCCAGGACCCGGCGCCGCGGGTGGCCGGGGCGCCGGCGTCAGCCGGTCTCGTCCTGGCCGCCGCCTGCCGCCGCGCGTCCCCGGCTGGCGCCCCGCTGGAACCCGGCGAGCCGGTTCCTGATCGCGTCGGCCGACCTGGCCGGCCCGGCTGACCCGGCCGGGTCGGCCGGGCCGGCCCCGCCGGATTGCGATCGTCCGGCCGCGCCGGGCACCAGGTTCGCCCGCGGTGTCCGCACCGGCAAGCCCGACGTCGTCACGCCGCTCGAGGCCGGCGCGAGGACCGTTTTCGCGGCATCCCAGCCGCTGTCGGCGGCCGTCCCCCAGCCAGCCTCGGCCACCGCCGCGCGACCGGACCGCTTGCCGTGGCTGCTGAACCAGTCCGACTCGACCGCCTCGTAGATAGGCAGGCGCCGTTGCCCTGAGGGATCCTCGGGAGCCTGCTCGCCGGGGGCCTGCTCGCCGGCGGGCTGGCTGCTCTCGGCTGGCTGCGACCGGGCGGGGGTCTCGGACCAGCTGAAGGCCTGACGCGAGGCGGGAAGCTGGACAGGGGCCCGCAGCCGCAGGGCAGGCCGGGCGTGGCGGGGTCGCAGGCCGGGCCCGGCGGCCACGTCCGAGCCGGCGGGCTGGAGCGTCCGGACGTCTTCCGGCGTCGGCGCCGGCCTGGTCGAGCTGGCCATGGCGTCGGGCTTCGCGTGGCCGGGGTCGGCCGCCCCGCCTGCCTCCGGCAGCACGACGATGGCATCGGGCAGCCAGACCAGCGCGGTGAGGCCGCCGGCGGCGGCCGGCTGCAGCCGGACCTTGACGCCGTGCCGCGCCGCGAGCCTGCCCACCACGAACAGGCCCAGGTTCCTGGAGACCGCGACGTCGACCGGCGGCGGGTTCTCCAGCCGCCAGTTGGCCTGCGCCATGGTCTCCGGGTTCATGCCGACTCCCTGATCGGTGACCTCGACCAGGACGCCGCCGGTGACGAGCGCGCGGCCGGAGATGTCGACCGGCGTATCCGCGGCCGACAGCGACGCCGCGTTCTCGGCCAGCTCGGCGATCAGGTGCACCACGTCGATGACGGCAGGTCCTGATACCGCGATGTCCGGCTGTGCGCTGACCGACACGCGCTCGTACTCCCCGGTCTGCGCCACCGCGGCCCTGATCACGTCCACCAGCGTCACCGGGCGGTTCCAGCGGCCCGGCAGCTCGTGGCCGGCCAGCACCAGCAGGTTCTGCGAGTAGCGGCGCATGCGGGTGGCCAGGTGGTTCATGGTGACCAGGCTCGCCCGGCGGCCAGCGTCCAGCTCGGTCTGGCCGAGCTCGTCGATGAGCCTGAGCTGGTGTTCCATCAGGGTCTGGCCGCGGCCGGACAGCTCGGTGAACATCTCGCTGAGCTTGCCGCGAAGCCCGGCCTCGTTGCCGGCCAGCCGCAGCACCTCGCCTTGCACCTGGTCGAAGGCACGCGCGACATCGCCTATCTCATCGAGAGCGGAGACGCCGACGGCCTTGACGGCGAGCGGCCGGCCCTTGCCGTCCGTCCCGCTGATGTGCCCCAGGCTGATGTTGCGGAGTGCGTCGGGCAGCCACACCTCGGTCAGCTCGACCGCCCCGGTCCGCAACTGGCGCAGCGGACGCAGCACCGACCTGATCAAGATCAGCGCGGAGCACAGCCCCACCGCCAGGATGACGGCCGCGAGGATCAGGGCCAGGATGGCCGACGCGATGGCCCCGTCGCGCATGGAACTCACGTTGGAGTCGGCCGAGGCGCGCTGGAAGGCGCCGACCGCGCGGATGAAACTGGCGGTGGCGAGGGCGGCGGCCGCCGCGGAGACGACCGCCAGCAGGCACAGCCGGGTGCGGACGAGCCAGTTCGTCCGTGGCCCGCCCGGACCGGGCGACGGCGGGGGCGTCCCGGCAGCGCGCGGGGGCGTCCCGGCGGCGCGCGGGGGCGCTGCCGTGGGTTCGTAAGGGAGCGAGGATGAATGGAGGGAAGCGGAGCCGGCCCGGGACGCCGGGTAGGTCTCCGTCCCGGCGTCAAGGGCCGGGCCCTGCTCATTTCCGGCCGGGTACTCGTGCGAGGCATCGCTGGTCCGGCGGAAGAAGTCCGCGGCCACGAGAACGGCGACCACCATCACCAGGGCCGCCAAGACGATTTCAACATGCATTTCTGCTCACACCCCGGGGTCAATGGCCGACTCAGCCATGAGGCCGGCACGGCATGCCTTCCCTGCAGTCAGTCTTGCTATGAGGCGCGCCCCGGCGTGCCAATGCCCAACTCTAGCCGGTATCCGGGCAATATTTGCGGATTTGCATTTACCCGGAGAATTCGTCACAAGACCCGGCCTGGCCGCAGCCCAGTCGCAGGACGAAGCGCAGAACGGAACGCTAGCCGCCTCTCATTACGCACCTCAAGTGCAACTCTGCCGCACTGCTCACGGTGGTAACACCGGTCTCAGGCCTGGCTATAGGGAGCAGGCTTCTGATTAGTTCCCGTTAGCTATTCATCGGCTATTCATCATCAATTGAGGTACGTGGCGTCAAGGCCCGGCCTATGCTCCCCATTCCCGCCGATGGCCACTTGCCGCCATTGTGAAATTCACCGTCCTTATCACGTGGCGCGGAATCTGACCGTAAGGTTTGAAAAGCAGCTAAACGCCATGTTCGGCGCGGCCACGTTGTCTGCGGGCGGGCGTGAGCATGAGCACGGAAGGCTGCAGGCCGGGGCTGGCACGAGGCCGAGAGGAAGGACGATGACGGAACGATTCATGACGGCTGCCCCGGAAACCACTCAGGTGCTGCCTGCCCGGCTGGAGCCCGACGCGATCGGGGCCGCCCAGGACACCATCATCGGGATGGCCAACTCCGCGCCGACGGTAGCCATCGGCCTGTCGCTGGCCGGCCTGGCCGCGGCGGCGGCCTACGGCAGCGGGCCGGTCATCATCTTGTGCGGTATCCCGATGCTGGTCATCGCCAATGCCTATCGCCGGCTGAACCTGTGGAGCGCCAACTGCGGCGCGTCCTTCGAGTGGGTCGGCCGGGCGATCGACCCGTACCTCGGGTTCCTCACCGGGTGGCTGATGATCGCCGCCAGCCTGATCGCGGCGGTGGCCGGCGTGGTGGTGCTCGCCCCGTCGGTCCTGGCCATCTTCGGCGGCAGCGCGCTGAGCACCTGGCCGAACATCTTCATCAGCACCGTCGTGATCGTGGTGCTGCTGGTGATCGCGGTGGCGGGCATCCGCCTCACCGCGCGTACCCAGGTGGCGATGGGCGTGATCGAGTACGTGATCCTCATCGGCTTCTCGATCTGGGGCCTGGTGTTTGCGCTCGGCCACCACCACGGCAGCTTCCCGATCACCAGCGACTGGTTCAGCCTCGGCGGGATCGGCGGGCAGGGCAGCCTGGCCTCGGGCCTGCTCATCGCGGTGTTCATGCTGGCCGGCTGGGACGCCACGGTCTACGTCAACGAGGAGGTGAAGCACCGGCGGCACAACCCGGGCAAGGCCGCTGTCATCGCGGTCGCCCTGCTCATCGTCATCTACACCTTCTCCCAGGTCGGCTTGCAGGGTGTGGTCTCGCCGGCCAAGCTGCAGGCCAACTCGTCCTCGGTGCTCGTCTACGTCGCCCAGGCGCTCGGCGGCGGCCCGGCCGCCAAGGTGATGGCGCTCGCGCTGGCGCTGTCGGTGATCGCGTCCACCGGCGTCAGCATCGTCATCCTGGCCCGGATGATCTACGGGATGGCGAGCCACCGGGTGCTGCCCTCGATCCTGGGCAACGTGAGCCCCCGGTTCGCCACCCCGGCCATCGCCAGCGTCGTCGTCGGCGTGATCCTGGTCGCGGTCACCTGGATCTACCTGCTCTCCGGCTCGATCGCGAACGCCTTCACCCAGCTGATCGACGTGACCGGCGTGCTGTACGCGAGCTTCTACATCCTCACCGCGTTCTCCGCCATCGTGTACTACCGGCGGCGCATCTTCAGCAATGCCTGGGACGCCGTGCTGGTCGGCATCCTTCCCCTGGCCGCGGCCGGCTTCCTGGTCTGGATCGTGGTCCGGTCATGGCAGAACGCGCCGGCGTCACAGCGGTGGTCGCTGTTCGGCATCGTCATGGCCGGCGTGGCCCTGATGCTCGTCGCGCGCTACATCCTGCGATCGCCGTTCTTCCGGATCCCGCGCGAGAGCGCGCCGAGATAACCCGGAGGTGTGGTCCTGACCACGACAATGCCACGTCGCCGTGGTTGGGTGGCTCCATCCGCTGGTGCTGTTGTTGCGGGGGCGGCTTCCGGGTTTGCTGGGCTTCAGCGCGCGAGGTCGGGTGGGGTGAGGGGGCCCTTGCCCGGTAGATGAGGGTAGGGACCCCTCACCCCTGTTGGGGATGGGAGCGGGGACGGGGTGGGGCGGGAATTCGGCGGGATTGTGCGATGAAATTGTCACTGAACGTATCACTGCGACGACACAGAGGGAAAAGCTGCAGGTAAATGCCTATTCACAATATGCATGCGAAAGATTACTCTAAGTACTAGATGCTCCGTTTGACCCGAATGCGGGGCGGTCCCAGCGAGAGGGGTCGGGAATGCCTGGGACGCGGCATGAACCGGCTGCGGCCGCCCCCGCACGGGTCACGACCGTGCGCGGCTGGCGTGACCTGCGCGCGCTAGAACCCGCCCTGGACGCGCTGCAGCGGGCCGCCAGGATCCCGGTGACGGCCCGGCTGGCCTGGTGGCGCGCGGCGCTCAGGGCGGACCGCGACATCGTTCCCTTGCTGCTGGCGCTGCGCGGGCCGGGCGGCACGTTAACGGCTGCCACGCTGGTCGCGCTGCGCGACCAGGACCGGGAGTGCCGGATAACCTCGGTCCGGCCGCACACCGACGACGTGTGGGACGTCGCCGCGGTGTCGGCGGGCGCCCGCCATACGGTGCTCGCCGGGCTGGTCCGCCACGCCGCCCGGCTGAGCTGCCCGTGGCGGCTGACCCTGACCGGGCTGCGCGACGGCGAGGAGGCGACCTGGCTCGCCGGGCAGCTACCGGACGGCCGCGTGCTACCCGCGCCGCCGGTGCCCGCCATCGGGTTCAGCCAGGACGAGGTCCCGCTCGGGCCCGGGATCCGCAGCGGCCTCGACCGGTCCGGGCACCGGATCCGGAAGCACGCGCTGACCGAGACGATCCGGTTCGAACGCGAGCCGGATCGGCTGGCGGACCTGCGCGACGAGATCGAGGCCGTGCACCTGGCCCGCGACCACGACGCCGGCCGGGTGAGCGACCTGGACGACGGGGCCGGCGTCGCGTTCTGGCGTTCGGTGTACGACGGGCACGCCGGCCGCGGCGAGCTCGAGGTCGCCACGCTGCGCCTGGACGGGCACCTGGCCGCGTACGTCGTGGCCCTGGCCGATCCCCCCGCGTACCGCGTGTTCGACGGGCGGTTCGCGCCGAAGTGGCGGCCGTACTCCCCCGGCCGGCGACTGGAGGTGGCGGTGATGGAACACGCCCGCCGCCGGTCCTTCCCCGAACTGGACTGGATGAGCAGCGTCGCCCCGGAGAAGCTAGTCGCCAGCACCCGGGTCGACCCGCGCTGGGCCGTCATCGCGGCGGGTGACGCCCGGCCGGGGCTCGCCACCGGAGGCGGCAGTTTCCTGCCAATGGCAGCGGCGCCGTGAACACCAGCCAGCCCAGGATCGCGTCCTGGAGCATCTGGGCCGTCGTGCAGGCCATCGGCACCGTCTCGGCGTTCACCGCCGGGCAGCTGCCCACGGCGTGCTACACCCTGCTCTGCGCGGCGGGCTGCGCTGCCGTGGTCTTCCTCGGGTGGCGGCACGGGAGCAGGGAGTTCGGCCGGCTGGACACGGTGTGCGTGACCCTGGCCGCGGAGGGCGTGGCGCTGCTCGCGGTGGCCACCTGGGTACCCGGGTTCATCCCCTTGTCGTGGGCGGTCGCCGTGTCGGTGGCGACCGACTTCCTGGCCTACCTGCCGACGTTCCACCACGCCTGGCGCCGCCCCAGCGAGGAGCCGTGGGTTCCCTACGCGATGTTCGGCGCCGCCGCCGCGCTGGTCCTGCTGGTCGCGGACTACCGGATCCTCGCCGGGGTGATCTACCCGACCTACCTGTTCGCCGCCGACGCGGCCATGGTCATCATGATCCTGGCCAGCCCGCACTACGCCGCCCCGCTGCCGTCGGCAGGCCGCTCGCGATCGGTTCCGGCGGAGCCCCCGATGCGGCTGTCGGTCACGTCGGCGCAGTGGCGGCCGGTGACCGGCAGGGACTGGCGCCAGCCTGATCTCGTGCCGCCAGATATGCGGCAGCGGGCCCGAGGCGGCTACCGCTGATACCCCGCGCGACCCTGTCTACTAGCTGGGCCTACTAGCTGGTAACGTCGCTGACGTGGTGCGGCTAACTGGTCATGGCGGTGCGCATGCGGTCGCGGCCGCGCGGCGGCACGGCGTATCGGTGATGTTCACGCTGTCCGGCGGGCACGTGTTCCCGCTCTACGACGCGGTGGTCAAGGACGGCGCCGCCCCTTCAAGCCCGGCGATGCGCCTGGTGGACGTGCGGCACGAGCAGACCGCGGTGTTCGCGGCGGAGGCCACCGCGCGGCTGACCCGAACGCCCGGGCTGGCGGTGGTTACCGCCGGGCCCGGCGTGACGAACTCGGTCAGCGCGATGACCACGGCGTGGTTCAACGGCGCCCCGGTCGTGGTGCTGGCCGGGCGCGCGCCCGACTCCCGCTGGGGCTCGGGCAGCCTGCAGGAGATGGATCATCCGCCGCTGCTCGCGCCGGTCACCAAGCGGGCCTGGACCGAGCACGACACGGCGGGGCTGGCCGGGTCGGTGGACGAGGCCTTCCGGCTGGCGGCCAGCCCGCACCGCGGGCCGGTGTTCCTGGACATCTCGCTCGAGGCGATCTACGGCCAGGCCGAGGCGGCCCTGCCAGACGCGGGTCCGGAAGCGGCCCCGGCTCCGGCGGCCGCGGACGTGGACCGGATCGCCGGCCTGCTCCGGGCGGCCCGGCGGCCGGTGCTGGTGCTGGGCTCCGACGTGTGGCTAGGCGGCGCCGAGGACGCGGCCCGGCAGGCCGCGCAGGAGCTGCGCCTGCCGGTGATCGCCAACGGCCAGGCCCGCGGCGTGCTGCCGCGCGGACACGAGCTGCTGGTGACCCGGGCCAGGTCGGCGGCCTTGCGCCAGGCCGACCTGGTCATCGTGGCCGGGACGCCGCTGGACTTCAGGCTGGGGTACGGCTCGTTCGGCCCGCGGGACGCCCCGGCCCGGGTGGTGCACGTGGCCGACGCGCCGGGCGGGATCGCGACGCACGTTCCGCTGGCCGCCTCGGCAGCGGGCGACCTGGCCGCGTTCTTCACCGCGCTGACTGGGGCTGGCACCGGGGCTGGCACAGCGGCCGGGCAGGCGGACCCGGAGTGGGTGCCGGGGCTGGCCGAGGCGACCAGGGCCGCGCTGGCGTCCGACGGGCCGCTGCTGGCTAGCGAGGCCGATCCGGTGCACCCGGCCCGTATCTACGGCGAGCTGCTCAAGGTCCTCGACGACGACGCGGTGGTCATCGGCGACGGCGGCGACTTCGTCTCGTTCGCGGGTAAGTACATCGAGCCGCTCCGGCCCGGCGGATGGCTCGATCCCGGACCGTTCGGCTGCCTGGGAACCGGCCTCGGCTACGCCGTCGCCGCCCGGGTCGCGCGCCCGTCCGCGCAGGTCGTCCTGCTGCTCGGCGACGGTGCGGCCGGCTTCTCGCTGATGGACGCGGACACGCTGGTCCGGCACGGGCTGCCCGTGGTCATGGTCTGCGGGAACAACGCCGGCTGGGGCCTGGAGCGGCATCCGATGCGCGCCCTGTACGGCTACGACGTCGCCGCCGACCTGCAGCCGGGCTGCCGGTACGACGAGGTGGTGCGCGCCCTCGGCGGCGCCGGCGAGCTCGTCACCAAGGCCGCGGACATCGGTCCGGCGCTGCGCCGCGCCTTCGCCGCCGGCGTCCCCTACCTGGTCAACGTGGTCACCGACCCGGAGATCGCCTACCCGCGCTCGACCACCGGCGTGTAGGCGGCCGGCGTGGCCGCCGCGGGCAGGTCGCGTCGCTCGCGGAGTGTACCGATAGCGGAACCGCGCCCTGATGTGATCCTTTGGCGGACTAAATGAATCGTGGCAGGATATAAATCTGGTTGAGCCCGCCGCCGCGATTTGGCCCGGGCGGGCGCACGGTCGGCAGAGTACGCAGGAAATCGACCAGCCACCCAGGGAAGGGCAGGTGATGGCGCAGACCCGCACCCCAGGCGCGCACGTCAGCAGCCAGACCGCCGTCCTGATTCCGTCCGCGGCCGGCACGCCGGCCGGGACGCTTCCGGCACCGGCCTCGCTGCCGCAGCATCCAGATCGCCGGCGGGGGCTTGTTCTTCCGCTAGTACCGGCACACCGGTGCGACGGGCGAATCAATAGCTCCGCGCGCACCCGCCCGCTGAGTGAAGAACTCTTTCCCGTCAGTGGCCGTGAGATCAGAAACTGGGGGCCCCGCGAGCAAGCGCTGCAAGGAGGCTTTCATGAGCCGTAGTAGAGATAATTCGTCCGCCGGATCGCCATCGTCGGCGGGGACGTCCCCCGCGCTTCCCAGCCGACGCGATTTTCTCAAGACGGCAGGAACTGCCGGGGTCGTGCTCGGGTCGGGTTCGGCCCTGCTGACGGCCTGCAGCACGGCCGCCGGTGTCGGTGGCGGTGCCACGAGCAGTTCGAGCAGCAAGGGAACGATCAAGATCCTGCTGTGGAGCCATTTCGTCCCGCGCTACGACACGTGGTTCGACCCGTGGGCGAAGAAATGGGGCCAGCAGAACGGGGTCACGGTCGTCGTCGACCACATCAACCAGGCGGACCTGCCGGCCCGCACCGCGGCCGAGTTCGCGGCGGGCGCCGGCCATGACCTGATCGAATGGATCACCCCGGCCTCGGCGTACGAGCCGAGTGTCCATGACATGACGGACGTGGTCACGCAGGCCCAGGCCAAGTACGGCAACCAGATCAGCTTCTGCAAGCAGTCGAGCTTCAACCCGAAGACCAGCAAGTACTACGCCTTCTGTCACACCTGGACGCCCGACCCGGGTGACTACAGGAAGGGGCTGTGGACCAAGGCGGGCATGCCCGACGGTCCCGCGACCTACGCCGACCTCCTGGCCGGCGGCACGCAGATCATGCAGAAGCAGCACGTGCGCATGGGCATCGGCATGTCCCCCGAGGTGGACTCCAACATGGCCGCCCGCGCGCTCATCTGGTCCTACGGCGGCAGCGTCCAAGACGCACAGGGAAAGGTGGTGCTCAACTCGCCGCAGACCATCGACGCCGTCACCTTCATGGCGAAGCTGTTCAAGCAGACCATGACCAACGAGGTGTTCAGCTGGAGCGCCGCCTCCAACAACCAGGGCCTGGTGGCCGGCCAACTCTCCTACATCCTCAACTCGATCTCCGCGTACCGGACCGCGGAGACGACCAGCGCTAGCGTCGCCGACGACATCTTCTTCACGCCGGCACTTAAGGGGCCTGGCGGGAAGGGCCTGGCCAGCCAGCACGTCGTCCGCAGCTACATGATTCCCAGGTGGGCCAAGAACGTGGACAAGGCCAAGCAGTTCCTGATGGACCTGGTGGCGGCGGCGCACGACGCCGTGTACAACTCCGAACTGTACGACTTCCCCGCCTTCCCCAATACCGCCGCCGCCTCGGCGCTGACCGGCTGGCTCAGCAACGACCCGTTCAAGTCCAAGCCCCCGAACAAGCTGGCGCTGCTGGCTAACGCCGAGCAGTGGACCACGAACGTCGGGTATCCGGGCGCGGCGAACGCGGCGATCGGGGAGATCTTCGACACCAACGTCCTCGCCACCATGATGGCGAGCGCGGCCCAGGGGAAGTCGACGCCGAAGCAGGCCGTCGCGTCCGCGGCGAGCCAATGCGAGGCCATTTTCAGCAAGTGGCAGGCCAAGGGCCTGGTGTGAGAATGCCGTTGGCCCTCCGCTACCGTCACGGCGGAAGGTGATCCCATGGCCGTGGTGGAAACCAGGTCGCTGCGCAAGAAGTTCGGGGCCACCCCCGCGGTGGACGGAATCGACCTGGTCACCGGCGAGGGCGAGTACCTCGTCCTGCTCGGTCCGTCCGGCTGCGGCAAGACGACCCTGCTGCGGCTCATCGCGGGCCTGGAACAGCCCAGCGAGGGCGACATCCTCATCGGGGGGCAGGTGGTCACCCGCCTGCCCCCGCGGGCCCGGCAGATCGCGATGGTCTTCCAGAGCTACGCCCTGTACCCGCACAAGACCGTGTCCGCGAACATCTCGTTCCCGCTCGCCGCCGCGGGCGTGCCGCGGGAGCAGCGCCCGGAGATGGTACGCTGGGCCGCCAGCCGACTCGGCATCGACCATCTGCTCGACCGCAGGCCCCGGCAGCTTTCCGGTGGGGAACGCCAGCGGGTCGCGCTGGCCCGGGCACTGGTCAGGGAGCCGCAGGTGTTCCTGCTCGACGAGCCGCTCTCGAACCTGGACGCCAAGCTCCGCTCGTCGGCCCGCGACGAGTTGAAGGAGTTCCAGCAGCGGGTCGGGGTCACCACCATCTACGTCACTCACGACCAGGTGGAGGCGATGGGCCTCGGCGACCGCATCGCCGTGCTCAACGAGGGAAGGATCCAGCAGATCGGCACTCCCGACGAGATCTACCACCAGCCCGCCAACACGTTCGTGGCCACGTTCGTAGGCTCGCCGCCGATGAACCTGCTCACCAGGGACGGCAAACTCCTCGGGTTCCGGCCGGAAGAGTTCCTCCCCGTCGCGGCGGCGGGCGAACGGCCCGGCCAGGTGACCTTCGATTTCGCGGTGACCCGGGTGGAGAACCTCGGCTCGGACCGGTACGTGTACGGGCATCTCCCGGACGTGGACGCCGAGGCGAAGGTCATCGCGAAGCTGCCGTCGACCGTCGCCACGCCGGTCACCGTCGGGGACAGGGTCCCGTTCGCCGTGAACGGTGCTGACCTGCGCTACTTCGACCAGAAAAGCGGTGCGCGGGCAGCGGCGGGGAACGCGACGGTGACGCCATGACGGCCACGGACCCTCCGGCGGGCGAGATCACGCTGGGCGCGCGGCGGAACCGGTACCTGCTGGACCGGGAGCGGGTGCTCGGCCCCGCGCTGATGGCGCCGGCCATCGTCTACCTGCTCCTCGTCGTGGCCTACCCGCTGGTCCTGGCGTTCGTGTACGCGTTCAGCGACGTGACGACGGGCAGCCAGAGCCTGCACTTCACCGGCTTCAAGACCTTCATCGCGGCGGTCGACGACCCGGTCTTCCTCACCACGCTACGCAACACCTTCGTCATCACAGCCACCTCGCAGGTCCTGGTCGTGGTGCTCTCGACCGTGCTCGCCTTCGTCCTGACGGCCAAATTCCGCGGCCGGTGGTTCGTGCGGTTCCTGATCCTGATGCCGTGGACGACGCCCGTCGCGCTCAGCGCCGTGATCTGGCTCTGGATGCTGGACTCGATCTTCAGCCCGTTCGACTGGTTCGCCCAACTGCTCGGCGTCGTCCCGCCGGGCGGCCACGTCGTCTTCCTCGGGCAGAGCGGCCTGGCGATGGGGTCGGTCATCGCGTTGCAAACGTGGCGTATCCTGCCGCTGGCGACCGTGATCCTCATGGCCGGGCTTTCGGCGATCCCGGCCGACATCAGCGACGCGGCCGAGGTGGACGGGGCGGGCTTCTGGCGGCGCCTGTTCGGGATCACGCTGCCGCTACTGAGCCCAGTGATAACGGTGGCGCTGCTGTTCGGGATCGTGTTCACCTTCACCGACATGGCGGTCGTGTACATTCTCACCGGCGGCGGCCCGGGGAACGCGACCCAGGTCCTTTCCAGCTGGGCGTTCTACAAAGGCATCAACGGCGGGAACCTCGGCGTGGGCGCGGCCGACGCGCTCATCATGTTCCCGGTGCTGCTCGGCCTGGCCGCGATCATGCTGAGAATGGCCAGCCGGGCGGAGGTGAGCTGACATGGCCGCCGCCCAGGCCCGGACCGTCCGTGGCCGGATCGCCGTCTACCTGCTCGCCTTCGTGTTCGCGGTGTTCTGCGGCTTCCCGTTCCTGTGGGCCGCGCTGACGATGTTCCGCCAGGATTCCGACCTCTACGTCACCACGCACAACCCGTTCGTGTTCGCCAAGCCGGCCACGTTCGGCCATGTCACCGATCTGCTGCGGAACACGCCCTACCTGACGTTCATCGCCAACAACATCGTGATCGGGCTGGCGACCGTCGTGATCACGCTGGCCCTGAGCCTGCCCGCGGCCTACGCCCTGGCCCGGCTCTCCGGCCGGTGGGGCGAGAAGGTGGGAATAGGGATCTTCGTGACCTACCTGGTCCCGCCCACGCTGCTGTTCCTGCCGCTGTCCCGCCTCATCACGACGATAGGGCTGCAAGACTCGATCTGGTCCCTGGTCGTCGTCTACCCCGGTTTCACCATCCCGCTGTCGACCTGGCTCCTGATGGGCTTCCTCAGGTCGATACCCCGGGACATCGAGGAGCAGGCCCAGGTGGACGGCTACAGCCGGATCGGGGCCGTGGTGCGCACGGTCTTCCCGCTCGCGCTGCCGGGAATCTTCACCGTGGTCGTGTTCACCTTCACGCTCACCATGCAGGATTTCATCTACGCTCTCGCGTTCGTGTCGAGCTCGTCGAGCATGACCGTAAGCGTGGGCGTGCCCACCGTGCTCATCCGCGGCGACGTGTTCTACTGGCAGTCGCTCATGGCGTCGGCGGTCATCGTCGCGGTGCCCGTGGCCCTGCTCTACAACGTCTTCCTCGGCCGCTTCATCAGGGGCTTCACGATGGGCGCGGTCAAAGGATAGCCCGGCCGGCGCACGACGGAGCGGCCCGGCCGGTGCCCAGGCAACCGGTGTGGTCAGCCGATCGTGGCGATCAGGTCGCCTTCCTGGATCACGTCGCCCTCGGCGACGTGCATCTTGGTGACCACGCCGGGGGCTTCGGCCAGGACCGGGATCTCCATCTTCATCGACTCGAGGATCACCAGGGTGTCACCGTCGTCGACGTCATCGCCCTCCGCCGCGACGACCTTCCACACGTTCGCGACCATCTCCGCGCGGACCTCAGCCACCGGTGACTCCTCTTCGAACTCCGGGCTGGTGAGCAGGTCCGCGTGGAACGCCAGGTTGGTCTTGGGCCCGGCGATGCGGAAGGCGGCCACCGCCTCCCGCGCGCGGTCCAGGGCCTGCGCCCGGTCCGCGCCGTGGGCGCAGAGCTTGGCCAGCAGCGGGTCGTAGAACGGCGTCACCGTGTTGCCCGCCTGGTAACCGGCGTCCACCCGCACACCGTCGCCCGCGGGCTCGTCCCACTCGGTGATCGTGCCCGGGCCGGGCAGGAACCGGACCGGGTCCTCGGCGTAGATCCGCAGTTCGATCGCGTGCCCGGCGGGCCGGACGGCGCCCAGTTCGAAGGAGGCCGGATCGAAGGAGGCCGGATCGAAGGAAGGCGGCTCGCCCGCGGCGACGAGGAACTGCTGCTCGACCAGGTCGATGCCGGTGACCAGTTCGGTGACGGGGTGCTCCACCTGGAGCCTGGTGTTCATCTCGAGGAAGACGAACGAGCCCGCGTCGGCGTCCACCAGGCACTCGACGGTTCCGGCGCCGCGGTAGTTCACGGCCTCCCCCGCCTTGACCGCGGCGGCCAGCATCCGCTCGCGCAGGCTCGCCGAGACGCCCGGCGACGGGGTCTCCTCGGCGACCTTCTGGTGCCGCCGCTGCACCGAGCAGTCACGCTCGCCGAGCGCGAGCACCCGGCCGTCGGCCAGGCCGAGAATCTGCACCTCGACGTGCCTGGCCCGTTCCACGTACCGCTCCAGCAGGATGGCCGGGGAGCCGAAGAACCGTTCCGCGCGCGACCGGGCGGTCTCGAACGCCGCGCGCAGCCCGGCCTCGTCCGCGGCCGCGCCCATGCCGATCCCGCCGCCGCCGCCCGCGGCCTTGACCATGACGGGATACCCGATCCGTTCGGCCTCGGTGACCGCTTTGGCTACGTCGGTGACCGGCTCCCGGGTACCCGGCGAGACCGGGACGCCGGCCTGTTCCATCAGGTTCCTGGCCCGGATCTTGTCCCCCATCTGCTCGATGGCCCCCGGGCCGGGCCCCACCCAGGTCAGCCCGGCCTCGATCACCCGGCGGGCGAAGTCCGCGTTCTCGGCCAGGAAGCCGTAGCCCGGGTGCACCGCCGCCGCCCCGGTCTTGCGGGCAGCCTCGATGAGCACCGACGCGTCCAGGTAGCTGCGGGCAGGCTGGGACGGGCCGATGTGCACGGCCTCGTCCGCCTCGGCGACGTACGGCAGCTCGGCGTCGGCGTCGGAATAGACGGCCACCGCTCTGACCCCTAGCCGCCGGGCGGTCCTGATCACCCGCCTGGCGATCTCCCCGCGGTTGGCCACCAGTACCGAATCGAGCATCAGGCCAGCCTAGCGTTCAGGCGGATCAGAGCATGACGGAGCGGCGGGTTACTACGCGGCTGAGGGCTTCGACGGTGGCGGGGTCGTACTCGCTGGCCGTGTCGAGGCGGAGCCGCTGCACCGCGGCCGCGGCCCGGCCCGGGTCGAGGGAACTGCCCACCAGGTCGTCGAAGGCGTTGGCCGCCTTGATGATGCGGCTGCTCAGCGGGGGCCTCGAACCCTGATACGGCTCCGCGAGGCCTGCCCGGCCGTTGGCCGCGTGGCCGGTATCGCGGTAGGGCTCGTTCTGCCGGCGCACGATCTCGGCCACCGAACCGAGCACCTGGGCCTGCTGGATGACGTCGGCGCCGAGTTCGGCGATGCGCTGCTGATCCTGCCGGGAGACCAGCACGGTGGCCCCGCCGGGGATCGGGTCGTGCAGGGAGAGCTGGCCGATGTCATGCATCAGCGCGGCGTACTCGAGCTCGAGCAGCTGAGGCTCGTGGATGCCGAGCTCCCGGCCGATCGCGACCGCGAGCCTGCTGACCCGTTCGGAATGACCAGCTTCGACGTACCCGCCGATCTCGGTCACCTTGGCCAGCGCCCGCACGGTTTGCAGGTAGGTGGCCCGGATCCCGGCGTACCGGCGGAAGGCCACCTGGGTGACGAGCAGCGGTGCGGTGAACACGGCCAGCGCGGCTAGCCCCATCACCTCGGCCGCGAACGCGATGAGCAGCGCCGAGGCGCCCACGGCCGCGCCCAGCGGCAGCTGGACCCGCATCTCGTCCACCAGCGCCACCCGGAACCTCGCCCGCTGCTCGTCGACCCGGAGCAGGGCGGTGAGCACGGCCTCGAGCAGCAGCGCGAGCACGGTCAGCGCGGTCATCAGCGTGACGGCCAGGCCCCAGTGCCTTTCCACGGCGCTGTTCCCGGCGAGCGGCCGGAAGATATAAGCGACGCAGGCGACGCAGAGCAGCCGTGCGGCCATGCCGCTGAGCCGGGCGGGGCGGCCCACGGCCAGGTGCGGCAGCGCGCCGATGATCATGCCGATGGTGGCGACGGTCACCACCTGCTCGGCGCTGTGCTGGACGAACTGCGTGCCGACGTTGATGAGCAGCGCGTAGGCGAGCGCGCCGGCGAACCCGATCGGGGCGGTCTCCCGGTCGCCAGGCAGGTTGAGCCGGAGGACCTCGCCGAACGCGATCAGCGCGCCGAACGCGATCGCGATCCGGGGATCCTGCAGCCCCTTGGCCGCCGTCTGCGCCACCGCGGCGACCATCCACACCCCCGCGGCCACTACCAGCAGCAGCTGGCCGGAATCCCGTATCTGCCAGGGATACCTGCGCATCTCGCGGGAGGAGTGGGCCGGGGTGCGCCCCGCTAGGTCGCTCATCGTTGCCGCCTACAGGCTGTCGATGACGCGGAGGGGGGCGCCTGGGTCGTCGTGATCTTGCGCGGTGACGGTGGCCAGGTCATCGGTCGCGAGCACCGGCGGCTCGGGGCGCTGCCAGCCTTCGCGCTTGAGCGCGGCGACGAAGGCGTCCACGAAGGCCGGGTCGAACTGAGTGCCCGACCACTTTCTCAGCTCCTCGATCGCCTCGGCGACCGGGCGCGCGCCGCGGTAGGAGCGGGTCGAGGTCATCGAGTCGAAGGCGTCGGCGACCGCCAGCACCCGGGCGAACTCGGGGATCTCGTCCCCGGCCAGCCCCATCGGGTAGCCGCGGCCGTCGATGCGCTCGTGGTGGTGCATGATTCCGGCCAGCGCCTCGTCCAGGAAGCCGATCTCCCGCACGATATCGAGCCCCCGCATCGGGTGCAGCTGGATCGCGGCGTATTCCTCCTCGGTCAGCTTGCCCGTCTTCTGCAGCACCTTGGTGGGCACGCCGAGCTTGCCCACGTCGTGCAGCATGCCCGCGTACCTGATCGCCTCGACCCGCTCGCCCCGCATGCCGACCTCGCGGGCGATCATGACCGAACCGCGGGACACCCGGTCGCTGTGGCCGCGGGTGTAGAAGTCCTTGGTCTCGACCGCCTGGCACAGCGCGCCCACCGTGGCCTCGTACGCCTTCTGCTGCTCGACGAACTGCGCCACCGCCCAGCGGGCGACGAACAGCGGGATCAGCACCAGCAGCGGCGCGAAGAACCCGACCACGCTCCACAGCGCCGCCATCAGCAGGCCGTAGGCCGCGTAGCCGATGTCGGTCAGGAGCAGCCGCGCGCTCAGCCCGACGCCTGGCCCCTGAGCCCCGGGCGACCCGGAGGACATCCGGTCCCGCGGCCTGGTCAGCCAGAGCACACCGCTGAGCAGTCCGTGATTGGCCGCGACATGGATCACAGCGGCGGCGGCGAACGGCGCGATGATTCCGGGAAAGGATTTTTCGCTCGGCAGTCCGACATGGCCGCCGCAGGCGAGAAATACGCGGCCGGCTAGGTACGCGCTGAGCGCGTACATCGACGTATTGAAAACGCGCTGCAGGAGGGACGGACCGCGGCGCAGGCCCAATGCGGTACAGGCGCCCACAATGGCGGCACCGACCGGACCGACCAAGACAACCGAGGCGAGCATCGCGGCCGAACTCGACGACCAGGTGAGCTGCCCTTGGCGGAGTTGCGTCGCCCTTGATTCGGAGACAATAACCAGGATCCCGAGGAATACGACGTACTGCCAGCGCAAGCCGGCGAACGGGCCCCTGGCCACCAGCACGACGGCGCTGACCACCACCGCACCGATGTAGAGCAGTGCGACCCGCGAGAGCTTGCCCAAACTTCCCCCTCGCAGTCAGGAGTATGTACGCCGCGAACCTGGATCGGTAAAGTCAGCCCCAAGCCACGCCGCGGGCGGGAAGCTCGCCGCGTCGACCCGCGCAGAGCGCGCGCCGACAAGCTTTGACATCACCGCCTGTATGCATGAGGCGAACCTCCCTAGGGCGAAATAGCGTTCGCCGCACCGTGGTGTAATCGTTCAACCACAGGATAACGCGAGCGCAGACGTTCGCGCAGGCCTAAATCTCATCGTGAACAAACCGTGAGCAGAATCGTCACGATGCGCAATCAAGGTTGGCACATGTGGCGCAATTGCCACACTCCCGGCAAATCGGAACACAGGCCTGTGCCGGCCGTTACCGCAGGGGCGCGGCTGCTCTGCTAGTTCCGGGGGGCGAACCCCCGAGGTCGTTTTACTCAGCGAACTCGATAGTGGCGCGGACTTCGGCGATGCGGACCAGGATCTTGGCGCGCAGTTCGGCCGGGGCGGGGTCGCAGCCGCAGTGCTTCTGCACCACCCGCTTGACCGCCTCCTCCAGGCCGTACTCGCGCAGGCAGGGTCCGCACTCGTCCAGGTGCTGGCGGATCTTGGCGCAGTCCAGGTCGCCCAGCTCGCCGTCCAGGTAGCCATAGACCCGGTCCAGCACCTCTGTACACGGAGTCTCGTGAGGATTCCCGCAGCTCATCGCCCCTCCTCGCCGGATCCCGAGGTGTCCGAAGCGGCCCGTGCCAGCCCGCGGTCCGCAGCGTAGTCCTGCAGCAGGTCCCGTAGCTGCCTGCGACCGCGATGCAGACGTGACATCACGGTCCCGATCGGCGTCTCCATGATGTCGGCGATCTCCTTGTACGCGAACCCCTCCACGTCGGCGAGGTAGACCGCGATCCTGAACTCCTCGGGCAGCGCCTGCAGCGCTTCCTTGATGTCAGAGTCCGGCAGCCGCTCGAGCGCCTCCGCCTCGGCCGACTTCAGTCCTCCCGAGGTATGCGATGCCGCCCGCGCCAGCTGCCAGTCCTCGACCTCTTCGGCGCCCGACCGCTGCGGCTCGCGCTGCCGCTTGCGATAGGTGTTGATGAAGGTGTTGGTCAGGATCCGGAACAGCCATGCCTTGAGGTTCGTGCCCTGCTGGAACTGATGAAAGGACGCGTAAGCCTTGGCGAAGGTCTCCTGCACCAGGTCTTCCGCATCCGCCGGGTTGCGGGTCATCCGAAGCGCCGCGGAGTATAGCTGATCCAGGAAGGGCAGCACCTCCTGCTCGAAGCGCTCACCGCGCTCTTCGAGAGTCTCCGGAACGGGACCCACCCCCTCTGGGTAGTACGGGGCCAGTCTGCTGGGATGCAGACCGTATGTGCGGGAGGATACCGCGCCCGGGTCCAGAGTTTCCGTCAGCATGCCACGAGGTGGTGAAGCGACTGCCATGCCGCGTTCAACACGACGCGGTATCCACTCATTCCGCAACAGGGGTGCTGGCTAGCTTAAGGCCAGCCCGGACGGGAAAGGTAACAGGATAGGCGCCCGGTGGCAGCGCCGGTCTGACAGGGTCTGTCCGGCGGGTGCCTGTCCGGGAGGGGTGCCGAGTCAGGAGTCTAGGCCCGTGCAGCATGCGGCCAGCGCGATCACCGCGCCGGACACCGGTCAGCTCCCTGCCTACTGGCAGTTCCACGAGGCGGTGACGCGCGCCCAGCTGACCGAGTGGCTGCCCACCGGCCAGCACCTGCTGGTCGACATCTCGGGCCCGCGTGGCCCGGGCGCCGAACTGGCCGCCAAGGCCGGCCACACCGTGCTGCGCGTGATCGATGATGCCCGCCAGGGAGAGCCACCAGACCAAGCCGGGCCAGGGAAAATTGTCCGGGTCATCGCCGACTCGTCGCGGCTGAGGTTCCTGGGCGACGGCTGCGCGGACGGGGTCATCGCGGACGACGGGGCGCTGTCGGTGCACCTGGCCGCCGAGGCGATGATCGCCGAGATCGCCCGGGTACTGCGCCCGGCGGGCCGGGTGATCGCCTGCGTCGACTCGCTGGTACTCGGCATGGCCGTGCTGGCCGACCAGCACCACTGGGCGCACCTGGTCGACCTGCCGCACGCCGAGGTGGTGCTGGTGCCCTGGCCGGACGGCAGGATCACCAGGTGCTACGGCCCGGACCAGGCCCGCGAGCTGTTCACCGGGGCCGGGCTCCGGGTCAACTGGATCCGGTCGCGAACCGTGTTCTCCGAGTCGGTGGTGACGCACTGGCTGCGGCACGACCGCGGCGGGCTTGACAAGCTGGTGCGGGCCGAACTCGCGGCCCGGTCCGACGAGTCGCTCGGGGCGCAGCTGGTGATCTCGGCCATTAAACCCCGCTGGCCCGGTAAGGGCCTGAAACGGTTACCGGTGTCGTTTGGCCCATTTGGACTGGCAGCCGACGCAGCGGGCGGCGTCGGGGCGGGCGTCGAGCCTGCCCTCGGGTATTGCGTGACCGCAGTCCACGCACTGTCCGTAGCTGGCCTCGTCGATGCGGGACAGCGCGGCGAGCACCCCGTCACGCTGGTCGCGGGCGGACAGGAGGATCGCCTCGGTGCGGTCGGCCTCGGAAAGAATGGATCCCGCGTCGCCCGAATCCGCCGGATACCCCGTGCCCGCCACGGGCCCGGGACGCTCGCCCTGCAGGACGGCGATCGTCCGGTCCAGGTCGTCGCGCATCTCCTCCAGGCGCTTGCGGGCGATAGTAGTCTCCACTGGTGTCCTCGCCTCCCGTCCGCGTGCGGTAGGCAGCGCAGGCTTGCTCTGGCACCAAGCCATGTGTTGCGCGGCCGCGGACTCAGAACAACTAGCCGGGCGGCCTCTCACCGCCAGCGGAAGCCTCGCCTGACCCATCGCCGCCCTCAAGCGGCTTGATGAGCTCCGGACCGTTGTTCCGCACGGTATTGACGGCCATGGATACGGGATGCGACGTCAGGCCGCCCGCCATCGCGGGGAGCATCGCCGCGTGAATCTGGCCGGGCTCGGTATTGGCCGGGTCGAGCCAGTCTGCCCAGTGCTCAGGCTTGATCACCATGGGCATGCGATCGTGGATCTGGCCGACATCGTCGGTTGCCTGGGTCGTGATAATCGCGGCCGTCCACAGCCAGGCGCGCTCGTGATCGTCGGGGAGCGAATCGTCCCGCCAGAGCTCGTAGAGTCCGGCGAAGGCGAGGGCTCCCCCGTCCGTTCGGTAGATAAAATACGGCTGCTTGCGCTTCTTGCCCCCGTCGGAAATGGCCTGCCACTCGTAGTAGCCGTCGGCCGGGAGGATGCACCGGCGCTTGGTGAAGGCACGCCTGAAGGCCGGCTTGACCGCCACCGTCTCGGCCCTGGCGTTGATCATCCGGCTGCCGATCGAGGCCTCCTTGGCCCAGGAGGGCACCAGGCCCCAGCGGAGCACGCGCAGCTCACGGGCCTGCGGCTCGTCCTCGCGGGCCGGCCGTTCGAGGACGGCGAAAATCTTCTTGGTGGGCGCCACGTTGTAGTCGGGAGCAGGCTCCGGGTCGGGTGAGGCAGCCACCCGGTCGCGCTCCACGCCGAACTCCTCGAGGAGCTCAAGACGCTTGCGCGCCGAGACAAAACGACCGCACATGCAATCTCTTCCTAAACTGGTTGCTACCTGGACAGGTCCCGTTAAGCCTGGATTGGCATTCATAACCAGAATCCGGCCGGCCAAACCCCAGGGGGTTTGGGGGGCTGGGCAGGCCCCCAAGAGCGGGGGTCTTGGGGGGTCGTCCCCCCGGCTGGTTCAGTAGGCTCGACGGTATGCACGTGGTTAACAACCAGGACCGGGCCTGGGCTTCCCCGGCCGCGGCCGGGCCGGTCAGCGCGCGGGTCCGGCTGCCGGCCTCCAAGTCGGTGACCAACCGGGCCCTGGTGCTGGCCGCGCTCGGCCACGGCCCGGCTGTGATCGCCAACCCGCTGCGGGCCAGGGACACCGCGCTGGCCGCCGGCGCCCTGCGTGCGCTGGGCTCGGAGATCAAACAATCCCGAACGGACTGGGTTATCACGCCCGGCCAGCCGGCTCCGGGCTCCGCGGTGAGCGTGGACGTGGGGAACGCCGGCACCGTGATGCGGTTCGTGCCCGCGCTGGCCGCGCTGACCTCGGCTGTCGTCTTCTTCGACGGAGACGAGCGGATCAGGCTGCGCCCGATCGGCCCGGTCCTGGAGGCGCTGCGCCAGCTCGGCGCGCAGATCGAGGACGGCGGCCGGGCCGCGGTCCCGTTCACCGTGCACGGCCGCGGCGCGGTCCGCGGCGGCACCGTGGTGCTGGATGCTTCGGGGTCATCGCAGCTGGTCTCGGGCCTGCTGCTGGCGGCGCCCCGGTTCGACGAGGGCATCGAGGTCAGGCACGAGGGGCCGCCGGTGCCCTCGGCGCCGCACATCGCGATGACCGTGCGCATGCTCCGCGCGGCCGGGGCTTCGGTGGAGGAGCTGGTTTCCGGCGCTGGCGGCCGGCCTGACGCCTGGCGGGTGCGGCCGGGGCGGCTCAGCCTCGGTTCGGTCACGGTGGAGCCCGACCTGTCCAACGCGGGCCCGTTCCTGGCCGCGGCGCTGGTCACCGGGGGTACCATCACCATCCCCGACTGGCCGCGGGACAGCCTGCAGGCGGCCGGGGAGATCCTGGACGTACTGAGCCAGATGGGCGCCCGGTACTCGGTGGGCCCGGACGGGCTGACGATCTCGGGGACCGGGCGGATCCACGGCGTCACCGCCGACCTGCGGGACGTGGCCGAGCTCGCGCCGGTGCTGACCGCCGCGGCGGCGGTGGCCGAGTCCCCGTCGGTCTTCACCGGGCTGGCGCACACCCGTGCGCACGAGACGGACCGGCTCGCCGCCCTGGCCAAGGAGATCAACGCGCTCGGCGGCGACATCACCGAGCTGACGGACGGGCTGCAGATCAGGCCGCGCCCGCTGGTTGCGGAGGCAGCCGGCGGACCGTTCGGCACCTATGACGACCACCGGATGGTGATGGCGGCGGCCGTCCTCGGCCTGGCCGTGCCGGGCCTGCGGGTGGCAGGCGCGGCCACGGTGGCCAAGACCTTCCCGGACTTCACGGACGTCTGGGAAGTGCTGATCCGGGGGGATAGTGCCGCCCTGGGGGGACGAAACCCTGATCCCCCCGGAACCCCCCGCTCCTGGGGGGAAACCTTTCCCCCCAGACCCCCTCGGCCCCCCTTGTGAGGATGCCGTGAGCTCGCGGGCCGGCTACTCGCGGCTGGACGAGGACGACATCCGGGTCCGGCCCGGCCGGGGCTCCCGGCCGCGGACCAGGCGGCGCCCGGCGCACGAGACGGCCGTGCAGGGCTTCGTGACCAGCGTGGACCGCGGCCGCTACGGGTGCATGACCGACGACGGGCTGGTCGTGGCGATGAAGGCACGGGAGCTGGGCAAGGGGTCCGTGGTGGTCGGCGACCGGGTAGCGCTGGCGGGCGACACCTCGGGCGCCGAGGGCACGCTGGCCCGGATCGTCCGGGTCGAGCCGCGGACCAGCGCGCTGCGCCGGTCCGCCGACGACACCGACCCGGCCGAACGGATCATCGTGGCCAACGCCGACCAGATGGTGGTCGTCTGCTCGCTGGCCGACCCGGCGCCCAATCTCCGCTTCGTGGACCGCTGCCTGGTCGCCGCGTACGACGCCGGGCTCGACCCGCTGCTCCTGCTGACCAAGGCGGACCTGGCGTCGCCGCGGCGCGTGCGCGCGTTCTACCGGCCGCTCGGGCTGCCGATGCTGACCACGCGGCGGCCGCTGCCGCCCCGCACCCTGTCCCGGATGCGGTCCGTGCTGACCGGCCGGATTAGCGTGCTCATCGGGCCATCGGGCGTCGGCAAGTCCACGTTGATGAACACGCTGGTGCCGGCGGCGGACCGTTCGGTCGGCAGGGTCAACCCGGTGACCGGTCAGGGCAGGCATACGTCATCTTCCCTGGTGGCGATCCCGCTGGGCGACGGGTGGCTCATCGACACGCCGGGCTTGCGCGGGTTCGGGCTCGGGCACGTGAGCGCGGAACGGGTGGCGGAGGCGTTCGGGGATCTAGCCGAGGGCGCGGTTGGGTGCCCGCCCGGCTGCGATCACCTCTCCCCCGGATGCGCGCTGGATGCGTGGGCGCGTGAGCATCACGCCGAGGCGCGCCTGGATTCGCTGCGCCGCCTGCTGCGCAGCCGCGAGGGAAATAGCCCGGATTAGTTTGGCCCGACGGTGCGTGGCTCGCTCGGGGCCTGGTCCGGGGCTGGGTTGAACTCGCGACTGGGCTTGGCTCGTGGCCGGGCTCGACGCCACGGACGGGCGCCCCGCTTCCGAAAACCGGACTCAGGTCACACCGGTACCATCAGCATCACGATCCGTGTGCGCTCGGCCAGTTGGAACGCCATGAAACCCCCAGATCCAGTGTTCTAACGCAGTGGAACCCCGGTTTCACTGCGTCCGGCGGCACGCCCAGCGCCGCGCCACAGCCAGGCCTGGCGCTGCGCCACAGTTCAACTGGCGCTGCATCCGCTGCGAAGCGAGGCCTGCGAGTCCCACAAGGCCTGATGAATCCCATTCGCAATGGTTCTGCCGGTCGCTGGGCGAGTCGAGAACCCATGGCCCCCGCGCGGCCTTCTAGGGCTAGCTCCAACCACGGCGATGTGACTTTGCCGTGGTTCTGACCACGGCAAAGTGGCATTGCCGTGGTTGTTGTCGCGCCCGGCTTGTTGGGTGAGTGATGATGGGACAGGTGTGACGGACCAGAGGCGGCCAAGGCGCGGCGGCAACTCGGGGGCACCTGCGTAAGGGTGACCCGAGGGGCGAGCGCGCAGTTAGTTCGAGAAGTCCTGGGTGAGCCAGACGGTGCCGGAGGAGTCACGGAAGACGGCGATGCCGATGTGGGTGAAGGAACTGCTGAGAATGTTCCGACGGTGACCGTCGTCGGGCGGCTTCTCGTTGAGCATGGACTGGGTGAGGCCGACCGCCATCTGGGCGATGGCCGCGCTGCTGTCCGCGACCGGGCCGCCTTCGCCGATATTCTCCCCGGCCGCGGTCCAGTGGACGCCGGCGGCGGTCTCGCGGGCGCCGATATCGGGCTCACCGGGGCACTGGTGGGAAAGCCCGCAGCCGCCGGCCATCCTCGAGTTGTGCGCTGACGCGCTGGAATTCAGGCCCGCGGTGATCGTCAGCGCGGTCAGGCCCGCGGCCGAACGGGCCTGGTTGATGAGCCCGAGGACCTGAGCAGCCGCGCTGCCCGAGGAGGTGCCCGCCGGGCTCGTCGCGGCCGCCGTGGATGAGGGTGCTGTGGGCCTGGCTGACGCGGACGCAGACGCGGACCCGGACGCGGACGGCATGGCGTGGCGGTGCCTGGTCCGGGCGGCCGATGGTCTCGGCGACAGCGAAGCGGGCACGCTGGCGACGGCGGCGTGGAAGGGCTGAGCGGCGCAGGACCCGGTGGATCCGGCGGCCGACGGGTCGCACAGCAAGGATGCCGGCGGGGCGACCGCGAGCTGACCCGTCGCGGAGGCGGGCGCCGGGACGGCACCGCGGGTCAGGTAGACGCCCGCGCCCGCGAGCAGCGGTAGCACCAGCAAACCGCCGAGCACGACGCGGGCGCGGCGACTGAGCCGCCGAGTTCGGCGCGGCGGACCGACAGGCGGGGGCTCGGGCTGGGGCGGATGGGCGCCGTGCCTGGGGGCGCGATGGCGCGCGGGTCCTCCGGCCGACATGTCAACCGCCCGTCTCGGCGTGCATGCCGGACCGCTCGTGGCGGTCCCCTGGTGCCCAGGGATCATGAAAATCCATGTGGGCGTGACATTAGAGGATCTGCGCCTGGTTTTCGGGAGATTTGGCAGATACGGGCGCGCCGCTAGCTGACGGCGCTAATTGACGGTTTTCGTCCATCTGGGGCCGGTATGACGCGGGCGCGGCGGACCTGGCCAGCGAGATACCCCAGGCGGTACCGTTCCGGAGTGGCACGCTATGACGATGACCTGCGCTTCGCGCATGTCCTCGCAGATAACGCCGACGACATCACCACGCGCCGGTTCCGCGCGCTGGATCTGCGGGTCGACACCAAGCCCGACCTCACGCCGGTGTCGGACGCCGACCAGGCGGCCGAGGAGTCGCTGCGTAACGTGCTGCGCCGGTCCCGGCCGCGCGACGCGGTGCTGGGCGAGGAGACCGGCCGGAGCGGTTCGGGGCCGCGGTGCTGGGTCATCGACCCGATCGACGGGACCAAGAACTACGTACGCGGCGTGCCGGTCTGGGCCACGCTGATCGGGCTGATGGACGGCCCGGACGTCGTGGTCGGGGTAGTGTCCGCGCCCGCCCTGAGCCGCCGCTGGTGGGCCGCGCTGGGCGGCGGCGCGTGGACCGGGCGCAGCCTGACCAAGGCGTCTCCGCTGCGCGTGTCCGGGGTGACCAAGATGGGCGACGCCTCGCTGTCCTACTCCAGCCTCGGCGGCTGGACCGAGCGCGGGCTGCTGGACAACTTCCTCGGCCTGACCAGGTCGGTGTGGCGGACGCGGGCGTTTGGGGACTTCTGGTCGCACATGCTGGTCGCGGAGGGCGCCTGCGACATCTCGGCCGAACCCGAGGTGAACCTGTGGGATCTGGCCGCGCTGCAGGTCATCGTGACCGAGGCGGGCGGGAGGTTCACCTCGCTCGAGGGCGAGGTGACGCCGGGCGGCGGCAGCGTGGTATGCACCAACGGCCATCTGCACGACGAGGTGCTGGCCCAGTTGCGCAGCAACCCGTGAGCCCCGTTGAGTAATCCGGGGTTGCCCTCCGGGGGGAATTAACCGATGCTGGGTGAACGTCACAAATGCACAAGCGTCGGAACCAGGGGGTGTTACGCGTGAAGGTACGAGACGGTATGTCCCGCCTAGTCCTTACCATCGGGCCAGCGCACACGCTGCGGCAGGCGGCGCGCATGATGTCGGCGCGCCGGATCGGCGCCGCCGTCGTGATCGACCAGGAGCACGCTGGCATCGGCATCCTGACCGAACGTGACATCCTCGACTCGGTGGCGGCGGGCGAGGACCCGGACGCCGAACTGGCCGCGCAGCATCGCACCGAAGACCTCACCTTCGCCTCGCCCGAGTGGACCCTGGAGGAAGCCGCCGCGGCCATGGTCAACGGCGGGTTCCGGCATCTCGTGGTGGTCGAAGACCACGACGTGGCCGGGCTGCTGTCCATGCGCGACATCGTCCGCTGCTGGACATCGGCGAAGGCGCCCAGCCCGCAGCCCGCCACGACGTCCGCGTGAGCCCCAGTACTGTGAAACAGGGCGCCGGGGAACGGCGGGGAGCCGCGTCTGGGTGACGAACGGGCACAGACGTACCGGCGATGGCCGGCCATGGCGGACACTTACGACATGGACCGCGAAGGCGCGGAAACCTATCTGCGGTTGCTGGCCGAGGCCTCGATGCGCGGATCGCTGGCGCCTGCCGCAGAACTCCGGGCGCCCGGCGCGAGCGGGATATTGGTAGTGGCGCACGCCCTGACCGTGGTAGGCGCACTCGATCCGGTCACCGCCGAGGAGATCCTGACCGACTTCAGGCTGGCCGAGACCGTGCGGTGGCTGCACCGCGAACCCGCCGTCCAGGGGGTGACGGCGGCCGAGTGGCTCGCCCAGGGGCGGGCCGGCCTGCGCCCGAAGCAGGCCCCGGCCCGGTCACCGGGGGAAGGGACGCCCGGGGAGGACGCCGACCAGGGGCGGGACGACCGGTTCGTCCCGGTCGGGCTGACGGTCCCGTTCCGCGCGGGGGCCGTCAGCGGCGAGCTGTGCCTCATGTCGTTCGCGCAGACCGGCTCGGGCGCGCGGTTCATCGCGGCGTGGCAGGTACATTCCCCGTCGCTGGAGGTCCAGCTGAGCCAGCACTATCCCGGCCTGATCCCGGTCGATGAGTTCACGGTGACCGACGACCGGGGGGCCCGGTACCAGCTCGACCTCAGCTCCGGCAGCGACGTGGCGTGGCCGAACCTGATCAGGCTGACTCCGGCACCGCCGGCGACCATCCGCTGGCTCGACGTCGCCCCGCCGTACCGGCAGGCGGTCCGGGTCGACCTCGCCCGGGGGGACGGGGGGGCGGGCAGCCCTCCCGTGCGGGGGGTCACCGGGGGGATCAGGGTTTCGCCCCCCGGGGGCGATACCGCGCAGGTCAGCGTCGGCGACACCAAGCTCAGCCCGGGCGAGCACCTGCTGGTGATGCTGGCCGAGCGGCTGCTCACCGGGACGCCCGAGTTCCCGCGCCGCGGCCTGCTGGCCGCGCCGCCCACCAGTCCGCGGCAGGTCGTGGCGGGCGGGTTCGGCGTCATCATCGCGGCGCTCGAGGCGGCCGGCGTGCTGTCGCCGCTCAGCCCGGTGCCCGCCCGGCTCGCCACGCTGTGCGCCAGCCTGGACCTGACCGGGCACGGCATCGCCGCGCCGCCAACGCTCGACCTGCCCGAACCCTGGCTGAGCCTGCTGGCGCACTACCAGCGCAGGAAGCCGGAGCCGACTCAGATGCGCGAGGGCTACGCGCCCCTGGCCGCCAGCCTGCCGGAGCTGGACGGCATCCGGGTAACCCTGCTCGGCCTGCACCACACCGAGGGTGGTTCGGCCCTGTACGTGCTGGTCCAGGGCCGGATCCCGGAGCCCCGGCCCGGGCCGCTCGACATCGACCTGAACTTCCCGCTGTCGTTCTGGCTCAGGGACAGTGCCGGCCGGTGGCACGCCGCCCGCCCGGACCGCTGCCATCAGGCCGGCCGGGAGCGCGCGATCAGGCTCCGGCTGGTGCCGCCGCTGGCCCGGCCCGCGGACTGGGTCGAGGTGCTGGCCGGCGGCCGGTCGGCCGAGGTCCGCGCCACGCTGCCGCTCCGCTGGAGGTACCCGTCGTGACAGGACCTGGAGGGTCCGGGGGGCCGGCCCCCCGGGGTCGGCAAGCAGAGCACGGGCCGTGGTTCACGTCCCTCCCGCCGTGCGAGACGCTGGTGCCGTGCGGCCAGGGCCGGCATTCCGTCCGCTGGGAAGCCGGGGAGCTCCGGCTGGCGAGCCACGCCGACCCAGGGGCCGAGCTCGTGCTAGCCGCGCTCGGCGGGGACAAGGCCCGCTGCGTCGAGATCGCCGAGGCATGGCAGCGGCACACCGCCGACCTGACCGTGCTGAGCATCGGGCCCCGCGGCCCGGCCGACGAGGTGGCGGTGACCTGGGATGACGTCGACGCGGCCGGGCAGGCCGCGCGGGGCGGCAGCTGGGGCTGGGGCGGGCCCGGGCCCGCAGGGCGGCGGCTGGCCAGCCCGCCGCGGGCCGCGATGGCCAGGGCCGCCATCAGGCACCAGCAGCACCAGCAGGAAGCCGGGGAGGCCAGCCAGCGCAGGCTGGACATGCTGTCGTTGCTCGCGCTGGGGACGGGGTTCCAGATCCGGCTGGCCGGGCAGGTGGTCGCGGCGTACGCGGACCGGCTGGACGAGCCGGGCGAGCTCGGGCGTACCGTCCGGTCGGTGCTGACCGCCGCGCTGGACGGCCGGGTCGCGTTGGTGGCCGAGCAGTGGCTCGGCATCGACCCGGACCAGGTAGAGGTGTCTTTGCACCGAGGGGCCGGGTGGGGTTCGGTCGAGCCGGCCGGGCGGGGCGAGCAGCGGCGGCTGCGCGTCAGCTTGCCCGCCTGGTGGCTGGCCCGGGTGTGGGCCTGCGGGCTGGCGCTGACCGGCCGTCACCTGGTGGTGGCGGTCGAACGCGCGGGCTGGCCGGCCGCCCAGGTGCTGGCCCTGCGCGCACCGGGCGCCGAACCCGTTTCGCTCAGCGCGCACGCCGTCAGCCACCCGTCCGGTGCCGCCGATGCGCCACACTGGGAGATATGAGCGCGCAGAATCCGGCGGTCGAGGCACTCGGGGTCGCGGTCGCGGCCCGGGTGCCGGTGCTGCTGTGGGGTGCGCCGGGCACCGGCAAGACGTCCGCGATCCGCGCGATGGCGAGGGCCATGGGGCTGCCCTGCGAGACGGTGATCGCCTCGATCAGGGAACCCTCCGATTTCGCCGGGCTGCCCATCGTGGTCGGGGGCGAGGTCCGGTTCGCGCCGCCGGCCTGGGCCCGGCGGCTGGCCGAGGCCGGACACGGAGTGCTGTTCCTCGACGAGCTGTCCACCGCCCCGCCCGCCGTCCAGGCCGCCCTGCTCCGGGTGGTGCTGGAGCGGGCGGTCGGCGATCTCACGCTGCCCGACGAGGTGGCGGTGGTGGCCGCGGCCAACCCGCCGGAGCAGGCCGCCGACGGCTGGGACCTGTCCGCGCCACTGGCCAACCGGCTTTGCCACCTGGCCTGGCAGACCGAGCCGCGTGCGGTGGCGGACGGGCTGGCGGGCGGCTGGTCCGCGCCGGTGGTGCCGGTGCTGCCGGACGGGTGGCAGGCGGAGGAGATCTTGTCCCGTGGCCTGGTCGCGGCCTTCCTGCACGTCCGGCCCGGGCTGGCCTGCGCGCCGCCGTCCAACGCGGCGGCCGCGGGGCGCGGCTGGCCGTCACCGCGGACCTGGGAGATGGCGGCCCGGCTGATGGCCGCCGCGGGCGCCGCCGGCATCGGCGACGAGGGCAGGTCCGCGCTGGTCAGGGGGGCCATCGGCGACGGGGCGGGCGTGGAGTTCCTCGCCTGGCTGGTGGAGATGGACCTGCCCGACCCGGAGCAGGTGCTGGCCGACCCGGCCTCGTTCCGCCTTCCGGAGCGGGGTGACCGGGCCTACGCCGCGCTGGCCGCGATCGCGGCCGCGGTGGCCGCGGACCCGACCCCGGCGCGCTGGACGGCCGGCTGGCAGGTTCTCGGCCTGGCCGCCGATACCGCGCCGGATGTGGCCGCCGTCGCCGCGCGCGTGCTGGCGAAGTGCCGGCCGGACGGCACCGCGCTGCCCGCCGAGATCAACCTGTTCGCCCCGGTGCTGCGGGACGCCGGGCTGCTGCAGGCGTGACCGGCATCGACGGCCTGGCGGCGGCGCGGCTGTGGGCCGCGACGAAGTTCCCCTACCTGGCCTCCGGGGTGTTCGGCGCGCAGGTTATCGCGGACCGGGGCAGCGGCACCGTGTCGGTGGACGAGAGCTGGCGGATGCGCGCCGACCCGGAGGTGACCGCGGACTGGACCCCGGCGCAGCTGGGATCCGTCCTGATCCATCACGTCTGCCACCTGCTGCGGACCCACGGCGAACGGGCGCAGGGCACGGGTGTGCGGCCGGACGAGGCCGCCGACTGGATCCGCGCCGCCGACGCCGAAATCAACGACGACCTGGTGCCGGCCGGGCTCGAGCTGCCCGGCCGTCCGGTGCTCCCCCGCGACCTGCGGGCCGAGGACGGGCTGCTGGCCGAGCAGTACTTCGCCGGGATGCGCCGTCACGCCAGCAGGGCCGCGGAGAACCAGGCCCGTTCGGGTCCATGGCTTGATTGCGGATCCGGCGCGGACGGGATCCCCCGGCCGGGCCAGGGTCGAAGGGGTGAGGGCGGCCTGCCGCGCTGGCAGGCCGACCTGCTACGGCGGCAGGTCGCGCAGGACGTGATCGCGCACGGCAAGCAGCCGGGGACCGTGCCGGCCGGGCTGCTGCGCTGGGCCGAGGAGGTCCTCAGCCCGAAGGTCAACTGGCGCGCCGTGCTCGCCGCCGAGCTGCGCCGGGCCGTCGCCGAGGTCTCCGGGGCGGTCGACTACTCCTACCGGCGGCCGTCGCGCCGGTCCGCCGTGGCCGGGCCGGTCGTGCTGCCGGCCTTGCGGCGACCGGTGCCCGAGGTGGCCGTGGTCTGCGACACCAGCGGCAGCATGACCGAGGACCTGCTGGCGATGGTGCTGGCCGAGGTGGAAGGGCTGCTGCGGGCGCTCGGGCTGGCCCGGCAGGTCCGCGTGCTGGCCTGCGACACCGCGGTGGCGCCCGCGCAGCGGGTGAGTTCGGCCCGCCAGGTGGAGCTGATCGGCGGCGGCGGGACGGACATGGGCGCGGGCATCGGCGCGGCGGCCGCGCTGCGGCCCAGGCCCGCGGTCACGGTCGTGCTCACCGACGGGTACACGCCGTGGCCCGTGGCGGCCCCGAAGGGCATGCGCGTCGTGGTCGGCCTGCTCGGGGACGGCGCTCCGGACGCTCCGCCGTGGACGCGGTCCGTGCGTGTAGAACCTTAAGGTGGACACCAGGCCAAGACAGCAGATCCTGACGCTGATCGCGATCGCCCTCACGTTCGCGTCCGGCGCGAACGACGTGGCCAGCTTCACCCGGCTGGGCGGCGTCTTCACCAGCGTCATGACCGGCAACATCGTGCTGTGGGGCCTGGGCGCGGCGCAACGCTCGGTGTCGCTGTTCGCCCATACCGCGGTCTCGATCGCCGGCTACATCACCGGGGTGGCCGGCGGCACCTGGGTCGCGCACGGCTTCAAGATGCACGGCAAGCCGGAGGAGGCCGACCGGGACAGCGTGCTGCCCGCCCACGTGAGCTGGGCGCTGTTCACCGAGCTCGCCCTGCTGGCCGGGTTCACCGCCGGCTGGGAGGCCACCGGCGGCAGGCCGGCCGGGTGGGCGGAGTTCGTCCTGCTCGCGGTGCTGGCGGCGGCGATGGGCATGCAGTCGTTGTCGGTCAACGAGATGGGGCTCACCAACGTGTCCACCACGTTCCTCACCGGCACCCTGACCGGGCTGGTCAGCTCGCTGGCCAAGCCGGGGCAGGGCATGCAGCACGGGCCGCGCAGGATCGGCGTGCTCATCGGGCTGGCGGCCGGGGCCTTGCTGTGCGGGCTGCTGGTGGCGACCGCGCCGCGCGCCGTCCCGGTGCTGCCGCTGGCCGCGGTGATCACCGCGCTGATGCTGTCCGGGGTGCCCCTGAACAATGAGACGCCGAGCAACGGGGAGGACGAAAACCCGCCGCGGTAGGCGCCGCGCCCGCGTGGAACGCGAAATGTCACACCGTGATGTCAGCATGTGGCCATGAGGCCAGCGCTGAAGGCCGGGCTGCTGCCGGTGTGGCGGGACCGGGAGACGCTGCAGTTCGGGGTGGATCCGCGGCGCGCGGTCGCGGTGGGCGGGCTGGGCCAGACCGCGGCCGTGCTCAGCCTGCTCGACGGGAGCCGCGACCGCGACGGCGTGATCGCCGCCGCTGCCGGGTACGGCGTGCCGGCCGAGGCGGCCAGCCGTGTGCTCGCGGTACTGGCCGCGGCGGGCGTGCTCGACGACTTCCCGGCCCGGATGCACGCCTCGCTCCCCGAGCAGCTGCGCGCCCGGCTGGCGCCCGAGCTGGCCACCGCCTCGCTGGCCTACGCGGACGGGGACGGCGGGGCGCGGACGCTGGCGCGGCGGCGGGCCGCCTACGTCCGGGTGCACGGCGCGAGCCGGACCGGAGCGTGCGTGGCCAGCTTCCTGGCCGCCTCCGGCGTCGGGCACGTCAGCTGCGCCGATCCGGAGCCGGCCGAGCCGGGCGACCTGGCGCCCGCCGGGCTGATCCTGGCCGACCTGGGCTCGCCCCGGCAGGACGGCGCCACCCGCGCGGTCGAGCGTGCCGCGCCCGAGGTCAGGACGGTCGACGACGGAAGCGTCCCGGACCTGGTGATCCTGACCGGGCCGACGCTGCCCGACCTGACCGGCCAGTTGCTGCGCGACCGGGTGCCGTACCTGGCGCTGCGCACCGGGGAGGCGATCGGGGTGGTGGGACCGCTGGTACGGCCGGGCCGTTCGGCGTGCCTGGGCTGCGTGGACCTGCGGAAGACCGAGGCCGATCCGCAATGGCCGAAGATCTTGGCCCAGGCCACCTTCACCCGGTCCCGGCCGCAGGCCTGCGACACCGTGCTCGCCGCGATGACGGCCACGCTGGCCGCGGCGCAGGCGCTCGCGTTCCTCGACCGGCCGGGAACCGTCCCGGTGACCGCGGACGGCACGCTGGAACTGGTGCTGCCGGATTGGCAGTGGCGCCGCCGCACCTGGCCGCCGCATCCGGCATGCCGGTGTGGCGCGGCCCTGCGCGGGAAGGCTCATGTCGAACGGGAGGGCGGCCGATGAGCGGATCGGGGCAGGACACCATGGTGTCGTCGGAGGTCGAGGTGGCGGTCGATCCGGACACGGCGTTCGCCGCGTTCACCGAGGAACTCGACCTGTGGTGGGTGCGCGGGCCGATCAACCACTTCGCGGGCGGGCGCGCGCTGGCCATGCGGTGCGAGCCTGGCGTCGGCGGCCGGCTGCTCGAGGTATACGAGGACGACGCGCTGGAGCTGGGCCGGATCACCGCCTGGGAGCCGGGCAAGCGGCTGGCCTGGCGCAGCTCGGTCGACGACGTGAACATCGACGTCAGCTTCGCCCCGGCCGGGGACGGCTGCCTGGTCCGGGTAGAGGCCAGCGTCCCGGCCGGTGGCCAGGACCGGGGCGGGACGGCGTGGGTGCGGGTGACGCCGAAATGGTTCGGGCCGTGGTGCGCCCGGCGCGACAGCGCCCCGCGCCAAGTGCGTGACCTGGCCCGGCTGGCCCTGGGCGTCTCCTACGCAAGGCCGGCCGCGGCGGCCAGGTGGCTGGCCAGCGCGTTCGGCTTCACGTCGCCCGATCCGCTGCCCGAGGGCAACGACCCGCTGCCCGAGACCGGGCACGGCCATCCGTGGATCGAGTTCCGCCTCGGCAACAGCTCGCTGATGATCTTCAAGCTCGACTCGGAAGCTCTGGACCGGCCGGCGGTGCACACGCCCTGGGTCTATGTCGACGACATCGACGCGCACTACCAGCGGGCCAGGGCCGCCGGGGCGACGATCGTCACCGAACTGGCCAGTCCCTGGGGCCTGCCGTTCTACGTGGCAGACGACCTCGAGGGCAACCGCTGGACGTTCGCCCAGGCCCGCCCCACCATGCGCCCCTAGGGCTGCGATACGTGGGACCGCTGTGACGCCAGGTGCAGGTGTTGTTGTCAGGACGTCGCCCAGGCTGGGCTTCCCGTGTTTCAGCGCGCCTGGGCTGCCTAGCCGCATGGTAGAGGCGGCGTTTCGGAAGGGATTTCGATGATCGCGAAGGGTTTAGTACCCTATGCAGTAGTAAACCCTTCGCGATCATGAAACCGGCGCCCCGCGGTCTTCCGAGGTGCCCAGCGTTACGCCTCAGCAGTCACACGAGTTCGTTCAAGCAGCCAGGACCGGCACCCGCTGCTGCGCACGCTGCTCCGGCGGTTCGCCGAGACCGGGCCCCGGCGGCGGTGGCTTGAGTACGACGCCGCGCGTGACTGGCTGCCAGCCCACGATCAGGCCGAACTCCGGCGGGCCCTGACCGTACCGGCCGCCCCTGGTCATGCGGGACAATGATCAGTGTGAGCGACGTGCCCAGGAGCCCGGTGACCCGGGCCGCGAAGATGGCCAGGCTGCCGATCGGGCTGGCGGGCCGCACGGCCATCGGGTTGGGGAAACGCATCGGCGGCCGGCCGGCTGAGATCGTCGCGCAGGAGATCCAGCAGCGCACGGCCGAGCAGATCTTCCGCGTCCTGGGCGAGCTCAAGGGCGGCGCCATGAAGCTGGGCCAGGCGCTGTCCATCTTCGAGGCGGCGCTTCCGCCGGAGATCGCGGGACCGTACCGGGCCACGCTGACCAGGCTGCAAGAGTCCGCGCCGCCGCTGCCGGCCCGCACCGTGCACCAGGTGCTGACCAGAGAACTCGGCGAGGACTGGCGCGACTTCTTCGCCGAGTTCAGCGACACGCCTGCTGCCGCGGCCTCGATCGGCCAGGTGCACGAGGCCGTCTGGCACGACGGCCGCCGGGTCGCGGTGAAGATCCAGTACCCGGGCGCGGGCCGCGCGCTGATCGGCGACTTCAACCAGCTGAGCCGGGCCGGGCGGCTGTTCGGCCTGCTGATGCCGGGACTGGACGTCAAGCCGCTGCTCGAGGAGCTGAAGGACCGGATCAGCGAGGAACTCGACTACGAGCTCGAGGCGATGTCCCAGCAGATGTTCGCCGACGCGTACGCGGGCGACCCGGACATCTACGTGCCCAACGTGATCATGGCCACCGGCCAGGTGCTGGTCTCCGACTGGATGGACGGCACCCCGCTGTCGCGGATTATCACCCAGGGGAGCAAGGAACAGCGCGACAAGGCGGGAATCCTGCTCGTTCGGTTCCTATTCTCGGGACCGTCGCGGGCCGGGCTGCTGCACGCGGACCCGCACCCGGGAAACTTCCGCCTGCTCGACGACGGGCGCCTGGGCGTGCTCGACTTCGGCGCGGTGGACCGGCTGCCGGGCGGGCTGCCGCCGTTCTTCGGCCGCCTGCTGCGGATCATGCACGACGACGACGCGGACATCGAGGAAGTCGAGCGCGAGCTGCGCGCGCACGGGTTCCTGCGGGACGGGATCCACGTGGACCTGGACGCGCTGCACGCCTTCCTGGCGCCGCTCGCCGAGCCGTCCAAGGTGGACTCGTTCAAGTTCAGCCGGGAATGGCTGCGCGAGGAGGCCGGCCGCGTCACCGACATGCGGGCCAGCAACGTCAGCCGGCAGTTCAACGTGCCGCCGTCCTACGTGCTCATCCACCGGGTGTCCACGGCCGGCATCGGCGTGCTGTGCCAGCTGGAGTGCGAGGGCGAGTTCCGGGCCGAAGTGCTCACATGGGTACCCGGCTACTTCGACCCGGCACCTGGCGCTCTGGAGGGCAGCCGGTGATCTATTCCTCGCCTTCCGGTACCTCACGGGCCATGGCCCGCCGCTGCGCGGCCTGCTCCTTGCGCCGGCCGGCGCCGCCGAGCTGAGGTCACAGGTCCGCGGCTTTCTTTCGGCCGAACGGACCACCGGTGCCACCGGTGCCGGGAGGCCGCGAAATCCGGGGTGCAGGGCGTCGGGCGGAGGGCGGGTCAGCCGAACAGGTCGACGACGGTCTTGGCGCCGGTGTCTTCGGGCAGGAGCTTGCGGCCGACGACTTCCATGTGGGTTCGCCAGTGCCGTTCGGCCCCCTCGGCGTCACCCGCGTCGATCAGCAGCACCAGCTTGCGGTAGGAGCGGACCAGCTTCCTGAACTGGTCCTGGGTGTCCGGGTGGTCGAAGGTGCGCATGACGACCGTGGACAGGTGCATGGCGACAACCTCGCGCAGCACGCCGGCCTGGACGGCCAGGGTCCGGTTCCCGGCCCGCTCCAGGATCAGGTCGTGGAACCGCTGCGTGGCCTGCGACCAGGCGTCGGCGTCCCGGAAGTGCTCGTCGCTCTCCACCAGGCCGATCAGGTGCTCGACGCAGGCGTTCAGGTCGTCCAGGTCCTGCTGGGTGCGCCGGGCCGCGAGCAGGCCCGCCGCGGCGGGCTCGGTAGCCATGCGCGCCTCGTACACGTCGGCGATCGTCGTCCCGCTCATCTGGAGCAGCAGGCCGACGTACCTGGCCGCGACGGCGATGTCCGGGGACACTACCCGCGCCCCGCCACGGGCGCCGCGGCGGACGCTGATCAGGGATTCGGCCTCCAGGATCCGGAACGCCTCGCGCAGCGTCGGCCGTGATACGCCGAACATCTCCATCAGCACGGTTTCCGACGGCAGCGAGTCGCCGGTCTTCAGGTCACCCCGGACGACCTGCCCGCGGATATACGACGCGATCAGCTCGGCCGTCTTGGGCGCGCGCAAGACCGGCCCGGCCGGATCGCGATGGGGATGCACTCGACCAAGCTTAGGGGGAGTCAGCGGCCCTCGAAGGTGGCCTGGCGCGGACCGTGCTCGAGCAGCGAGGTGAGGCCAGCCCGGGACACTCGCGCCTTGGCCATGGTCGGTTCCTTCCTGGTCACGGCCCGGGCTGGCCGACCGGCTGGCTAGGCCGGGTCCTCGTACTTGAAGGACAGCCGCAGCTTGGTCCGGAAGACGATGTCGCCATCCTCGATACTCAGGTCCTGCTCCACCACCTCGGCGACGCGCAGGTCACGCAGGGACTTACGGGCGGTGTTCACCGCGCTGACCGCGGCGTCCTCCCAAGACTGGGTGCTCGTGCCGATGACGTCGATGACCCGGTACACGCTCACGGAAGCCTCCTCGGTTGGTTCTTGTCGTAGCCTCGTTCCCCCGGGATCTGGCCGGTAAGCCCGCGGCCGTCAGAAACCCTCCGATCCCGCGTGTTCACCGCGGCGCCAGCCGGGTGGCCTGGAGCGCTATCAATAATAATGGTTACCCTGCCAATGCGGACGTTCCCGCATCACGCCAGACCAACGGAGGCAGCGCATGGGCACGATCACCACGACCGACGGCATAGAGATCTTCTTCAAGGACTGGGGCTCGGGCCAGCCGATTGTCTTCAGCCACGGCTGGCCGCTTTCGAGCGACGACTGGGACACGCAGATGATGTTCTTCCTGCTGCACGGCTACCGGGTCATCGCCCATGACCGCCGCGGGCACGGGCGCTCCACGCAGACCAGCGACGGTCACGACATGGACCACTACGCCGACGACTTGGCCGCGGTGACCGCGCACCTCGACCTGCACGACGCGATTCATGTCGGGCACTCCACCGGCGGCGGCGAGGTCGTGCGCTACATCGCCAGGCACGGTGAGAGCCGGGTGGCGAAGGCGGTCCTGATCAGTTCGGTGCCGCCGCTGATGCTGCAGACCGACGCCAATCCGGGTGGCATCCCCAAGGAAGTTTTCGACGGATTCCAGGTCCAGGTCGCGACCAACCGCTCGGGGTTCTACCGCGACCTGGCCTCGGGGCCCTTCTACGGCTTCAACCGGCCCGGCGTGGAACCCTCCGAAGCGATCATCGAGAACTGGTGGCGCCAGGGAATGACGGGTGGCGCCAAGGCACACTACGACGGCATCGTTGCCTTCTCCCAGACCGATTTCACCGGGGACCTCAAGAAGATCACAGTGCCGGTCCTGGTCATGCACGGCGATGACGACCAGATCGTCCCCTATGCCGACTCCGGGCCGCTGTCCGCGAAGCTCGTGCGGAACGGGACGCTGAAGACGTACCACGGCTTCCCGCACGGCATGCCGACCACCCAGGCCGAGACGATCAACGCTGACCTGCTGGCCTTCCTGCGGTCCTGACCGGCCCAGGTCGGTACCGCATTGTCGGCCCGCGTGGTCACGGCGGCCTGATCATCCGCCCTCCGGCGGGGGCGACGGCCACCACAGGTTCCTCGCCAGCGCCATCTCCGCCTGCGTCCGCAGTACGGCGAGTTCCCGGGCCGCACGCTCGTTTTGCGCGGCGGCTTCCCAGGCGGCCTGCCGGGCGGCGGCCAGGTCGACCCTCAGCTGCTCCGCCTCACGAAGTGTCCTGACCAGCCGGTTCCGCAAGCCGACGGCCTCACGGCTGGACCGGGCGACATAATCCTCGACCTGGCGCCGGTCATAGCCGCGCCGCGCGACCTCGAACCGTTCCTCCGGTGCCGGGCCGGGCAGAAGATGAGCGTTGCCGCTCGTGTCATCCTGCGTCGGCGCCGTCGTGACCTGGCTGAGTCCAGCTGAACTCATGTCCCCTCCCGCTGCTCCCGCCCCTGGCAGCCCCAAACGCACCGCCACGCTAAAGGTAATGTTTAATACCCATACGCCACATCACGAGGATTATGTACGCCACTATGTAATTGTCCCGGCTGTAATTGTCCCAGTCATCACCGCCGGGCACGGCGAGATGCCGGCCAGTTCCATGGTGACCTGCGAGACCAGGGGGAAGGCGCGGCCCATGCCGTCAGCGTCCACCACCGGAAGCCCCATCCGCACGGCCCAGGTCACGGGGACCAGGCCGTTGCCGCCGCCGATCTCGCCCGCCATGAGCGCGGTCACAGTCTGTCCGGTCTGGCGCTGCAGCAGATCCCGCAAACGCTCGCCCTCGTCGCCGGCCTCGATCTTCTCCAGGCCGACGAGCGGGGCACCGACCCCGCCGCAGGGCATGATCAGGCCATCGCCCGGCAGTTCGTCCACGTCGACCAGCGCGGCCGGACCGAAGACCTCAGCCGCCTGCAGCGCCTGCAGCAGGGCGTAGTACGTATCCCCGCCCCCGCCCGCGCCGAGCACAGCGCAGCCCCGCGCCATCGCGCGCAGCGTGTCTTGATCAAGCAGACGCTTCATGATCCCGTTACCGGCCGGGGACAGGTGGTGTCATGCTACGCGTGCTACGTGTGCTACGCGGCGGGCAGGCTATCTGTCGGGGAGGGGCTGGTCGGAGACGGGCTGGTCGCCGTCGCGGCACTGGCGGCAGGCGCCGGGCGCCTGAGCTCCTCGAGCCGGCGCCGGGACGGCAGCAGCAGAACCGCGGCCAGCGCGCCGATGCCGAACAGTACGGCGGACACGGCGAACGCCACGGTGTAGCCGTGCACCGCGGCGGTGACCGAGGCCAGCTGCCCGGTGTGGCGCGCGGTCAGGTAGCTGGCTGTCGCCGTGAGCGCCACCGTGCTCAGGGCGGCGGTCCCGATCGAGCCGCCTACCTGCTGCATGGTGTTGACCAGTGCCGAGGCCACGCCCGAGTCCTGCCGGGCAACTCCGGCGGTGGCGGTGTTGATGGCGGGCGCGAAGATCATGCCGAAGCCCAGGCCCATGGCCACCAGCGCCGGCACGATGTCCGCCGCGTAGCTGGACGTCACGGTCAGCTGGGTCAGGTAGGTCATCGCGCCGCCGCCGAGCAGCATGCCGGTCACGATAAGGGCCCGCGGTCCGACCCGCGGCAGCAGCAGGATGCTGGAGGTGTTCGAGGCGATCAGGATGCAGGCGATCATCGGCAGGAAGGCCAGCCCGCTGGTCACCGGGCTGTAGCCCTTGACCTGCTGGAGGTAGTAGGTGAGGAACAGGAAGACGCCGAAGACCGCGATCCCGGTCAGGCCGACCGAGAGGTAGGAGCCGCCCCTGGCCCGGTCCAGGACCACCCGCAGCGGGAGCAGGGGGTGACTGACCCTGCGTTCAGCGAGCACGAACGCGGCCAGCAGGATCACCCCGGCGGCGAGCGAGCCGATGGTCAGGGCGGCGGTCCAGCCGGCGGTCTCTGCGTGCGAGAACCCGAAGACGATTCCGAACAGCCCGGCCGAGGCGAGCACGGCTCCCGCCCAGTCCATCCGCGGACGGCTGTCCGGCCGGTTGCTCCTCATGTAAGCCAGGGCGCCGGCCACCGCGATCGCGGCGAAGAACAGGTTGACGTACAGGGTCCAGCGCCAGGAGAAGTACTGGGTCAGGACGCCGCCGAGGATGAGCCCCACGGCACCGCCGCCGCCCGCGACGGACCCGAAGACGCCGAACGCCCGGCCGCGCTCGCGCGGATCGCGGAAGGTGCTGACCAGGGTGCCCAGGGCGGCGGGCGCGAGAATGGCGCCGAATGCGCCCTGAAGCGTCCGGGCAGCCACCAGCATGCCGAACGACGTGGCGGCGCCGCCTAGCGCCGAGGCGAGCGCGAACCCGGCCAGGCCGGTGATGAAGACCCGCTTGCGGCTGAACATGTCGCCCAGCCGGCCGCCGAGCAGCAGCAGGCTGCCGAACGCCAGGGCGTATGCGGTTACCACCCACTGCCGGCCGCTGTTCGGGAAGCCCAGGGCGTGCTGAGCCGACGGCAGGGCGATGTTCACCACGGTGGCGTCCAGGACCACCATGAGCTGGGCGATAGCCACGATGACCAGGATCAGCCAGCGATGGTCGCTGGCCGCGGGACGCTGGTCCCCAGCGGCAGGTGTTACGGATGACATAGAGAGCTATTCCCCCAGGTGAGAAACGTGACTGGCCGCCTCGTCGAGGCGGTCGAGCAGGCGTAGCAGGGTGGTGCGGTCCGCCTCGTCCAGCGCGCCGAAGATATGCGTGAGCAGTCGCTGTCGCATGGCGCTTGCCACGTCCAGGCTGGCCAGGCCCGCTTCGGTAATAGCCACGAGCTTGGCCCGGCGATCCGTGGGATCTGGCCGGCGTTCGGCCATGCCGAGGCGCTCCAGCCCGTCGACGATGTCGGTGATGGAGTGCGGGGACAGGCCGAAATCGGCCGCCAGCACGCTCTGCCGGGCCGGCCCCCGCTCGCGCAGGCGCAGCAGTACCTTGGTCCGTGCCATGGACAGGCCGCACCCGCTCATCTCGTCGTTGACGGCCCGGAACATCCGGTGATGCACGGCGAGATACCGTTCACCCACCTCATCCGGTGTGACCATCACTGCCCCTCTGACATGCACTGGCGCTGACCCGCATCACGCGGCCGGGACTACGCTGATGACTGTCATAATGAGGTTCCTCACAGATTTATTTCCGCCCTGCGAACTATCCGGGCGACGCCGCGTATCAGGCGATGAGGAGCCTGCCGCCGAGGTCAATCTCGTCCAGGTCGAGCAGTTCGGCGTTGCGCTCGGCCCACCGGCCCGATTCGAGATCGGCGCGCAGGTCGCGTACCACCCGCTCCTCGACGGCCCGGCCGACCCGGTGCCACACCGATACCGGACGCCGGACCCGCTCGTCCAGGTACGCCTCCGGCCGCCGCCAGTAGCAGGGGAAGTTGCCGTCGCGGCAGTCCCACGGGATGGGTACCGGCTCCAGCCGGGCGCCGATCGCGCTGGCCCGCTCGGTCAGCGCAGGCCGGCCGGCGCCCAGCCGCGCGTGCTCGGGCATGTAGTCGCGGATCAGCCAGAAGTCGCTTTCGAGACGGCTGATGTCGAAATGGAAGGTCACGACGCGGCGGGCGACGCGCCGCATCTCCCGGTACCCGGCGATCACGTCCGGCCAGTGCTGGTCGGTCGACACGGCCATCGCGGCGTCGAATGACTGGTCAGCGAACGGCAGGCTGCCCGCCACGCCGGGCACGCACGGCGCCGCGCCGGCCGGCCGCTGGGCCCGCATGACCGCCGACGGCTCGACCGCCGTGACCTCACGGTCGGACGGCTCATACGATCCGGTCCCCGCCCCGACGTTGACGACCGTGCGGGCGTCGCCGAGCGCGGCCCAGATCCGCGCCGCGATCCGCGGATCGGCCGGCCGCGTCGCCGCATACGTAGCCCCGATCGTGTCGAACAACTGGTCGCTGGACAATGTCCTGGCCCCTTGTCGTCCTGGCCCCTCGTCGAGTGCGAGCTGCTCTTCCGCGTGATGCACGCCGGCCTAGCCAAGGCGACAATAAGTACTATCGCATTTTCATGTCAAGTTGTATCGTGTCCGGCCCGGTAGTACGCGGGCTCTGCGTTGGCCTGATGTGAACAAGAACCACCAGATCTTGTGATGTCGGATCACCAATCCGGGCGTGAGGTTGAGTGCAGGGCCCTCGACACGGCCCCTGGTAGACATCAGTGAGAAAGAAGGAAATCAATGAGGCTGCTCGCGCGCCTGCTCGAACCGCGGCTGGTCGTCCACGCCCACTGCGACCTGCCCTGCGGGGTATACGACCCGGCGCAGGCCAGGATCGAGGCCGAGTCGATCAAGGCCATCGACGAAAAGTACCAGCAGAATACGGACCCCGAGTTCCGGACCCGCTGCCTGATCATCAAGGAACAGCGGTCCGAGCTGGTCAAGCACCACCTGTGGGTCCTGTGGACCGACTATTTCAAGGCACCGCACTTCGAGAAGTACCCGCAGCTGCACCAGCTGTTCAACGAGGCCACCAAGCTCGCCGGGGGACCGGGACCAAGGGCAGCACCGACACCGGCACGGCCGAACATCTGCTCGCCAAGATCGATGAGATCGACAAGATCTTCCGGGAAACCAAGAGCTGACCGGAGCCTTGCCGGCGAAAGCGGAGGACCCGGCGCCAGCCGCCCCCGGGCTCTCATCCACCCGCGAGGCGGAGCCCGACTACCGGCTGCGGCGCTTGCTCCGGCGGGTCCATGTGCGGGCGAGCATCCGAACTAGGCTCAGCGAAGCCAGCGCGACGATGGTCACGTCCACGGCCGGTACCCAGCGAACCTGGTCGCCCTTCACGACGTAGACGCCTGATGCCAGTACCAGCCCGCCGAAGCCCCCGCCAGCGCCCGTGCGCTCAGGGTCCTGCGATGCCGCGTCGTGCCCTGCGGGGCCCGCCCCCGGCGGGGCATCGGGGCGGGCAGCTGAGTCACCGCTGGGGGTACGTCCGGTTCCGGCGCCCCCGCCACCCCCGCCGGCCACCAGCGCAACCGGGATGATGAGCATGCCGTCCCTCTCATACGCGGTGCCGAATGCGCGACGTACGGACAGGTTCTCCGCCGCTTTCGCCAAGATGGTCTCCACGTCCATATCTGCCGCCTCCTCCTGCCCCAGCTTGGCCTGCCCGGCGGCGGGCCCGGCGCCCTGCTGGACCGAGAGCCTGCCACCGGTTACCATCCTTCCCCTAGCCGGCTGCTGGTACCAGTACGGAGATGGCCGCTCGATGCGGCGGAACGGCACTCGTTGCCGTCGGGCTCGTACAGCCTCACAGCCGGGATCTCAGCACGTCGAACTCGCAGCCTGGCGAGGATGGGTCGAAGCCGTGCTCGATCAGCCAGCGGGCCGCCTGCAGGCTTCGCAGTGACCACCACGCGCGGATCACGTCGAGGTCGACGTCGGTGCCGTAGCCGGCGACGACGTCGCCAAGGTGCTCCTGGTGTCCGAGCGTCAGGATGGCGAGGTCGTACAGGGCATCGCCCTGGCCCGCCTCGGACCAGTCGACCACGCCGGTGATCTCGTCACCGTCGACGAACACGTGGGCGACCTGCAGGTCGCCGTGCGTGAACACCGGTGTCCACGGCCGGAGCGCAGCCTCGGCAACCCGGCGGTTGCGCGTGACCAGGTCGGCGGGAAGGACGCCGTTCGTGATGAGCCACTCGCATTCGCCGTCGAGGTGCGATGCGATCTCGTCGAGGCTCCGACCGGGCCATGGCGGCAGCGGCGCGTCGTGCAGCATCCGGGCGGCAGCACCCGCCGCGGCCCACGCCGCCGGCGACGCGGTCGACGGCTCGCCGAGGCGGCCGAGTGCCGTCCCCGGGAGGGCGGCGAGCGCGAGCACGGGACGCTTCCGCCAAAGGACTTCCGGAGTCGGGATCGGCGCCAAGGCCATCGCCTCGACCTCGACGTCGGTGCGCGTCTGATCAGTGTCGATCTTCAGGAACACGTCACCGACGCGCAGGGTCGCGCGCTCGTGATGGGCAACGACGACCTCGATATCGTCCACGTCGGCCATTGTCGTTGGGATGACCACCGACGTCACCGGGATTATCGGGTGCGACTGCGCGGTTGACCGCGTCCCGCTGCCCGGCAGCCTCGTGCACGTCGCCGACCGATGGCGGCAGGTACCCCGAAGACCCTGAAATCAGTCTCTGACCTGCACAAAGATCTACCTGATCCGCATACCTGAGATCGCGCGGGCGATTACCAGACGCTGGATTTCGGAGGTGCCTTCGAAGATGGTGTAGATCTTGGCGTCTCGGTGCATGCGTTCGACCGGGTACTCGCGGGTGTATCCGTTGCCGCCGAGGATTTGGATGGCTTCTTCGGTGACGCGTACGGCGACCTCGCCGGCCTTGAGCTTGGCCATGGAGCCTTCGCCGTGGCGGTAGTCGGGGGTTTCACCGCGCATCAACGCCGACGACATGTTGGCGGCGCGCCAGACCAGCAGGCGGGCGGCGTCGATCTCCAACGCCATGTCCGCCAACTTGAACGCGATGCCCTGGTTGTCGATGATCGGGCGGCCGAACTGCTCGCGGCCCTTGGCGTACTCGAGTGCCACCTCATAAGCAGCACGCGCGATGCCGATCGCCTGGGCGCCGACCAGGTGCCGAGTCATCTCGAAGGTCGCCATCGAGGCATTGCGACCACCGGACTCACGCGGCTCACGGGCCTT
>WNFY01000571.1_pt1 | contig 56033 bp, 59 predicted proteins | sample 5400091 | NCBI WGS metagenome assembly WNFY01 (sample SAMN13153364, study PRJNA577476) | soil metagenome | isolation source: 60 cm soil or saprolite under grassland replicate 1 | place: USA:California | collected 2016-06-15
AGCTATTGCAGGTTGCTGGCAACGTTTGAGAACGTGCTGTTAGCATTGGTGCCGATCAGGCGGATCGTACCCACCACGAGCAGCAGGATAACGGCCAGCATGACTGCATATTCGGCGATGTCCTGACCCTCGTCGTCAGCCCACAGCTTTTTAATTAGACTCTGCATAGATCACCTCAGAACTTGCGAACGCCTATGATGAACGTCCGGACACAGGTTGTCAACTGTTTCAGCACCTGATTTGGTGCAAATACGAGGTTTAGCGCCATTGCTCGACCGAGCGCGATAGGTAATCAAGCACCGGACGAGGGAAAACCCCAAGGAATATGGTAACAGCTAGACTGAGTCCTAGCGCAACCCCCAGCCCCGGGGGCACTGCCGCAACCGGAGCTTCCTCCCGCGGCTCGCGCATGTACATGACCACGATAATTCGGAGATAGTAATAGGCCGCTATTGCACTATTCAAAACGCCGATTAGCAGCAGTCCAATGAGGTTCTGGTTCATCGCCGAGGTGAATACATAGACCTTCGCAAAGAATCCCCCAAACGCCGGAATGCCGATCAGCGATAGCAGAAAAATTGTGAAGATGGCGGCCAAAGCGGGCGAACGTTTGCCCAGGCCCGAATAGTCCTCCAGGGTCACGTAGCGCTCGCCTGCGCCCGCGAAGTGTCCGACAACGGCGAATGCGCCCACGTTCATGGCCGCATACGAAGCGGTGTAAAACATTGCCGCAGATATCCCACTTTTCGGGTCCGACTGCGGCCACACGGCAAACGCCATTAACAAATATCCCGCGTGCGCGATAGACGAGTACGCCAGCAGGCGTTTCACGTTGTCTTGAACCAGAGCGGCGATGTTGCACGCGCAACAGCACCGCGAAGACAGCAGCCTTCGGAGCGGTGGACATGAATCCCACTACCGGCGCTGGCGCGCCTTCGTAAACGTCGGGAGTCCAGACGTGGAAAGGGGCTGCAGCCACCTTGAACCCCAGTCCGACAAACATCAGGGCCACGCCAATGTAGGCCAGTATTGGACCACCACCGTTCGTATATTGCCCAAGAGCCTCGCCAATCTTGTCAATACTTGTAGAGCCGGTGGCCCCGAACATGAGCGCCACGCCGTAGAGAAAGAATGCGGTGGCAAACGATCCCAGCAGAAAATATTTGACGGACGCCTCGCTGCTGATGGCTGAGCGCCGCCGGAATCCTGCGAGAATGTACGTGGAGATGGAGGAGATTTCAAGCGCGATGAAAATCAGCACCAGTTCGACCGCCGACGACATCAACATCATGCCGACTGCGCCGAAAAGGATCAGTCCGTAATATTCACCGGCGCGAATCTGCTGCACTTCCATGTACTCATACGAACTGAGAATGACCAGGACCGTGACCGCGGCGACCACGAAATGGAAGAAGACGCTGAACCCGTCCACTTTGATCATCTGCCAGAAAGCCAATCCCCAGAAGTGTTGTTGAGATTGATACAGCGTTGCCGCCAGACCGGCGACCGCGCCTATCAGTGCGACAATGCCCAGGGTGCGCTGGCTGCGGCGCTCGTCCACGACCGGATCGACCACCATGATGATCATGCCGAAAATTGAAAGCACGATCTCGGGCAGGATGCGGACGTAGTCGCCATTCGGCGGCAGGCTTTCCACGATGTCGAACAATGCCATCGTCATTGTTGGCCCACCACCTTCGCTGCGAATTGTGGGAATTGTGCGAGCACGTTGTGGACCGCGGGATCAATCGCGGTTAACCACCACAGCGGTGCAACACCCATGACAAGCGCCATTACTGCCGCCGGCCAGAGTGCAACTCGCTCGCGCAAATCCAGATCGGGTAGGGAACTATTCTCCGCATGCTTCACCGTGCCGAAGAAGACGCGCTGGTACATCCACAGCAGGTAGCACGCACTCCAGATCACTCCAGTAGCTGCGACCACTCCCCACCACACTTTTGCCTGGAACGCACCACTCAAAACCAGAAATTCGCCGATGAAGCCGTTCAGCAAAGGCAGCCCGACCGACGCGAGAATGACAAAGAGGAAGAATGTCGAATAGGCTGGCATCGGCGTCGCCAGGCCGCCAAACTCGGAAATCTCATAAGTGTGTCGGCGCTCGTACAGGATTCCCGCCAGCATGAACAGTGCACCGGTTGAAACTCCGTGCGCCAGCATGACGAACATTGCGCCATTGAGTCCAGCCTGCGTGAAACTGAAAATTCCTAACACGACGAAGCCGAGGTGGCTAATGGACGAATACGCAATCAGCTTCTTCATGTTGGGCTGCACCATCGCGACTAGCGCGCCGTAGACAATCCCAATCAGCGCCAGCACCGCAATCCAAGAGGCATTAGCGCGTGACTGCTCCGGAAACAATCCCAGGTTGAAGCGCAGCATTCCATACGTGCCCATCTTTAACAGGACACCAGCGAGCAGCACAGAGCCTGCTGTTGGAGCTTCAACGTGTGCGTCAGGAAGCCAGGTGTGGAATGGAAACAGGGGAACTTTGACGGCGAATGCAACAAAAAATCCCAGGAAAAGCAACTGAGCGGCACCAGCCAAGCCTGGAATCTGGTTGTTCGCAATTGCCTCCCGGATCTTCACGAAATCGAACGTATTTGGAGACGTATGTACGTATAGCCACAGAATCCCCGCCAACATGAAGACGGACGCAACCATCGTGTATAGAAAGAATTTGACCGCCGCATAAACCCGACGCCCGTGGCCATAGATGCCGATGAGCAGCGCCATCGGAATCAGTGTTGCTTCCCAGAAGAAGTAAAAAAGAAAGAGGTCGAGGGAAACGAAGACGCCGATCAATCCGGTTTCCAGCACCAGAAGTAAAATGAAAAATTCTTTTACCCGCTCATGAATCGACTTCCACGAGATCAGCACGCACAATGGCGTGAGAAATGTGGTCAGCACGATCAGCCACAGCGAGATTCCGTCAATCCCCATGTGGTAGTGAATATTGGGAGTCGGAATCCAGGGGAGGTCGCGATCAAACTGAAATCCGGACTGGGCGCGATGAAAGTGCGCGGGCAGGTGCAGTGATAAGACGAACGTCAGCAGAGAAACAAGAAGCGCGAACCCCCGTATTTCGCGGTCACGGCGGGGAGCAAAGAGCAGCAGCACTGCCGCGCCCGCGGGAATAAACGTGACCAGCGTGAGAATGTTGTTGTCGAGCCAGTTCATGGTGTCCGCAGGCCCACCCAGACCATGTAAATGATCACTGCAGTCGCTCCGATCGCCACCCATCCCGCGTAAGATCGCAGGTTGCCGGACTGCATGTGCCGTAAATTATCGGAAACTTCGCGCGCAGTGTCGGCGCTGCCATCGAGCGTGGCGTCGATCACTCCTTGGTCAATGCCGCGCCAGAACACGACGCCGGAAATTGCGATCAGCGGCTTCACAAAGATCCATGCATAAAGTTCGTCAATCCAATATTTGTTCGCGACGGCCCTGTAAAGCCCATGTGCCGATGCCGCAATTCGCGCAGGCAATTCCGGCTTTCTGTTGTACAGCAAAAAGGCAAGGAGAAAGCCGAGAACTCCCGCCGCGACAGAAACCACCATGAGCGTCGTTTCAAGTCCCGGGGCCTCTTGGCGGGCCTGCGTTGCAGCGCCGCCTTCGAATGTTGTGGCCGCTACAGCGCTCGATTCAAAGACTGGCGTCAAAAAATTGTCAAAGCGATGATGAATCCCAACCCATCCGCCGACGAATGAGAGCGCTGCAAGTATCACCAGCGGAACCAGCATCACTTTCGGGCTCTCGTGTATTCCGCCATGACCTTGTCCGTGTGAGGCGGAAGTGTGTGGTACGGGCGCCCCCGCCCGCGATCCAGTTACGTCGTCGCCGTGCGAAGCTTCCGCGTCCCCTCGGTACTCACCGAAAAATGTCATGAACCACAGACGGAACATGTAGAAGGATGTGATGAACGCGGTAACCAGGCCAACCAGCCAGTAGATCCAATTTGCCTGGTAGGCTCGCCAGAGAATCTCGTCCTTGCTAAAAAAACCAGCCAGAGGCGGGATTCCAGCGATGGCAAAGGTCGCGATCGTCATGGTCCAGAAGGTCACTGGAATTTTCTTGCGCAGACCACCCATCTTGCGCATGTCCTGTTCACCGCCGACCGCGTGAATTACGGAGCCAGCTGCCAAGAACAGCAGGCCCTTGAAGAATGCGTGCGTCATCAAGTGGAAAATCCCAGCCGAAAATACTGCGACGCCGCAGGCCAGGAACATGTACCCGAGCTGCGAAATGGTGGAGTAAGCCAGCACCTTCTTGATATCAGTCTGGGCAATACCGATGGTTGCTGCGAAGAAGGCAGTCAGCGTTCCGATGATTGCGACCACGGTCAGCGCACTGGGCGCCCGTTCAAAGATCATGTGCGACCGCGCCACCATATAAACGCCCGCAGTCACCATGGTTGCGGCATGAATCAGGGCGGAGACTGGGGTAGGGCCTTCCATCGCGTCCGGCAGCCACACGTAGAGAGGAATCTGCGCCGACTTTCCGCACGCGCCAACCATTAACAGGAGCGCTGTCGCAGTAAGGAAGCCCGCGCCGCCGATCTCTGGAGAGTAAGTTGCGGCCTGATCAAACACACCGTTGAGGTTGGCGGTGTGAAATTCCAAGGTTTTGAAGTGCTGAATGATGAGGAACAGCGCGATGAGAAATCCGAAGTCGCCAATGCGATTTACAATGAATGCTTTTTTCCCTGCTGCCGCTGCCGAATCTCGCAAAAAGAAGAATCCGATCAGCAGATAGGACGCTAGCCCCACGCCCTCCCAGCCGACAAACATCAGCAGATAGTTGCTGGCGAGCACCAGCGTCAGCATGAAGAACATGAACAAGTTCAGATATGAGAAGAATCGGTAATATCCGCCTTCCTCCCACATGTACCCGACCGAATAAATATGAATAAGAAATCCCACGCCGGTTACAACCAACAGCATTACGAGTGAGAGTTGGTCGATGGCGAATGAGAAATTTATGACGAAGTCGCCCGACCGCAGCCACGTCCCAACTGGCGGGTCAAGGTGCGGCAAACTCAGAGAAGAGAACTGCGCCGCGATCGACAGCGCCATCGCAAACGCAGCACCGCAAAATCCCAGCGCAACTGCCGCGACCGCTTGCCTTGAGAATCGCTTGCCGAGGAACCCATTAATCGCCGCTCCCGCAAGCGGCAGGAGTGGAATGATCCAGAGATGCAGATTGGGGTTGGGCGTCATAGTTTGAGCAGGTTCACCTGATCAATATTCAGCGTCTCGCGAGTGCGGAACACCGCGATAATAATCGCCAAGCCGACCGCCGCTTCCGCCGCAGCAACGACCATCACGAAAAAAACAAAAACATGTCCACTCAGTGCGAGCTTGTTGCCGAGCATTTCCCACTTCGCGGCAAACGCCACAAACGAGAGATTCACGCCATTGAGCATCAACTCAATCGACATGAAGATAGTTATGATGTTGCGCTTAATCAAAAACCCTGCGACGCCGCACGCGAACAGAATCGCGCTCAGCACCAGGTAATAGGACAGCGAAATCATCAGCCCTCCCTCTTAGTTTCTCGCACCGACTCAGGCCGCGCCGCCAAAACCACTGCGCCCATGATCGCGATCAAAACCAGAATTGAAGTGACTTCGAACGGCAGCAGGAATTGATGAAACAGTAGCTGTGAAATGTCGGCGGCGTTGCCAAACGCCTTGCTTGATTCCGAGGTGACGCCAAGAGCTACCGCAGTCCCTTCGGACCGCACGAGTGCCCAGCAAATGATGACGGTGACGGCCAGCGCACCGGGAATGCCGATCAGCCATGCCACATGGCTTCCTTGACTGTGTTCCTCTTCACCAGCATTAAGAAGCATGATCACGAATACGAAAAGGACCATGATTGCGCCCGCATAGACGATCACCTGGATTGCGGCGACAAATTCTGCGCCCAACAAAAGGTATTCAACCGCCAGCGATCCCATGACCACGACTAACGATAAAGCGCTATTGATGGGATGGCGCTGCAGCAACAGGTTCACCGCACCCGCCACACAGATCAGTCCGAACACCGAAAATAGGATCAGATGAAGCATGTTGTGTAGGGCGGGCGCCTTCGCCCGCCAATTGCTATGGCTTCAACGCCACCACCAACGCCGTCACTACTAGATTCGCAATCGCCAGCGGCAACAGAAACTTCCATCCAAACGCCATCAGTTGGTCATAGCGAAAACGCGGCAACGTGCCACGCACCCAGATATAAACAAAGAGAAATACGAACACCCGCAGCACAAACCAGAATAGGGGCAAGAGCTGTTGCAGCCAGTCAGGACCAAACACTGGCCCACGCCATCCGCCCAGAAACAGCAACGACGCCAGACACGCGACCGTAATCATGTTCGCGTACTCGGCCATGAAGAACATGGCAAATTTCATTGCGCTGTATTCGGTGTGATAGCCGGCAACCAGTTCGGTTTCGGCCTCTGGCAGATCAAATGGAATGCGGTTCGTCTCCGCATAGGCTGCCGTCAAATAGATAAAGAACGCAACGATTTGACCACCGCGGAAAATAAACCAATTGGGAATAAATCCCCAGAAGTGGCCTGCCTGCGCATCCACAATTCCGCGCAAGCTGAAGGTGCCAGCGAGAATCAAAACGCCAACCAGCGATAGTCCTAATGCAATCTCGTAACTGACCATCTGAGCACTGGCGCGCAGCCCGCCCAGCAGTGAATACTTGCTGTTTGAGGACCACCCTGAGAGCGCCACGCCATACACGCCCATTGAAGTGATACCAAGCACGACGAGCAGTCCGATATTCACGTCCGTAATCTGAAAAGGCGTACTGATATTTCCGACATGCAGCCAGTTGCCAAACGGGATGACGGCAATGGAAGTCACCGCGAAAATGACGGCAATCATCGGAGCTGCGATATACAGCGGCTTGTAAACGTGCGGCGGCGTCAAGTCTTCCTTGAAAAGAAATTTCACGCCATCTGCTGCGGGCTGCAACAGTCCGAATGGGCCCACTCTTGTGGGTCCCCAACGATTTTGCATGTGCCCGACAACCTTGCGCTCCAGCCAGACGGTGTAAGCGACCGCTGTCAGCAGGACAAACAAGATCAGCGCGATCTTGATGACGGAAACGATGATGAAGGAGGTGATAGTCAATTCGTTTCTTAAAAGCTTTTAACCGCAGAGGTCGCAAAGAAAATCGGCAAAGGTCGCAGAGAAAGCCATTCTTAATTTCCCAATTGCAAAATTACCCAGTTACAAACCGTCTTCAGTCTGCCGGAACTTCTTCGGCTGGCTCTGGGCTCTTGTTCTCGATTACGGAATTCAAGGTTCGCGAGTAACGGCCCACGGTTCCGGAAGTGAAAAGATTGTTGTTTGCGGGGACGATCAGCCCTGGATCCTGAACGGCCCCCGGCCCCATCTGGCCGATCTCGGTATGTTGATCGTTACCCGCCATCAACTCAATTCTCGAAACACCGTATCCCGGTACCAAACGCTGAATCTCATCCAGCGCAGCCATCGGATCGAAGGGATTCATCTTCGGCTCAAGGCCGTGCGCTTCGAGCCAAACTCCATGACGGTCAGCTTCGCCCGATTGCGCTCCCCGCGACTGGCCCATGTCGGACCTGACTCCGTGCCCGAACGGTACGAGCTTGTGAACATCAGCGCCCATTGCGTCGGCGATGCGCACGATCATGTCGAAGTCGGGTTTGGCGGTCGCGATCTCGCCGGCCTTCTTAAGAATCTGAACGTCGCCACAGGTATTGGTGAACGTTCCCGCCTTTTCGTAGGCATTGGCGGCAGGCAGGACAACGTCTGCGGGTGTGGCGGTTTCCGTCAGGAACATTTCCTGCACCACCGTGAACGTGTTCTTGAGACCTGCGGGATCCACATTCAAACGGCCGACTGGATTTGCGCCGACCACGTAAAGAGCTTTGAGTTGGCCGGATTTCGCCGCATCCAGCATGCCGGGAACCGTTAAGCCTGACTTCGGCGGCAACGCACCCCATTCTTTTTTGAAGTTGCCGCCATCCGAAACGGGAAGGTATCCAGGTGTCCGCAGCGCCCCGCGAATTCGCATAGTCGCCAAGGCAGATCAGCTTTGCGCCAGAACCTGCGGAAACAAACTTTGCCAGCGTGCTGATGGCGTTGCCTGATATCTCCGACCCGAAAACAATGACCAGATTCTTTTCGCCAATCAGCTCCTCGCGGAATGCAATCCAATTCTGCTGGGACGACGGCCGCTTTTGCCCGTCCCACAAGAATGAAACGAAATCGTCATAACACCTGTCGCCAATCTGCAAGAAAGCTGTTACTTGCCGCTGCAGCTTGATCTGATGTGCGTTTGCAACATACAGTCGCGCTTGTTTCAGACGCACATTGTTGCGAATCTGCCATGCCAGCAGCGGGTGCTGCTCCGTCGGATCATTCCCAATGACCAGAATCGCCGGCGCATCGTAAACATCTCGCATGCTGGCAGTCAGAGTGGGCTTTCCGTGAAGCGCCGAAGCCAGAGCAGGGAAGTCGGCCGTACGATGATGATCAATGTTGTTGGTGCCAAGCACTACGCGCGCGAACTTCTGCAGCAGATAGTTTTCTTCGTTGGTGGTGCGCGTCGAGCCGATTACGCCAATCGCCTGCCCGCCATCGCGATCTCGAATTTCTTTAAAGCGCCTGCCAACCAGCCCAAATGCTTCTTCCCATGTCGCCGGGACTAGCCGGCCATTCTTGCGAATCAGAGGCTGCGTCAGGCGGTCTTCATGATTGGCAAAATCGAAAGCGTACCGTCCCTTGATGCACAGAAAATCGCCATTGATGCCGCTCTTGTCGCGATTGTCGCCGCGCACGATTTCCATTCCGGTGTCGGAACGGCGAACACCGAGCGTGGTCTTGCAGCCGTCTGCGCAATGCGTGCAGGTCGTGCCGACGTGCTTCATTTCCCAAGGGCGTGTCTTGTAGCGATACGCGCCCGAGGTGAGCGCGCCCACTGGGCAGATGTCAATGCACATGCCGCACTCTTCGCAATTGAGGTGGTCCTGCATGTTCGGCACGATCGTCGAACTCGAGCCGCGATTCTCAATGCCGAGTGCCCAAACATCCATCCCCTCGCCGCAAATGCGCACACAGCGATAACACAGAATGCAGCGGGGGCGATCAAAGTACACGACCGGGGACCATTGCTGCTCATCACGATGCGACTTGAGGTCAATGTATTTCGATTCAGCTGCGCCGTAGGAGAATGTCATGTCCTGCAGTTCGCATTCGCCGCCGGCATCGCACACCGGGCAATCCAGCGGATGATTCCCAAGCAGCATTTCGACCATGCTCTTGCGCGCCTGACGGATCTCTTCGCTGTCCGAGGTAACAACCATGCCTTCGGTGATGCCCGTCGTGCAGGCGGTCTGCAGCTTCGGCATCTTTTCGATCCGCACCAGGCACATGCGGCAGGCGCCCTGCAATGAGAGATTTGGGTAATAGCAAAAAGCAGGCACCTCAATGCCGGCGGTCTTGCAGGCTTCGATTAGCAGAGACCCGGCCGGCGCCGTGACCGTCTTACCGTCAACCGTGATGTTTACATCAGCCATGAATTTGCAGTCTTGAATCTTAGAAAAACATCTGCCGCGCTAACCACGGTTTACATTGATACCAGTGGCCATTCTTGTTCTGAAACGTCTGAACTCCCCACATCCGCTCGTAACTTCGACCTGCAAAGTTTTGGGCATCTTCATCCGCGATTGGTACGCAAACCGGATGCCACAGAAAAAATGCCGCCGCAAATATTGCAAGAACCAAAATCCACTTGCCAGATATTCTCACGCAAAAACCGGTAGCTGCCTTGCTGTTCCAGTTTTTTCAAATGGACACGGCTTGCCTTCCAGGTGATCCTCGAACTCTTTGCGGAACTTTTTCACAATCGAAATTGTCGGCAGTGCCGCCGCGTCGCCCAGTGGGCAGAATGTCCGTCCCAGCATGTTCTCGGATAAGTATTGAATATTATCAATGTCCTTCTTAATACCGCCGCCGGAGTGAAAGCGAGACAGCGTTTTTTCTAGCCAGTCGGTTCCTTCGCGGCAAGGAATGCACCATCCGCAGCTCTCGTGACGATAAAATTTCATGATCCGCAGCGCAAATTTGACCATGCAGGTCGCATCGTCAACGACAACCAGCCCTCCGGAACCCAACATGCTTCCGGCTTTCATCAGCGTGTCGAAATCCATCGCGAGGTCAATTTCATCGGCTGTTAGCAAAGGACAACTGGATCCTCCTGGCACTACCGCTTTCAACTTCCGCCCATTAGGAATCCCACCGCCGACGTCGTAGATCATCTTCTTTAAGTTGTATCCCATCGGCAGTTCATACACGCCGGGCTTATTCAGATGTCCGCTCAAACAGAACAAACGCGTTCCGCCGTTTTTCGGCGTACCAAGGTTTGCGAACCACTCTGCTCCACCAAGAATAATGTGCGGCACGCTGGCCAGCGTTTCCGCGTTATTAATGACGGTTGGGCCACCCCACAGCCCAACGACAGCGGGGAAGGGAGGCCGAATGCGAGGAATGCCGCGCTTGCCTTCGAGCGACTCCATGAGAGCGGACTCTTCGCCAACCTCGTAAGCCCCCGCGCCACCATGCCAGTAGATTTCAAAATCGCGTCCGGAACCGAAGATGTTTTTGCCGAGAAATCCTTTGGCGTATGCATCGGCAATCGCCTTTTGCGTGATGTCGAGCAAATACCGATACTCACCGCGAATGTAGATGTAGCCCGATTGCGCTCCCACAGCCAATCCCGCGATGATTACGCCTTCAATCACTGCGTGCGGATCGTGCTCAAAGATCAATCGGTCCTTACAAGTTCCGGGCTCGCTCTCGTCGCCGTTGCAGAGAATGTATTTCGGCTTGGCCGAAGTCTTCGGCACGAACGACCATTTCAGGCCCGTGTTGAATCCAGCGCCGCCACGCCCGCGCAATCCCGAGTTTTTGACCTCATTGACGATTGCGTCCGGTTGCATGGCGAGCGCCTTCTGCACGGCCTTGTAGCCGTCGAGCGCGAGATAGCGGTCAATGTTCGTCGCGCCTTGTCCGAAGCGCTTCGCGACTACGCGTACCTCGTCGGGATGTGAGACCAGAGAAGCCATTCTTAAGATTGCAGATTTAAGATTAAGATTTCAGATTTCGAAACGCTCGGGGTCCAATCTGCAATCTGAAATCTCCAATCTAAAATTATTGTCTTGCCCGCTTCCTATACTCGCCTAGTACTCCGTCCATCTTGTCCGGCGTCAGGTTTTCGTGAAAGTCGTAGTTCACCTGTACCGCTGGGGCCCAACTACAGGCGCCAATGCATTCGACTTCTTCTAAGGAGAACATGCCATCCGGAGTTGTGCCTTTGTGTCCAACGCCGAGTTTTTTTTCGCAGTGCTCCAGGAGTTCTTCGCCGCCGCGCAGCAGGCAAGCGATATTGGTGCAAACCTGGACGTTAAATTTTCCACGAGGCTTGCAGGTTAGCATCGAGTAGTAGCTGATCACGTTGCGGACATCGAGTTCGGTTAAATCGAGCCGGGTGGCGATTTCGGCGATGACTTCGTCCGAAAGAAATCCGGCTTCGTCTTGTGCGTAAAGCAACGTCGGTACCAGCACGGATCGCTTCGTCGGATAGTGCGTCAGCATCTCCGTGAAGCGTGCTTCGAATTGGCCCGAGAATTTCATTTAGATCCGTTTTTCTCTGCGTTCTCCGCGCCGTCTCTGCGAACTCTGCGGTCAAGATCTTGAAAGCCTTTAACCGCAGAGAACGCTGAGGTCACGCGGAGTTCGCAGAGATCATCTATCAATCTCTCCCAGCACAATATCGATACTTCCAATCGCCGCCACCACATCCGCAAGCAGCCTTCCCTCGCACATCGTAGGCAGCGTTTGCATATTCGCCAGGCACGCCGAACGCATGTGCACGCGATAAGGTTTCGCCGAGCCGTCGCTTACGATGTAGTATCCCATCTCGCCGCGCGGCGATTCGACCGCCTGATATACCTCACCTTCAGGCACCGCGAAACCTTCGGTCACGATTTTGAAGTGGTAAATGAGAGCTTCCATCTCCGTTTTCATCTTCTCGCGATCAGGAAGCACGACTTTGGGCGCATCTGCCTTCACCGGACCTGAAGGCATGCCATCGAGCGCCTGCTTCACGATGCCAATGGACTCGCGCAGTTCCGCCACGCGCAGCATGTATCGCTCGAACACGTCGCCTTCTTTGCCGACTGGTACTTTGAAGTTGAAGTTCTCATATCCCGTGTATGGCATGTCGCGCCGGAGGTCGATATCAACGCCGCTGCCGCGCAGTGTCGGCCCACTGGCGCCCAGAGCGATCGCATCTTCAGCAGAAAGCTTCGCTACACCTTTGGTCCGCATCACCCAGATCGGATTGCCGGTGAGCAGGCCTTCGTATTGATCCACCCTCGATGGGAAACGATCGGCAAACTTCCGCACGCGATCGAAGAAATCCCGCGGAGGCTCGAGTGCGACCCCGCCGATTCGGAAATACGACGTCATCATGCGCTGACCGCTGACCGCCTCGAACAGCCGCAAAACATCTTCGCGCTCGCGGAAGCAATATAGGAAAACGGTCATTGCGCCGATGTCCATCGCGTGCGTGCCCAGCCACACCAGGTGCGAATTGATGCGCGTCAACTCGTTCATCATCACGCGTAGCCACTGTGCCCGCGGCGGAATCTCGATGCCGAGCAACTTCTCCACCGCCAGCGCGTAGCAGAGGTTATTCGTCAGCGGACATAGATAATCAATGCGGTCGGTAAGCGGCACCACCTGGTGATAAAACTTCGCCTCGCAAGTCTTCTCAATGCCGGTGTGCAGGAACCCAATATCGGGCATCATGCGGACGACCGTCTCTCCGTCAATTTCCAGCAGCAATCGCAACACCCCGTGCGTGGACGGGTGCTGCGGCCCCATGTTCAGGATCATGGTCTTGTCCTGACCGGGTTCTAGCGCGGGCATGGGTGAGAGGTGGGCCATTAGCTTGTCTTATTGAGTAATTGTGTAATTTGGTAATTGAGTAATTTAAAACCAGCGCCCGCTGGCTTCTCTGCGGTTCTCAATTACCCAATTACCAAATTCCCCAATTACTCAATTTTATCGGAAACCCTCCACTGGGTAGTCTTTCCGCAGCGGGTGGCCTTCCCAATTTTCCGGCATCAATATGCGGCGTAAATAAGGATGGCCATTGAAACGCACTCCGAACAGATCGAAAACTTCGCGTTCAAAATAATTTGCTCCCGGCCAGATCGAAGTGACGGAATCGAGTGCCGGCCCATCGCCGTTCAGTTTTACCTTGAGCCGTACGCGCTCTTTGTTTGGAATCGAAAGCAGGTGATAGATCACTTCAAATCGCGGTTCCGAAGGGTACCAATCCACGCAGGTGACGTCCGACAAATAGTTGAACGGACAATTCGCGTCGTCTCGCAATAGCGCACAAGCTTCTCGGATGCTCGAGCGCTCAACGTAAATCGTCATCTCGTCACGATCGAACTTCACGCCTTCAACCGCCTTGGGGTTCCATGAAAGCAGCCGCGCAATTGCCGGATGCGATTTGAGCTGATCTAAATCAGTGACTGCTGCAGCCAGAGCCATTACAGCCGACCCTTTCCGGCGCTCGCGGCACGCGCGAACTTCGCCTCTTGGGACGAAGGAACCGTCAATCCCCAGTCGAGTGCGCCTTTTTTCCAGATGTACCAGTACCCGACCAGCACGATTCCGATGTACACGAACATTTCGGAGATCCCGAACAATGCCTGTCCATATGCTTTGAGGTCCTTCAGAATGATCGCCCAGGGATAAAGAAATACCGCTTCCACATCGAACAGGATAAAAAGCATGGCGACCATGTAGAACTTGACCGAGAAGCGCTCACGCGCGTCGCCGATCGGGGTCATGCCGCATTCATAAGGAGAAAGTTTCGCCCGCGTCGGCCGCCGGTACCCGATGATCCACGAAAGCGTGACCAGGGCGGTCGCCAACGCACCGGCCAGCAAAAAGTGGATCAGAAGCGGAAGATAGCGGGCAAAATAATTGTCGGGCATAGGGGAGTTGGCTAAAATTTGACCGAACAACTAAACGTTCTAGATTAGAGTTCGAGGCTGGAATCGTCAAGCGAAGGAGGAGCGTATGGCGCGGGGCACATTTTTGGAGAAGCGTCTGAACGTATTCGTCTTACTATTTGTCGGCACAGTCGATCTGATCCGTGACTACTTTCGCCACGACACCGGGGACGCAATCGTCGTAATTCTGATTTTTTCATGGGTGGCCCCTTACTTATTTACCTGCTGTCACGCAGATCTTCGTCCGAGCAACGTCGTACCGACTCGCCGAGGAGTGAGCAAGAGGCAAATCAGGGGCGATTGAAAATCGCCCCTGAGAAATAGGTCGCGAGAAGCTTAAATATTGTGCGGCACCTTCTTGTTAGTAGGAGTCGTTGCATTCTGCGGGGCTCTCTTGCCGTTGGCCTTCGCAGCGGGAATGGCTGATTGCTTGTGCCGCGTCAACGTCGTGCCTTGGATGTGATCAAACGGCACCGTGGGCGAGAACGTTGGCAGGTTGTGCGCACGCACCTGGGTTGCCGCTTCGAAACCTGAAGCCACCTTGATCAGTGTCGGCTCGCTGAACGCCGTCCCGAAGAAACTCATTCCAAGCGGGACGCCGAAAACCATTCCCGCCGGAACCTGCACGATCGGATATCCCGGAGGCGCAGCTAGCCCTGACGTCCCAAAAATAAAGTGATCGCCATAAAGCAGGTCGGTTGACCACGCGGGATTGTCGGTCGCGGATACCACCGCATCCAGCCCGAATTGGCTGATGGCCGCATCAATACCGTTTGCGCCCGCATTGTGATCAATCATGAGCGCTTCGTTGTAGGACATGCCATTCGGGAACTGTGCGGATGTAAATCGCGAGTCCACAAAGTTTGGATCAGGGTTTATGGTTTCGGCGAGATCGAAGATGTCCTGATTGAAAAAGGGCATTTCGACATCGGCATGTGCGTTATTGAAGTCAATGGCGGTTTGTAGCGTGCCACCCGCCACCGGAACGCCTACGCGAGTCGCGAAATAATTCGCCACGTCGAACTTGAAGTCGTAGAGCAGGACGAAAAATTCTCCGTCAGCGGAAGGAAATGTAAAACCTGCCTGGTCGAGGTCAATCACGGTGGCTCCCGCTGCAGTCAGCGCATTGACCGCCTGCTCAAACGCATCGAGCACGGGCTGAGGCGTGGGAACAAACGGATCGAATCCCGTCAGCCCGGCGCGCGTGATGCCGAGCTTCGCGCCCTGAAGCCCGTTCGGGTTCACAAATTGAGTGTAATCGGTTGGGATATTCGTCGGACGCGTCTTACCTGTTCCCTGCGAGCCTAGCGGCACGCTGCCGGTTGCGGGATCGCTGCCATCAAAAGTGCGGCTCTGGATCACACCGAGCGCAGCCGCTGCATCCCCCACCGTGCGTCCATGCGGGCCGACGGTGTCCTGGGTGTGCGAGATGGGAACGACACCGGCACGGCTGGTGAGTCCAACTGTAGGTTTAATGCCGACGACACCATTGGCATTGGCGGGACAAACGATGCTGCCATCGGTCTCGCTACCAAACGATACTGTTGCAAAGTTCGCCGACGCGGCCGCGCCCGAACCCGAGCTGGAGCCGCACGGGTTGCGATCGATGCCATAGGGATTGTTGGTCTGTCCGCCTCGACCCGACCAACCGCTGATGGACTCGAAGGAGCGGAAATTGGCCCATTCCGAAAGATTTGTCTTGCCAAGGATCACTGCGCCGCCCGCGCGGAGATTCGCGGCGACGGTCGAGTCGTGCAGGGCAGGCATGCCGACGAGCGCAAAAGAACCAGCGCTGGTCTGCATCTTATCGCCCGTGCCAATATTGTCTTTGAGCAGCACAGGAATACCGTGTAATGGCCCTAAAACCTTGCCGCGACGGCGAAGCATGTCAGCGTTGCGGGCCATGACCAGCGCGTCGGGATTTACTTCAATGACTGCGTTAACGCCTGGGCCGTTCTGGTCTAGGCCGATAATTCGGGAAAGGTAATACTTCGTCAGTTCTTCAGAAGTCAGGTGTCCTGAGGACATTTCGGCCTGCAGTTGTGCCACCGTTGCTTCGTTAAACTTGTCTGGAATAGCGTGCTCATTTTGCGCTGCGGAAATGGAAACCAGCACCGCGGCCAGAAAAAGACTGCTCATCAGTCGGGCGTTCATTTGGGGGGCCTCCTGGGAAACGTTGCGGCAAGCGGCAAGGATAGTACGCCTGAGCCATGGAGCCCTTCAAGCCGGAGCTGCTGCTGATTTGTCATTTCTGTCTCACGTACTGGCCCAGGCCGCCAAGCTGTACGAACTTCCGTAATCATTGCGCCGGGTGACATTTTGGACGACACTGATATTCGCGATCCGCATGATCTTTGGCTTCAATACCGATATCAAGCACGAAGACACGGTCTATCACGTGCAAAGCGAGGCGCGTGAAGGCGATTTGCTATTGCAGACCCAAGTTTTCGTGCGCGGGCGATGCATCGGGAAGCGGGCTACTCCTTACGCCGAACAGGCGCAGAGCCCGGACTTTACCGACCAAAAGAAGGAAGCGATTTTGCGCGAGCAGCACCGGCTTGTGCTCGACGCCATCCGTGACGGCCGGCTTGAGCAAGTCTTTGATAGGCGTGAAACGCCCGAGACTTTGGCGGCTGAAAAGGAACTCGATATCCAGTGGCTAAATTCGGACTCGGTCCACTCCGAAGACAAGCTGGCGATGAAGCTACGGGCTACAGAATCGGGGCAGGGAATTGCCGGCGCGCGTCTGACGGTGCGCTTTGCCCGTCCTAACTCGGATCCGTTTTACACCCAGGTCACCACGGATACCTCGGGCGATGCCGAGCTCGTATTTCTGGTCGAAGAGACAGAGCTACCGAAATCATCACTCCTCGTGCAAGTGAATTCGGCGGGAAGAACGGCGACACGGAAGTTTGAATTGCGGCGCATTTCGAGCTGATTGTTGGGAGAGGTTCTCCCAGGTGCGGGAAATCAATGAAGCTCACGATTAACGGCGATGATCGCGAGTTCAGTTCGATCTCCACTCTCGCCTCTCTCCTGAACCAGCTTGGCATGAAGCCGGACCGTGTGGCAGTTGAACTCAATCGTGACCTCATTCCGCGGGACCGCTGGGCCGCGACTGAGTTGTCCGACGGCGACAAACTCGAAATCGTCCATTTCGTCGGCGGCGGACTGTCAGTAGCTAACAGCTAGTAGTCGAGTAGTTACCTCCTTTTCCACTATTTACCGGATTGTTTTCCACAACTTCAGCCTAAAATGTTTCAAACATTTTCTATTTGGAATGTTTGGGATGGTTTATAGGCTGAAATGCAGGAATCTTTTACATCACACGACGTAATCCGGCTGACCGGCATCACTGCCCGCCAACTGCAGTGGTGGGACGAAAAGCGAATTGTCGTTCCCGCACGCCGGGGTCACCGGCGTATCTATTCATTTGCCGACGTAACCGAAGTAGCTGTTATCTGCGAGCGGTTTCTGCAGAAGGAGCTCGGCAAGCGACTCGCTGAAACCGTGAGCGGCTCTTCGGAGTATCACCTGTTAACCGACGGCCGCACACTATACCTCGAAACCTCACCGCAGCAAATTGTTGACATTCTGAAAAATTCCCGGCAGCCGATGTTTGCCATCTGCCTGAGCGACACGGTGCGCCAGGTCAGAGCCGTGGTCAGCGGGCGCAAGCGTCCCGTCCGCTGTGCTCCAGAAAAAGTTCGCCGCAGATTGAAATTGGGTTCTTAGCAGTGGATTTGCCCTGAGGAGGGTGAAATGGTTGCTGAACTCGAACTCCTGAGCGAATGGATCCCGGACCAGATGCAACCCGGCACGATCTTTGTGCTGGAGAACGCCGGTCACATCGGCGAGAAGGAAGATCCCTACTGGGCGGTGCTTTCCTGTCCGAGTTGTGGCACCCTCGGCCTCATTACTCGCAAGCAGATTGCAGGTTTGATTGCTGTGATCTGCGGCTCGGGAAAATGTTCAGCGCAGTTTTTTATCCGCGACAACGATATTGAGATTCGCAAGCCGTTCTGAAGCAGATCAGTGGCTAGTGGCTAGCGGTTAGTAAAACCAAAACCAAACGCTAGCAACTAGCCACTAATCACTAGGTTCTCTTCTTCTCCAGCGCCACTGGCACTTGTTCCACGATCTCAATCCCAAAGCCTTCAAGAGCTACAACTCTGCGCGGATGGTTAGTGAGTAGACGTATTCTGCGCAGATTTAGATCGGACAAGATTTGGGCGCCGATGCCGATCTGGCGCTGAGCTTTGCGTTCGCTCTCGGGCAACGAAGGCGACGAGCGCTCGCGATGAAATGAAATCGCGGTGCGATCTCCCAACTTTTCGAGGGCAAACCCTCTCGCGGATTGGTGCAGGTAGATCAGCGCGCCTCGGCGTTCGTGCGAAATCGCAATAAGTGCCCCTTCCAGAGTTTGACGGCAATCGCACGCAGCCGAACCGAAAACATCGCCGATCAGGCAGTGCGAATGCATTCGCACCAGCACCGGCTCGCTGCCCTCGCCAATGTCGCCTTTTACCAGAGCAAGGTGCGACTCACCGCCATCCACTTCGCTCTCATAGGCAATCACGCGAAATTCGCCGTATTGCGTGTCCACCAGAGCCTCGCCAACCCGGTGTACATACCGCTCATGCTGCATGCGATAGCGGATGAGCTCCGCCACAGTGAGCATCTTCAATCCGTGCTCTTTGCAGAACTCAATCAGGTCCGGCACTCGCGCCATGGTGCCGTCTTCGCGCATGATTTCGCAGATAATTCCTGCGGGCACGAGCCCTGCCATGCGCGCGAGATCGACGGAAGCTTCCGTTTGGCCAGCGCGCACCAGCACCCCACCTTTGCGGGCTCGCAGGGGAAAAACGTGTCCGGGACGCGCCAAATCAGAGGGCCGAGTCGCCGGATCAATGGCGACCAAGATAGTGCGAGCGCGGTCATACGCGGAAATTCCCGTCGTCACTCCCTCGCGTGCGTCAATGGCTTCGCAGAACGCAGTACCGTAATTCGACGTATTCTCCGCACTCATTGGCGCAATGTGCAAGTGCTCCAGCCGCTCTTCGGTCAATGTCAGGCAGATGAGCCCGCGGCCGAACTTCGCCATGAAGTTGATGGCTTCGGGAGAGACCTTCTCCGCGGCCAGCATCAGATCGCCTTCATTTTCGCGGTCTTCGTCGTCCACGATGACAATCATCCGCCCAGCGCGAATTTCGTCGAGGGCGGTGGGAACATCGGTGAAGGCAGGTGCAGTCATCAGAAGAAATTGTAGCAAGAACGGTGCAGATCACGCGCACCTTACGACAGCTTTGACAGTAGGCGGCCCTTTACCTGCGGCCATTCCGTATCAAGGATGCTGAAGTAGACCGAGTCGCGTTGACGGCCATCGTAGGTCAGCATGTGCTTGCGCAACGTGCCTTCCTCTTTAGCGCCAAGCCGAACGATCGCCTGTCGGGAACGCTGGTTAAGCGAGTCCGTCTTTAGTTCTACACGAAGGCATTTCCAGACTTCGAAGGCATGGCAAAGCATCAGGTACTTTGCTTCCGTATTTACCACCGTGCGCTGCCAGGGCGGAGCGATCCAGGTTGAGCCGATTTCAACTTTGCGGTTAGCCATGTCCATGTTCATGAAACGCGTAGTACCCACAACCGCGTTCGAGGCTCGCTCGACAGTTGCAAATGGCACAGTGAGTCCGCGAGTCTGCTCGTCGAGTACTTGGCGGTTGAATTTCTCGAAATCTTCGAGCGATTGCAGCCGGTAGGGAATCCACTGAAATAGGTCGGCTAGGTGCTCTTTCGCGATATCCCACAGTAAGGCCGCATGTTCGGGCCGCAACGGCTCCAGCCGCACGTACCTGCCTTCGAGCGAAAATGACGAAATGGCGGGAGTTGTACTCAACGTTTGAGACTCCTGACGAACTGGCGCGTCTAATATGCTTAGAGCACTATCTTTGCATCCCGGTACGGGTTTCGTCATCTGATGGAAAGGCAGCCATTAGCTGGGAGCGACGAGAAAGCAAGTCGATCGCTCATTAGCTCGCTGCTGATGACTCATAACCGCTCAAATTGTGACTTGTCGCGACCAATGCGCTCCTGGAACGCTGCGATGAAATCCCACTGTCTCCCATTTCGCCAGATTCCGCACACCACATCGCTGTTTCTCGACTATCTGGAGTTCACGCCCTCAGTTCAGCAGTTTTATCCGCGCTCGCCGCGTTTCGTAGAGTGGGCCAAAGACGAAAGTGCTCGAATCGAGTATCCCGGCGACCGTCGAGCGCGGGTCGCGGACATTCTAGAGCGCCAGAACAACTCGTGGGGAGCATCTTCTGCGACGCTTGAAAATATCCGACGGTTCCGCTCGGGCGCTTGCGCGCTGGTTACTGGCCAGCAGGTAGGACTCTTCGGAGGGCCCACATTCTCGATCTACAAAGCGCTTAGTGCCGTGAAGCTGGCGCAGGAAGCCGAGAAGCTGGGAATTCCGTGCGTTCCCGTGTTTTGGCTCGCGACCGAGGACCACGACCTCGATGAAGTGAATCAGTTCCACATCCCGAATGTGGATGGAAATCTCGAGGTTTTGACGAGCTCAACTCAAGCAAACAAAGATGCACCCGTCGGAAGCATAAGTTTTGGAACCGAGATATCCGAAGCCGTTAGCAAGGCTACTGCCTTGCTGGGAGATTCAGACGCGTCGCGCGCGCTGGCCGAGTGCTATCGCCCGGGCGAAGCCTTCGGAACTGCTTTCGCAAGGCTGCTTGCGCATGTTTTCTCCGAGTTCGGAGTGATCCTGCTCGACGGCTCCGATCCAGAGCTGGATCAGATCTCTGCCACGCTCTATCGTGCCGCAGTCACTCGCGCGCCGGAGCTCGCAGCAGCCCTCATGAAACGCGATGAGCAACTGCGCGCTGCCGAGTATCACCAGCAGGTGCGGATCACGAACTCATCCACATTACTCTTTGTGATTAGCGACGGCTCGCGCGTGCCAGTTCATTTTGAGGCTGGAAAATTCCTAATCGGCAGTGAGGAAAGTTCTTCGCATGATGTTGCAAAACTGACTGAAACCTCTCCTGACATGTTCAGCCCCAATGTGCTTCTCCGTCCCGTGGTACAGGACTATCTCTTGCCGACACTGGCGTATGTAGGTGGGGCGGCGGAAGTGGCATACTTCGCCCAAGCCGGAGTTGTTTACGCGACTCTCGCGGGCAGAACAACGCCAATTCTTCCACGCTTCTCGGCCACGTTGATCGAGCCAAAACCTCAAGCTTTGCTTGAGAAGTACAAGTTGGCGTTCACTGACGTGTTTCAGGGTCCGGAGGGCTTGCGACAGGCCATCGGTTCGCATCTGTTGCCTCCGAATCTGCAAAGCTCAATTGATCAGGCGACGGCTGCGGTAGGAAGATCAATGAAATCGGTTCGCGACTCGTTGGCGCAGCTCGATAAGACCCTGGTTGAGTCCGCCGAGCACGCCGAGCAAAAAATGCTTTACCAAATCACTAATCTCCGTTCACGGGCGGCTCGGGCCGAGTTGCGCCAGAGTGAAATCATAGGCCGGCATGCCGACATGTTGAGCAATTCAGTTTATCCGCACAAAGGTCTTCAGGAACGCGAGGTGGCGGGAGTTTATTTTCTCGCGAAGTATGGCAGGGAACTGCTGAACGGACTCCTCGAGACTATCCATCCAGATTGCCTCGATCACCAACTCATTACTCTCTAACGTAGACGGCGAGCCGTGGGCGGCAATTCCTTGCGATGCGTTGCATCACGCGGGCGGGTGAGGGCACTTGCCCCTACGTGGTTCGTCCTCAGCGACGCACCGATGTCGCGTGAGAAGGCTGTGCTGGTTGCTGCTGGGTCATGCAGTGGATTGCACCAAATCCCCAGATCAGGTCTCCGCAATAAATCGGTGCGATCTCGCGATTGGGGAAAGTATCCGCCAGAATGTCGAGTGCCACCCGATCATTGGGATCGTTGAAGACGGGAACGAGCACCACACCATTCGCAATATAGAAATTCGCGTAGCTCGCCGGAAGACGGCGGCCTTCAAAGTACACCGGCGCGGGCATGGGCAGATCAATTGTCGCCAAAGACTTCCCATCCTCGGTTACGGTATCACGTAAGCGGCGAATGTTCTCGCGAAGCGCCTCGTAATTTTCGCTTGAAGGGTCGGCATCTACGCAGGTGACCACCGTGTCTGGCGAAACGAAGCGCGTAATGTCGTCGACGTGGCCGTGAGTGTCGTCACCGACGATGCCGGATCCCAGCCAAATGACATTCGTTGCGCCGAGATATTCCGCGAAAATCTTCTCGTAATCGCGCTTCCTCATTCCTGCATTGCGCCGTTGCACTCGGCTGAGGAGACAATCTTCCGTCGTGATCAGAGTGCCCTGTCCATTGACTTCGATCGAGCCACCCTCCAGCACAACGCGATTCGTGCCGAACATTGGGTGAATTTCCGTTGCCTCCGTGGTCTGCGCCATCAGGCTGCCTATTTTTTCATCATGCTGCCAGTTGGGATACTTCGCCCAGGCATTAAAGCGCCACTTGATGGCTGCTAAACGGGCTGCGCGGGCGGGGACGCCCGCGCCCCCAAAATCGCTCTTTGTTTGTGGGGGCGCGGGCGTCCCCGCCCGCGCTGGCCCAGTCTCAGATACAAACGCACATCCAGAATCTCCTTTCCGCCGCAGCATCTTTGACAATCAGCTCAACCCGCTCGTGCCGGCTCACGTAACGAATGATTTCTGCATAGACCCACGGAATCGGCTCAAACTTTCCCGGCCAGTCGAGCTTGTAATGAGGCCAAGCCAACCAGGTGGCGGCATGCGTTTCCCATTCCGCTGGCATGCGAAATTTAGTTTTGTCTGAATCGAGGCTGGGCATGGATCAATCGATCAACCTGCTGGTGATTGGCGCGTAAGCATCAATCCTGCGGTCGCGCAGAAAGGGCCAATTGCGGCGAATGTCTTCTAGCGCGCGCAGGTCAATGTCTCCGACCAGAATCTCTTCTTTGTCGTGGGACGCGTTCGCGATCACCCGTCCGAATGGATCCGCCATAAACGATCCGCCCCAGAATTCCAATCCCTTGCCGGGCGCTTTGTTCCCGCGGACATCGCCTTCTTCGAATCCCACCCGATTGACGACCGCAACGTAAACGCCATTTGCAATTGCGTGAGCTCGCTGAATCGTTTGCCAGGCATCATATTGCGCCGCTCCGAAGGGTTCTTTCTCGGCGGGATGCCAGCCAATTGCCGTGGGATAAAACAGCACCTGCGCACCCTGCAAAGCCGTGAGCCGCGCGCCTTCGGGATACCACTGGTCCCAGCAAACGAGCGTCCCCACGCGCCCAACTTGCGTATCGAAAGCCTTGAAACCGAGATCGCCGGGAGTGAAATAAAACTTTTCGTAATAGAGCGGATCATCTGGAACGTGCATCTTGCGATAAATTCCGCGCAGGCTGCCATCGCCGTCAATCATCACAGCGGTATTGTGATACACACCGGGCGCCCGCCTTTCAAACAATGACGCGACCAGCACGATCCTCAACTGTTTCGCGACTTCTGACAGTCTGGCAGTCGTGGGCCCCGGAATCGGCTCGGCCAGATCGAACAAAGCTGCGTCTTCGCGCTGGCAGAAATACTGGGTCTGAAAAAGTTCGGGCAGGCAGACGATCTGCGCTCCCTTGGCCGCGGCTTGGTGCAGGCGGTCAATCGCGCGTTGCAGATTTTTGTCAGGGTCGGACGTCGCCGACATCTGGATCAGTCCTACACGATACTTGTCAGGCAAACTTCTTCCTCGTGAGGGAATAGCATAACAATAGCTTCTAGCTGCTAGCTAGTAGCTTCCAACAAATCGGGTCCGGCTTCGTCTTGCTCACAGCGAGTAGCTAGAAGCCAGCAGCTTCAATTAGAGTAATCCTTCGATCGCAATCTTCCCGGGGGACACAATGAAGCATGAGAACCACGACGGCACGGGCATCGAGCGCGAGCTACACAATCCTATTGAGGACAAATTGATTCCGCTCGAGCCGCTGGATCTCTCCCGCGTCCGCTCGATTAATGATTTGGTGGTCGCGATGTCGAAGACCGCGTTTACCGGCCGTCAGATCGGTGAGGCCGCCGACGTTCTCGAGGCCATGGCCCGTGACAAAGACTGCTTTGTTGTGATGACTCTCGCCGGCGCGATGACCGTTGCCAAACAGGGATTGATCATCGCTGATTTGATTGACCGCGGAATCGTGAATGCTATTGTTTCCACCGGCGCGCTCATGGCGCACGGACTAGTTGAGGCCACGGGCCGCTCGCATTTCCGCTACAACCCTGATGTCCCTGATACCGAGCTTTACGAGCAGGGATACAACCGCGTCTATGACACGCTCGAGCCTGAGCAAAACCTCGACGATGTTGAGCGAGTCATGGCTGAGGTGCTCGGCAACTGGGACCACTCTGAAGTGATGTGCTCCTACAAGCTCAACCACGCGATTGGTGGATTCCTGGCGAGGCGTTCGAAGGAGCAGCGTGGAATTCTGAAGTCGGCTTACGAGAAAGGCGTGCCGGTTTTTGTCCCGGCATTTACGGATTCCGAACTAGGACTAGATATCGCTCTGCACAACCGCATGCGCGAAGGCTCGGGCCGGCACAAGATTCGTTTCGATCCTTTCGAAGATCTGGAGCACTTTGCTTCGACATTGCTCCGACAGAAGCGCTTGGGAATATTCACCATTGGCGGCGGAGTTCCGCGAAACTGGTCGCAGCAATTCGGGCCATTTATTGAGTTGCGCCATCGCCGCCTCGGGGAACACCTGCCGCTGAAACGCTACCACTACGGCGTGCGGATTTGTCCTGAACCGGTGTATTGGGGCGGCTTGTCGGGCAGTCCTTACAGTGAGGCGATTTCCTGGGGAAAATTTGTGCCTCCGGTAGAGGGCGGACGATTTGGAGAGGTTTTTGTGGACGCGACAGTGGGCTTGCCGCTGATTGTGGCAGCAGTGCTGGAAAGGTTGGGGAAGGACAAGAAGGGCGACTCTGCCAGGAAAGGGAAGAGTGCTGTGGCCCGGAGATCTTAGAATTTGCTTCGGCGCGGCATCAGCTGTGGAGGCGCATTAGAAAATGTCCGGGCCTGAGGAGATCTTTGAGTTATCTGTGCTGGGAGCGCAGATTCTGGTAGCTATCGATGATGTGGGCTGGTACGCATACTTATGGTTTCCTATCGTCTACCGAGAAGTTATGAATTTCGGTTCGGATGCGACCGATGAGCAGGTTCATGCCGCATTCGCCAGTTTGATACGAAAGGGCGCATTGGTCGCCTCGCAAGAGAAATGCGGTGAGATTCCTGAATGGAAGCTTGCGCCCGGTGTGTTGGAAATCGCAAAAGACGTTATGAGTCTAGGAACCGACTTGCGAACCCGATACGGTTTATCCAACTCGGACTGAGGAGGCGCTATCGGCTAATCAAAAATAAAAATTGCCGCCGCAATCACCGTGGTCCACAATCCGCGCTTATCGCCCACTGCTGATTGCGTGACGTTTGCTGTGCGCACGATCTTATTCGAGATCCGGTATATCTCTTTCTTCTCATCCCAAGAACGGTCCGGATCGAATTCCACGTTCAACGTGGTCGCCAGCATCTCGGCTGCAAGTTCTTCGGCATAGTCGCCTGCGGAGTCTTCGGTTTCGCCAAAAGAATGGTGCTCGCTCAAATATCCGTAGGTATTGCGATCCGCGGGAATGGCGACGCCGATGCTTGCGGCAAGCAGCCGATGGGGCTCATGCGTGGAATTCTCCGCGACCACCGAGAACACGACCTCGCCTGGACTCAAATACGGCAATCCCTGTGAGCGCGGGATCAACTTGCACTGCGGCGGAAAGATGGAGGAGACCCGGACCAGGTTCTGGGCTGCGATTCCGGCATCACGAAGCGACAGTTCGAACGATGTCAGGCGCTCTTTGTGTTTACCGACCCCCTTGGTGAAGAAGATCCGTTTGGGGACCATGTCTTTGGACAATTCAGAAACCCTCCGGGTTTTTGAGTGAATGAATCGTCAAACATAACATAGCTAGCCGTGAGCGGATGTGAAAAGTACAAGAAAAGAAAACACCATCCGGATAGGACGTGTTTCTGCCCAATTTTCCCGCCGCTCCGAAGGATTGGCAATCTTATTTTGCCGGATCGACTTTACTGACCTCGATCGTCTCGCCGTCAGCCGTGCCCGTCACTTTTGCCTTCTCGCCAGCCAGCCTGTCGAGGGTCTTGCGTGCGGCTTCGTCGGAGGTGTGGAGCGTGTAAACCTTGTCGTCCACCACCAGCGCGTAGTTCGCGCCTTTGCTGACGCAGGTGCGCAGGCATGCCGCGTTGCCAGGCATCATGTGCTTGGCGCCGCACATGGCGTCGCTCACTTCACCTGTAAAAGTTTCGCTCTTGCCGGCGGCGACGGCACTGCTCACCGCAATTAGGATAAGAGCTGCAGCGCTAATGGTTCTAGATTTCATGGTGTGAGTGTCCTCCAAACTGCTTTTATTTGAGTTCTACCCCTTCGGCACAAAGTGCAGTGCCACATCCACAGTCTTGTCTTGCTGATTGATCGATTGTTTTGGAATTATGTTGTAAGGGACCTTTAAACCGACATCGTGATACATGATTTTGAAGAACCGTTGCAGATAGCTGTCGTCGAATGGGTTTCCCTGCTTAAGTTGCCACTGTTCCGTCATCTTGGCTGCGTTCGCAGGCGGGATGCCGTCAATTGTGAGCTCGCCCATGCGATACAAATCGCCCTCGGTCACGTTGAGCTGATAGCTTACGCTTGCGGCTGAATCGTCCATCTCGGGCGTTGGACCGACATGCGCGAACAGGTAGCCCTTCGTTCCATACAGTTTGCGCACTTCCTCAAGATCATTTGTAAGTTGAACGGCGTTTGCCGGCTCGCCTGCGCTCAGGTGAATAAGCGATTGAAGCTTGTCGGTGGGCAACACGGCATTGCCAGCCCACTCCACTCTGACCAGCTTATACTGCAAGCCGGGGGCAACCGGGAACCTGACATCCACCAGGGTCTGCGCTCCATCCTCGGCAACTTTGGCTCGGGCATCGCTGAAGTGCGCCTTGAGGTATCCGCGCGCCAAATAAACCGGAAGCAAATTCAATTGCTCCTGCACCCGCATCTTCGACCGGAGGTAACCTTGTCCAGAGAGAGCTTTGGCCGCCGCCTGCAATGCTGCCAGCTCCGCCTCCGCGGCGCCGGGAAATTCCATGTCGCGGACCACGACCGGATGCAGATTCACCTGATACACATACGACGTCACCGGCCCGTTTAGTGCAGCGGCTGGAAAATATTCGGCCTCGCCGAATATTTTTTTGTCGTCAAGAATCTGCTTCAGGGTTTGCGCGACCTGATCGGCAAGATTCCCAGCCGATGGCAGGCGGCCTTCAAATAGCGGCAGGCGCGACCGCAGCAGGCCAGTCAACTCGTCGTCAGAAAACCAGACGAAATTATCGAAGGTGATCGGAACAAGCTTGTCGTTCTCCGCTACTAGCAGCTCTAAATTGCATCCTGCGGTTGAATACTGGTACTTGTAGGTTAGGTTGGAGAAAAGCCCGGTTTCGCCGAGTTTCTGTGCTGCTTGCTGGAACTCCGGCTCGCCAGCAAATTGCCCAAGTTTCAGGCCCGAAGCCGCGATCACCTGGTCTTCTTTAAAATGGTCCAGGCCGTTAACGTGGATGGAGAGGAGTTTGTAACTGAGCTTCGAGTTGCCAGGCTTTTGCGCTTGCACGCCAACGCACAGGAAGAGAAACACGAGAAGGAAACCAAAGATGCGGCGCCTCACGGGCGAATTGTATAACACCACGCCCCGGAAGTTGGCGACGCAGTTGCCGGCGGATTGGGCGTCGGGATAGACAGCCATTTGCCACTTCTCAGTAGCGTGCTTATGTAATCGCGCTGGCGTGGACCGGGAGAAACGCGTCCGGGCGGTTGCCGACTTGTATCTTAGCGAGGCTTTGAAACCGAAAGGCAGCGTCTCCGCCATGAGCCGTTCGCCCGCAGAGCTCCGGCCTTTAAGCAGGCATCTATCGTGATCCGAAAACTGGAAACGTTTGGCGAGGTCAGTTTGTCGGCTGGCAAGCTTTGGGTGGAATTTGAGGAGAGCCTTCTCGAGCTGAGACCATTGAGCCCCACGGAATTTCAAACAGTGGGCTATCCGATGGACGTTCATCTGAAATTCGACCCAGCGCACGGGGATGGTCACCGTAGATTGATAGTCGACAATTGGTCGCAACTTCCCGCTGCCGCCGAGAAGATCGCAGAAACCAAGCCAGGCAGAGGGGAGCTAACCACTTATGCAGGCGACTATTGGAGCGATGAGCTGCGCGCAACCTACCGCCTCACGATCAAGGATGACAAGTTGTGGATGAAGGAACTGAATCGGCGCGGATGGAGTTGTTCACGAGGGCACGGTCCCTTTCGATGAGTTGCGACCGGTTGTTGCAGACGAGTTCGATCTTAAAGCTCCAATGGTGATTCACTTCATGCGGAACGCAATGAACAGTGTGATTGGCTTCACGCTCAACGGATTCCATGAGCGCGGCATTCTATTCTCGCGAACTGAGGCCACAAAGTAGATTACGGCCCTGACGCTTTTCGTGACAGCGCGATCGAGTTTTTCTACCGCTTTCCCGATGCAACGCTGTCGGCAGTCTTGATCTTGACGGCGATGTCAATAAATGCCAAGGCGGCACGGCTGAGAGCTTTGTCCTTGCGGAACACCAACGCCAAGTCGCGTCGAATTTGCGCGTCTGCCAGTGGCACGATCGCGAGAACGTTGGCCTTCACGTCTTCCTGAACATTCGAGCGGGAAATGAAACCCACTCCGACGTCTGCCGCTACAAAGCGCTTGAGCAGTTCGCTGGAATCGAGTTCCATAGCGTATCGCGGCTTCAGCTTGCGCTCATGGAAGAGATCGTCCAAAGCGTCGCGGGTGTGCCCAACTTTTGGCATGACCAGGGGGTACTGCGCGATATCAACGGCCGAAGCAGATTTGAGCTTCGCCAGCGGATGTTTGGGTGGAGTAATTAAAACCAGGTCGTCTTTATGGATGAGTACCGCCGTGAGCCGATTGTCATTGATCGGCATCGAGACCACCCCGAAATCCACGGAGTTATCAATTACCGATTCCAAGACCTTGGAGTAGTCCGCCCGGCGGATGCTGACGGAAACGTCAGGGTATTGCTTCTTGAAGTGCGCAAAGACTCCAGGAAGGATGTGCAGGCACGTGCCCTCGTTCGCGCCGACTACAATTTCTCCGCGCGGCACGCGTTCAGTCTCGGCAATCGCAACCGTCGCGGCTTTGCGTGCGTCGAGCGTTTCTTCCGCGAACTTGAGGAACAACTTGCCAGACGCGGTGAGAGAAACCTTACCTCCCGAGCGGTCGAGCAGCTTGGCCCCAACTTCTTCTTCCATGGAACGGATTTGCGACGAGATTGCCGGTTGGGTGCGAAAGCGTTTTTCCGCCGCGCGAGAGAAGCTCGACAGGCGCGAGACCTCAATGAATGTTTCTAATTGGTCAAAATCCATAAAGAATCAGGCGTCAGGCTTCGGGCTTCAGGTTCTTGGCTTTCGTATCGCGCGCCACTTCGGATGAGATTGTCCCAGCGTCATCCAAGAATACTTTCTCGGAAGCCCGAAGGCTGCAGCCCAGAGCCCAAAGCCGAATTTATTCCCCCCATAAAAACAATCAATTTCCTCGACCCACGCTGGAGAAATAAACTAGTTGGGCCTGCACTGTTTCAAGGATTGTAGCAGGTGTACAATTCTCCAGATTCCCAGAGAAAGTTCGATTGTGCAGCCTAAGGGCTGACAGAAGTGTGTCCGCAAATCTGAGTTTTCCGGGTCTCGCCCGATTTCCTAAAGGAGCATTACAAAATGGCAGATGCAAAAACTGTCCTGGAGTTCGCGAAGAAAAACGGGGCCAAGTTGCTTGACCTCCGCTTCACCGACTTACCAGGGTTATGGCAACACGTTTCGTACCCGATTGGCCAGCTGACTGAAGACTCTTTCGAAGAAGGATTCGGCATGGATGGCTCGTCCATTCGCGGTTGGGCGGCGATCAATGAAAGCGACATGCTCCTGATTCCCGATCCCTCGACATACATGATGGACGCCTTCACTGAAATCCCAACCCTGGTGATGGTCTGCGACGTCATTGACCCTGTCACGAAGCAACGCTATGACCGTGACCCGCGCTATATTGCGAAAAAGGCCGAGCTCTACCTGGGGTCTACGGGCATTGCCGATACTGCTTACTTCGGCGCAGAAGCCGAGTTCTTCATCTTCGACAACATTCGCTTCGATCAACGCGAGCAGCATGGCTTCTACTTCATTGACGCGGAAGAGGGACGTTGGAATTCGGGCCGCGAGAACAACAATCTGGGCTATCGCCCACGCTACAAGGAAGGCTACTTCCCGGTTCCTCCGATGGACCACTATCAGGACCTGCGCAGTGAGATGGTCATGACCATGCAAAACTGCGGGCTGGAAGTGGAGTGTCATCACCACGAAGTCGCCACCGGCGGACAAACGGAAATTGATCTGAAATTTGATTCGCTGGTGAAGTCGGCTGACCACATGCTCCTCTACAAGTACGTGGTGAAGAACGTTGCTAACCAATACGGCAAAACGGTGACCTTCATGCCCAAGCCGATCTTCCAGGACAACGGTAGTGGCATGCACACGCACCAGTCGTTGTGGAAGGGTGGCAAGCCTCTCTTCGCTGGCGACGGCTATGCTGGACTATCGCAGATGGCCCTGTGGTATATCGGCGGTTTAATTAAGCATGGTCCCGCGCTGGCGGCGATCATTGCTCCAACCACCAATTCCTACAAGCGCCTGGTGCCTGGGTTCGAAGCGCCGGTGAACCTGGCCTACTCGCGCCGGAACCGTTCCGCAGCTTGCCGTATTCCTATGTATTCGGCATCGCCGAAGGCCAAGCGCGTCGAGTTCCGTCCGCCAGACCCGAGCTGCAATCCTTACCTGGCGTTTGCGGCAATGCTGATGGCTGGTCTGGATGGTGTCGAAAACAAAATTGATCCCGGCCAACCGCTCGATAAGGACATCTACGATCTCGGTCCGGAGGAGCTTGCAAAAGTCCCATCCATGCCGGGCTCGCTCGAAGATGCCCTGGATGCTCTGGAAAAAGATCACGCCTTCCTGCTCAAAGGCGACGTCTTCACCGAAGAGCTTCTCAGCACCTACATCGACTACAAGCGCTCCAAGGAAGTGGACGCGGTCCGCCTGCGGCCACATCCGTACGAGTTCGCACTGTACTACGACATCTAAAGAAGCTCTTAGCCTTTAGCTGCTAGCTTCTCCGCGGGCCCGGCGCAAGTCGGGCCTTTTTTGTGCTCCATAATGCCCCGAAAAATCTTGTCATTCCGAGGCGTCGCGCTTGCGCGATAACGAGGAACCTGCTTTTGATCGGGGACAAGCAGTTTCCTCGTCGCATCGCAAGCTCAGTTCCTGGGAATGACAATGTTGATGTATAGGGATATTGAAGGTGAAGGAATAACAGCGCTGAGGGTTGCGCGTTAGCGAACGGGTCGATAAGTCATCGGAACTTGCTTGCCCCAATCTGCAGCCAGGTCTTCCCACGTGGGGTTCTTCTTCTCAATTAGCGCGATCTTCTTTTCCCGTCGCCACTTCGTGATCTCGGTTTCACGCCCGATCGCAGATTCAACATGCTGAAAGGATTCGTAATAAACCAGCCTGCAGACGCGATATCTGCCCGCAAAACTGCTACCTTCTCCGCGTTTGTGTTGCAACATCCGTGACATAAGGAATCCTGTCATGCCTACGTAAATCACGCGGCTCTTGCTAGCGAGGATGCACCCGTAATAGCGCTTGTTTCGCACGCTGTGAGCCTACTTCAATGTTGGCAGCGCAGTCTGTGACGGATGAACGATGTGCTTCGAACGCCGGGGCGCCCTGCTGTTCCTGACGAACAGCAGGTTCCTCGTTATCGAGCAAGCTCGACGCCTCGGAATGACAACCGTTGTGGGAGTGGGAGTCGTTTAGCCCAATCCGAGGAGCCCCTACCCACCTGGCAGATGCGCCGCCTTCCACGACTCTGCCATTCTCGTTCCGGAGGCAGAAACATGAGCACCTGGAACGAGCTATCGAACGAACTATCGCAAGCGATTCAAGAAGTCGGGAAAAGCATTGTCACAGTTCAAGCCGGAGGCGGCCGAACAGCCAGCGGAATTGTTCTCGACGAAAAAACTGTAGTCACGACTGCACGGGCAGTTGCCGACGAAGAGAAAATTCGTCTTTGGATTTCCCCGGATCAGCCCTTCAACGCCAGTCTCGTGGGGATTGACTCAGGCACTGATATTGCGGTTCTTAAGACCGACGCGAAACTCAGCCCGCCGGCCGTATTCGGAGAAACACCGCAGCTCGCGGTAGGCCAGTTGGTCCTGGCAGTTGGACGGACGTGGCGCGGCAATCTGGTCGCCAGTTCTGGAATTCTTTCTGGCGTCATGGGGGAATGGAATACTCTTCGCGGAAAGAAGATTGATGCTTTCATCCGTCCAGACCTCACGCTCTATTCCGGTTTCTGTGGCGGTGCGCTCATTGGCGCCGACCAGAAGATAATCGGGATGAACACGACCGCGCTGCGCCGAGGATCGCCACTCACCATTCCATACGCGACCATAAAGCGGATCAGCGCCATCTTGATCGAAAAAGGTTACATTCCGAAGCCTTACCTCGGACTTGGCTTGCAACCGGTTCGCGTGCCGGAGTCTTTGAAAAGGAATCTGAATCTAACCCAGAACGCGGGCGCATTAGTCGTTCATTTGGAAGCGGGCAGCCCCGCCGACAAAGCCGGACTGCTGCTCGGAGATATCCTGTTGCGGATCGAAGAACACAATTTCGGCGAGGAGGGCACCGCCTCAGTTGTCTTTCGTCTGGCTCCCAACCAGAATGCGAGCGTCATGGGGATCAGGGGTGGCAAGCAATTTTCGTCGACGGTTTCCGTCGGAGAGCGCCCGCGGAGACAGGCATGAATGCAGCCGCCGATCCGAGTGTTCATCCTCGCTGACACTGACGCCGAAGCTCACAAACTGGTGCAGTTATTCCGTGAGTCTCCCGGATTCGCAGTGTCAGGGTTCGGCCGTGCCGACCGCCTCCTCCAGGTTAAGAGGGATGTGGACGTTATCTTGGTCCACGGCAGGAAACTGGCCCAGACTCCGGCTCTGTCCCAAGCCACTGTCCCCATTTTGCATCTGGCTCCGCAGGGCGAAACCCGGGCTCCAAAGCTTAGGCGGGGCGGTGCAGTGCTCCGGCAGGATGCCAGCCCCGCGCAAATCAGGGCAGCGACTGCGGCGCTGGCCGCCGGGCTTCATGTCGAGTCTCTGTCTGCCACCACATTGCACAGCGACGATGGTGTCGACTTCACGCTCCAGGAAGTACTGACTGATCGCGAGATGGGCGTTCTTAATCTGATTGCGGAAGGACTGACCAATCCGGAAATTGCCCGGCGGCTGAGCATTTCACGCAATACGGTCAAGTTTCATGTGAGCTCCATCATTGCGAAATTGGACGCGGTTTCAAGGACTGACGCGGTCACCCTTGGAATGAAGCGGGGTCTGATCATTGTTTGATCGCCAGCATTCGATCGGCAGCCCTTCTGTACTAGTTGACCATCCGCCGCAAAAGCAAAAAGCCCGGCATGGAAACAACGCCTGCTGCCCCCGCACTTCACCTTGAATGTAGGCCAAAGAAAATGCCCTCGCTCACCACGAGGGCCTCTTTTTGCCGGGCTTCGGATGCTAAGTCGAAGTAAAAGAAACTACATGGAAGCTTTCATGCGCTGGACGGAAGGCTCGGTGGGAACAGTATGCAAGCGGGTCAAATTGTCGGCACGCACCTGGTGGATCTCAAAGTCCTGGAGGTCGGTCAGGCCGCCGGAGATCGCCTCAAGCGTAGCGTTGGACTTGGAAAGAACGGAAAGAAGATGCTTGCGTGCAATAGGCCGATCAGCGGGGTGGATATGCCTCCACCAACGCTTCACCGACTCCTGCACGTCACCTTCGTTCTTGGCGTCCTCCACCAAGCTGTCAATCAACCGGTATACCTTGCTCTTCACGGCTTGATATGAAACTGAAATCTCCTGCCCCATATTTCTTAACACTCCTTGTTGGTTCTACAGCAATAGCCTCGCCAAACCGCTTCTCTGATTTAGCGGCACTTATGTTCTTTCAACAGGAGGTTCTCTCCAAGTTGTTGGAGAATCCACAAGTCTAATTATGATTTTCCGTAGAAAATCAATATTCGAAGGGACGTGGGGGTACAATTCGGACTCGAATTGGGAGCCTGTGAACAACTGGATTCGCAGGACGTCGTTCGTCACGTCATCGCGCGCGGAGGGCTAATGAAAAGGATTTCTCTGGTATTGGCAATTCTCGGGCTGTTTGCCGGATCGCAAGCCCAGCAACCGAAAGCGGCGGATCGCATGTTTCTGCCGTCAGACACGCTCTGGGGATACGCCCAGTTCGACATTGCCCCGCCACACAACGAAATTGACCCAAACCTATGTCGCGCCGATGCCGGCAGTTTCGGTGGCGTGAACGCTCCGTGCAACGCGTTCGCCCGCTACATGCTTTCGGGTCTCCTGGAAGTTCGTCCGTTTGGACGAGGTCCTTTCCGGCGCTTCATGCTATTTGGCGAGCCGCGCTTCCTGTTCGGAAAAAACGTCCCCCAAACCCTGTATACCTGGTCATTTGACGCGATCGGCGTTGAGCACTCGTGGGGCGCTGCTATTTATCTTGGAAAAGGTTTTGAAGCGCGGGTGACTCAGCACTTTCTCTTCGATCGTTTCGGGGCGCGGGACCGGAACCTGGGCGCGGCTGACCTGGGGCCCAATGGACCATGGGGTCGTTACAACGAAATCGGAGTCCGCAAGTATTTCGGGACACGCAGATGGTAGGCAGAACCACAGCTAGCACTCAGCTATATTGACAGGTTGGGCGGCGATCGCTGAGCGCTTCTTGATGCCATCTTCTGAAAAATCCTCGACATCCGGAACCCGCCGATTTGAGGCCATTCCATTTCAAGACGCCACCGCCGCCCGCCTGAGCTTCGAGAGGGTTTCTGCCAGGCTTTCTCCAACTCTGGCCAGCGCCTTGCCGGCGCTGCTAGCCGAATCTCCTGATCCGGACTCTTCTTTGCTGCTGTTCGAGCGCATCGCAACCGGGGCCTCAGCGGAAATACTTCGCCTGCTTGAGACCCATCCGTTTCTCGCTCACTACGCCATCGCGGTGTTTGGTAGTAGCCGATATCTGGGCGAAACCTTGGTCCAGAACACTGACCTGCTTCACACCTTCCTGCGTGAAAAGAAGCTCGACCGCAGCTTCTCGCACGAAGAGTTTTCCGAAGCGCTGGCCCGATTTCGCTCCCGTTCCTTCGAGAAGGACAATTCACTCTTGCTGGCCCGGTTCAAGAGGCGCGAGTACGTTCGTATCATGCTCCGCGATGTGCTCAAGATCGCGCCGCTCGCCGAGACTACCTCCGAAATCTCCGCTCTCAGCGACGTCCTGATCGAAGAGGCACTCCGGGAAGCGGATAGTGCGATGGAGCGCCGCTTTGGATTGCCCCAGCATCTTGATGCCGAAGGCCGCGCCCTGACCACTCCATTCGCGGTGCTTTCATTGGGAAAACTCGGAGGCAATGAACTCAATTACAGTTCCGACATTGACCTCCTCTATCTCTATGGTGATGGTCCCGAGCCGCCCGCAGCGCCGATATCCAATCGTGAATATTTTGTCCGTCTGGCGCAGCAGGTTACGGAAATCCTGTCCCGGCATACGGGCGAAGGCGCGGTGTTCCGCATAGACCTTCGCTTGCGGCCGCAGGGAAATGAAGGCGAACTCGCGATCAGCCTTTCGAACGCGCTGCAGTATTATGCCGAGACCGCGCACGACTGGGAGCGTCAGGCGCTAATAAAGGTCCGGCACTCGGCTGGAAACGTACAACTCGCGCGCGCCTTTATTCGCCGGATCCAGCCGCAGGTTTATAGCGCCGAGATTAACTTTGCGGCGATTAAAACTGCCCTCGTCGCCCGCGAAAAGATTGACCGTAAGCGGCGCCGCCAGACTGCGGCCGAAGGACATGAATCACTCGACGTGAAGATCGATCGCGGCGGAATTCGAGACATCGAATTTCTTGTCCAGTGCCTGCAGCGGGTCTATGGAGGCAGCGAACCGTGGCTGCGTTCCGGCGGGACGCTATTCTCGTTACAGAAACTCCATGACAAACGTCACATCGGCGGACACGATTTTCACGAGCTTAACTCCGCATACACCTTTCTTCGCCATCTAGAGCACCGCCTGCAACTGCAGCGGGGCCAGCAGGTGCACCGGCTTCCGCGTTCGCCTGAGGAATTGACGATTCTGCGACGCGCCATGATCGGACTGACTCCAGGCTATCAACTTGCCGATCTGACCTCAGCGGTCAAGCAGCGAATGGCGGCGGTGGCTGAGATCTATCAGCGAGTCATCTACCAGCAGCAGGCCAGCCGCAGCTTCCTGCCGGCGCAGGGCGACTTTCAGCTTCGCAGCCGGATGGAGAGCTCCATTCTGGATCCGACGCACTCGCAATTGCTGGAGCGCATGGCCGATGACGCGCCGGATATTTGGCAGTTGCTTCGCGGCCAGAGCTTGAGCGCGGTCGGCAGAAAAAACCTCCTCCGATTTCTTGGCTCCGGCTACGGTAGCTCTGAACGCTATGCGCTGGTTTTGCGGCACCAACACGCGATTGCCGGGTCTCTGCAGCTCTTCGAGAGCAGTGAATATCTTGTTGAAATACTGGCGCGGTACCCGGAGGAGATAGAAACGCTCGCAAAAATCAATTCGAGTTTTCCGGTCGCCTCGAGCGCTGCACTTTTTGATTTGTTGCCGCCGATGTTCGGCGAAGAGCAGTTTGTCGGCAACGACGCTGTTTTCACGTACATTGCGAACTCCACCGCAACATCCGCTGATAAAATTGGGATGCTGCGGCAGCACTTTCGCCATCGGATGTTCGCCGCGGGTGCACGCGACGTAGCGGAATTGCGCCCGGTCTACTCGTCCTTCGCCGAAACCACATCAGCGGCGGAAGCCGCAATCGCCGCCGCATTTGGCATTGCAGGAAGTCCGCATGGGCTGGCAATCCTGGCCTTGGGACGGCTGGGTAGCCGCGAATTCGACCTTCTTTCGGACGCCGACCTTCTGTTCGTCTCCGATCCAGCTGGCGACCGACGCGCCCTTACCAAGTCCGCTGAGCAAATCATGCAGACGCTCGCCGCCTATACCCAGGATGGTCTGGTTTTCCCTGTGGACGCGCGCTTGCGCCCTCACGGTGCCGAAGGCGAGCTGCTGGTAACTCCCCAACAGCTCGAATCGTACTTTTCCAGCGAAGCCCAGCCCTGGGAGGCACTGACTTACACCAAAATTCGCCTCGTTACCGGAAGCGCGGAACTCGGCCGCCGTGCGCTAGCTTCAGTCGAAACGTTGTTCAGCCGGTTTGCGGACAATGAGGGTTTTGCCGCGGCAGTCCGCGAGATGCGTCAACGACTTCAGGATGCCAGTGCGCCCGACAAGAGCATCCGGACTTCGACAGGCGCACTCTATGATGTTGATTTCCTCTCCAGCTTCTTGCTGGTGAAACAAGCAATTCGACCGAAGGCCGGCACTCTGCGCGACCGGCTCTGGCGATGCGCCGCCGCAGAAAAGCTGGACAAGAGAGATGCCGCAATTCTTGACCACGCAGCCGAGTTGGCGCGTACGGTCGAGCACCTGCTTCGTTTGGTCATTGGCAGAAACGCTCGCTGGCTGCCCGCCGCCGAGCATGCGCGGCAAGCGATCGAGAAGCTGGCATCACAAATCCTGCGACGCGAATTTCCGGAGGGGCTGGAGCAGGAATTGGTGCGGACTTTCGCCGAGGTAAGAAGGATTTACGATCACGTGGTTTGCTGATGTTGTTTTTCGAATCGGTCTTAACAAATCTGTCATTCCGAGCGAAGTGGATCATGAGCGACGCGAAGGATCCATACAGTCGAGGAACCTTGAGTTTGCTTGCGGCTACATGTCACCTGGTCAATGCATTGACTTCAGCGAATAATTCCGCACCACGCCGAAACCTGTCACTCCTATGTGCCCGATCGAAACCCAGCGCTCCAATTTGTGGTGCCTAGTGCGATGAAAAAGATAAGAAATACCAATTGAGGCAGCGGTCCCTGCCGCCTCCAGGCTGGCGAACCCAGCTGAGTTGTTCACCACGTCATCTGGAATGAGGACCTCTTGGCGTCCTCGGCGTTCGAAATTGCGCGTAGAAGCATAGTCCAGTCCGCGGAAAGCGGCTACGCCGGAGAAAAGCAAAATGTTCTTGTGGTCCCAGAAGCGATGCTGTGAAGCCAGAGCGGGGAGCTCAACCTTTTTACCGTCACCCGTGCTTTCCTCAGCTCTAGTGCACACGGCCGAAGAGCACAGCAGTCCGACCAGCCATAACCAACGCATCGTCCGATTGTAGCCGCGACCAAGGTATCTATCGAGCAAGTTATAATTCTTGTTTCCCCTTTTCAGCGGAGGATCTCTTAATGCCGGACTTATACAACGGTGTGGCTGTCCCCAAGGACGGCGCGCGCATTGCCTACAAAGACGCACGCATTCAAGTGCCGCCGAACCCGATTATTCCGTTCATCGAGGGCGACGGTACGGGCCGCGATATCTGGAAAGCATCAGTGCGGGTCTTCGATGCTGCGGTGGAAAAAGCGTACCAAGGCAAGCGGCGAGTGGTCTGGTATGAAATTTTCGCGGGAGAAAAGGCCAAAGCCAAATTCAATGACTGGCTTCCGCAAGACTCCGTTGATGCAATCCGCGAATTTCGTGTCTCGATTAAAGGACCGCTGACCACGCCGGTGGGCGGCGGCATCCGTTCTCTCAACGTCACTCTCCGGCAGGTACTCGATCTTTACTCCTGCATCCGTCCGGTGAAGTACTACAAAGGCACGCCGTCGCCGGTGAAAAATCCCGAGCGCATGGATGTTGTCATCTTTCGCGAAAATACCGAAGACGTGTATGCCGGCGTCGAGTGGGAACAGGGAACTCCCGAAGCCGCAAAGCTGATCGAGTTTCTCAACAAAGAAATGCTGAAGGGCGGCAAGAAGCAAGTGCGGACCGACTCCGGCATCGGCATCAAGCCCATTTCGATTTTCGCGACGAAGCGCCTGGTGCGCATGGCGATTCAGCATGCGCTCGAAAGCGGACGCAAAACGGTGACGCTGGTGCATAAGGGCAACATTCAGAAGTTCACCGAAGGCGCGTTCCGAAAGTGGGGATACGAACTCGCGACCGAGGAATTCCGCGACCAGGTTGTGACCGAACGCGAGAGCTGGATTCTTGACAACAAAGACAAGAATCCGAATCTTTCGGCCGAAGAAAATGCGACCCTGGTCGAACCGGGCTTGGAGTATGCTCCGCCCGAGTTCGGGAAAGCGGTCGCCAACGAGGTGCGATCCGTTCTTGACGCCATCTACTCCACGCACGGACACGGCGCCTGGAAAAAGAAGCTAATGATCAACGACCGCATTGCCGATTCCATCTTTCAGCAGGTGGTCACGCGCGCCGACGAATACTCAGTGCTAGCGACGCCGAATTTGAATGGCGATTACATCTCCGACGCGTGCGCCGCGCAGGTTGGCGGCCTGGGCATCGCGCCGGGAGCGAACGTAGGCGACGGCTATGCGATCTTTGAAGCCACGCACGGCACCGCGCCCAAGTACGCCGACAAAGACGTCATCAATCCCGGCTCGGTTATGCTTTCCGGGGTGATGATGTTCCGCTACCTGGGATGGAACGAAGCCGCCGACCTGATCGAGCGCGGCCTGGAACGGACAATAGAAAAGAGAACGGTCACCTATGATTTCGAGCGCCTAATGCCCGGCGCCACCAAAGTCAGCACCAGCAAGTTTGCAGACTGCATCATCGAGAACATGGGAGCGGGAGTGCTCAGCGCGGTGTAGAGCAATTGCGGGGAATTTGGTAATTGGGTAATCGGGTAATTTTGTAATTTAAAGACATCGCGCGATCTGGCCAAGGTGTTCAATTTACCAAATTACAAAATTACTCAATTACCAAATCCGAGGAACTCATTCATGCGTAAGAAAGTTAGCATCGTAGGTTCAGGCAACGTCGGCGCGACAGCCGCCCACTGGATTGCCTCGAAAGAACTCGCCGACGTTGTTCTGATTGACATCATCGAAGGCGTGCCCCAAGGCAAAGCTCTCGACCTGCTCGAAGCCATGCCCATCGAAAAACGCGATTCGTACGTAATCGGTACCAATGACTATGCCGACACTGGCAACTCCGACATTGTCGTCATCACGGCCGGAATCCCACGCAAACCGGGCATGAGTCGCGACGACCTGCTCAACACCAACTACAAAATCATGGCGGACGTGGTGGGCAAAGTCATTAAGCATTCGCCAAACTGCATTCTGATCGTCGTTTCCAATCCTCTCGATGCCATGGCCCAGGCCGCCTACAAACTTAGCGGGTTCCCACGCGAACGCGTGATCGGTATGGCTGGCGTGCTCGATTCAGCCCGCTTCCGCGCCTTCATCGCGGACGAACTGAAAGTCAGCGTGGAAAACGTCACCGCATTCGTTCTCGGCGGACACGGCGATACCATGGTCCCTCTGCCCCGTTACTCGACCGTTGCCGGAATTCCAATCACCGAACTGATCGCGCCCGACCGGCTCGCCCAGTTAGTCCAGCGCACCCGCGACGGGGGAGCCGAAATCGTGAAGTATCTCAAGACCGGCAGCGCGTACTACGCGCCATCGTCGGCGACGACTGAGATGGTTGAATCTATTCTCAAAGATAAGAAGAAGATCCTCCCGTGCGCGGCCTATCTTGAAGGCGAATACGGAATCAAAGGCCTCTACGTTGGCGTCCCGGTGAAACTCGGCTCGAAAGGAATCGAACAAATCATCCAGATTAAACTCACAACTGAAGAGCAAGCGGGGCTAAACAAGAGCGCGGATGCGGTGAAGGAGTTGGTGGGTGTGATCGGGGTATAGATCCGTCGGCGCGCCGGATGAGTGTGAGACTCATCCGGTTTGCTCGGGATGGATTAGCGATGGAGAGAGTCCTTATGCAGCTCTGCTCTGCTGCGCTCTGACTCTCGCCCATCTTGCGCGCTGTGCTGACGCGATCTTCCGACGCGCGGCAATTGAAAGCGGCTTTCTTGCGATCGTCACTGACCCGTTTGCCGATTGCGGCTTGCGGGCCTTTGCCCATCGCGCTTTCTGCGCTAGCGACATTTTGCGCCTTGCCGCTGCAGAAACAAACCGCTGCGATCCCGCTCGGCGCGATCCGGTACTGCGTGATCCGACCGCGCCATTCAGCGACTCAAGTACCGAAATTGCCTGATCCAACTTCTCTACTTGCGCTTGGGCGATGCCGCGCTCCGCGCGCAGTTGCTCCAGTGCATTAGTTAGGTTTGTCATTCAGTTCCCCCTCTTGGAAAACAACGGGCCTTATTGTAGAGGGTCTAAGCCGCTAACGCCAGCGGCAGTCGCCGATCCCGCCGTTCACCCTCAAACCCTCTCAATCACTACCGACTGCAACTTCACATCCTTGTTCGGGCGGTCCTGGCGACCGCGGGGAACGTTCGCGATCTTGTCCACCATGTCCTGGCCTTCGATTACCTCACCGAAAATGGTGTGCTTGCCGGTGAGCCAGTCTGTGGGAGCAACCGTGATGAAGAACTGCGAGCCGTTGGTATTCGGTCCGGAGTTCGCCATCGCCAGTTTGCCGGACTTGTCGAACTTGTGCGCAGAGCCACGAGTTTCGTCTTCAAACTGATATCCCGGGCCGCCCATGCCTGTGCCTTGCGGGTCTCCGCCCTGGATCATGAAATTCGGAATCACGCGATGAAAAATCGTGCCGTCGTACAAACGGTCTGAGCTCTTTTTTCCCGTGCTCGGATGCCGCCACTCGCGCTTGCCCTCGGCAAGATCGGTGAAATTCTGCACGGTTTTAGGAGCGTCCTTCTCGAACAGGCGGCAAACAACATTGCCTTCCGTGGTATTGAAGATTACGTAAGTGCCGGGTTGGCGTGGCATGGAATAGTCCTTTCAGGGAATTGAATGTTTTTCGATCAAGAACTCATTGTCATTCCGAACCGCTTTAGCGGTGAGGAACCTGCTGTTTACCCGAGAAAAACAGATTCCTCATGGCTGAAGCCATTCGGAATGACAAGATGCGCTATTGCTGTTTTGTCCCCTGCGGCACAGGCTTCGGTGTCGGCTTGTGCGCTGGTGCTGTGTGCGTTGTCGTTCCGCCGGCGCGCAGAATCGTAATTTTGTTGATCTTCACTGGGTTATTCGGAAGGTCATTTTCATTACGCGCCATGCGCGCGATTTTCTTCACCAACTCCACGCTCGCGTCATCGCATTGTCCAAAAATTGTGTAGTGCCCGTTGAGGCTCGGATAAGGGACTTCCGTGATGAAAAATTGCGAACCATTCGTGTCGGGACCGGAGTTAGCGTACGCAAGCCGCCCCGGACGGTCAAATCCCAAGCTCGGCGCGGTTTCGTTCCTGAATTTGTAGCCTGGATCGCCGGTGCCTGTGCCGAGTGGGTCTCCGCCCTGAATCATGAACTCGGGAATCACGCGATGAAATATCGTCCCACTGTAGAGTGGGGTGCCTTGCATTTTGCGGCCAGTTGACGGGTTGGTCCACTCTTTTGTGCCTTTGGCCAATCCTATAAAGTTGGCAGTACCGATCGGTGCCTTATCCGGGAACAGCGCGCACGTCAGTTTCCCAGCGGTAGTATCAATGATGGCTGTTGGCGGTGCTGCGGTCGCAGTTGCCGGCCTTTTCATCGGCGTTTTAGTAGTAGCAGGCGCGGCGGTCTGAGCAATTACTTGAACGGACAAGAGTAAAAGAAGGACGATGAGTTCTTTGCGCATGTTCACTCCTGGAGAAAATCGGAAACAGCATTGTACGACAACAATCACGCTGTCATCCCGAATGGCTTTAGCGATGAGGAATCTGCTTTCTTCGAATAAATGGCTACGACAGTGCAGCACCTGCAACTCGGACGCAATGCGCAAGCGGCTGATCTGTGTCAATCGCCGTCTTCGGTAGCGTGATCTCTTCAAAGCGCGCCTTGACCTCTAAGTACAATTTGAAATCACGATTTGCGGCCACATGCTCGCGATCACTGGCGAGCCGTTCACGCGCGGTTCCTTCGTTGCAAACACATTCCAGGATCCGCCAGGACTGACCAATCGCCTCCGCGTATCCGGTTGCCCGCTTGAGTTGATAGGCATGCGAGAATGTTCGGCCATCCAGAAATATTCGCCGCGCTGCGTCCTTCCTGAAGAGATAGCCCGCAACTTTCAGCATGATAGCCATGCAGAAATCATCCTGCTCGGTCGAATATTCAATGTCAGCGGCAGGAAAGAGTGCTGCGCGAATGTGGTCCTTGTCGAGAATCGTGCCGCCGAACTCAGCGACCAGCGCCCGGCTGAGCGTGCTCTTGCCAGTGCCGGGGAGCCCGGCCATGAGGATCAGCATGCTTTTGAGGATAGCTGAAAGCAGGATTAGCATTCAGCCAACTCAACAACGATGTCATTCCGAGGACCTTCAGGTCCGAGGAATCTGCATTTGTTCGCAACTGCAGATTCCTCACCGCTAAAGCGGTTCGGAATGACACGCGTTAAAAACTTATTGGCCGAGTACTGACTGCTGAATAGTGGGTGCCGCCGTCGGCAGACCGATGCTGGTTATTTCCAGCAGAGCTGCGCTGGGGTCTTGCTGCGTGGCCAGCATTCTCATTTGCCGATAGTCGTCATAACTGCCGGCGACCATAATATGGAAGCACCAGTGGCGGCGCTCCTCTTCCGGTTCGATCAAACCCATTTCCTTCAGCGGCCGCAGATACTCTTCCATCCACTTTACTTGCGCTTTGGTCATCCCGCGCCGCTGCAAGTCAACCGTGAGACCGGCCAGATGTGAAGACGCAGTTTCGCCAGTCTCTGGCGCTGCGTTGCGGTTGTGGCGGCGGAGTTTCTTCTGTACCAGCACCGTCCGTACCGCCGAGTTCACTTGGATCTGGTCGTGAAATTCCTTGTAATAGGCTGCGCTGATGTCCTCGAGGAAATCGAGCGTCCACGGGCGGCAAAATCGGCGGGCCGGATCGAGCGACGGCTGAATCCGCAGCGTTTGGTTGGGTAGGATCGCAACCAGATCTGCGCTCGCGATCAATGCCTGAAGCTGCTTGTCATCACGAATCCGTGGAAGGTTCAAACGGTTGATTTCCGCGTTCTGTAAAAGCAGCGATTCATGTGATGGCTTGAATACCGGGTTCCACGCAATCCGGCGGATGCGGTGCATCCGATGATAACGAGGCGATACCATGGGCCGCACAGCAAATGCCTGGCAGCTTACGGCCAGAGTGGTTATCAGAAGTATGGCGCTCTTTCGCGTGGTCATCGGCAGAATTTGCAGCAGGCGCTTATTCTAAGCGAGTTCCGAAAAAATCCAAGCCCAAAAATGCAAGCTCAACTATTACTTTAGATTTCTTATCGGAACTGCTGCTGGTTACCTCCAGTTACTGATCTTGCGAACGCCTATTCGAGGTGCACCTAAGATGCCGTTTCCACAGCCCACGCTGCCGACCGATATCTGCTTTCGATTCAATCGCGAGATTTTGCGACCCTAGGGAAAAAGTGACAAAGTTTTTCCACTGTGACGGTCTATGGCATCCCTCGTCAGGATTTGCCGAAAAGCTTGTAACCCCGAAGTGCGCAAAGCTCACAAAGAGGGGCGCCAGGCTCGGTTCATGCCAATTTAGTCAAGAACTGTTTTTTTGCGTCCTTTGCGGTTTAGGCTTCTTACTGCCGGAACAGATCCCCGATCGCCTGCTTCATTACCGCCCCGCTTACTTCGGAGATGGACGTAGTCAGCGGAATATCCTTCGGGCAGGACTCAACACAGTTCTGTGCATAGCCACACTCCTGGATGCCGCCATCACCCATCAGCGCGGCTAAGCGATCGCGTTTCAGCGCCGCTCCGGTCGGATGCGTATTGAACAGCCTTACTTGTGAAATTGTCGCAGCGCCCACGAATCCGGTGTGCTCGTTGAACTGCGGGCAAACTTCCATACAGATGCAGCACGAAATGCAGCGCGACAGCGGATAAGCCTGTTCCTGCTCCTGCATGGTCACGCGAGGTCCCGAGCCGAGATCGTAAGTGCCGTCCACCGGCACCCAGGCCTTCACTCGTTTGAGATTTTCAAACAACACGTTGCGATCCACCGACAAGTCACGAATCACAGGAAATTTCGAGAGCGGCTCAAGCCGGATCGGCTGCTCGAGCTTATCCACCAGAGCCGAGCACGCCATGCGCGCCTTGCCATTGATCAGCATGGCGCACGACCCGCAAACTTCCTCCAGACAATTCGAGTCGTACGTGATCGGGGTAGTCGCTTTCCCGTCGCGCGTGGCGGGGTTGCGCGCAATCTCCATCATCGAGGAGATCACGTTCATCCCTGCATGCCAGGGAAGCTCAAACTCCTCCCAGTGTGGCCTAGAGCTGGGAGACTGCTGCCGTCGAATTTTGAAGAGAACCTTCTTTTCAGACATTGTCGCGTAATGACAGCGCGTTTCCGAACGAAAAGCAATCGTAACAACCAAATTATCGGCAGGTCTGCGATTCAGTCACATTTGCGCTGGCTGCCGCCTTCCATGTCTTATATGCAAGACGTAAACCGTGTCTCCATGAATCGTAAAGAGAATTCGATAAATGTGCGGGTTGTGCCCATACAGCAATTGGCGCACTTCGAATGAGAATGCCCTGTTCTCAGGAGCTAACGCGCAGCGTCTCGGAAATTCTGTAAGGGTTGTGATCGCATTGTCTAACGCTTCGCACCAGCGGCGACCGGTGTCCCCGGCGTATTGCGAGATTAGCCATTCAAGAATAGCATCCGAGTCGTTCTCTGCTTGTGCGGTGACTTCAACGCGGAAGGTCATGTTTCCGACGCAAGTCAGAGAGGACCTCTGTGGCAGGTCGTGTCCGTTCAGCTCTCAGATCTTCAGAACCACGTCGAACACCCTCCGCAGCTTCCGCAAAATCCTGCCGTTCCCACTCGAGATAGGTCGCGAGAGCCTCGTCCAGAGCAGCTTCCGGGTCCTTGCCGCGCCGCCGGGCGTATTCTTCCAATTCCGCTTTGCGCTCAGGTTTGACAGGCATCAGTTCCATAGTTCCTCTATAGTCCTTACTTTTGTGATTCTACTCACATTGAAAAGATCTCGGAATCTCGCCCTTTGAACTTCTAACACTGCATGGCTATTCCGTTTTTTGTCGCGGCTCACCGCGAATAAAGATCTCATCCCATTTATGATGCTTGCCAGACGGCGTCTCCCGATTTTCTGCGAACCGTCGTTCTAGCATCTCGCATTCTTGTATTTTGTGGACATCGACTACGCGCCAGCCCGGCAGCCGGCTGCTGCTTCGTCCCGCCACTTGGTAGCAGAACAAGCGAACAATCCCATTCTGGATACCGTAGTCGTGCGGCTCAACGATGCGCTCTTGATTCTTATACCGGAACCGGAGCAGATGTTTCGTTCGAATGGCTTCATGCAAAAGGCGATCCAGGTCCACCTCGACCGGCATCTCAATACTTCCTGGCCCTGGGTGGAATCAAGCTCACATCCACGGGCTCGAACTCGAACTTCGGCTCATCCGCGTCCGGGGCGAAGTAGGCTTTTGTCGTTTTGAGCCAGTTCTTGTCATCGCGGTCGGGAAAGTCGGGCTTGTAGTGAGCGCCGCGTGACTCGTCTCGCATGCGCGCACCCTGAGCGATGACTCGGGACAATTGCAGCATGTTGTAAAGTTGGCGGGTGAAAGCAAACGACGTATTGGCCCACATGGAGCGGTCGCTTAAGTTCACGTTACGGAATCGCTCGAGCATTTCAACCAGGGTGGCGTCGGTCTGCTGCAGATTTTTGTTGTAGCGAATGACGGTGCAGTCTTTCGTCATCAGCTCGCCGAGTTCGCGCCATAGCCGGAATGGATTTTCGCCGCCATCCGACTTCATCAGCCCGGCGTTGATTTCTTCCTGGCGCTTGCGCTCGTTGTCGAAATGCCCATTGCTCGACGCGGCCAGCTGATTTCGAGCGTAACGCATCGCATTCGGACCGGCCGTGAATCCGCCAAAGATACATGACACCAGCGAATTCGCGCCGAGCCGGTTGGCGCCATGATATTGGTACTCGCATTCGCCGCCGGCGAAAATTCCAGGGATATTGGTCGCCTGATTGAAATCCACCCATAAGCCGCCCATGGTGTAGTGCATCCCGGGAAAAATCTTCATCGGTGTGGTGCGCGGATCGTTGCCAACAAACTTTTCGTAAATTTCGAGTATCCCTTCGAGCTTGCGGTCCAGCGTAGCGCGATCAATATGCGTCAGGTCGAGGTAGACCATAGGCTTGCCATCAATGCCGAGGTTGTGTTCGTAAACCACTTTAAAGATGGCGCGGGTCGCCACATCGCGCGGCACCAGATTGCCGTATTTCGGATACCACTCTTCGAGGAAATACCAACGGTCGTTTTCAGGAATGGAATTCGGATCACGTTTGTCGCCGAGCTGTTTGGGAACCCATACTCGTCCGCCTTCGCCGCGCGCCGACTCCGACATCAGCCGCAGCTTGTCTTCGCCGGGAATTGACGTTGGGTGAACCTGGATGAACTCGCCGTTGGCGTAGTAACAACCCTGCTGGTAGAGAGCAGATTGCGCCGAACCTGTACAGACGACCGAATTCGTGCTTTTGCCAAAAATCGCGCCGATTCCGCCCGTCGCGATGATGACAGCGTCAGCAGGAAAGGTGCGGACTTCCATCGAGCGCAAATCCATCGCACAAATTCCGCGGCAGACGCGCTGCGAATCGAGCACTGCGGACAGAAATTCCCACGACTCGAATTTCGTAACTTTGCCTTCGGACTCATAACGTCGCACTTGCTCATCGAGCGCATAAAGAAGTTGCTGTCCGGTAGTCGCGCCAGCGAATGCTGTGCGATGATGCAAAGTTCCGCCGAAGCGTCTGAAGTCGAGCAGTCCCTCAGGAGTGCGATTGAACGGCACGCCCATGCGGTCGAGCAGATCAATAATTCCAGGCGCAGCATCACACATGGCTTTTATAGGAGGCTGATTGCCGAGAAAGTCTCCGCCATAAACGGTGTCGTCGAGATGCTGCCAGGTAGAATCGCCCTCGCCCTTGAGATTCTTCGCAGCATTAATCCCGCCCTGCGCACACACTGAGTGCGACCGCTTGACGGGCACGATGGAAAACAAATCGACCTGCCCGCCCATTTCAGCGATCTTGATGACCGCCGAAAGCCCGGCAAGGCCGCCACCTACAACGATGATTTTTGGATTAGCTGCCATCTAGAATCTTTATTGCCACGGAGGCACGGAGAAACCGAAGCAACAATTTAATGCTTTTGTTGTGACTCAGTGTTTCCCGTGATGACATCGCTATCAACGCATCGTAACCGAATCCATGTCGCCCGCTGCCGGTTGAAACGGCTGCTGCGGTGTAGTCAGGAACGAATACATGGTTACGGCGCCGACCGCAATAAATCCAGCCGCAATGATGACGCAAACATAGCCCCAACGACGGCGCGCAATGGGTCCCTGAGCGATCCCCCACTTCGCTGCGAATAACCAGAGGCCATAAGCAAAATGCCATGACGCACAGATAATCCCCAGAGCGTAAAACGCCAAAGCCCACGGATGCCCAAACAGCTCGTTCTGCACCTTTCCAAAGGCCAAGTCGGGACGGCTGAGAATATGAGTCCCACTAAACCTAAGGTGCCATGTATGCCAAACCATGTAAAAGAAAGCGACAGCGCCAGTCCAGCGCTGGGCCGAGTACATCCAGTTTCCGGCCCAGGGATAATCGGCGACATTGCTCTCGCCGCGATACCAGATATAAAACCCGTAGAGCGAGTGATACAGAATCGGCAGCCAGATCCCGAACAGTTCCAGACCGACTACGAAGGGGAAGCCGCTCAGGAACTCAACTTGTTTGGTATAGGCTCCCGGCCCTTTGGTCGCGAAGGCGTTCGAGACGAAATGCTCAATCAGAAAGAATCCAATCGGCATGATTCCGGTCAGCGAATGCAAGCGCCGCAGCAGAAATGAGTGTCCCTGCCCGGCGCGTAATGGAGCCACGCCACTTTCGACTTTGACCGGAGTTGTACTACTGGGAGCCGACGCCACGAGTTCCTTGCACGTTCAGAGATGAAACCAGAACTTTTTATTATGTTGGCCCAAGAGAAGGGAAGTCAAGGAACCCATCTCCATGTGATTGCATATACCTTTAGACATATGTTGCGATTCCAAGTGCTGTGTCGGGCTGGAGCCCGTCTGGCTGTTATGACCCTGTTATTGACGACCATGATGGGGGAGAACTCGAGGGAAAACCAAATCCAGCAGATGCTAGACCGCTTAGGCGCTGCCACTGAGCCCGGAATCGCCGTGTTGGTGCGCAAAGATGGAAAGACCCTGTTTCATCAGGGACACGGTGTGCGCGACATGCGATCGCGACAAGAAATCAATGATTACTCGAACTTCAGGCTGGCGTCGTGCACGAAACAGTTCACAGCGGCGGCGATAATGCTGCTGATCCATGACGGAAGGCTTAGCTATGATGAGCGCCTGACGGACGTGTTCCCGGAATTTCCCGAGTACGGAAAAGCGATTACCATCCGGCATCTACTGAATCATAGCTCTGGCTTGCCCGATTACGAAGAACTCATGGACAGGGCTTCTGCGGGCAAATCGCCATCGTGGACGGAATCGCATCAGATTGCAGATTCGGAAGTTATGAAGCTGTTGGAGGCAGAAAACAGCGGTAGGTTTGCTCCGGGCACGCGGTGGTCATACAGCAATTCAGGTTATGTAGTGCTGGGTCTGATCGTCGCGAAAGCCACAGGTCAGTCCTTTCCGGAATTCTTGCACGAGCGAATATTCAAGGCGCTGAAAATGGATCACTCGGTCGCATACGTTAAAGGAACGAATGAAGTGCCGAACCGCGCATACGGTCATTCACGGGAGAATGGCGCAATCGTTGAAACCGATCAGAGTTCAACTTCTGCGACTTTGGGCGATGGAGGAATGTATTCAAGTCTCGATGATCTCGCGAAGTGGGACGACTCGCTGACTTATCACACGCTGCTGAGCGAACAGGAAATGCAAGCAGCTCTCATCCCGGTTCGGCTGCCGGACGGCCATTTGCCACGGTGGGATAGTGGCCCTGGCGATACCGATCCCTTTGGCGGTAGACCTGTCTCTTACGGATTTGGCTGGTTCCTCGATCCATACAAAGGTCACCCGCGCATGTGGCACTACGGCGAGACGGTTGGCTTCAAAAGCTCGATCCAGCGATTCACAGACGACAAGCTTACGGTGATCGTTTTGACAAATCGGTCGGATGTGGATGCGATCAAATTAGCAACGAAACTCGCCGATCTGTACTTGAAATGACTCGTGAGTCCGTTTGCAGAATGGGCTACTTGTACCATTCTAAAAATTTTCGAAACGCCTGGCCGCGATGGCTGTACTGTGATTTGTTTTCCGCCCTCAGCTCGGCGAAGGTCTTCTTGATCTGGGGGAAATAGAACAATGGATCGTAGCCAAATCCATTCGTGCCTCGGGGCGAATCAAGAATCACTCCCTCAGCCTTGCCTTCGAACACTGCCAGGGTTTTGCCGTCACGTGCGGCAGCAATCCAGCAGACGAATCTGGCTGTGCGCTTTTCGACCGGGATTCGTTTGATCTCGCGAATCAGCTTGGCGTTGTTGGCTTCATCATCGGCATTCGCCTCCGCATGGTGCGGTTCGTACGCTGAATAGCGGGCGGAGTGCACTCCGGGCGCGCCGCTCAGGGCATCCACCTCCAGCCCTGAATCGTCTGCAATGACGATCTCGCCCGGGGTGAATCGACTGTAGGCTTCTGCCTTTTTGCGTGCGTTGGCCTCGAACGTTGCGCCGTCTTCGACTACGTCGGGGAGCGAAGCCAAGTTTGGGAGCGGCACGATTTCAATTCCAAAGTGTGAGGCTGCGCCTGCGAAGTCGCGGATCTTTCCTGCATTCGAAGTCGCGATCAACACTCGTTTCACGCTGGTGCCACCGCGAATTTTCGAGACAGAAGAAACCAGATCAAAACTGCTGTCAGCGCCCCAGCTGAAACTATCCAGCCAACCTCTTGGTCCCGGCCTTTGACGAAAACAATCTGAATGCGGTTCTTGCCCGCCTCAATCGGCACAAGCATCTGTCCTGCCGGCATCGCGGTCCGAGTTTGAACTTCAAGTCCATTCACCGTGGCCCGCCACGATGGGTAATTGAACAGCCGCAGCATGACGTTTCCCGCCCCGGTCGAATCGGCGCGAATCGTTCGCGATTCGGCCCACCACTGCTCGACCTGCATTTGCGCTGTGCCTTCGCCCTCAAATTTGACCGGCTGCGCGTTTCGATCTGCTTCGTACGGATCCACACCGGCGGGGACGTACTCGTCCGTGCCCTCGTTGCCAGCCCCATCATGTTGATTGTCGAGCATCTCCTGAATGTCGGCCGAGCTGTCCCACCAGGGAACTAACAGGCGATGCCAGGTCAGCAAAACTACTGCGAGTGCAGCAGCGCAGATCAGTCCACGCAGCCACCCACGGCGCAAAGCCAACGAGATCACCAGCGCCACAGGCACATTCAGGCACAGTAGCCAGCGCCAGGGGAGCTGCGCAAACCGTAGCTCGGGTAGGTGCATCCACAGAGGCAGAGTGGGCTTCAACATGAGCACGGTCGCTACAGCGCTCCACGCCAGCATGCACCACCACAGTTTTCGCGAACGGAGTCGGCGTGTCAGAAACAATAGAGCCGCTAACATTACGATTTCCGAAAGTGCCACAATCGAAACCAGCAGGTTGAAGTGGTTATGATCTGGATCATCGGTGAACGCGAACAGAAAATTCTCCAGCGGCCGGACGCCCGGCCCTAGCACCTGCGAAATATTCACCCAGCTTTGCTGGTGAAATGCTGGCAGCAGAAAGAACCCCGCCAGTCCTGCTCCGAGGGCACAAGAGACTGCACCGTATACCGGGATCGCAACAGACCGCCGAAGAATCGCGACGCAAGCCACGAGTATGATCAGCGAATAGTTCATCATGACGGCGCTGGGAAGATTAGTAAGCCAACCGGCTGCCAGGAGCAGACTGAGCGCCGGAACTGCGGGCGCACCTTCTTCTTCCAAATTCAGCACCAGAAGCAGCAAAAGCGGAAGACATGCCGCGGCCAGCAATTCTGCAAACGCGCTTCGCCAATAGGCAATGACCAGGTGATAGGGATTTGCCGCGTAAAACGCCGCTGCCCACACTGCGTCTGTTCCCGGCAACCACCGCCGTGCTAACGCGAACATCGAACATCCCGAAACCGTGAGGACGACCCAAATGTATGCAGCAGGGACCAGCTTCCAAGGAAGCATCAGGCCCAGAAGCGCGCCGAGCATCCACGACGACGGAGGATAAAAGATGAACCGCGCCTCGCCATATCCGTAGTGCGCCATTGCTTGCCAATGCGGATAAGCAACCCCCTGCTTCCAGTGATCCACGACGTCAATCCAGGAATTCAAATGGAATTCGAAATCATGACCTGAGGGAATGCCGTAATGCAGAAAGGGCAGCACGACGCATGCAGCGGTCGCGAAGATTGCCGGAAGCGCAATTTTCCAACTGCCCGACAAGTTGCGTGCCACGGCCATATCCGTCAGACGAGAATACAGGAAGCAAGCTTTGTCATTGCGGTCGTGGCGGCATGCACCAAAAGTTGTTTTTGCCTGAACCGCGAGCTGATCGGCAGGAATCTAAGCTGGAACGTAAGCCATGGCAAGTTCTGCGCTAACGGCACGTCCTGAAATCAATCCGTGGCTGATCGCGATTGCGGTCATGTCGAGCACCTTTATGGAGGTGCTTGATACGACCGTGGTCAACGTGTCCCTGCCGCACATCGCGGGAAGCCTCTCCGCGAGCACTGACGAGGCGACATGGACGCTGACCTCCTACCTTGTTGCGAACGCAATCATCCTTCCTATGACCGGCTGGCTGGCTGGCCGCTTTGGTCGCAAGCGGCTGCTGCTCTTAGCGGTGACAGGTTTTACAGCGGCCTCGTTTTTGTGTGGTCTCGCGCCCTCGCTTGGCTTTCTGATCATCTTTCGTATTATCCAGGGTGCTTGCGGCGGTGGCCTGCAGCCGCTGTCCCAGGCGGTTCTTCTGGAGTCGTTCCCAGCGGAAAAGCGTGGCCAGGCAATGGCCTTCTGGGCACTGGGAATTGTCGTTGCGCCCATGCTGGGTCCTGTCATCGGCGGCTGGCTCACCGACAATTACAGCTGGCGCTGGGTGTTCTATATCAACGTCCCTATTGGTGTGCTGGCTATTCTTCTGACGCAGGCGTTCATCTTTGACCCGCCGTATCTCCGCCGGGAACGCACCGGCATTGACTATTGGGGCATAGGCCTGCTCGTGGTTGGCATGGGTTCGTTGCAGATCATGCTCGACAAAGGCCAGGAGGAAGACTGGTTCGGCTCACACTTCATCATGATTCTCGCCGTGCTGGCAGTGGTCGGGCTCGGCGGCCTCATCATTCGCGAGCTGAGGGCCGAGCACCCAGTCATTGATCTCAGTGTCTTTCGCAACCGATCTTTCGCAGTTGGGACGCTTCTGATGACCGCCGTGGGATTTGTGCTTTATGGAAGCACGGTCCTATACCCGCTGATGATGCAGGAACTGCTGGGATATACAGCCACCCACGCCGGAGTGACTAATTTCCCTCGCGGAATGGCTTCCTTCATTTTCATGCCATTCGTGGGATTTCTGGTTGGAAAGGTAGATGCCCGCAAACTCCTCGCTGGAGGTCTTCTGCTGACTGCGGCGGCTATGTTCGAGGTTTCCTTCTTCAGCTTGGATGTGGGGTTCTGGGACTTCGCGCTACCCTTAGTTCTGCAGGGCGCCGGCCTGGGGCTGATTTTTGTGCCGCTGACAACCGTCTCCAACGACGGGATCCCTCGAGAACGTATGGGGAACGCGACCAGCATCTTCAACCTCATGCGCAACATCGGCGCCAGCGTCGGGATTTCGAGCGTCGAGGCTTTGCAGTTCCGCCACATGCAAGTCCATATAAACTATCTGGGGCAGCATGTAACCGGGGCCAGTTTGCAGACCCAGCAAGCCCTGACGGGCATGCGCCAAACGTTTATAGGGAAGGGTATGGACGCGGTAACCGCGGACCTTCGCGCCCACGCTGTTCTATGGGGGATGGTGCAACGGCAGGCGGCCATGCTTTCTTATAATGACGTGTTTCGCTTCCTGGGGGGGATGTTCCTGGTCATGCTTCCCCTACTTTTCCTTATGGAAAAGCCCAAAGGGAAGGGGCCGACGATGGCCCATTAAGCTGATGGCGTATTAAAAGTGCATCGGTTTTTCGATTGGCCCAATCTAAACTTTGCATAGATACAGCCATGCGTAGCATTGACATGCGGCTGTTGCGTCTCTAGCATCTAAGGAACTGATGAGTCTTTCCCGTCAAATGTGTTGCCAGTGTTGTTCTTGTTGTACGTGTGCCCACACTGGCGCGGGAAAGCTACTGACCTGAAGATTTAGTAATCAACGGTACAGAAAAGCCCATCGCCAGTGAATGGCGGTGGGCTTTTGTATTTGGCCCGAATTGTTGGCTGGAACGACGAACATGTTTCCGATATTTCTAAAACTCGATGGAAGACGTTGCTTGGTGGTCGGAGCAGGGAACGTAGCGGAAGGTAAGATCCGCGGCCTTCTGGAAGCCCGGGCCTCTGTCGAGGTGGTTGCTCCCGAGGCGGTATGGCAAATTCAGAAGTGGGCATGGGAAGGCGTGATTGGCTGGAAGGCCCGTCCTTTCGAGCCATCCGACTTAGATCAAGTCTCGATTGTCATCGCCGCCACGTCTATTCGCGAAGTCAATGCTCACGTGTTCGAGCAGGCCCGCCTCAGAAATGTGCTCTGCAATGCAGTGGATGATCCTGAAAACTGCGATTTTTACTATCCGGCGGTCGTAAACCGCGGCGACTTGCAAATAGCCATATCCACCGGCGGGCGCAGTCCCGCTCTCGCACAACGGCTGCGGCACGAATTGGAAGAACAATTCGGACCGGAGTACGAAACGTGGGTATCTGAGCTCGGAAAGACGCGCGAAGAAATGGCCGCCCAGATTCACGACCCCGAAGCCCGCAAAAAGCTGCTCCACGAAATTGCCAGCCGGGAAGCCTTCATCAACCGGAACTCGGCCCAGCGAGGTGAGAACTGATGGCTGCCGGCAGAGTGTTACTCGTGGGTGCGGGCCCGGGCGATCCCGAGCTGCTGACGTTGAAAGCCGCGAAAGCGCTCCGCTCTGCGGACGTAGTGCTCCACGACGAGCTGGTCAGCCCAGAAATCCTAAAGCTGATTCCTGCCAACGCCGAAGTTCTGAATGTTGGCAAGCGTTGCGGAAAAAAGAGCACGCCACAGGAGGACACGAACCGTCTCCTTATCCAGCACGCGATCATGGGACGGAGTGTCGTGAGGCTCAAGGGTGGCGACCCATTCATCTTCGGCCGTGGCGGAGAAGAACTCGAAGCCCTGCGCAACGCGGGGATAGAAGTTGAAGTCGTTCCTGGCATTACTGCGGCGCTGGGCGTAGCGGCCGGAAACCAGATTCCCCTCACCCATCGCGAAATCGCGTCCACATTGGTTCTCGTGACCGGCAGCAGCAAGCATTCAGGACACATTGCAAACTGGCCGGACCGTTTGCCTTCGAACGCAACCGTCGTCGTTTATATGCCTGGACAT
>WNFY01000135.1_pt1 | contig 55996 bp, 54 predicted proteins | sample 5400091 | NCBI WGS metagenome assembly WNFY01 (sample SAMN13153364, study PRJNA577476) | soil metagenome | isolation source: 60 cm soil or saprolite under grassland replicate 1 | place: USA:California | collected 2016-06-15
TCGACCACCGGGGCCCGCGGGACTCCAGCCCGCCGGGACACGCGCCGTCGCGCGAGCGCGGCCTCGATCTGGGGCAGCGCCGCGCGCGCCGCCGCCTCTCCCCGGGCGATCACGTCGCGCGCCCGCGCGAACCCGAAAGTGGAAAAGCCGCGAACTTCCGGAAGAATCAACACGTCGCACTTGCTGCGTTGCTCGGCCTCGGAGTCCCACACCCGGAACGAGACCGACTGCACCAGAACGTCCACCAGCGAGACGATCGAGTCCCGCGGCTCGAGCGGGTCGGTGACGTCGCTGCAGATCAGCACGTCGGCGCCGAGGGCGCGCGCGTCCTGCGCCGGGAGGTTCCGGATCACACCACCGTCGATGAACGCGGTGTCGGCGAGCTCCACGGGTGAGAACACGCTGGGGAGCGCCATGCTGGCGCGGATGGCATCGGGCAGGAACCCGTGATCGAGCACCACCGCCCTGCTGGTCTCGAGATCGGTCGCGACGGCGGCGAAGGGAATGGGCAGCGCGCGGAAATCCCGAGTCGCATGCGCCGACCAGGTGAGGCCCGTCAGGAGCTGAGAGATGCGCTGTCCCGGGACCACGCTCTTCGGGAGTTTGATCCCGCCGCGATGAATCGGCAGCGTCAGCAGGTAGTGGTCTTCGGTGAACTTGCGATCGATCGCGAGGTCGCGTCGATCCACCGGGTCGGTGAGCAGCCGGTACCAGTCCTCGGTGGTGACGATGGTGTCGAGCTGCGCGGCCGTGTAGCCCACGGCGTACAGGCCACCGACCACGCTGCCCATGCTCGTCCCGGTGATCATGTCCACGGGGACTCCTGCCTCCTCGAGCACGCGCAACACGCCGATGTGGGCGAGCCCGCGGGCGGCGCCCCCGGAGAGCGCCACGCCCACTTTCTGGGCGCGCGCCCCGCCCCACGGTAGCGCGCACGCAACGAGCACCAGGGCAAATCGCTTCACAGCCTACCCGATTGGAGGGGGTTGAAGGGTTAAGGACTGTTGCATCCCTGCGCCAGTCGGGGGGCGAGGCGAGGGGGAGCGGCTAGAAGCACGAGAAATGCAACAATTGGGCGAGGTTTTCCCGACAGCGAGAGGTCCTTGGGCACCATGATCCGCCGGCGGAGTCTTGACCGACGGCTGAGTCTCGGTCGTCGCATCGTGCGTGATCGCCGGCGGGAGCAGGATCCGCCGGAGGCGGAGCGGCGCAGCGGCAGGGAGCGCCGGTCGGGCGTGGCGCGGCGCTCCGGTGAGGAGCGTCGCTCAGCCCGGCAAGGCGCCGCCGCTAGCTAGCAGCGCGGCCCCGCGCGTCGCGCGCTTCGAACACACACAAACCCGAATCTTCCCACGCGACCGGAAACAGCCCGTTGCACCGGGGGCATACCACGCGCTGTGCACCCTGACCGAGCGCCGCGCGGGCGCTGCAGCTGGGACATACGCCGTAGGTCGAGCCCCAGCTCGCCGGCGGGTGCTGCGCGTTGGGGAGTCGCGTCACGACGGACCACATCGTGGGACGAAACGGGAGAATCTGGAGGAAGGTGCGCGGCACCGTCACCGGTTGCCGGTTCACCTCGAGGACGCCTTCGAGCGCCGTCGCGCGGATGACGCGGTACCACGCGCCGCGCCTCACGTGACGGCTGGTCCGGACTCGGGTCCGAGCCCATTGTTCTGCATGCGGCATGATCGCCCTCCAGAGCAACGGGGGGGGTGGCGGTTCGGGTAGCTCCAGGGGCGCGAAAGCCAGTTTGCGCGCCTGGGAGGGGATCGGCGGGGGCGTAGGTCACATAGCAAGGGGTCAGGTGTTGTTTCTCCCTTTCTCCTTCGCGGAGCGAGCGAGCCTGTCATCCTGAGCGCCGAAGGCGCGAAGGATCTGCTTCCTTTACTTCAGATCAATTCGTCCCAGCCGCTGTGTCCCCGACAGCGCCAGCCACAACCGCGCGCGGCTCGAGTCCACGGCCATGTTCCGCACCACCGAGCCCGGTGTGGGGATCTTGACCGTCTCCGCGCGCTCCGTGCCGGGGTCGAACGCCACGATCTGGTCGCTGCCCGACTCGTCGTACCAGATGCGCCCGTCGGTCCCGACGGCGATGCCGTACGGCTGGCTGCCGTCCCCTCCCGGGGAGGCGAAGTCGCGCACCTGTCCCGTGGCGGGATCGAGCCGGCCCAACTTGCCGCGGGCGAAGTCCGAGTACCACACGATGCCACGGGAGTCCGCCACAAGGCGGCGCGGCCGGCTCGAGGGAGCAGGGAGCGGGAAAACCTTTAGCGAGCCGTCCGCAGGATTAATGCGGCCGATCTGATTGGTCCCGAACAGCGCCATCCAGATCATCCCGTCGGGGGCGGCGACGAGCCCGTAGGGCCGGGCGCCGCGCGTCGACACGGGATACAGTTTGGCCGTTCCCGACGCGGGATCGAGCACGCCGTAGAGATTCCCGCCCTGCACAGTGAACCAGACTTTTCCCTGATGGAAGAGCGGCGTGTGCGGATCACGCGCCTCGGCCGGCAGCGGGTATTCCTTGATAACACCGGTGGCGGGGTCGAGCCGGCCGAGCCGGGCCGTGAAGTTGCCGGTGTACCAGACGCCGCCGTCCGGCGCCACCACGATGCCGTGCGGCCCCGACATCGGCGTCGGCGTGGGGTAATCCGTGACCTTGCCGGTCGCGGGATCGAGCCGGCCGATGTAGCTGTTCGCCTGGTCGGTGTACCACACGATCCCATCCGCGCCCACGGCGGGGTCGTGCGGGAACGCCTTGGCGCGCGGGAGGGGATATTCCGTGATCACAGGGAGCGGGGAGCGGGGAGCAGCGAGCAGGCTGAGAACAACGACAAAACCGGCGCGAAGCAGGGGTAAGCGAGTCATACGTGGTTCCCTCAGGGCGGAGCGTTATGATAGTGGCGCGGCGCGAGAGGTCGCAAGCGGGCCGGCTCTCACATTGGCACAACGCCCGCGGACTTGTGTTGCGAGCGTGCCCTATGCAGCGTGATAGTGACTGCTCGTGAGGTGGGAGTCTGCATGATCGGTGCGAGTCCTTCAGGGGGATCGGCAGCGGGCGACGGCCCACCCGCCGGGGCGCGGTTTCCCCCCCAACCGCTCCCCACCGCCCAGTCAGTCCTGTGGCGACCCGCGATCCAGGAGCTGGCGCCTCCGGACGCCGACTCGAGCCCCATCTTCGTCGCGCAGCGCGCGCTCGCCGCCGTCGAGGACCACCTCCTCGCCGCACCCCACCGGGCGCTGCTCGGGTACCTGGTCGGACGCGTGCTCGAGGCTCCCGACACCGGCCTGTCGTACGTGGTGGCACACGGGGCGGTGCGCGTGCCGCAGATGCTGGTCGACGGCGCGACCGAGCAGCTGGTGGCGGAGTCGCTCGCGGCAGCGCAGCGCATGCTGCCGCCCGAGGACGGCGTGGTGGTCGGCTGGTACCGGAGCGACCCCACGGGCGTGCTCAAGATCTCCGCCGACGATCACCGGGCGCACGTGCGGCATTTCCATCGCCCCTGGCAGTTCGCGCTGGTCGTGACGATCCGCCCCACCGGGACACGGGGGGGCTTCTTTCGGCCCGCCGGGGATCCTGGCTCACCCGTGGTCTACCTGCCGTTTTACGAGCTGCTGGACGCCGAGACGTACCGGGACGGGTGGAAGCACCCCAGAATCTCCTGGAGCACCTACTGGTCGCCCGATCCCGCGGTGTGGCGCACCCAGGCCGAGTCTCCACGCCCGCCACGAGTGACGCCCTCGGGGCGGCCGTCGGGCGCGCGCCGGCTCGTCCCGATCCTCCCGCCCGAAACCGACGATGACTCCGACCTCGCCTGGGTCCGGCCTCCGGGCCGCGGCGCGTGGGGCTGGTGGCTCCTGGCCGGGGTCCTCGTGCTCACCGCCATCGTGCTCGGCGTCCGACTGGGGCTCGGCCCCGGTCCCGAAACGCCGACGGCGGCGCCCGAAGCGCTACCTTCGGACACCGGACCCGGCGCCGCCCAAGCTGTGCAGCGGGCAATCGACTCGTACCGCCAGCGGGAGAGCCTCGTCGCCAGCGGTCAGATGACGTGCGACGATCTGGCGCACGGACTCGCGGACGTGGACGAGCAGTGGTTGCGCCACAGCCTGGCAGCGCCACCCGCCTCCGCATTGGAAGACACGACCCTGGCGACGCCCGAAGCAAGCCTGGCCGCGCAGGTCGACGCGGTGGAAGCCGATTTCGAGCGCTCGGGGTGCCCCCGGCCATGACGTGCCCGACTTGATGCACCGCTCGCTCCGAGCCCTGCTGCTCGTGACGCTGGGGGTGCTCCCTGCCCCGCCGGCGCGCGCCCAGGGCACGAAGCCACTGCGCAAAGCCGAGCTGGTGCGGATGCTCGCCGCGCGGGCGATTCCCAAGGCCGACGTCGCCGCGCTGGTGCGCCGCAACTGCGTCACGTTTCAGCCCACCGCGCACGACCGCACCGACCTGCGCGCCGCCGGGGCCGACGAGGCCGTGCTCACCGCCATTGACCAATGCATGCGCGCTCGACTGGCTCGCGCCACGCCGCCGCCCCCGTCGGCCCCCGCCCCCCCACTTGCGCGGCCGAGCGCTCCCCCGCCGTTGCGTGTCGTGGCGAGTGACGCGATGGCGGCACCGGCCGGGACTGCCTTCGACGTAGTGGCGCAGCTGTTCCGCGGGACCACCCCGCAGCCCGGCATCGACCTGGTGTTGCGCGGCGCGAGCGCCATGCCCGGCGGTGTCACGCGCGACCCCGCCGCGACCACCGACGAACACGGGGTCGCGACGTTTCGGATCCTCGCGGGCCTGACCCCCGCGACGTACCGGCTCACCGTCGTGTTGCCGGACGGCCGGTCGCTCGGTCCCGGCAGTCAGATCGACTTCGTGACGTCTCCCGTCTCCCCCCCCACGCCTGTGGCGCGCGCGGAGCCGCCGCCGGCGCCGCGGCCCGTGATATCGGAGCCGCTCACCCGGTTCACGCCCGGCGCCGAGCTGCACGGCACCGTCGGGTCCGCGCTCGGCCAAGCGCTGGTGCTCGAAGTACGAGACACGGCGGGCGCGCCCATGGTGGGGCAGCGCGTGACGATCGTGGCGACCAGCGGGACCGTGACGCCGGGCAGCGCCGAGAGCGACGCAGCGGGACTCGTGCGGGTGCGGGTGACGCTGGGTGAGCGCGCCGGTCCCACGGTCGTCACGGCGAGAGTGGGGACGCTCACCCGGACGGCAACGGTGCGCGCGGACGCAGGTCCGGCGCACGCGCTCGTGGTGGAGCGCAGCGACACGCCGGTGGCGGGGAGCCTGACCCTGCGCTCGCGCGACACGGTCGCGTTGCGCGTGGTGGCGCGCGACGAGTACGGCAACCGCGCGGCCCTCGACGGGTTCGCGGCCACGACCACGAGGGGGGGGCGGGCGTTCAGGCTGAGATCGACGGTGGCTGATTCCGCCGGCGTCGTCACGCTCGAGCCGCGGCGTACCGGCGCCGGGGAGCTCACGCTGTCGGCCTCCGGACTCCGGACGCGCCTGGCCGTGGACGTCGTGCTCCCCGGGACGCCGGTTCAGCCCTGGGGGATCGGCGCGCGGTCCGAGTGGCTGGGCTCGAACCATCCCTGGATCGCGCTCCCCGGTCTGACGGGGATGTCGGGGGCGGACTTCGGCCTCTTTGGGCGACGCACCGTGGCGGGTGGCTTGTCGCTCGCCCTCGGCGCCGCAGCGGGCTCGCTCAACGCCGACCAAACGACCGGGACGGTGTCGCTGCAGCTGCTCGAGGGCTATGGGCGAGCCGAGTGGGCGCTCGTGCCGCGCGGGGCGGTGAGCCCGGTGGTGTCGCTCGGGGCCGGCGGGTACCGCCTCAAGAGCGGCGACAACGGGCAGACCGTCTATCATACGAACGCGTTCTGGTCGGGGGGCGGCGGCGTGGATGTGGTGGTCTCGCCGAGCGTGATCGTGGAGGTGCGCGTGGAGCGGCAATGGCTGCGCGACACCAACCAGGGGCACGTGGCGACGCTGTGGCCGGTGGCAGCCGGAGTGCGAGTGGCGCTCTAGAGAGGGAGCAGGGAGCGGGGAGCAGGGAGCGGGACCGAGCCGCACGATTTCGATGACGGCCGCGCCCGCGTCGGTCAGTATCGTCTGCCGTGTCCTGGCCGCGACTTGCCGCCATTCCCCACACATCCGAGATTGAGCGCGGAGGGCATCGCGTATGTCGGAACGACTGCTCAAGGGCCGGTTCACGGTGGAGGACTACCACCGCTTGGCCGAGTTGGGCATCCTGGACGAGCACGACCGGGTCGAACTGCTCGACGGGCAGGTCGTCGAGATGACGCCGATCGGCCCGGAGCATGCGGGGTGTGTCGATGCCCTCACCAGGCTCCTGTCGCGGTGCGTGGGGGACGCAGGCGTGGTCCGGGTGCAGAACCCCTTGGTCCTCGGGACAAAGTGGGAACCCCAGCCGGATGTGGCACTGCTCAAGCCCCGCACCGATGGCTATCGGTCGGCGCACCCAGGGCGCGGAGACATTCTCCTGGTGATCGAAGTCGCGGACACCTCAGGCGGGTCCGACCGCGACGTCAAGCTTCCCCTGTACGCCGGCGCGGGGATTCCGGAGGCCTGGTTGGTGGATCTCGCGAACGACGTGATCGAGGTACATCGCCAGCCGGGGCTCGAGCGGTATCGTGAGGCTCGCACGCTCCGGCGGGGCGATACGCTCAGGGTGCCGCTCGTGCTCGCCGAGGGCATCTCGGTTGACGACGTGCTGGGACCGCTCAGGGGAACAGTTCGCGGAACAGCTTGAGCATCGCGGCCCAGGACTCCCGGTCCGCAGCGGCGTTGTACGCCAGCTGGGTCATGCCGTAGCTCGCCGCAGCCGGATTGGTGAAGCCGTGCTTCGCGCCGGGATAGCTCACCACCTGGAAGCGCGCGCCCGCGGCCTGCATCTCCTGCTTGAACGCCTCCACCTGCTCCGGCGGTACGAACGGATCGACGGCACCCGTCAGGACCAGGATGCGGGCCTTGACCTTACCGGGTTGCGCCGGTGTCTGTGGGGCGAGTGCGCCATGGAACGTGACCACGGCGTCCAGGTCCGCGCCGGAGCGCGCCATGCCGAGCACTACCGCGCCGCCGAAGCAGTAGCCGATCGCAGCGATGCGCGTGGTGTCCATGTGGGGATCCTGCTTCAGCTGTGCGAGCGCGGCGTTGAAGCGCGCCGCCCCCACCGCCGGATCTTTGGTCACCTCGGCCACGAACGCCTGCGCCTCCTGCGGGTGCGTGGTGACCTTCCCGTTGCCGTACATATCCAGCGCGAACCCGACGTATCCCGCCTCGGCAAGGCGGCGCGCCTGGTTGCGCGCGTGGTCGTTCAGGCCCCACCATTCGTGCACGACGAGCACGCCGGGCCGCTTGCCCGACGCCGCGTCGTCCCACGCGATGAACCCCTTCAGGACGGTGTCGCCCTGGCGGTACTCGATCTCCCGCGTCTGGACGCGAGCCCGTGGCGCAGCCTGCGTCAGCACGACGGCGACCAGCGCGATTCCCACTCGGATGTGCATGTGGTCATCCTCCTCGGTGTCGGGAGAACTTTAGGCGGGCCCCGGACCCGGTGCCAGAGGCGTTCGCGATGAAACACGTCAACCCGGAGAAACCGGTCCTATGAGCTCAACTGCGTCGGACGTCTACGCCAAGAACCCACGAGCCCTGCCGACAATCCTGCGCGCAGGCCTGGTGAGCGGCGCTCTCGACATTACCGCCGCGCTCATCGTCTATGCGCGGTTTGGCAGGTTTTCCCTTCGCCTGCTCCAGGGCATCGCGAGCGGACTGCTGGGGAAAGCCGCCTTCCAGGGCGGGCTCGCGACCGCGTTGCTCGGTCTGGTGTGTCACTTCTTCATCGCGACGTCCGCGGCCGCCGTATACTTCGCGGCGAGCCGCCGTCTGCCCATTCTGATAGAGCGCGCCGTGGTGTCGGGCGCGCTGTACGGCATGGTCGTCTACTTCTTCATGCAACTCGTGGTGCTCCCGCTCTCGGCCATCGGCCCGCGTCCGTTCTCGCTCAGGGCGACGATCATCGGTATCGTCATCCACATCTTCTGTGTGGGGCTACCCATCGCCCTGATCGTGCGCCGATACTCGCGTTAGATGGTCGCCACAGAGGGAGCAGGGAGCGGGGAGCAGGGAGCAGGGAAGGCCATGGTGGTTCAGGGCCGTGCCTGTATGCGCGGCTCGAAGCCGCGACTCGGCATGTGCCGGTAAACCGGCGTGAGCGGGGACGCCACGTGCCAGTTTACTGGTAAACGCCGAGTCGCGGGTTTACCCGCGGACGAACGAGATGAGGACGTTATAGCTTGCCAAGCCGCTTCAGGTCTTTGAGCCCGCTTCGAATGCCAAGACCGGCTCGCGCGCGCGCTTCGAAGACGGCCAGGTCCGCCGCGTCCTCACTACGTTGAGCGCTCTGCTCCCCGCTCCCTGCTCCCTCAGTGGAGCCGCCCGGGAATGGAGACGAGCCGCCGATTCACCGGATCGGCAGCGACGCGGAACTCTTCGAGCGTGAGCACGCCAAGGATCGGCTCGGAGCCCGGCTCGCCGAATACGACGATCGTCGGCTGGACGCGGTCGCGCATCCGGATGCTGATCCCCTTGGTGCGCGGCGAGTACGTGTTTTTCCTCAATCCCGACTCCGAGCTGCAGCCGGGAACGTTGGAGCGGCTGTTGGCGGAGCTGGAGGGCGCCCCGGGGCGCGCCGCCGTGGGCCCCCGCGTCCGGAAGGGCCAGGAATTCATGTCGCGCAATTGGAGTGCCTGCTCGGCGCGGCGATGCTGTGCCGCACCGCTCAGGTACGGGCCTTGGGAGGATTCGACGAGGCCGTCCCGCTGTATCTCGACGACATGGATTTGTGCAAGCGGCTCGGCGCACTGGGTCAGCTGCGCTATGTCAGTGCCGCCACGGTCCTACACCATTACAGTGTCAGCACCAAGAAGCAGCCGTCGCCGCTCATCAGACGGCTGGGCCTCCAGGCAACCTATTGCTACTTCGTCAAGCATCGCGGCCGGGCGTACGCCCGGGCCTATGTCGCCATCGTGGCGGGTGCGGGGCTCGCCGCCTTTGTGTTGGGGTTCACTCGACTGCTGGGAGGGTCGCTTCGGAAGGCACGGCGCCGCTGGAACGAGGCGCGGGTCTTTGTGGACTAGGCGTGGCGGGGCAAGAACGTGACTTATATGCTGCCTCGGCTACCGCCCTGACTGCCCGTTATCCGACGAGTCCGCGGCTCGAAGCCGCGACTCGGCATGTGCCGGTAAACCGGCGGGATGCTCGAAATGGTGTACGCCCGTTTACGGGCAAATGCCGAGTCGCGGGTTTACCCGCGGACGAACGAGGCGCGATCCCGCTCCCTCACTCACCAGGCCGTCGCCCGGCGGCGGCGGTCCGCGCTGCCGCGCCGGTCCAACCCGCTGCGGCGCTCTGCGATCGCCCGGCGCTCCGCGACGCGGCGCTCGAAGGACACCGCGACGGACAGCGTGCGGCGCTCGACGCCGCGGCGCTCCTGGCCGGTGCGGCGGTCTCGGGACATGCGGCGGCGGCGGGTCATGCGGTGGTCGGGCCTCAGCTCCTCCCTCGATGGCTTAACCGAGCCGTCGTCCCACGCGATCGCGAACAGCTCATTGCAGCGCGGGCAGCGCAGCGTGGTGGCGCGGCCGTCCTGGAGCTGCGCCCGATGGCGGCAGCTCGGGCACACGAGATACGGATCGGACGCCTGTGCCGTGCGGGCCACGGTCCACTCGCGGGGCGGCGTGGTGCGCAGCTCGAGGAGCGAGCGGGCCACCGCGACCGCACGGCCACGGACCCACAGCTGCGCCTCCCGCGGCGTGAGTCCCGTGACTGGGTACCACGCGCCCCACCGCAGCCCGCAGCGCGCGGGTGTTTGCAACCGGGCCCACCGAGTCACAGGCATGTCGTCCCCGCGGTCCTAGAGTGCCGCCGGGCGAGGCGGCTGTCAATCGGATGTCAGGCCAAGGTCGCCGGCAAGCCGGCCCGCACCCGCGAGCGCTGCAGCGCCCCGACGCGCGTCAGCTCCGACAGCCAACCGAACACGGGAAAATGGGCGGGATCGAACCGGCCCGCCTCGTAGCGGATTTCGCGGAAGGTGGCCTGCACGATCTGTTCCGCCTCGACGGCGTCGCGCAGGATGCCGAAGGCCAGGGCCCGGAGACTCAAGGAGTGCCGGGCGGACAGCTCCGAAAGGGCGCGAACGTCACCCTCGGCCACCCGCTCCAACAGGGCGACATCGGAGACCGACTGTTCCCGCGACTGGCGTGCCTCTACGGCAATGCGTGTCACATGACCTCCGAGGAAGGGCTCTCGGGATAAAGAGCCCGGAAGCATGTGGCGGGTCACGCCAGGTTTAGGGCCGCTTCCCGGGCGCCCTCGCGCCCGAAGAAACCCCGACCCTTGAGGGAGCGGGGAGCCGGGAGCAGGGAGCAGGGAGGACCTCGGGTCGGCGGAGCCTCGTTCGTCCGCGGGTAAACCCGCGACTCGGCGCTTACCAGTAAACTGGCACGTGGCGTCGCTGCTCACGCCGGTTTACCGGCAAATGCCGAGTCGCGGCTTCGAGCCGCGGACTCATCGGATCACGGCCATCAAGGACTCCCGAAGGGAGACGGGATGGGTCCTCACCCCCTGTCTCCTCTCCGCAATGGGTCCTCACCCCCTGTCCCCCTCTCCGCAATGCGGAGAGGGGGGACGATGAAGCGGGCTCCGCTAGTAGTGATACCGCGCCTGCAGGAAGTCGACGTGATCGTCGCGCACGAGGTAGACGATCCGGTGCTCGGCCGTGAGCAGGGTGCCGATTGCAGTGGGCCGGCGGCGCCTCGCTCATCCGCGGGTAAACCCGCGACTCGGCATGTGCCCGTAACCGGGCGTACCCGATTCGAGCTTCACCCCGGTTTACCGGCACATGCCGAGTCGCGGCTTGAGCCGCGCGTCTTCGGCCCTGCCCTCACCCGCCCCGCCGAGCGTAGCTTGCGAACGCAATTTTGCACCGAGGACGCAATGGATTCAGATTCGGGGATGGGCCACTTCCACGTGTCCGTCCAAGTGAGTCACCGGGCCGGCGGCCGCTTCGTCGTATTCGCCGACCCGGGCTCCGAGCCGATCCTTGGCGTGGTAACGCTCGAAGAGTTCCTGCTCGCGGCCGATCCCGTGCATCGGCGGCTGATCTCCGTGCCAGGCCGCCTCAAGCAGATCCTTCGCGCCTGGGGCGCTCAGGATGACAGGCCCGCTCACGTCGCGAAGGGGAAGAGAGAGCGTAAGGGACTCCCTGCTCCCTTTTTAACCTCTTGACGGACCAGGCCGACGCGCCGCCCACGAGTCGCCACGACTCCTGGGCACCCCGAACGACAACGGGGGAACCCTCACGGATTCCCCCGAGCGTCGCAGGCGGTGCCAGGCGATGAGGTCTGGATCTCCTAGACCCCCCAAAGGGGTGGTGACGGCGACCTTTCCGTCCTCACAGCCCGCGAACTTCCCACATCGTACCGGCGCGGCGGCGCCGAGTCAAGTAGCTCGTGGCAACAGGATGAGCGCTGTTCACCCATGCTTCTCCGCGATCGTCGAGGAACTTCACGGACACAAGCAGCCAGCGCTCAGGTCGCTCCACCAAGCGGACGAATTCGACGCGCCGGCGGTCGCCCCGCCGACGTTGTCCGACGAGGTCGGGCCGTCCCAACACGTCCGGCATGTGCTCGAGACAGAACCCCAACCATGCAGGCCGCCGCTGCCGGATGTGGCGGATCCGGTCCGGCGTGATGAGCACGGTGCGTTCGACTCCCGCGAGGGCGCCCGGCAGTGTGAGGTCGTGAGGCACGAATCCGGCGAGCTGCACCCGGTCGGCCTCCGCAAGGACTTCGAGTCGATGTGGCATCCCCGCGACCGAAACTGGCGAGCGGGGGCGAGCGAGCGTCACCAGAGTTACGCCGCGCGGATCCGAATCATGCCCGGGGTCGGCTAGGGGGAAAACGAAGCGCGGTGATGGGGTTCCTGCGGGACACCGCGCGGACGCTGGTGCGGGTCGGCGGCACGCTCGTTCGTCCGCGGGTACACCCGCGACTCGGCGTTTACCAGTAAACTGGCACGTGGCGTCGCTGCCCAGGCCGGTTTACCGGCACATGCCGAGTCGCGGCTTGAGCCGCGCATCATGGTCGAGCCGCGGCTGAAGTCCCGCCTCGCTGCCGATCCGGTGAGTCGGCGGCTCGTCTCCGTTCCCGGGCGGCTCTAGCTGACACGGCCACTGTTCGTCCGCGGGTAAACCCGCGACTCGGCGTTTACCAGTAAACTGGCACGTGGCGTCGCTGCTCACGCCGGTCTACCGGCAAATGCCGAGTCGCGGCTTCGAGCCGCGCATAGAGACACGGCCCTGAACCACCCATGGCCTTCCGTGCTCCCCGCTCCCTGCTCCCTTTTTAACATCTTGACGGACCGTGAGTTAGCTCGCATGTTGGCGCCCGTGATCGGGGGACGAAAGGGCATCAGGATGGTCGCCTGGTACAAGAGCCTGATCCAGTGGCACGACACGCTCAAGAGCGTCGTGCAGCACGATGTCGTCCTCTGAGCGACTGCTCGTCCTCGGCGCGACGGGGCAGCTCGGGACGGACTTGCTCCGGGCCGCGGCGGCCGCGGGGGTGGATCACGTCGGCGTCGGCCACGAGGACTGCGACGTGACCAAGGCCGATTCGGTCACGGCCGGGATGGCGCGGTACCGCCCCACGATCGTGATCAACACCGCCGCGTTTCACCGAGTGGACGGCTGCGAGAATGACCCTCACCAGGCATACCTCGTGAACACCGTGGGTGCACTGCTGGTCGCCCGCGCCGCCGCCCGGACGGGCGCCCGGTCGGTCTATATCAGCACCGATTACGTGTTCCCCGGAGACAAGCCACCAGCGGAGGACGGCCGGCTCACGCCGAACACGGCATGGGTCGAAGACGATCCGGTCCGTCCGCTCAACGTGTATGGAGCGTCCAAGGCAGCGGGCGAGCAGGCGGTGCGCCTTGCCGACCCGCGCCATCTCATCGTGCGGGTGTCGTCCCTATTCGGTGTGGCCGGTCTGCGCAACAAGGGGGGCAATTTCATCGACGCGATCCTCAAGCAAGCCGGCGCGGGCGCGCCGCTGCGCGTCGTGAGCGATCAGTGGATCACGCCGACGTATTCGGTCGACGCCGCGGGCGCGATCGTGCGGTTGGCGTTGAGCGGCGCGGGCGGGATTGCGCATGTCACGAGCGCCGATGGCTGCACCTGGCAGGCCCTCGCGGCGGAAGCCGTACGACTCGTGGGGCTCGCGACAGGGGTCGAGCCGGTGCCGGCGTCCTCGTACTATTCCCAGATCCGCCGTCCCCGCAACAGCGCGTTGCACACCGGTCGGCTGGCGTCCCTGCTGGGCCGGCCGCTCAGGCCGTGGCGGGAGGCGGTGCTGGCATACCTGGTCGAGAAGGGACACCTGCGTTAGGTATCCCCTGCGGCGAAGCCGATTTTGGGTCGGGCGTGCTCGTCGGGTGGCTCCACGAGCGACCGCAGCGTTTGCACGATCGAGTGCAATTCGTGATCGTGCCCGCCGACACGTCGTTCGAGTTCCGCGAGCTTGACAGCCAGGGCGGCCTGGTCGACCACCCACTCTCTGAGCTTCAGGAACGCTCGCACTACGAAGATGCTCATCTGCACCGCCCGCTCGGAGTTCAGCACCGTTGCGGCCATGATCGCGCCGTGCTCGGTGAACGCCAGGGGGAGATATTTGACGTTCGCACCGCGTTTCAAGGTCACAGATTGTGATCTTGAATGGTGGAGATCCGCCGCCTCGCGACGACTCACCCGAAACGCAGAGTCGGAAGGGAAGCGTGCCGCGTCAATGCGCAGTCAACCAAACCGTTCGCGGAAGTCGCTCCGGCGACCACTGACGTGTCTCCCGACGTCATCGTGATCGGCGCCGGCGCCATCGGCGCGAGCGCGGCGCTCCATTTGGCGCGTGCCGGGGTGCGGGTCACGCTGCTCGAAAAGGAGACGGGCCCGGCCCAACACCAGAGTGGCCGCAACAGTGGCGTGATCCACGCGGGCTATAACCTCAAGCCGGGCAGCCTGAAGGCGAAGTACTGCGTGACGGGCAGCCGCGCCCTACGGCAATACTGTCGGGAGCGCGGCATCGCCATGCAGCAGGGCGGCATTCTCATCGTGGCCCGCACCGACGCCGAGCGCGCGACGCTCGCAGAGCTGCACCGCCGGGCGGAGGCCAATGGCGTGCGCACAACGCACGTGGACGAGCGTGGCATCGCCTCGATCGAGCCGCACGCTCGAGGTATCGAGGCGCTGCAGGCACCGGAAGGGGCGAGCTTCGATGCCGCCGCCTACGTGGCGGCCCTAGTGGACGACGCGCGCGCGGCCGGCGCGCGGGTGGAATTCGGCGTCTCGGTGCGGCGGATCGACGAACCGGGCGGAGCCAGTCCAGCCGCCGTCGTGTACACGTCGGATGGATCGCGGGAAGCAAGCGTCGTGCTCAACTGTGCGGGCCTCCATGCGGACCGGCTCGCGGGCGCCGTCGCCGGTGACATGCGCATCATTCCCTTCCGCGGATACTATGCCGAGCTGCGTCCCGCACGCACCCACCTGATCCGCAGCCACGTGTACGCAGCGCCCGATCTCACGTTCCCCTTTCTGGGCGTTCATTTGTCGCGGCGGACGGACGGCCGGGTGATCGTCGGCCCGGGGGCCATGCTCGCCTTCGGGCGCGAGGCGTATCGGTTGGCGCAGGTGCAACCGCGCGACCTGTTGAGCACTCTGCTGTGGCCGGGATTCTACCGCATGATCTTGCGCCCCAGGTTCCGCGCGCTGGTGAAGAGCGAGGTGATGAAGAGTCTGTTTCTCGGGAGGATCGCGGACGAGGCCCGGCTGCTCATCCCCGAGCTCGAGGCGCACGACCTGGTTCGGTCATATGCCGGAAACCGCGCGCAGGTCGTCTCACGCAGCGGGGATCTCGTGGACGACATCGTGGTGCGGCGGTCGGGCCGCAGCGTGCACGTGCTCAACGCCGTCTCCCCAGGCCTGACCTGTAGTCTTCCCTTCGGCGGCTATCTCGCGGAGATGTGCCTTTCCTGATCTCCATCGTCATCGTCAGCTTCAACACCGCGCGGGAGCTCGTCGCCTGCCTGGAGTCGATCGAGCGCTGCGCCTCGGGCGTCCCCCACGAGATCATCGTCGTAGACAACGCCTCGAGTGACGGCTCGGTCGAGGCGGTGCGCGCGCGCTTTCCCGCGGTGCGGCTGATCGCGAACGAGGAGAACGTCGGCTTCTCGAAGGCGAGCAATCAGATGCTCCCGCTGGCGCGCGGCGAGTACCTGTTCTTCCTGAATCCCGACTCCGAGTTGCAGCCCGGCACGCTCGACCGCTTGCTCGCCGAGCTCGCCGCGTTCCCCGAGCGCGCGGCGGTCGGACCGCGCATCCGAAAGCCGAGCGAGTTCATCTCGCGTACCTGTGCGCGCCGACTGCCGACCTTGTGGACGGAATTCTGCGACCTGACGTGGTTGGCCCGGATCTTCCAGCGGTCGCGGATCCTGGCCTGGAAGTACTACGCGCGCTGGGACGGCACCACGGATCGCGACGTCGAATGCCTGCTCGGCGCGGCGATGCTGTGCCGCACGGACCAGGTGCGCGCATTGGGAGGATTCGACGAGTCCGTCCCGCTGTATCTCGACGACATGGACCTGTGCAAGCGCTTGGGCGACCTGGGGCGACTGCGCTATATCAGCGGCGCCATGGTCCTGCACCATTACAGCGTGAGCAGCAAGAAGCAGCCGTCGCCGCTCATCAAGCGGCTTGGCCTGCAGGCGACCTATCGCTACTTCGTGAAGCATCGCGGCGAGCGGTACGCCCGTGCCTACGTCGCCGTGGTGGCGGGTGTGGGCCTCGCGGCCTTTGTGCTGGGTTCCGTGCGACTGCTGGGAGGCTCGCTGCGGAAGGCACGGCGCCGCTGGGATGAGGCGCGCGTCTTCGTGAGCTGGGCGTGGCGGTCAAAGGACGTGACCTATACACTTCCCCGACTATGAGAATCGGATCCTCCGCTCGCGCGGAATCAGATCCTTCGCTCGCGCGCGTTCCGCAACAGCAGATCCTTCGCTCGCGCTCCGTAACAGCAGGTCCTTCGCTCGCGCGCGTTCCGCGCGCTCGCTCAGGATGACAACGCCGCGCGGCTTCGGGGAAATAGGGAAGGGAGGGTGGTTTCTCTCTCTCCCCCTCGCGAAGGGCCGAGCTGTGTCATCCTGAGCGCCGTAGGCGCGAAGGATCCGCTTCTGACGGGGGCGTGGACTGGGCCTGGCGGTCCAAGGCCGTGACCTATACCCTCCCCCGACCATGAGAAAAGGCATCATCCTGGCCGGCGGCTCCGGCACGCGGCTGTACCCGCTGACCCTCGGCATCACCAAGCAATTGCTGCCGGTGTACGACAAGCCGCTCGTGTACTATCCCCTGTCGACGCTGATGCTCGCCGGCATCCGGGACATCCTGCTCATCTCGACACCTCAGGACAGGCCGCGGTTTCTCGCGCTGTTCGGCGACGGCTCGCAGCTCGGCTTGAACCTTTGCTACGCGGAGCAGCCGAAGCCCGAGGGGCTGGCTCAGGCGTTCCTCGTCGGGCGGGACTTCTTAGGCGGCGATCCTGCCGCACTCATCCTGGGCGACAACATCTTCTACGGTGGCGGCATCCGCCCCGTCCTGCAACAGGCCGAGCAGCGGACCGAGGGGGCCACCGTGTTCGCCTATTACGTCTCCGATCCGCAACGCTACGGCGTCGTGGCATTCGACGCCGCCGGTCGGGTCGTGGGCATCGAGGAAAAGCCGCGCACGCCCAAGTCGCACTATGCCGTGACGGGACTGTATTTCTACGACAACGCGGTCGTCGCGATCGCCGGCGGGCTCAAGCCGTCGCGGCGAGGCGAGCTCGAGATCACAGACGTGAACAACGCGTACCTGCGCGCCGGCAAGCTCGAAGTGGTCACGCTGGGCCGGGGGATCGCGTGGCTCGACACCGGCACCCCTGAGGCGCTGCTCCAGGCCGCGACGTTCGTGGCCGCCGTGGAGCAGCGGCAGGGCCTCAAGATCGGCGCCGTGGAGGAGGTGGCGTATCGCATGGGATTCATCGACGCGGCACAGGTGGAGCGGCTGGCCGCGCCCCTGCGGGGCAATCCGTACGGCGATTACTTGCTGGCGATGATCCGCGACGCGAGCTACACGCGCGAGGTTCGGGACCCGTGAGGGACGTGCTCGTGACCGGCGGCGCCGGCTTCATCGGCGTCAACTTTGTGCGCTGGGTGCTGTCGTGCAATCCGGACGTACGGATCGTGAACCTCGATCTCTTGACCTACGCCGGCAACCTGGAGAGCCTGGCTGACGTATTCCGGCGGCACGGGCCCGAGGGGGGCGGCGACGGCCGCCACTTCTTCATCCGGGCGGACGTGCGCGACTTCGAGACGCTGCGCCGGGTGCTCGCGGGGGAGGCAACGGAGACGCCCCCTGGCGGCGCCGCCGCCCGGCGTATCCCGGCCCCCGACGCCGTCGTCCACATGGCCGCCGAGTCGCACGTGGACCGCTCGATCATGGGGCCGGCCGTGTTCGTGGACACGAACGTGCGGGGCACGCTGACGGTGCTCGAGGCGTGCCGCGGCGAGCTGGCGCGGTCGCCGCGGCCGTTCCGTTTCCTGCACGTGAGCACCGACGAGGTGTACGGCAGTCTGGCCGAGGGGGACCCCGCCTTCACCGAAGCGACGCCGCTGGCAGCGAACAGCCCCTACTCCGCCAGCAAGGCCGCGGCGGACCTGCTGGTGCAGTCGTACGTCGCGACCTTCGATTTTCCCGCGATCGTCACGCGCTGCTCCAACAACTACGGCGCGTACCAGTTTCCCGAGAAGCTGATCCCGTTGATGATCACCCGCGCCCTGGGCGGTCAAGAGCTGCCGCTGTACGGAGACGGGTTGAACGTGCGGGACTGGCTGCACGTCGAGGATCATGCGCGTGCCCTCTGGGAGGTACTGACCCGGGGGCGGCTGGGCGAGGTGTACAATATCGGGGGGCAGGCCGAGCGGCCGAACATCGCGGTCGTGCGTGCTCTACTAGCAATCCTCGACAGGCCCGAGTCGCTGATCCGCTACGTCACGGATCGCGCCGGTCACGACCGCCGCTACGCGATGAACATCGACAAGCTGCGCCGGGAGCTGGGGTGGCAGCCGCGTCACGGCTTCGAGGCAGGACTGGCGGCCACGGTACAGTGGTACCTGGACCACCGCGGTTGGTGGGAGCGGGTGTTGAGCGAAGCCTACCGGGCGTCGAACGCACTGTACCTGAAGGGCGATTGATGCGGGCGGAGGTGCGTCCATAGCCCCGTTCCGGTTCACCCGTCTCGAGATCCCCGACGTGGTTGTGGTCGAGCGCTCGACCTTCAGCGACGACCGCGGGTTCTTCGCCGAGACGTACCGTGCGGCGCCATTCGCCAGCTTCGGCCTCCCACAGGCGTTCCGCCAGGACGCCCACTCACGATCGCGTAAGGGCGTGCTCCGGGGTCTTCACTACCAGCGGTCCCCGATGGCTCAGGGGAAACTCGTCTGGGTGGCCACGGGCCGCATTCTGGATGTGGCGGTCGATCTGCGGCGCTCGGCTGCCACGTTCGGGCGGTGGGTGAGCCTGGAGCTGACGGCGGACAATCGCCTGGGCCTCTACATTCCGCCCGGCTTCGCACACGGCTTCTACACGCTCAGCGACCTCGCGGATGTCATGTACAAGTTGACCGAGGAACATTCCCCGTCCCACGAAGCGGGCATCGTGTGGAACGATCCGGACCTCGCGATCGTCTGGCCAGTCACGCAGCCCACCGTCTCGGCACGTGACGCGGCCTTTCCTCGACTGCGAGACGCAGACCCGGACGTTTAGTTATACGACCGTGACGGTCGGAATCGGCACGATAAACCGAGAATGGCTGTTTCCCGCCCGGCGAACCTTGTCGATGATCTCGTCCTGGTAATTCCAGGCCGTGAGCAGGAAATAGTCCGGAGGGGATCGCAACGCATCCTCTTCCGAAATGACTTTGATGTTGCATTTCGGTAGATAGCGTCCTTGCTTGGTGGGCGTGTTGTCGACGCAGTAAGGAATCTGTGCGGCCGTAATGCCGACGAAGTTGAGGAGCGTGTTTCCCTTCGCGGTCGCGCCGTAGGTGTAGACGCGCTGCCGGCTCTCAATCAACTCCGCAATGGTCGTCCGGAGCCGGCGCCGGATCTCCAGCGTCTTCGCCGCGAACCGCTCGAACGACGCGGGCGTGAGCGCACGGTCTTCGCGGGCTATTTGCTGCTCGACGGCGGCATCGATCCGGTCGCCTGGGGCAGCCTTCTTGGTCAGAAACACGATGGACCCGCCGTGCACCGGAACGAGGAGCACGTCCACGATGTGCATCCCGTGCCTGGCCAGGAGAGCCCGCATTGAGCGGATCGAGTAGTAGAACATGTGCTCGTGGTAGACCTGATCGAATTCGTTGTGCTCGATCGTGTTCAGCAGGTATGCGTTTTCGATCAGCAAGTGCCCGTGCGGGTCGAGCAGGGTCGTGACACCTCGCAACAGCTCGTGAGGATCGCGGTTGTGGGCGAAGCAATGTCGCGCCACAATGAGGTCGGGGTGCCCAAATCGACCCTTAAGCGTCGCGGCAGAGCGTGCGTCAAAGAAGTCACATACGGTCTCGATCCCGGACGCGTTCGCGATGCGGCAGATGTTGGCGGCGGGATCCACGCCGATGACCTGACGCACGTGCGGCTGCAGGTGCCGGAGGAACATGCCCGTGTTGCTCCCGATCTCGAGCACGGCTGCTTCCGGCCGGACCACACGTCGGTCCGCCAAATGCCGCTCGAGTGCGGCATAGTGCCGAGTGAGCGACGGGGACTCCGGCGTCATGTAGAGGTACTGCGAGTACAGGGCGTGCGCATCGACGCAATCTCGCAACTGCACGTTGCCACACCGGTCGCACCGCTCGAGGACCAATGGATAGCATTCTTCAGGCTGGTCGGGGGATGCCTTGAGCGCATTCGCCAGCGGCGATTCCCCCAGATCGAGCAGCGTGCGCGTCGCCGAGGAACAGATGCGGCAGGTCATATACTCGTACAAATCTGCTCGATGGGGTGGGCTTGTGCTCGATGCTCCACTGAGGGAGCGGGGAGCAGGGAGCGGGGAGCAGAGCTCTATCGAACGACGCGATCCGCGATCGGCTAGCGGCGCGCGATTCCCGTTAACGAGGTCTGTGGGTTGGGGTTGGTGGAACTGCGATGGGGATCCCCGACAGCTCTGCATACAGGACGTCGGGATCCATGTCGGCCCCCGTCGGCCACACGACAGTGCCGAGCTCGCGGTGGATCCGCACCTGCGCGAAGACTGCGGGATCTCTCAGAGCCGCAAAGACCCCGTGGAACTGGAGGCGACCCTCGAAATCCAGCTCACCCGCGACCCCGTCCTCGAACCGCAGGTACAGCCGATAGCCGCCCAGCGGTTTCACATCTACGATGTCCTTCAGCATGACCCTGACCTCACTCCAAGGGCCGGATCGGCGTCAGCGGCGCCCGCGCGCGAGCGCGATGCCAATTCTCGTCGAGTTCCGTCCGATGCAATCGCGCCCACTCCACGACCAGACCCAGCACGCGATGGGGCAACTCGCCCGATAACACCGCCGTCGTGTTGATCTCCAGTATAGCCCGATGCCCACCGTATCGCACATGGAAGTGAGGCGGCGGCTGATCGTCGTAATACATCGCGACAACGATACCGAGGAACCGGCTAGTCTCGGGCACCGGGACGAAGCTGGTGCACGGGCGGCGCGCGGTGTCACCGAAACGTCGCGTGTCGGCGCGGTTTAGCGCGCGCAATCCTGTACCCACGACGCCATGGGCGTACCCGACTCGAGCATCACGCCGGTTTACCGGCACATGCCGAGTCGCGGCTTGAGCCGCGCATACCCAAGAACGGGCCTGAACCACCATGGCCTTCCCTGCTCCCCGCTCCCCGCTCCCTGCTCCCTTTTTAACATCTTGACGGACCGTGAGTTAGCCCCCATGTTTGGGCCCCGTTCGGTTCCCTACGCCCTTGGGGGAAGCAGGTGACATGAGGCCGTTGGTCTACGCGGCGCTGGGAGCCGGTCTCCTGGGCGTCTCGACAGCACATCGCCTGGCGGCGAGGAGCGCGCAGAACCCGGAAGCCCGGCTGCAGCAGGCGCTGCAACAGAATCCGGGGCTCGCGGACGTCAGTCGCCAGCGGATCCAGCAGTCCGTGCTGACGACGGAGCAGGTGCGCGCCCGGCTGCAGGCGAGCGGCTATCCCTCAACGTTGCTCGACCCCTACCTCGGGACGGGCGTGGTCGCGGGTGGCGCTCCCGGGGCGGCTGAACTCGCGGCGGTCCAGGCGCTGGGTCTGGCGCCGATCCAGACGGGTGGCCTGGCGGTGGACACGGGGCTCCAGCTGGTGCGCGGGGTGACGCCGGCTCCGCCCTCGGGCGTGTTCGGGGTGGACGCGTTTCGGCGTAGCACGACGCAGTTCCTGCCGACGTTGTCGGGCCCGGTGCCGCCCGACTACAAGCTGGGCGCGGGCGACGTGCTGGTGCTGATCCTCACGGGGGACGTGGAGCTGGCGTACACGCTCCAGGTGACGCGTGAGGGGTTCGTGCTCGTTCCCCAGGTGGGCCAGGTATACGTGTCGAATCTGACGCTCGAGCGGCTGCGGGACGTGCTGTACGCGCGGCTGGGCCGGGTGTATTCGGGGGTGCGGCGCGGCGCCAACGCCACCACGCGGTTCGACGTGTCGGTGGCGAACGTGCGGGTGAATCAGATCTACGTGGTGGGCGAGGTATCGCAGCCGGGGGCGTATCAGATCAGCTCGCTCGGCACGGCGCTGACGGCGCTGTACGCGGCCGGTGGGGTGACGGAGCGGGCCAACATGCGGCGCATCGAGATCCAGCGGGCCTCGAAGACGGTGGCGACGCTCGATCTGTACGACTATCTGCTGCGGGGCGACACCCGCAACGACATCCGGCTCGAGACGGGTGACGTGCTATTCGTGCCGGTGCACGGCACGCGGGTGCAGGTCACGGGGGCGGTGGTGCGGCCCGCGATTTACGAGCTGGACCAGGGCGAGACACTACTCGACCTGGTGCACTCGGCCGGCGGGTTTCGGGCGGATGCGGCATTGCGCCGGATCGCCGTGCACCGCATCCTCCCAGCGAGGGACCGCGGCCCGGGGCCGAGCGCTCGCGCCGTGGTCGACGTGGGACTTAAGCCCACCCCCGCCTCCCAGGCCCCCGGAGGGAGCAGGGAGCCGGGAGCAGGGAGCAGGAACGGCGGAGACCCGATCAGCGGCGTGGTGATACCGTCCGTCGCGCTGCAGGACGGCGATTCCGTCGTGGTGGATTCCGTGCAGCCGCTCGACCAGGGGTATTTCGTCTCGATCACCGGCATGGTGCGCAAGCCCGGGGTCTATCCCTGGCGGCCGGGGATGACGTTGCGGGATCTGGTAGGGTTGGGGCGCGGGCCGGCGGTGGGGGCGTTTCTCAAGGAGGCCGAGGTCGCGCGGATGCCCGAGGACCGGACGCAGGGGCAGCTCGCGACCACGCTGCGGGTGGCGCTCGATTCGACGTATCTGTTCGAGCGGGACTCGGCGGGCCGGTTTGTCGGGCCGCCGGGGCTTCCCTACCCCGCGAGCGGCGCGCCGGAAGTAGCCCTCGTGCCGTACGATAACGTGTTGATCCTGCGGCAACCGGACTTCGATTTCCAGCGCACAGTGACGATCGCCGGCCAGGTTCGTTTTCCGGGCGTGTATTCACTGCGGGCGAAAACCGACCGGCTGGCGGACGTAATGGATCGCGCCGGAGGGCTCACCCCGCAGGCGTATCCCGACGGGATCCGGTTCGTTCGGCCGACGAACGCCTCGGGCCGGATCAACATCAACCTGACGAAAGCGATGCAACAGCACGATTCGCGAGATAACGTGATCATGCAACCGGGAGATGAGATATTCATCCCGGAGTTTCTGGCGAGCGTGAAGGTGAACGGCGCCGTGAATTCCCCCGGCAGCGTGCTCTGGAAGCAGGGGGAGGGGCTGGGCTACTACATCGACGCCGCGGGCGGCTTTACCTATCTCGCTGACAAGGGGCGAGTCAGTCTAAGGTTCGCGAACGGCGAGGTCCGCACCAAGAAAGGTGGCCCTAAGCCGGGCCCGGGGTCCGAAGTGTTCGTTCCGGTGAAGGACACGACCGGGAGGACGAACTACGTGGCGTTGTTCGGAGCGATTGCGCAGATCTTGGCGAGCACAGTGGCGATCATCGTCGTGGTGACGCGGTGAGCGGGAAAGCCGGGAGAGGGCCGACCCCATGAACGGCAGTTCCGCATCGTCCGAGGCATCGGGGGCATCTGATACAGCAGCACCGGGATCGCTGGACCACCGTGCAGTCGGGCTCACGCTCGCGCGGCACGCCCGCCTGCTCGTTGTCGTGCCGGTAGCTGCCGCCGTCGTCGTCGCCGCGGCCTCCCTTGTGACGCCGAACCGCTACACCGCAAGCACGGCGCTCGTGGCCGAGACTCACGGCCCTGGTGTATCGGGCCAACTCGCCAGCCTCGCTGCGCTCGCGGGTGTGAGCGTCGGCGGCACGGGTGCTGCGCAGTCACCTCAGTTCTACACCGCCCTGCTCCGCAGCCGTGCCATCCAGTACGTCTTGCTTGAGCGGAGGTTCTCCACGGAGGGTCTGGGTCCGACCTGGGCGGGCCGCGACAGCGCGACACTGCTAGAACTGCTTGATGTCCGCGGGAACACACCGGCGTTACGCCTGTTCTATGGGGCTAAGAAACTCACCGAGAGCACCACCGTCGGGTCGGACATCAAGACAAGCATCATCCGTCTATCCTTCACGACGACGTCACCAATCCTCGCAGCCGCGGTGGCGAACGCCTATGCCGATGAGCTGAACCGGTTCAATCAGGAGACTCGTCAGCTCCAAGCACGGGCGCGTCGCCAATTCGTCGAGGAGCGCGTGCAGGCGACGGCCCGCGACCTCGCCGCAGCGGAGAACGCGGTCCGTGACTTTCTTTCGCGAAACCGCCAGTACCAGAATTCCCCGTCGCTCGTGTTCGAGTTCCAGCGCCTGCAGCGCGCCGTGGCGCTCCAGCAGGACCTGTATCTCGATCTGCGCCGCCAGCTGGATGCAGCGCGCATCGCCGAGGTCGACGACACGCCGACCCTCACGACGATCGAGCCGGCAATCCCGCCCCAGCTGAAGTCATGGCCTTCACGCAAGCAGTGGGTGGTTGGTGCCCTATTGGGCGCCTTCGCGGTCCTGGCGACGCTTCTCGTAATCATCGAGCATCGCGCCACGCTGATGCCTGGACTGCTCGAGGTCTATTCGACGGCTGTGGCCCGGATACGGCGGCGGACCCCACCCACGGCCTGAGGGCCGAGACGCTCGGACATGAAGGTTGTCTTCATCCAGGAGTTCGTCCCTTCCTATCGGCTCCCGTTCTTCGCCGGCCTCGCGGGAGTTGCCGGCATCGATCTCACGGTCGTGGCCGGGGCAGCTAGGAAGGACGAGGGGTTCGACACGCCCTCGCCGGCGGAGAGTGGCTTCCGTTGGATCACACTCCCGAGGCGCGTTGTCGGGCGTCGTGGGGCGCGGTTGGTCATCCTCGGCTCGCTACTGGCGACCCTCCGCGCCGAGCGGCCCGATGTGGTCGTCACAACCGGAGGCAAGAGCTTCGTCCAGAACCACGCCCTCATCGCGGCCCGGCGACTGGGCCGTTTCCGTCTCTATTCCTTCCAGCACGCCAAGGATTACCGCGTCATCGGCCGGCTGTGGCGCGCGTTGGAGTGGGCCCTATTCCGCTGGTGGTTCTATCCTAACTGCGATGGCATCATCCTCTATACCGAGGACGAGCGACGCGCCCTGCTCAAGCGCGGGCTCGACCCAGAACGCGTATTCCATGCCAACAACACCATCGACACCGCTACCGTGGCGCGGCTGCGCAAGGAGTTGCGCCAGCGGGAGATCGACGCCGTCTTGGCCGCTTTCGGCGTGCATAAGCGGCCCAGCGTGCTGTACATCGGCCGCTTGGTAGCGGGAAAGAACGTCGAGGTCCTGCCCGCGGTCTTCGAAGCACTGCGAGTCCGGGTCCCCGCAGCCCAGTTGATCGTCGTCGGAGATGGGCCACTGGGCCCAGCCCTGCGACGAGACATGGCCGGCCGCGACGGCGTCGTGATGACCGGGCCGGTCTACGATGAACGGCGCATCGCGTGTTTGATGACCGTGTGTCGGTTCGTCTTCATTCCCGGCTGCGCTGGCCTCAGCGTGAACCACGCCTTTGCGTACGGGAGACCGTTCGTGGCGTACGCATCAGCCGGGCATGGGCCCGAGATCGCCTATGTCGTCTCTGGTGAGAACGGCCTGATCCTCGAGCGCGGGGACGGGACGGCGAATACCGCTTTGATGGCACGGCTGCTCGCGGACGACGCGTGGTGGGGGAAGATGAGCGCAGCCGCGCAGCGCACCTCGGAACGGCTGAAGATGAGCGCCATGGTCGCAAATGTAGCCCGGGCCATTCAGTCGACAGTCGGTCGCGCCTGACCGACGGCGCGCCCCAACGCGGTCATGTCGCGGTCGATCGCGTCGATCTCGTCCAAGGCGGCGCGCTCCTCCAGGTTCCCAACAGGGCTGACAACTGCCTGCAGTCCGCGGATGCACACCTCGCGATGCGAGGGGTTCTGCAGAAGATTCAGCAAGTAGAGTTGCTGTCGGCGCAGTGTGGGATAGCCGCCACCGACAACCGAGTCTCCGAAGTTCAGGAGACCCACCGCTGCGTATCGTGCTAGGTCGCGGATACGCACTGCCCCAGGAGACGATCCGAATAGTCGCGATCGATAGCGATCGGCGTAGAGTCTGGCAGCGACCGCCTTCCACGCACGCGCCGCTGCGTCGCGGTCGGCCACGAGTCGCGACAGGCGCTCCACGAGCGCGGACGCGGCTGCTTCCTGGTCGCCGTCCAAGAGCCTCACCCGGTAGTCCTCCGTGAGGCCCATGGGTCGGGCGGTGAAGCTCTCGAGCCGCGGGCCGTCGAACGTCACCTCGAGAGTGAGTCCCACCGCGCGGCGCGGGTCGTCGGCGCCTCCGGAACGAGGCCAGTAACAGTCGCCGAGGCTGTAGCCGATCACGCCGCGACCATAGCGCTCCACGCCCTGTACCACGTGCGGGTGATGGCCAATGACGACGTCCGCTCCCGCGTCTACGAGACCCCGTAATTGCTCAGCCCAATGCGTTGGCGGAACCCACGACAACTCAATGCCGCCATGCGTCATCACCACGACGACATCGGCGGCACTGCGCGCCTCGACAAGCGCCGACCCAAACCGAGGATGGTCGATCGCCGCAACACCGCCACGTCCCTCATCCGCGACGCCAAATTCCCGCTCACCCGCAGCGAGGATGGCCACCCGAACATGGCCGAGATCGACAACCAGCGGCGTATAGGCGTCGGGCTCGGCTGCTCCGGCTCCCACCCGATGGATTCCCGCCGACTGCAGGAACTGGAGCGTCGAGTTGAAACCGTCCGACCCGTGATCGAACAGATGATTGTTAGCCAACCCGAATACGTGGAAACCCGCTCCAGCAAGAACTGCCGCTTGTTGCGTGGTGATGCTAAGGCTGGGCCCTGACTTAGGCGACGACGCCGGACGATCCGTAACGGGCGCTTCGAGGTTGGCAAGGGAAACGTCCGCCGAACGAACAAATTCGACGAATCGCCCCTCAAACGGTCGCGGCTGGGCCACACGAGCGTTGCAGAGATCGCCCGCTGCCACGAGGCGCCAGCGAGTCACGGCGCCACGAGCAGCCGGAAGAGGACAGCCTGGATAGGCCAGAGCTTCATGTTGGGGTGGAAGTCGACTCGCTCGCGCAGTACGGAGGCCACGAACTGCTCAAGAACCGTTTTCTCGAAGAACTGCTGCCTTCCGATGTCCACGGTGTCGAGTGGGAAGAGACTCTTGATGCCGTGCAAAGCGATGGCCTCCTGGGCAAAGCGATTTGGCGTGGGGCCGAACTCGCGGAACGGCCCGACGCGTAATCGCTCGGGAAGGAGGTACCCGATCGCCGCCCTCGCTAGGTACTGTTTGCTGAGCAGTAAAGGAATGCCATACCGCTTCGGAATGAAGTCGAAGACTTGCGAGGCATGGTCAAATGTACCCGGGAGCCGGGCCATGTCCGGGAATCGCGCGCGGATGACGTCATAAAACAGCCGCCGGCCCTCCAAGGCCACTCGCGGCAGCGACAGGCAATAGTTCGCGAGCGCTTGATTGACGAACGGAGTGACGACCCCTCCAAAATACTCGTACATGATCGGCTGATAGCTCGAAAACTGCGACACATGATTCCACTGAAACAGCAACCAGATCCGCTGAAACGGAGCACCGGCGACCTGGGAATACTGGTCTTGGAGGATCTGCTCCACCTCGGCACGCGCGCGCGGCACGTCGAGCCACGGCACAAGCGAGCCCAGCTCGTCATCGCTCCAGTAGCTCGTCTTCCGGAGGAACCGTTCCAAAAGCGGCGTGCCGGCCGGCCCTTCAGCCATCTTTGCGACCTGCATGCCCTCGAGGGGATCGCCGGTGAACCCCGTCACGATCTCAGGGGCGGGGTTGCGCTGGTGCAGGGCGAGCAGGGCCGGGTACTGATACATCCCGTGTACGCACATCGACGCACCGAACCACTCGCACCAAGGCTGTGTGAAGTCTCGTAAGTAGTCTCGCCCGATCGGAACGGTACGCATGGCGAGGCCGAGAGCTCTCGAGATGCCGCGGGCGAACTGGGTGTCCTGCCAAGTCTCGTTGCCGTAAGAGATGGGCTCTAAAGCGAATCCACGGCGGGCAGCGATGGCCGCGATGAGGCGGGAGTCGATCCCTCCCGAGAGCATGAGCGCCAGCGGCCGGGGCTCGCCTAAGCCGCCGGCGATGGCCTCTTCAACCAACGCACCCCACTCGTCTACCAACTCGTCCCATCCCATAGCCCAGCGTGCCTCGCTCGGCTTGATTGTACAGCACCGCCCGACGCGGCGTGATCCGGGCGCGTAACAGGCCACCGTGTCCGGCGGCTGGACACGAATGCTTTCATACAGCGTCTGGTCGCCAAAAAAATGGCCCGTGGTCATCAGGGCGTAGACCGCAGCCGGCCCGATGTCGCCGATTCCGGGCTGCGTGGTGCGGTAGACGACCGGCTCAAGCGTGGAAACGCACGCCAAGCTCGCCGTGCAAGCCGCATATACCTTGCACGCACCAGTCCAGTCGTTCCACACCTGAATTCCGTCGGGGCCCACGCGTACCACATTGACGATGCCCTCCCAGGGCAGGCGAGCCTCGACTCTTCCGACAGCGGCCATTGCGAGATTCTCCTCCATCTCTCGCCAACGCAGGGCCTCGCGCCGAACCCCAGTCGCGAACAACAAGGCCTGCCCGTCCGTCGTGGGTTGCACCAACTCCGCGACCGACCCGAACCCCCACACCACCACGCTGACGTGTCCAGGAGCATGCGACTCTTGGTGTACCGTCAACCACGGAAACTGGCGAAGGACCACCTTGTGCTCGGCGAGGAAGCGATGTCGAGCTTCCGAGTCGCCACCGGAAAGGACTGAGAAGCCAATCAGCTTGGCGAGTGATGGGGGCGGCATGCTAGCTCGCCGCGGCGAGCGCCGAATGCGCCGTGAACTCGCGGTACTCGCCGTCCACGAAGAGCCGCCACCAGGCTACCAGAGAAATGGCTCGGCTGAACCTCACCGCCTCCTCCCACGTGAAGCCCACTGCGCATTGGCGCTCGAAGTAGCGGCGGAGCGCGGCGGCGTTGAGCGGCATACCCGAATGCATCTTCGCCAGGATTTCGGTACCAATGTAAGAGCGGTTGGCCGGCTCGCTGAGCCAGGTCAGCATGTCACCGGAGAAAGCGGTCTTGCGTCGGTTGGTGCGGATCCGCTCGGGGAGCAAACCGGCCATCGCATCGCGGAGGATTCGCTTCTGGAACCCGCCACCGACCTTGTCGGTATCCGGGATCGAAAACGCGAGTTGCACCAAGCGGTAGTCCATGAACGGCGCGCGCATCTCGACAGAGGACGCCATCGTGGCGCGGTCGAACACGCGCAACACGGTCGGAAGAATGGTCGTGTGGAACGCATGCAGTAATTGCTCACCGAAGGGCGTGCACTGCCGCACTTCCGGGACCGCAAGACATTCCAACCGGAGCGCCGGATCCCACAAACCCGCGCCGTTCACGTCCGCCGCGAGCCGCCGCTGACGCAGCTGCCGGATGCCCGGCAGCGCGTTGTAGAGCAGCGCCACCAGTGGAGGGATCGGTCGCTGCCCGACTCCCGCGTTCCGCATCGCGGCAAACGTCCGCGCTGCTTCGTACGCGGCGCCCCACTGCCTGCGGCGGACGAAGGATTCAATCGCCAAGTTGATGTGGCTATGGTATCCACCAAGGATCTCGTCGTTACCGTGACCTTCGAGCAGGACCCTGATACCATCACGCTGAATGGCGCGGTAGATCTGCAGGTAGGTGATCGAGGAGATGTTCCAGGCCGGGAACTCCAGGTAGTACAGCGAGTCCCACAGCCAGCTCAAGGCCGCGCTCCTACCCACGTCGACGTATCGACATTGATTGCCGAAACCGCCGGTCAACATCTCGACATCAGAGGTCTCATCAATCGCGCTGCCGGCGTGGCGGATCGTATAGGCGTGGAGGTCGCGACCGCTGGCTTCGGGCACGCCGGTGGCACGAAGATGCTGGTAGCCGGCGTAGACCGACGTAGAGTCCATTCCGCCGCTCAAGGTTACTGCGTTCTGGACGTCCGACCGTAGTCGCAGGCGCACCGCATCGAACAAGAGCTCCCGGTATCGCTCGACGCGCTGCTCGTAGGTCGCGGGCACTTGAACGAAGAGGTCTGCCGGACGCCACCACCGGCGGAACACCGGCTTCCCGTCCTCGACGAGGAAGTAACTGCCCGCCTCGAGCTGCCGAACACCCTGGAGCATGGTCCCATCGCCATAGTCGGTCGCAGCCTCGACGATGAATGACTGGAGATACGCGAGGTCGGGCTCGCGTCCCGCGCCGAGCTCGAGAAGCGGTTTGACTTCCGAGCCGAAGAGGAAGTCACCATCGACTTTTGCCCAGTACAACGGCTTCACCCCGAAGCGGTCCCGGGCCGCGAACCCGCGCCGGCGCTCGGTGTCGTACAGGAAGAAGGCAAACATCCCGTTGAAACGCTCAAGGCAGCGCTCCCCCCACGCCTTGTACGCCTCCACTACGACTTCCGTGTCCGAGTGCGATACGAAGGTGTGACCCAACCGCTCCAGCTCCGCCCGCAGCTCGACGAAGTTGTAGATCTCACCGTTATAGATGATGACGTAGCGTCGGGTGCTGTCGTAGAGCGGTTGCTGCGCGGCGACTGACAGGTCGATGATGCTGAGGCGCGTGTGGCCGAGCAGAACCGGCCCGAGCTCGAGGACGTTCAGAGCGTCGGGTCCGCGGTGGCGAAGCAACTCAAGGGCTGCGGCGAAAGGGCCTCGGCCCACACCACCGGCTGCCCCACGGACAGCTCCTAGGATCCCGCACATTAGTGAGAGCCCTCTGCCTGATTGGCTCCGAGCGCGCGTCGCAGCAGCGCCGCGGCGAGCATGGCAGCGAATCGCGAGTGCGTGCGTACGTAGCGGGTCGCCAATCGCCGAGGTTCCTGTACCACGCGGAACGCCCATTCGAGGCCCGCGCGACTCACCCACCCGGGAGCGGGGCGGACCACGCCCGCTTCGATATCGAACACTCCTCCGACGGGAACGCATGCGCACGGTGGCAGCCGGTCGCGCCACGCGTCCAGGAAACGCTCGCGGAGCGGCGTGCTGATACCGACGAACAGAATGTCGGGCTTCGCCCGCACAATGTTCGCAACCACATCTGCCTCGCGACCGGAGAAATATCCGTCGGCCCACCCTACGATACGGAGGGGGGGTGTGCGTGCCTGGAGTCGTCGGGCGGCTTCCGTCACGACCTCCGGCTTCGCGCCCAGGAGGTAGACGCCGTAGTCCTGCGCCGAGGCGCGGCGCAGGAGCTCAGAGTAGAGGGCCGGTCCGCCAACCGGCCCGGGCAGCGGTCGTCCCAGGAGGCGGGCGGCCAACACCAAACCCTGTCCATCCACAAGGACCAGGTCGGCGCGATCGTAGAAACTGTGGAGAAGAGGGTCATCGCCGCATCGAACGGTGAGCCCGACATCCTTCACGCAGATGAGATAGCTGCGATCGTGTACCCGGATCATGGCTTCGACCGCATCGCAGGTCTCCGATAGCGTGAGGCAATGGAACCGGTTACCGAAGAGGACTGCGGTCGGGATCGGCAGACCTACTCCTCGCGCCATTCGTAACCCAAGGAGATCTTGACGACTTTCGAGGACACGTTCGGCTCGACGTATTCGGCGGGCGGCGTCCACGCTGGAGGCTCAGCGAGCACCGTCTCGACGCAAGCGACGATACGCTTCGGGTCCGTCCCGGTCAGCATGCTGCTGCCCGCTTCTAGCGTCTCCGGCCGCTCGGTCACATCCCGGATCGTCACGTTTGGCACGCGGAGGATGCAGCACTCCTCTTGAACCGTGCCGCTGTCGCTCAAGGCGCACAGCGCCTGCCGTTCGAGCGCGATGAAGTCGAAGAACCCGACCGGCTCGACGAAGCGCACATCGCGCCCGTCGTTGGAGATGCCAAATGTCTCCATCCTGCTACGGGTGCGCGGGTGGAGACTGCAAACCACCGGGTGACCGAACTGCTCCGCAAGTTGCCGCAGCGCCGCCACCAGGTTTCGCAGTCGATCCTCGTTGTCCACGTTTTCGGCCCGGTGCATGGTGACAATGAAGTAGCGTCGCGGGGCGAGACGCAGTCGCGCCAGTACGTCGCTGCTCGCGATAGCGTCCCGGTGCGCCTCGAGGACCTCGAAGATCGGATTTCCTACGACGAACACGCGACTGCGGTCGATTCCCTCGCGCACCAGGTTGGCAGCACTCCTGTGGGTATATGGCATCAGCACCGAACTCGAGTGGTCGATGATGCGTCGATTGACCTCCTCCGGGACCCGGTCGTCGTAGCAACGGTTCCCCGCCTCCAGATGGAATACCGGGATCCCCATTCGCTTCGCGATGATTGCCGCCAACCCCGAGTTCGTGTCGCCGAGGACCAGCACTCGGTCCGGACGTTCCCGCTGCAGGATCTTCTCGACCTCTTTGAGGATTGTCCCGATCTGCTCCCCCAAGGTGTCGCACTGCACACCGAGACTGTGGTTTGGTTCGCGGACGCCGAGCTCGCGGAAGAAGATACCGCTCAGGACTTCGGCGTAATTCTGGCCCGTGTGAACGAGAATGTGTTCGCACGAGCTGTCAAGCTTGGGGATGATCCGACTCAACCGGATGATCTCCGGTCTCGTCCCGAGGACTGTGAGGACCTTCATCGCAAAAGCTCGCCCACTTCCGATGTCTCCGGGATCAGCAACCGGTGGCTTTCCAAAAATGCGCCCAGTTGCTCGCGGGGCATGAGACTGGTTGCTGAGCTGTATTCGTCCGTGAGCGCCAGAGGCTCGACGCCCTTCCCCGCCACTTCCGGGAGGATGGACCGGATGCAGTAGTACTGCCCCCGCAACACGGTGCGATACGCTTCTTCTTCTGAGACCAGGATCTCATGCACCTTCTCGCCCGGGCGGATGCCGGTCACCTTGATCGCCAGCTTGCGGTCTCCGACGAGGACGGCCGCGATATCGATGACCTTGGCCGAAGGTACCCTGGGGATGTATGTCTCGCCGCGGCGGGCCCCCCGCACCGCGCTGAAAATCACGTTCACCGCGTCGTCGAGGCTTAGCAGAAACCGCGTCATGTCCTCAGTGGTGATGGTGATCGGGCCACCCGCTCGGATCTGCTCGTGAAAAAGTGGGATCACCGATCCGCGCGAAGCGAGGACGTTCCCATAGCGAACGCAGATGAAACGGGTGTCTGGACAGGACAGGTTGGCGCTGAGAAAGACGCGCTCCTGCAAGGCCTTAGTCATCCCCATCACGTTGACTGGCTTGCACGCCTTGTCCGTAGACACCCCGACGACCGTCTCCACGGGCAACCGGTGCTCCCGGATGGCGCGGACGATGTTCTCCGGCCCCGTAACGTTCGTCTGCACCGCCTCAAACGGGAAATACTCGCAACTGGGGACCTGCTTCAGTGCCGCCGCGTTGAACACGATGTCGGCGTCCTTGACGGTGGACGCGACGCTGTGAAAGTCGCGCACGTCCCCGATACGGAACTCGACTAGCTCTTCGAAGTTGTGATAGATGATCTCGTCGGTCGCGACGGTGCGGTTCTGGTAGGCAAGCCGCATCAGATGCTGTTTCGCCTCGTCGCGGGAGAAGACGATGATCTTCCGCGGCCGGCCGATCTCGTTCGTCAAGAGCCGGCGAACCAGGGTCTTACCGAGCGACCCGGTTCCGCCCGTAATGACTACGGTCTTGTTGGTCAGAACCATGGCGGCTGCCTCGAGTGAGAACGACACCACGTCCGAATCCCGGCGCGAACGAGGGCTCGGGCGGTGAAGAACACAGCGGAGGCAGGAAATTCAGATGGAATTCACTTTGCCACAAGTCCCGATGGTCCTGGCTCGTTGCACGGCTCGGCCCAAACTGTGCCCTAGATGCTCGTTAGATCGTCCCTGCAAGGCTCCGAAACCCCCGGTAGTCGGTGGGGTCCGCGGCCAGTTCTGCAACCATCTCGGGCCAGGACGGCGGCTGTCCGCGTGTCTCCCGCCAGTACCTGTCAGACACCAAGCTTCGGTCGGATACCTCGGTGTCGTCCCGCACAATCTGCGTCTCGGTGTGAAAGGCCTCGTTGAGCATCACCAGGAGATCGCACTTCGCAATCGGCGCTGAGGACACGTGGTACAGACCCTCGAGACTTGGCTGCTCGGTGACGACGCGCCAGAGTTCTCTACTAAGCGCAGTCGTCGTGAGTCCCGTGTACAACGTGCGAGCATAGCCCCGTACCTGCCGCGCTGCCTGCGAGAGGAACCAGTCAACCAGCGAGAGGTCCCGGAACAAGTCGCGGCCGATGATCGACGTCCGGATCGTCAGGGACCCTAGTCCCGGTACCTCGCCGAGGTACTTGGTCCGGCCGTAGAGGTCCTCCGCGTCGGACAGGTCCGTCTCGCGGTATGGACCGCGTCGGCCGGAGAACACACAGTCTGTACTGACGTGGATGAGGCGCGCCCCCGCTTCGCGGCACGCCCGGCTGAGCAGGTGAGGGAAGAGCGCGTTGACGTAGATGGCTTGCGTCGGGTCCTTCGCCTCTTCCCGCTGCTTGATGATCCCGATGCAGTTGAGGATCCAGTCCGGCCGAGTCTGCGCAATGGCCCGCCGGACCGTGTCGAGCGCCCACGCGTCCACCCCCTCGATGATGCGAGACTCGTCGAACAATGCGGTGGCACGGAGCCGGTCATCGAAGCGCCGGAACGTGACGAACACGTCTCCGCCCTTGGCACGAAATACCTGCCATGCCTTGTGGCCCAGCATGCCGCCGCCGCCGAGGATGAGAACGCGAGTCATCTGGCCGCAGCGCTCCGATCATCGGCGAACCACCGAAAGTACTCGACGAGGCCTCGTCGGATGTCAGGGTCCGGCACAAAACCCAACTCCTGGCGGAGCTTATGGATGTCAGCTTTGCAGTGGAGCACTTCACCCGCGCGCGGCGGCGCGTACTCGATGGTCGTACGAATGCCGCTTGCCTCTTGTACGAGCTGCGCTAGAAGGTTCACTGTGGTACTCTCCCCGCAACCGACGTTGTAGACTCCGCTCCGCTGAGCCTTGGTCGCTGCGAGCAAGTTAGCTCGGGCAACGTCCTTGGCATTGACGAAGTCACGCGTCTGTTCGCCGTCACCATACACGATGAGTGGCTGGCCCGTGTGCAGCCGCTGTGCGAAAATAGGGATCACGTTGCCGTACGCGTCGTAGCGCTGGTTGACCCCGTACACGTTGAAGTAGCGCAAGCACACAACCACCATCGGTGAGAGGCGGCCGTAACACAGCGCGTACTTCTCACCCGCGAGCTTACTGACACCGTAGGGTGAGGTCGGCAGTTGCGGGTGTTCCTCCCCGATCACCGTGCCTTCGAGCTCGCCGAAGATTGCTGCGGAGGAGGAGTACACGAAGCGCGGGACGGCGTTCTTAGCGGCCGCGTCGAGCACTGTGACCGTCCCGGCCGCGTTGATCTCGCTGTCGGTGACGGGCTCAGCCAGGGATTTGACGTTCCCGATGTGCGCTGCCAAGTGGAACACGGCGTCCACGTCGTGGGTGGCATGCGCTACTAGAGCCACGTCTCGGATGTCGCCCTCCAAGAACTCTACGCGCTTGCCGGCGAGGTTCTTTCGGTAACCCGTGGACAGGTTGTCGAGTACCCGCACCGCCCAGCCTTCCCGCAGCAGCGCGTCCACCACGTGCGAGCCAATGAAGCCCGCGCCACCGGTCACCAAGGCTCTCATCCACTCCTCCGTTCGAGGGTCTCGAACAGCTCGACCCAGCGTTCCGTCACTCGGTCCATCACGAAGCGCTGCTCGAAACGGTCCCGGTTGAAGGCGCCCATGCGGGCGCGGAGCGGCGCATCGTCGGCGAGTCGGCCGATGGCGATGGCGAGCGCTTCCGGGTCCCGGGGCGGCACGATGATCCCGCCCTGCCCGTCCACGACCAGTTCCGGAATCGCCCCCGCCGCGGTCGCGACCACGGCCGCTCCGGCCCGCATCCCTTCCAAAATCGCGAGCGGCAATGCCTCCGGGCCGTAGTAGGTGGGGAGGCACAACACATCCGCGCCGTCCAGGACCCGGTCTTTCGCATCGCCTCCGACCGGCCCTTCCCAGCGAATGCGCTCGGTGAACCGGCAGCTAGCGAAGACTTGGCGGATTCCTTCGGCCGGGCTGTCGGCGCCCGCTGCCCCGAAAAAACTAACAAGAAGGCCTGGCCGCGTCGCGCAAGCGATCTCCGCAGCCCGCAGGAGGTCCGGCCACCCCTTGGTCCGGAGCATGCTGGAGAGGTAGACCACGCGTACCAGCCCGTCTTGCCCCTTAGCCCGGGCCACCGGACGGGCCGGGAGACCGTTCGGGATAACGGAGACGCTAGCCTCCCCGACGAAGGGGACGAAGTTGTATCGCAGCGACTCGCCGACGGTCACCACGTGCGCGACCTGGCGCAGCGCAACACGCATCAGCCCGCGGACCCAGCGCTGACCACTTTCGTAGAAGCGCAGAGCGTCGTTGCTGTTGGACCAGGCCACGATGCGGGCGCGCGTTCCCACGGACACCGCTAAGATGCAGAGCATATCACGGACACACGGCCAGAGCGTGAACGCTGGCGTGACGACCACGTAGTCGAAGTGCTCTCGACGATCAGCCCCAAGGAGCCGCCACAGGTAGCGCAGCATGAGCGCAAGCTTTCGAACCTCTGGCACGCCAGTATTCGCCAGCGAGCTAGCGTAGGAAGTGTTGATATGTGTAAGCCGGTGCTGCCGGAGGAGGGTCGAGCCGATGAGAAGGTACACGGCGTAGGACGAGCCATGCATTGGCGGCGGGACAGCCGCAAACACGGCTATCCTCAGCGGCCGACCGGTCACGCCACGCGCTCAGCAACGACGAGCAGTTGGTACCTCCGTCTTACGATGCTGTTGACGAAGCAGACAAGCCCGAAGAGCGCGGCGTTCCATCCAAACAGTCGCCATATCTTCGGGCTCCAGGCGTGTCGAAGTACTCGCACTGACCGCACCGCTAGCCCGGCGTCATTGAACAGGTTGCCGGCGAGCTGCGGCGACCAGGTGTACAAGTGGTGGTTGATATCGTCCCGACGGTATATGCGCTGTGCACGCCAGTCATCGACGGGAAGGCAAAAGACCATTCGACCGCCAACCTTCAGCTTGCGACGGAGTCCAACTAGCTCGTCAAGCGGACGGACAGCGTGCTCGAGCGCATGGTTCGACACGATCACGTCGAAATAGGCGTCGGGGAGTTCGTCCGTCGACATCACGACGCGTAAGCCGCGACCCCCCGCTTCGCGCCGAGCCTCCTCGCTCACGTCAACGCCAACCTTGTCGCCCCCCGGCAACTGCTCCAAGAGATACCCGCCACCGCAACCGAAGTCGCACACCGCGGCGCCCTCTGAGATGTAGGGCGCAAACTTGAAGAGGTTGAGCCTGCCCCCGAGGCGCCCGATCTCCCGCTGCCATTCGAAGTAGCGAACGCCAGCGTCACCAGCGTAATGGGATAAGATCCGCGGGTCACTCACCGTGCCGCATGGCGCCCTGCTCCCCCGGGGCGAATCCAAGAAGACGAGACAGGTGGCTCCACACAGCCCCGGGGCTAAACTCAGTTTCGAAGAGCTCGCGAGACGTGTGGCTCATTGAGAGCCGCAACGGCACGTCGCGCTCGATTGCCACGATGGCATCCGCCAACTCGTGCGAGTCCTGCGTTGTGCTGGCAAAACCAGCACGTCGCTCGCGCACGAAGCGCACGTTAGCAGCGTAGTCGGGGCCGTGCGCCAGGATCGGGATTTGAGCCTGCATATAGTGCACCATCTTCGCAGGGATCGACGTGCGACTCAACAGCTCATACCGCGGCAGAAACGACATCGGTGCGTAGAGCAAGTCGCACCTCCGGAGCTCCCGCGTGAGCTCCTCCGGAGATACCAAACCCCGATACTCCACCGCAGACGAACCGCCGAAACCCGACGGTCGCCGTGCGGCGTGGATCACGACCACGATCCTATCCTGCTTGTCCCGCACCTCGTTGAGGCGCCCGACGGCGTCCACTAGCACCCGCATGGCGTCGCTCGCCCACAGGTTCCCCGCGTAGCCGATACGGCGAACCTTAGGGGCAATCGGAGGCGGTGGCTGCGTTGGGCCGCCGTCTCCACCCGTCCAGACAATCACGGGCTCCAGCTGCAGGGTGTAGCGGCTCTGGTAGTGCTCCTTCATCGGTGCCGAAATGACGTCGACAGTCGAAGCGCGGCGCAGAAGTTCCTCGAACGCCTGACGAAGAAGCGCGCCCTCACGCGGGCCGACGTGCCCTGAAACGTCGTCCTGCACACTCACGTGCATGGGCAGGCCGGTAAGACGATGAAGTTCCACAGCGGTCGGAATGCCAGACGCCCCGGCATGCACCCACACTCGGTCGACTCCCTGGGCCACGGCGAATCGCGCGATTTGCCTGGCGGCCACCGTCGGGAACCAACGAAACGCACTCCACCACCACAGCCTACGCAATGGCGAACGTCGCGCGAAGCCAGCGATGCGACGCTCAAAGACCGCCGAGACCTGCACACACCTTGGCACTCCCTCCATCCACGACGGCACGGCGCGATTCGCACCACCTGCCACAGCCCAGGCAAGGCTGCCCTTGGGTACGAACGGGAGCAGTGCCCGAAACAGCATTGTCCCTCCATCCACGTCCATCATGGTGCTGCACGTAAGCAAGAGGAGCTTCGGCACCCGTCCCTCCACAGGCGCAGACGGCAGCAACCCTGTCGACGCGTGCCCGTTCACGGCGCAGGCTTGATGGCCCCGCTCAAAGAGGCAGTGTTTGGGACGCCTAGCACAAGCTGGACGACCTTGAGCACGATGTAGACTGAGAGAATGGCGAACGGGGGCGCGAGCAGGGCATTGGACTGGGATGCTACAAAGTACAGCACCGACGTCGCCGCGAACGCCAGCAGTATGGCGAGCGACAGCGTTTTCCCAGGACGATACGCTAGTCGGTCAATCCAGTGCGCGGCCGCGTAGTTCGCCGCTGCAACGATGATCACTCCGAGGTTTCCCAACCAGAAGAAGGCCTCGAGAATGCCTCCGATACGGATGGCTGTGTCGCTCTGGTACTCCTGCTGCATCACAAAAGCACTGGGAAAGGTTGCCACAAGATCCTTGTCGATCCCGATCAACTGTGTCAGCTGCCTCGGAATCACCGGAACAAAGACGGTCTGAAGGTAGTGTCGCGAAATCTCGTCAGCCTGATCGCGACCGAGGCGTAGCAACGCCGCGGCGCCGTCTCGAAACTCCCCACCCCAAGAAGTCCCAAACGCAGCCAGCGAGCCGAACGTTGAACTGAAATCGGCGCTGCCCCCACTGCGCAGGATCGCGAGCACAGGCTGGAAGAGGACAAAGACTGCCACAAAGCCTACCGCCAACATTCTGAACCGAGCTACGACGCCGACGTTTCCCGTGAACGCCAAGAGGAACAGAAGGGTGACCGCCACCTGAAAGAAAGCCCACCGGGCGCCGCCGGCCGTGAGTACAAAGAATGTCCATCCGACGAAGCCGATGAACGCGACCCGTCCTCGGCCTGTGACCGCGAGACGATACAGCAATAATGCGGCGGCGATGTGGAAGGCGTACGCCAGACGATTAAGGATCGATGGGAGCTCGATTGAGAATCTGTTCTCGTCCGTGATTCGACCTAGGTATATGCCTCCGTATCCGATAGCAGGCAAGTAGAGGACACAGAAGATGCCGACGAGCAACAGTGAGAAGGTCAGGAACACCGGAAAGGAGATGTCCAGCCGTTCGACCGGCGTGGGTCGCCCAGCCCCGATTCGGCGGTTCCATACCGCACCGCCAGCGGCGAAGACGAGGAGGAAAAGCGCGTAGAGCGCGTTCTCCTTGACCACGTCGCCGTCCCAGCCTGTCCATAGCTGCCGAAAGATGAGGAAGTTCATGTTGCCGAGGCAGATCCAGCACGCAAGGTAGTTGAAGTAGAACGCGTAGAAGAGCGGCTTCCGCGATCGCGCATACAGGGCGACCGCAACGGCGAACATCATCAGCGTTCGCACATCCATGATGGGGGCCTCTGCTAGCGCAGGGCCGACCGTCGCGAGAAGGACTACGCCAGCGACGAACGTGTAGGGCAGCAGGCGAGTCACCCGCCACCTCTTCTCCGTACTAACTTAGGAGCCTCCGGGCTACGCACGGGGCATCAGTCCGCGCAAAACGGTCCGAAGGGTCTGTCCGACGTGTTTCAGCTGCATCCGCGCACTTGGATGCCGGCGGAGCATCGAGATCCCCAGCGGCCACGTGAGTGCGGCCCCCACCAAGGTCCCAAGACCTCCGCCGAGCAGCCCCAACCGGCCGGCGCACGCCGCGCCGACTATGGCGCTCGTGGCTACAATCGCGGCGATGACGGCGGCGAACCCCCACGGTACCTGCACGCGCATCACGGACCGCGCCGCCGCGTAGACGAGGCCCAAGTACATCAGCGACCCGGCGCAGTAGCCGTACCCGGCCCCGACGTACCCCCAGCGCCGAATAGCTAGAACGTTGAAAGCCACGGTGACCGCTAGGCTTCCCAAGTTGGCTCCCAGCAACAGTCCGGTGCGACGGTGCACCTCCAGCCCCTTTCCTACGTACAGAGCCAGGCTACCGACCACGGAGCCCACCAGCGCCAGGGCGATCAGGGCGTATCCGTCAACATACGCTGGGCCGAGCGCCAAGCGCGCTATGAGATGCGCGTTGGGCACAACAACGAGGAGTAACGGCACCATCACGAAGAGGAAGAGCCTCATGTAGACCGCGTTCGTCCGCTCGAACTCGCCCGCGTCGAAGGGCGTGGTGTTGGCCATGGCCATCAGGATGGGATGTGCCGAGAGGAGCATTGGCATCGCGAGCAAGCCGACCGTGCTGCTTCCGAGCGCGTAGTTGCTGGCGAAGACGCCGACACCGAATGGGCTGTCCAGCACCGCGATGAGCGCCCGGTCGAGCAGCGGCCGAGCCTCAGATGCTAGCATGAAGCCTAGCATCGGGACGCCGTAAATCGCGTAGCGCCGCAACTCTCCGAACTGCCGCTTCCACTCTGCCCGAGGCGTCCGCGCGAGGCGCCTCGCAGCGGAACGAAAGCCGAGCGATCCCGCCAACCAGAGTATCACCAAGCCCTCGGCGAGCAGCCATCCATAGAGCAGTGCCAAGTACGACCGCATCCCAGCTAGGGAGAAAAGGCCGAGAGCGGCGACATACCTGCCAACAGTGAGTGATACCGAGGCGATGGAGTAGCGCGTTGATGCGCCGTCCGCCTGGAGGGAAGACAGGAGCGTGCGATACCACACGTCGGCCGCGATCAGGGGAACCATGATCACTGCGAACGCAGGGATGCGCCCCGGGACGGCCGTCCGCAGGCCCCAGTAGGCGAACCACGCGAAGACTGTGGCGCTCAGCGATAGCAGGAGAAAGAACAGATAGAAGGTCGCCCGCTCGGCGGCGCGTTCGGGAGAGCCGCCGGAGTCGAAACGCAGGAGTGCCTGCTGGAACCATGTTCCCAAGACCACGGCAGAAAACGTCACCACCGAGACGGTAAGGAAATACCTTCCAAGCTCGACCGGTCCCAGCAGACGAGTGAAGACGACGATGAAGAGGAAGTTCGCGACGGCGGGAAGCACGACAGACGGCGAGTAACCTAGGCTCGCCGTCAGAAAGCGACGTGTGTGCGACGCAAGCGACGGCGATGACTCGGCCACATGTGCGCCGGGCTGCATTGCCTGGTCAGTACTCCGCACTGGCCTCGCGGCCGCTACAGCGCGATATCCTGCCGCGAAGCCCGTCAGCGTCGCACGCGACCGCCACCCATCGGCGCACCTGCGACCAGGAGGTCAGCCGATGTCGTTTCCGGCCCGACACTGCTCCACCCAGTTGGCGCCGTTGTACTGGAATGTGATCGTGCGACGCTTGCCGCTAGCGGGACCCGGGAACGACCCAGCAAGCAGGAACGACGAGTCCCAGGTCACCTTTCCCATCTCACTCCCCGAGCCGTTCGTGATCTCGAGTGTCACGCGCTGAGTGCCCACCGGGCGGGCTGGGGCGGCGATAGCGAACGGCCTGTTGTCAGGCACACGGAGGGTGAAGTAGTTCCCGTTGGGTGCCGTGATCTGAACCGTGCTACCGTAGACGAGCGCAATCGGGTCGGTGTTCAGCTCGCGGCCAGCGTAATAGAAGATGTTCCCGATAGGCGACCACACCAGCGTGCCGTTTCCGGGAGCGCGGATCGCATCCGTATTCACGTAGGCCGCTGCGTTGATCGAGCTGTTGTAGCCCAAGACGCTCGTGCCCAGCACGTTGGCGTCTTCTATCCAGACCCCCCGGTCGAACCCCTCGGCTACAAGGCCGAAGAACAGGGTGTCGCGGACCTCGCCGTGTTGCGGGGCGCAGCACTTCACACCCACGTGCGACCCCCGATGCGAGACGTCTGTGTCTCCCATAACCAGAGTGCCAAAGAACCGGTTGTTCCGGCCCTGTCTTACCTCTATGGCGTACAGAGTGTCGACCGGCGCCGATACCCCTCGCGGCAGGGCGAAGTTGCACGAGAAAAAATCGTTCTCGTCCCCGTTCTCAATGTAGAGTGGATGCGTGCAGTCGTCCACGGAAACGTTGTAGAACTTGTTCCGCCAACAGTGAGGCGCCGCGGCCGCATTCAATCCACCGGACGTCTGGGATCCGACGAGCTTGAGCCCGCTCCCACCGGCATTCGCCCCCTCCAAACTGACGTTCGCAACCTCGAGGAAGTGCGTGGTCTGCAGGAGGACAAGCGTGACATCACGGGCAGGGCCGACGGCGTTGAACGTGAGATTCCTGATGCCGCCGTACTGCGACAGGTGAACGTATGTCCCGGAAGGATCTCGCACGCTTGAGCCATACCGAAGAAGGGTTCCCATGCCTGCCGCTGCCGCGGTGATGTGCGTGTCCCGACGACCCTCGCCGGCAAGCTGCACGTCCTTGTTCGTGGCCGCCGCCACATCGAGCGTTGAGGTGACTCGATACGTTCCCCGCGGAAACCACACCACCCCGCCTCCAACCGCATCCGCGGCGGCAATAGCGGTTCGAATTGACGCTGTGTCGTCAGCGCTGCCATCGCCTCGTGCCCCGTACGCTTTCACGTCGAAGGCCGTCTGTGATTGGATCAGCTGTTGCGGTTCGGAGGGCCTCGGGCTCGGCCACGAACTAGAACCCGAGTAAGCCATCGTCCCGACCAATGCTTGCAGGAACCCGCGTCGATCGCTGAGGCTCATACGCCCTCCCGGTGCTGGTTGGGTGCCTCCGGTTGGCGCACTCCGTCAGGTGCCAGGATTCGTCCCGCCCAAGTCCAGCCGACGCATCGCCCACTGGTCCTGCTCGATAACGGGACGCATCGATAGGCGTATGCACCAGGTAGCTCCGACGTCGGCCAAACCGTGGCCGACGGTCTGTCTCCCTAGTGCGCCGCCTTCAAATCCGCGTCAAGGCGAGCTAGTTGCTATCGAATCGCGTCGAACAGGTCGATAGTGGGCCAACTGGTCACAGATAAGTAGGTTCGGCGAATGGACCCGTCAAGGAGTTCCGAAAAGAAGTCCGCACCCTGGATCAGGCGAGGATCCGCATTGAATACAGCAGCGTATTCGATGCCGTTGGAGAGGCGTACAAGGACACTGTTCGAGCCAGGGAGCGTACCCCCGTGATACCAGTTGCCTGCGGAATTCACATACCAGCCGAGCGAGTACCAGTGACTGGCGTCCGTAGAGTACTGCGTACCCTGGACGCGCGTCATCTCGCCGACGGCCGCAGCGCTAAGGACGTCGGGTCTGGACGCAAAGCCGTCCACTGCCGTCAAGAAGCGCAGAACGTCCACCGCAGATCCCACCCACCCTGAGCTTGCATCCATCCCTTCGAGATAGAACCCGCCGTACGGGTAGTACACCGTACCGTACCCAGGGAACTGGGACGTCACGAGCGTCGGACTATAATAACCCACCTCGCCGGGCAATCGTCTGTCTGGCAAGGAAAGACCGGTTTGCATACCGGTGACTCCTGCGCGCGCAAGGATCCGCGTGCGCACGTAGTCCTGGTAGTTGCCACCCGTGACGTTCTCGATGATCCGCCCCAAAACGTTGTACCCAAAATTGGAGTACACTTGGCGGTCTCCCGGGGCAAAATCCAGTGGCCTCCCGAGCCCCGCTTGGACGATGGTCCGGGCGGAGGGTGGAGCAGGAAGCCCCAGATCAGAGGCGATCTGTGCAGCGGCAAAATTCGGTTCCCCGCTGACAGCCGGATCCCAGCCGGCCGTGTGATCAAGTAGGTCACGAACGGTTATCTGCCCGATTCGGGGGTCCACATCGGCCCAGCGCGAGGAGAGAAGGTCGCCGGCCACGTCGGTTAACGGCGTGTCGAGCGAGATGCGTCCATCGTCTACCAGCGACATCACCGCCGCGGCCGTGATGGGCTTCGACAAGCTCGCCAACCTGAACAGCGACGTCGGGCCTACCATCTCGCGAGTCGCCGTGTCGGCGTACCCGTACCCACGCGCAAGCACGAGCCTGCCATCCTTGACCACGGCAAGCGCGCCCCCGGGAATGCCCCACCGGTCCATCAGCGCGAGCATGACACTGTCGTATACCGCCATGCCCGGGGATTGAGGCCCGCCGCCGGGACGGACCCGGACGCTCACTTGCGCCGAGACACCCTCGGCCCACGTCGCGACGACCACGGTCCCGACGTTCTGGGCATGGACCAGCCCATCAGCGCCCACGGTCGCTACCTGCGTGTCGTCGCTCGACCACACAACTGACGATGGGAGCACCGTCCCGCCTGAGTCAAACACCGTCGCACCTAGGCGAGCCGTGTCGCCAACTAGCAGCTGCAACTGCTGCGAGCTGACGAGGATCCTGGGCAAGCCGTCGCGCGACGCAAGGACTTCGACAGTTGCGCTCGCCTGAAGGTCTCCAAGTTGAGCCGAGACCGTGGTCGTGCCGACAGAAACCGGGTGCGCGATACCATTCCCGGCGACCGTCGCGACACCCGCGTCTGTCACGGTCCACGTGACCGGGCCCATGGAGACGGGGTTGGACAACTCATCGAACGCGGCGGCAGAGAGTCGGAAGGAGTCCCCCACGACTGCCTTGACCGTCTGCGGGGAGACCGTCAACGCCGTGGGAACCTGGCTCACAACCAAGGCAACTTGCCCGGCCACCCCGGCGACCCTAAGGCCGGCGGTCGTCATGCCGTTCTTCCTTGCGCGCAATGTGACCGAATCGAGCGTCTGCACTACGGAAGTGTCGGCTACGAGGATACTCACAACTCCTCCGGCAACAGGGGAGCCAAGCGAGTCCATGGCGACGGCTGATAGCGTCCGCGTTTCGCCGAGCGCCACGAATCGCAGAGTATCACTCGACGCCACCACACGCACCGGTCGTTGCGCGACCCGTACCGCAACCACTGCCGTTTGGGTGCCGTGCGCTGCGGTGACCAGGGTCGTCCCGTTGGCAATCGCACGAACATGCCCGCTGGTATCGACGGTCGCGATCGAAGGTAGTCCGGTCGCGTACGTGAGAGCAGCGGTCTGCACCGGATAGCCCAGGCGATCGAGCGCGGTTGCCTGAATGGGAAGAACCGCTTGCAGGGCATCAAGGAAAATCGAATCGCGCTTCGCTGCCACTCGCGCGACCTGCTGGGCCACCTCTAAACGGACGCTGTCGGCAACTCCATTCGACGCTCTGGCGTGAATCCAGGTGGACCCATTGCCCTTGGACGTGACCAACCCCGCGCGCCCGACCGTGACGATTGACGTATCAGCAGCCGTGTACGAGAGCGCCTGACTCGCGACGAGAGCGCCCAAGCTGTCGGACAGCGTGGCGCTGAATTGGACCGTGTCCCCCAGCGCGTCGAAGGTCGCGCGGTCGGCGGACAACTTAACGTTGGCGACTTGTTGCCTCACCACCATCCCCATCTGCGCGGCAATGCCACCAACCGTGAGTGTCGCCACGGTGGAGCCGTTGGCGCGCGATCGCACGGTGACGCTGTCCACCCGCTCCACCACCGTCGTGTCCGCTACGCTCACGGTCACCGCCATGTTGGTGATGGGAGACCCGAGGGAGTCTACACCGGTACCCCGAATGGCCCGCGTCTCGCCCAATGCCACAAAGCGGGCGGTGTCGGTTGGCGGCACTATGCGCACGGGTCGTTGAGCCACGCGCACTGCTACTGACGTGGCGTAGCTGCCGTAGCTTGCGATGACTTCGGTGTTGCCGTTGGCGATCGCACGGATGTTCCCGCTCTCATCCACCGTCGCGACAGACGGAGCACCAGAGGCATACGTCAGGGCGGCGTTTACGACTGGAGACCCCAACCGATCCAGCGGCGTGGCGTGAAGGGGCAAGACCGCCTGAAGCGCATCGAACAAGAGGGAATCGCGTTCCGGAACCACTCGCGCAACCTGCTGGGCCACGATTATGCGCAAGCTGTCGGTAGCTCCATTCCGCGCGGTGGTGTGAACCCACGTCGCCCCATTGCCCTTGGACGTAACCAACCCAGTCAGCCCCACCGTCACGACGGATGTGTCGCCTGCCGAATACGCGAGCACCGGACTTGCGAGGGGAGCGCCGAGGCTGTCGGACACCGTGGTTGTCATCTGGACCGTATCGCCGAGCGCGTCCAGGCTCACCCGGCCGGCGGATAGCTTGACGCTGGCGACTCGCTGACGAACGAAGACTTGAACCGTTTGTGCAACGGGCCCCGCGCGCAGGATCAGCGGCGTCATGCCGTTCGAGAGACTGCGAATGCTATAGCTGCTGCCCGCCTGGACCTTGATCACGGTGTCCACCACAACGCTGTCGGCCGGAAGCGAGTCCCTGACCGACAACCCCTGGTCATCCACCAGTTGAACGGCCAGGCTAACCGTCTGTCCGAGCGAGTGGAACCTGACTGTGTCCGGTGTGGCGACGATTGCGTGGACAACCTGGGTCGGGTGCACCCAGGCAGTGTCGGCTGCCGCGCCGGCGAGTGCCACGACTCGCGCGAACCCTCGCTTCCGAGCGCTGACCGATCCGAGCGAATCTACGACGCACAGGCTGGTATCGAGTGAAACGAATCGTGTGCCGGACGGGACGAACTTGTTGCCGAATGGGTCGGTCGCCTGAATGGCCATCGGCGTCGCGAGGCCAAATTTCACTGGCGTCGTGTCACGCGCGACGAATGCGATCGAGCTGACCTCGACAGGCTTGGCGATCGCGGCCACCGTCGTAACGGCGTGGTGCTTGCCTACCCCGGCCTGCGCAGTGAGCCCCTGGTCCTCCGACGCCTTGGTGCCGAGCTGCCAGACGACGCTCGCTTCACCCCTCGAGTCCGTTGCCCCGGGTGCATGGTCCACCCGGCCGCCCGTACCCGCGACTGTCCAGGTCAAGACCGCCCCCGGCACGGGTCTGCCATCTCCGTCTACGACTTGAAAGGTGATCGACGCCGGGAGGGGACGACCGGGGGCGCCAACCAGGACCGAATCGAGCGGGCTCAGGCGCCGGACGGCGAGTGTGCCGCCCGGCCCCACTGGGTCCCCAAGGCACCCGATGAGGCATACCAGAGTTGCGACCAAACCAGGCCAGCGCGCCGCACACATGATGGCCGCCAACTCAGACGACTGCTTGGTGACGTATGTGAATCCGTTCCAGCATCTTGGACCGTCGACTAGGGCAGCCTAGACTAAAGCAGCGAGTGTGCCCTGCGTCACACGTTCACGATCAGCGACGGAAGTCGTGTTTTCTGTTGATGTTACACGGCGTTGCATGTTACTGAACATCAAGCCTGGGGGGCGCGAAGTGTTGCAGGCCTGCAACAATCTTGCCCCGACAGGAAGACCTCTCAGTGCGCTCCGCGCATTTGGGCTACGACCCACACCGTGCGCAGCAGAATGCCGACGTCATTCAGCAGCGACCACTCGCGGATGTATCGTGTCTCGAGCGCAACCACGCGCTCGAAGTCCGTGATCTGATTGCGTCCGGCAACCTGCCACGGACCCGTGATCCCCGGCTTCACGTCGAACCGCCCGTAGTGATGGTCCTCGTACAGAGCGACTTCAGAGGGTAACGGCGGCCGGGGCCCCACGAGCGACATCTCACCACGAAGGACATTGAGCAGCTGGGGAAGCTCATCAACGCTGGTGCGTCGCAGCCAGCGCCCGAACCGGGTCATCCGCGGATCGTTTTGCACCTTGAAGAGTCGTGCATCACCGTAAACGCTCCGGGAGAGGAGCTCGTCACGCAGTTTCTCAGCTCCATCCACCATCGTCCGGAACTTGATGATGCGGAATCGCCGCCCACCCTGCCCTATGCGATGCTGCGTGAAAAACACTGGGCCGCGGGACTCGAGTCTCACCGCGATCGCCACGAGAGCGAGCAGCGGGCTGACCAGCACCAGGCCAACCGACGCTCCGATGACGTCGATCGTGCGCTTCAGGAAAACCTGCCAACCCTTCAGGCCCGGCGCCGTCAACTCGACCAGCGGCTGTCCTCGCCGCCACACCAGATTCGGCTGGACGCCGGCGATCGCGATCGACCGAGGGACCGAGAGCAGCTGCGACTGGGCCTCGAGCGACGCGTCCACCACCTCCCGGAATCGGTTGTCGGGGAGATAGCCCGCCACCACCACGACCTCGGCGCCCGCCCGCTGGAGCAACGTGCGAAAGTTGGCCGCGTGCCCCAACGCGTCAGGTGCCGGTGGAAGGTGCACGTCCACGAACCCAACCGGTCGGCACTCGCCGCCAAGGGCAAACCCTGGGCTCGCGATCGCCTCTCGGCACGCCTCCGCAGGCCCCACGAACAACGTCGACGCCGCGTTGCGGTACATGGGAAGGAACCGCGCCACGATCCGATCGATCGCCCGCCGCTCGGCGACGAGTCCGGCCCACACGAGCAGCGTGGTGAGCGTGTACTGCACCATCACGGGCTCGAGTCCGCGGCTCCAGATCGTCATCCACAAGGGGAGCGCGGTCGCGAGGGCGGACGCGAGGAACAGCCGCCGCGCGTCGCGCCGCTGATCGCCGCGCCCGTAGTTCCCCGTCACGAACAACGCCACGAACAGCGCGGCCGCGTACTGCCAGCCGTTGAGAATCCCGCGCGGCAACGCCGATTGCAACGGCGCGGAGAACGCTGCGCCGAACAGCGCCAGGTCGCGCACCGCGCGCACCAGCTCGCGCATCACATAGAACGAGGCGAGGTCGGCGACGACGAGAACCGCGAAACGCCGCACCGCGCGGAGCACATGACTGCGCAGGTTGGCCGCGGCGCGCTGCTGCAGGCCGAGCCGGACCCGCACCGGAGCGTCGTGATCGATCGACGGAGCGGGCTCGACGGAAGCGTAGGCCGGCGCGAAGTGCGCGTGCAAAGTGGCCCCGGCGGCTCCGCCTGAGGAAAACTCCGTCCCCACGTCGAGTGGCACAGTCTCCACCGTCGCCCCACTCCTTCCAAAGTGATCAAGCCGCACAGACCGAGTAGCAGCGCTACTCAGCCCGGAGTGCCGACGCGCCTCGCGTGTTACACGAAGACTGGTTGCCGCAGTGCCGCGCCCTCACGCCGCGAGAACCGCATTCTCCACAGCATGTGGAAAACCGCGCCGCCTGCCGCTCGGAGTACTAGCGGATTCCTACAGGCCGGGTGTGACAAACGTGCAACACCCTAATAGCCCGGCGCTCGCCGCTCAAGGGGGCGCGGTAGCGACCGTGAGATCGAGGGCGGAATATACCCCTGCCCCGGCGGTCCGCTAGGCCACCTGTTTGGTGACGGGCATCACCTAAGAGGGAGCAGGGAGCAGGGAGCGGAGAGCAGGACGCTCCGACCGCTCTACCGCTCCCGGCTCCCTGCTCCCGGCTCCCTCCCAATGGTTCCCCTCTGATGGTCAGCTCGCCCCGCTTGCCACGGTCGTGCGGTATGACGTATTGTCATACCATGCCGCGCGACAAGATCGCGATCACGCTCGAGCGTCGCTTGCTCCAGCGCTTGGACCGGTTGGTGCGCACCAACGCCTTCCCCAGTCGCAGCCACGCGATCCAGCAGGCTGTGGTCGAAAAGCTCGAGCGCCTGGACCGAACGCGCCTCGCCCGCGAGTGTGCCAAGCTGGATCAAAGCGCTGAAGCCAGGCTCGCCGAAGAAGGCCTCTCGACCGACCGCGCGACGTGGCCGGAATACTGAGGGGCGAAATTCGCTGGGCGGATCTCGACCCTACCCGCGGCCCCGAGCAGGCGGGACGACGCCCCGTGGTCGTGCTCAGTCACGACGTGTTCAACGAGCGATCGGGCACCGTGATCGCAGCTGCGATCACCAGCCAGCCACAGCGAGCCGGCTTCCCCCTCACCCTGGAGCTCACCACTCCCGCGCTCCCGAAGCGCTCGTGGGTGAAGATCAGCCAGGTCCGGACGTTGGCGCGGGAACGGATCGGTCGGCGGCTCGGCCGGGTCACACCCGAGGAGACCGCACTCATCATAGAAAGCCTGCTCGAAATCATCGGTCCGTGAGACCTAAGGCACTCCTCCGTTCCCCCGTCTCCACACCGTAATCGTCCCCATTGACTCGGCCGCCGGGCCGAGGGTATGCTCGGCGAAATCAACCACGAATGCGGAGTGCGGAATCGAACAACCGGCACAGGCTCGATCGGCCGTATTCCCGGTTCGACCTCAGCACTGCAATTCCGCACTCCACACTCCGCATTCCGCACTTGGTTTTATGAACTGGTTCAACAACGTGGACGCCACCTATCGGGCCGATCTCCGGGAGTTGAATGAGCTCACCTTCTCGCGGTTCGACGCGAAACTCGAGGCCAAGCTCGCCGAGCTGAAGAGCGAGCTCTTGAAGTGGATGTTCCTGTTCTGGGCCACCACCGGTGTGGCGCTGGGAGGCCTGTTTTTCCGGAAGTGAGTGCACCGGGGCGCGCGCGATCTGCGTGCTCCGGCGGTAGCGGTAAGAGAGGGAGCAGGGAGCAGGGAGCCGGGAGCAGGACGCTCCGACCGCTATACTGCTCCCCGCTCCCCGCTCCGGGGCGGTGGGCGGGGTTGGGGTTGGGGGTTGGGGTTGAGCGGTTGACTCGGCCGCCGCGCCGAGGGTATGCTCGGCGAAATCGGCGCTGTGCCCGTTTACGGGCAAAGGCAGACTCGCGAGCTCACTCTCGCCCATCGCGCCCGCCCCTCCGCCCTTGCGTTTTTTTGCTCTATGCCCCGGCGGCAGAATGACGCCACCTTTGGGGCCCCACATCTACTAGGCCGGAGACCATGGACACACCGAGAATGCTCGGCATCGTCGCTCGGGAACCGGTGCAACGGCTGAGCGAGACCGATCTCGAGCGCATAGACACGCTGCTTCGCCTTCGTCTCGCCGAGCACCGGCTCGAGATCATCGAGTTGCAGAATCGATTGTTTTGGGCGCGGCGTGGGACAGGCTCGAGTCGCCGCTGAGACCCATCGCCCAGCGGCACAGCTCTGATGTTGACAGACATACTACATAGTAGTATACTACATCGTCGTACCAAAAACCCGGAGAAGGGTCCCCTTGAACCGGGGACGGGTGGGTTACGCAAGGTACGGATGAGATTGAAGATGCGCGGCAAGGGGAAGAGTTCGGGGGCCCGTGTGCATTACGTCTATCTCCCGCACCGCGCGGTCATTTACCTGCTCTTCGTGTACTCGAAGGGTGAGCAAGCGGTGTTGACGGATGACCAGAAGCGGCGGCTACGCCCGCTGATCGACCGGTTCAAGCACGGGCACTGAGTCACGAAGCGATTAGGAAGGGACCTATGGACAACAAGGTCTTCGACGGGTTGCTGGAGGCGACGAAAGAGGCGCTCGCACACTACCGGGGCAAGAAGCTCGATCTGCGCACGACCGAGCTCCCGGAGCCGCCGGAGCCCATGTCGCGGGTCGATATCAGGCGCCTCCGGGGGCATCTCAAGGTATCTCAGCCGGTCTTCGCCAGGTGCTTGAACGTGAGCACCAAGCTCGTTCAGGCCTGGGAGGGTGGGGCTCGGCGCCCGGACGGAGCAGCCCTGAGACTCCTCCGGATTGTGGAGAAGGCTCCCGTGCTTGTGCTCCCCGACGCTCGGGCCCCGCGACGCCCGGCGAAGTTTGGCGTCACCTTGCGACGGAGCAAGCGCTAGGCGGAGCGGTACCCTCAGCTGCACAGGAGGTACTCCTCCCTGCTCCCTGCTCCGGGGCGGCGGGGGGGTGAGGGGAGGTGGGGTTGAGGGGCGGTGAGGTAAAGCACGCCGCTCCCCGCAAAAAGGCGCTATCTTAAGGCCAGCCCGAACGCCCTCAGACGACGGGAAGTGTGCCGATGACGGACTCCCTAGCGCAGCACGCCGGCCTGCCGCACGCTGTCTTCCTGCACCGCATGGCCGGTGGGTCTGAGCCGTCGACGCTCGAGCCGCGATTCGGCCGGGCCGCGTTCATCGCCCTCCGCCTGGTGGACCTGCTCGGCCCCGAGCACACCACGCTCCATCCCGACGCTTTCCATTATCAGTACGTCGCGACCGCGCGCTGCTGCCGCGACCTACCGCCCGGCGCGACCGAGACGAGCCACCTGACGGGCCTGGTGCGCAGCACGGCCGACGCGTTCGAGCAGGGCAGCCCCGGCCTCGTGCTCCCCGCGCTGTTCGCCTACGGCCATTGGAACGGTCCTACGAGGAGGCTGCATCGCTAGCGGCGGGGAGCGGCGACCGCCACGCCGAGTCGTTGAGCCGGATCGGGCGGGCCGTGGTCCTCACCGGTCGAGGGAATCTCCCTCAAGCCGAAGCCTTGCTGCGCGATGTGCTTGACGACGCGCCAGCGGAAGACCGCGATGTACGGGCGCGCGCGAATCAGGCGCTTGCCGTCGTGTTGAGTACCGCAGGACAACCAGCCGAAGCGATCCCCCACGAGTGGCGTGCGTTCGAGCTCTTCGACGACGAGCTCTCGCGCATGCGTACGCTCTCGGACCTGGGCGTGATGCTCCTGATGGTTGGCGAAGCCGAAAGCGCGGAGCGAGCGCTGCGAGAGATCCTCCGCAACGGCGCCAGCCGCGATGTGACTGATAACGCACTAATCGAACTAATGCACTGCGCTTCCTATCGGCACGATCGAGTCGGGTTCGAGCGCTGGCGCGAGCAATGCGACGCCCGGCGCGACAGCATGCCGCCGAACATCCTGGTGGACTACATGCTCAAAGCCGGGATCGGCCGCGCCCGGTTCGGACAGCTCGATCGTGCGGAGCGTCTCCTGACGAACGCGCTCCAGATCGCCGACCAAGCCGGTCTGCACGAGTTCACGTTCCGCATCGAGCGCATCAAGGCCGGACTCCGCGACTGCGGTGAGGCAGCCGCGGAGCCGGTGGTCCAGAGTGAAGCGGTGCGCGAGGTGTCAACTGCACTTGCCCACCTCGCAGGCGCGACTTAGTGACAGGTGTTCGTGTTGCTGTAATCGCAGGCGTGCGACGGGCCGGTGGCGTCGGCACAGGCCGACGCACCGAGAGCAAGCGACACGACGATCACAGCGAGCAGGATGCGAATCGAGCGCGACATAGAGCCTCCACGACGTTTTTGGAGTGAGAGTGGGCGCTGCTGCAGCGCCGCTAAAGTCGCCCTTCGGAACGGGGGTAGTTAGGGCGTTTTCGCGACATTGGGGGGCGTTTTTGCGACACTTATGCTGGTTTTAGCCGCCGTCCCCACCATCCAGTTTCACAAGCTGCGCCGGGCGGCCGCCCCGCGGTTCCCGGTGGTGCATGCCCATCGCTGGGATGACGCCCTGGCGACAATCCGATCCCGCCCTGTGGAGCTGGCCGCCGTCGACCCGCAGCTCGAGGGCAGCCCCAGCGCCCGGGAGATCGAGCGGCTGCGCCGCTGGTTCCCGTCGCTGCCCCTGATCCTCTACACGGCTCTCTCCCCCGCCACAGCGGCGGTCCTCCTCGCCATCGGCCACACGGGCATCAACGCCGTCGTGTTCGCCCGGCTGGACGACCACCCGGCGCGGCTGCGCGAGGTCCTGGCACACGAAGAGGCGCGCTCCGCCTCACGCCAGCTGCTGGATCAGCTGGCCGGGGTGCTCGCGCCGCTGCCGAGCGAGCTGCGCTGGGTGGTGGAAGAAGTGCTGCGCGCCCCCGCCGAGCTGCAGACCGTGCAGCAGGTGGCGGCGCGCGCCCGCGTGGACCGCCGTACCTTCGAGCGCTGGTTCGCGCGCCTCGGCCTGCCGTCGCCGCGCCATTTCCTCGCAGCGGCGCGCGTGCTCTACGCCCACCGGCTGCTTCAGGATCCGGGCTTCACCGTCGAAGACGTCGCCCAACGCCTCGGCTACGCCCAGACCAAGACGCTGCAGTTGCACGCCCGCGCCTATCTCGGGCTCACCGCCGGCGAGATGCGGCTCACCCTCGAGCCCCGTCAGGCGCTCGAGCGCATCGCCCAGGGCTTCGCCCCGCTGCGCCAGGCGCACGCGTCGGCGTCATGAGCGGCACACCGCACCCGCCGCCATCTCCGCCATCTCCTCCACCACCTTCCACCATCCTCATTGTGGAGGACGACGCGGCGCTGCGGCGGGTGCTGGAGCGCGCGCTCACGCGCGCCGGCTACCGCGTGCTGGCCGCCGCGTCGGCCGAGACCGCGTACGAGCTGCTCGCATCCGAGCCGGCCGATGCCGTGCTGCTCGACGTCCAACTCCCCACCATGTCGGGACTGGCGCTCTACCTCGCCCTCATTCACCGCCACCCGACCCTCGCCGGCCGCATCGCCATCATGAGCGGCGACGCCGAGGCGGACCACGTGCGCGCCTGGCTCCAACACAACCCCTGCACCGTTCTCAAAAAGCCGTTCGACTTGCGGCAGATCGTTGAATGGGCGAGGGAGTTGCTGGACGTGGGAGATCGTCGCTCCGGAAACGGCTGAGGGTGCATAACCGGGAGCAGGGAGCAGGCAGCCGGGAGCAGGACGGCGAGACGCCTGCTCCCCGCTCTCTGCTCCCCGCTCCCTCATCCAGCGCGCTCCGCACCGCCAAGGGACAGGGCGGGCCGGAGTGGATACAGGGGTTCAAGAGCTGAACGCAGGAGCAGGGAGCGGGGAGCAGGGAGCAGGCGTTGCGCCATCCTGCTCTCGGCTCCCTGCTCGTTGCTGACCCGGGCGCGAGCCCCGTGGCGTCGGGACCGCGAGCCACGGATGCTCGTCCTGCGTTAACCCCGGGGCACCGCCCCAGGGTTAACCCACCCCGACCGGCATGCGCTGGTAATTCGTGCGACGGTGCAGAGGCCCTGCACGCCGGCCGACGCGGCGCCAGATTTGCACGGCCTCTCCAGCGGCGTCCCGTCCCGACACCGTCCACCAGCGCGGGTGGGTTAACCTCGGGCCGACGGCCCGGGGCTCACGGCCACCAACCCAATACGGGTGGGCACACCAACGGGAGAGGCTCCATTCACCGGCGCGGGACGTGAGCACGTTCGGCGTCCACGTCTTGAGGCACCGCGCGTTCACTGACCCCGGGCGCGAGCCCCGTGGCCTCGGGACTGCGACTCACCGGGGCTCGTCCTGCGGTAACCCCGGGGCACCGCCCCGGGGTTAACCCACCCCGACCGGCATGCGCTGGTAATCCGTGCAACGGTGCAGAAGCCCTGCACGCCGGCCGACGCGGTGCCAGATTTGCACGGCCTCTCCAGCGGCGTCCCGTCCCGACACCGTCCACCAGCGCGGGTGGGTTAACCCCGGGCCGACGGCCCGGGGCTCACGGCAACCAACCCAACACGGGCGAGCACAGCAACGGGAGAGTGTTTCCTGACCCCGGGCGCGAGCCCGGGGTGACGGGAAGGCGGGTCCGTTACTTTTCCCGCATGCCAGTCTCGATCTCCCGTCGCCGCTTCCTCATCGGCGCCGCCGGCGCCCTCGGCGTCGTCGCGCTGGGCGACGGGTTCCTCATCGAGCCGGCCGCCATCGAGGTCACGCGGCACGACCTGGTCGTTCCCGGCCTCCCGCACGAGCTCGACGGCTTCCGCATCGCCTGTCTCACCGACGTGCACCTGAGCGGTGGGATGGACCGCGCGGCCCAGGCCACGCTCGAGCACCTCGCACGCGAGCGGCCGCATGTCGTGACGCTGATCGGCGACATCTGCAACCACCGCGAGGACTTGCAGTACCTGATCGCGTTCGCGCGCGACGCCCGCGGCA
>WNFY01000205.1_pt1 | contig 55974 bp, 48 predicted proteins | sample 5400091 | NCBI WGS metagenome assembly WNFY01 (sample SAMN13153364, study PRJNA577476) | soil metagenome | isolation source: 60 cm soil or saprolite under grassland replicate 1 | place: USA:California | collected 2016-06-15
GGCAATGATTGACGCTACGCTGCCCGCTTTAACGTAGCCGACGATCCCGCCGGCAATTGTCAGAACACCGAAAAGAATAAAATAAATTTTTGTCACTTCCATTGATTGCCGCTGGCGCATTCGTAAGCCAATACCTCGATGGTGTCCAGCGGCGACGCCACTGCTCGATAAGACAAGCCGAACCCCGAACGCTTTCGGGGTTGCTACAGCGTGCGCACGCTGGCGTCATTATAAAATTGGATTTGCCGTCCCCCGAGGCGCCGGACCACGCGCCAGCCGTGGCTTGCCGCAAGATTTCCAATGTCCGCTTCGGACATTCCTCGGAGGATTCCCAGCTCTGCGGGCTGAGTGACGAAATACTCTGGCTTATAAGAAAGTACCGCCGCGACCTTTGCCGCGAGGGCTGGCAGATGCTCGTGCATAAGGTTTGCCGATCTAGCGGCCGATAGTGCGACGTGCGGTCGAGAGATTTTTCTTCACTGGCACAGGCGGCAGCTTCGGTTTTCGATTTAATCTTTCTCTCAAGGCAAGATGCGCTTTGCGGCTTGGGGAACGTCCGCGTGCGTTTGGTTTTTCCATGGCGATCCTGGATAGGAACATAGACCCTTAGGTCTGTGCCGCCAGCCGAGTTTTACTCGGCTGGACAGGGACAGCGGGCAACATGCCTGCTGGGCGGACAAGGCATTATGCCTATCTTCCAGCGTTAGCCAGCAATCCTAACCCACTGGCGCGACCGCTTCCGACGGCTAAGTTCTTCAAATGTTTTCGGAAACGATCGAGTTACGCGGGCACATTATTGATTCGCTCATTTTGCCGAAGGTGCTGGATCAAATTCTGACCCACGGCGCGAATTTCAACATTGCCGAAATCAAGATTGGCAAAAAGCGCGCGGACCAAAGCTTCGCGCGAATCGAGGTCTCTGCCGAAACGAGCGAAGCGCTCGACGAGTTGGTCCTGCGTCTGCGGCAACACGGGGCCGAGGTCGCCAAACCTGCCGATGCGCAACTGGCGAAGGCGCCGGCGGACGGAGTTTTTCCACCCGATTTTTACGTGACAACGAACCAGCAAACATTTGTTCGATTTGAGGGCAAAGACATCGAAGTCCGGGCCGCCATGATGGACGGCGCAATAGCGGTTGACCGAAAAAAACGCGCCGCCCGGGCGGTCAAGTTTTTCGACGTCAGTAAGGGCGATGAAATTGTGGTGGGATATGATGGGATTCGTGTTGTTCCGGTTCAGCGTTCGACGTCGGGCACGGACCTCTTTCAGTTCATCAACACAATCATTGATGCCGATGAACCGAAGTCGGCGGTCATCCGCGAGCTTGGTCACGAACTCCAACGGGCACGCAGAACGAACGCCAGGATCGCGATCGTTGCCGGACCTGCAATCGTGCGGACAGGTGCTGGCCAGCATTTGATCCGCCTCATCGAGCTGCGATATGTCGATCGTCTCTTCGCCGGAAACGCATTTGCCGTTTACGATGTGGAACGGGCGCTCTTCGGAACCTCATTGGGAATGAATCCCGATCTCGCCTTTGCCCGGGGCGGCCACGAGAACCTCCTCCGTGCGATTAATACGATCCGCGAGGCGGGCGGTATCTCCGCAGCCGTACGAAAAAAGATACTGAATCACGGCATCATGCACGCCTGCGTCCGCCGCAACGTCGATATCGTGCTGACCGGCACGATCCGCGACCAGGGACCGATTCCCGGTGTGACCACAGACGCTCTGGAGGCTCAAAAAGTGATTCGAGGAAAACTGGCCGATGTAACCCACGTCCTGCTTCTCGCGACCCTCCAACATTCGCTTGCCGTGGCCAGCATGCTAGGGCCCACGGTGAAGACAGTCTGTGTCGATATCGATCCATCGGCAGTGGAGCGCGCGGTCGAACAGCAGCCTTTGCAATCAATCGGGCTGGTCACAGATGTGGAACCATTCCTGCGGGAACTTACCGAGTGTATCGCCGATAGCGAAGCGCAACGGGCCGATCGCAAAGAAATAATTCGCCGCCAATAAAATTGCCGATCTTATGCGCGAGTTGCTCCTTTGTCCTCCGGACTATTACGGCATTGAGTACGAGATCAATCCCTGGATGAGCCGCGCCCGCGGCGCGGAGGCCGCGCTCGCTCAGAAGCAATGGAAAGAACTGCATGCGACGCTCTTGAAATTGGACTTCAAGATCCATTTGGTCGCGCCGCAACCAAACCTTCCCGATATGGTTTTCACCGCCAACGCGGGGCTGACCGTCGGTCGCAGATTCATTCCGAGCAATTTCCGGCATAAAGAGCGCGCCGGCGAAGCGCCGCATTTTGCGCGCTGGATGGAAGAACACGGGTACGAAATCTTCTGGTTGCCCGATAGTCTTTACTTCGAAGGCGAAGGCGATGCTCTCTTCAGCGGCGATGCACTTTTTTGCGGATACAAGTTTCGCTCCGATATCCAATCGCACCGCGCCGTGGCAGAAATGCTCGGTTGTCTTGTGATCTCGGTCGAACTTGTTGATCCGCGCTTTTATCATCTCGATACCTGCTTTTGTCCCCTGCCTGATGGCGGGGCGGTTTGGTTTCCGGCGGCCTTCGACGAATACGGGCAGCGCGCTATCCGCGAGCATGTGCCCGAATTGATCGATGTCCTGCCGGAGGAGGCGATGCATTTTTCGTGCAACGCCGTGGTGATCGAGCGCGACATCGTTTTGCCCGAAGGCGCGCCCAAACTCGTGGCTACTTTAGTTGACCGTGGCTACCGCTGCCACGAATTGCCAATGAGCGAATTCATCAAAGCCGGCGGCGCGTGCAAGTGCCTAACGATGTTCATGCCGCAAAGAGAAACGTCCAAAGTTTAAAGTTTTAGTTTTAAGAACTGCGCCGAGCGTCCGCTTCTCACTTAAAACTTAACACTTCAAACTTAAACTTGTGCTCCCGCTTCGCTCGCAATGCGTGCTCGATTTTGCCCAGCGGCAAACAGTTCATCACGTCCCCTTTCGTCAGCCAACCTTTGCGCGCGCTGCCGATGCCGAACCATAAGTCCTGGAGGCGCTCGGTGCGATGAGCGTCGGGATTGATTACGCATTTAACCCCTTTTTGTTTCGCCAATGGCCACCAGCGCCAGTCGAGCTCGAGCCGTTTGGGAGCTGCATTAAGCTCGATCCAGGTTCCGGTGCGCGCGGCCGCGTCCAGAATCGCAGGGATGTCGATCTGATACGGCTCGCGCTTCAGAAGGAGACGTCCAGTCGGATGCGCCAGCATGGTGACGAACCGATTCTCCATCGCGCGAATCACCCGCGCGGTCATGTCCGCTTCGCTCAAGTTAAAAACAGAATGGACGGACACAATCACGTAGTCGAGCTGCGACAAAACGTTGTCAGGAAAATCGAGCGAACCATCGCGCAGAATGTCGCATTCGACCCCCGCAAATAGGCGGAAGCCATCGAACTTTTTGTTCAGTTTTCGAATCGCCGCAACTTGTGCGCGCAGTTGCGCCTCATCGATTCCATGCGCTTGAATTGAGCTGCGGCTGTGATCGGCAATGCCGAGGTAGTCCAGGCCGAGCGCCTGCGCTGCTTCCGCCATTTCTTCGAGTGAATTGTGGCCGTCGCTCGCGCTGGTGTGGCAGTGAAAGGTGCCCCGCAAGTTTTCCTGCTCGATCAATTTCGGGAGCCCCGAAAGCTTTCGGGGCTTTTCGGCAGCTTCGAATTCGCCACTATTTTCCCGTAATTCCGGCGGGATTAAATCGAGATCGAGCGCCCGGTACAAATCCGCTTCATCGCGCACCATCGGAATTTTCTTCACCGGCCTTTTCTTTTTCGCCTTCGGATCGACTGGAAGTGGAGCGAGCCGATACTCGTTAAGCGTCCAGCCGCGTTCGAGCGCGCGGCTGCGCAGCTCGATATTGTGCTCCTTATTCCCGGTGAAATAGACGAGTGCAAAAGGATATTCCGCCGGGCTCACCACTCGCAGATCACACTGAACGCCTGAACGAAGCCGCACACTCGATTTGGTCGGGCCCTGCGCGATAATCGATTCTACCAGCGGATGGGCGACGAAAAATTTCGTGATCGCTTCCGGCTTTTTGGTGGCCACCACCAGATCGAGGTCGTGCACAATTTCTTTTCGACGCCGATAACTCCCCGCAACATTGACCTGGAGAGCATCGGGATGCCCGCTGAGATCGCTCCGCATTGTTTCCGCTTCGCCGGCGATCTGCCCGAATTGAAAGTAACCGGAATGTTTTGCGCGTTCCTCGATCGCTTTGCAGATCTTGGTTTGTGTGGTTTCGCCAAAACCCGGCAGTTCTGCGACCCGGCCGGTTTCGCATGCCTGTCGCAATTGCTCGATCGAGCTGACCTGCAGTTGCTCGTAGAGCGCCTTGATCTTTTTCGCGCCCAAGCCGGAAATCGAGAACAGCTCCAAAATCGCCGACGGAAATTGCGTGCGCAGTTCTGCGAGATATTTTAATGAGCCGGTAGCAGCGAGCTCCTTGATTTTCTCCGCGATGCTTTTCCCAATCCCGGGAATTTTTGAGAGCGCTTCCTCATCCTGGAGATTCGGGATATTGCCCCCAAAGGTTTCGAGCGATCGCGCGGCATTCGTGTAAGCACGAATTTTGAACGGGTTTTCCCCCTTCAGTTCGAGCAGCGCCGCAACCTCTTCCAGAACAGCCGCGATCTCGCTTTTGGTCATTAACCAAACCCTTAGCCCAGATTGCCATCTCGTCGATCCTCAAGAGAGAGTGACAATTTCAGCACTCCACCACTCCACCACTCTATTACTGCGTTACTCCAATTACGGCGCCTCACATGCGCCCGCGGCGCTGGTAGAATTCGTAGCGCGCAATGATTGACTCAACATACTTCCGCGTTCCGGGAAAATCGATGTTTTGTAGGAACTTCCGTACCGGGATTGCGGCGACCGTATCTCCACCGCTCCAGCGCTGCGCACGGCTGGCGCCGGCATTGTATTCCGCCAACGCAAAGGGCATAGGGTCCGATTGCGCTTTCCAGCGTTCGAGCGCCCGACGCAAATACCAGGCGCCGGCTTCGAGATTTGTTCTTGGATCGAAAAGCTGTTCGACACGGAAGTTGTCGATCTTATTTTCGCGCACCCATTCCATGGCCGCTTTTTCGCTCACCTGCATCAGCCCGCGCTCGCCGGCGCTGCCATATTTTTTTGGATCAAACCGGCTTTCGCGCCAAACGACCGCTTTCACCAGCATCGGGTCGAGGTAATGTTCTGTTGCGACGGAACGAATCAGATGATCGTACTGATGAAACCGGGCCGGACTCATCCATTCGAAAAATGTATAAACTGGATCTCCCGAGCGCGTGGTCAGATAAGCAAAGCCCGCCGCGAGTGCAAGCAATACGCAAAGAATCAGTTTAAATAGAAATCGAATCATTCAGTCCGTGCCAGCCTTCCATGCCGCGGTGCAGCGAAGGCGTCTGCTCCTGATCGTACTCGTGCCGGAAATCATTTTCACCATAAGATCGATTACGAGCTCGCCAAAGGGCGAGTCCGTCCATCGGCGGACATGAGCGCGATTAGGAGCAGGATCAATCCATGCATCATTGCCTCTGATCAATTAAATTCCAGCTCAATGGCATGATGAAGCCTGCTTACGTCCGGGTAGTTATTGATCGCGCGATCCATCGGGAACTCGATTACCTCGTCCCGGAAACATTGGCAGACCGAATCGGCGTGGGATCGCGGGTGCGCGTCCCATTTCGCGACAAATCCGGTCTGGCTACCGTTGTCGCCCTCCTGGAGCAAAGCGAAGCGAAAGGCATCCGGCCGATCGAAGCGGTCGTCGGCGACGCGCCAGCTCTAAGCGAGCCAATGCTCGAGTTAGCGCGATGGATCAGCGCCTACTATTGCTGCCCAATCGAAACGGTGCTGCGCAGCTTGCTGCCGCAGGTGATCCGGCGCGCTGAAGTCGGCTGGAAGAAACAACTGTTCGTGCAGCCGGGACGCAAGATCGACGACGAGGAGATCGAGAAGTTGCGAAAACGCGGGCGGCGGCAGGCGGAACTCCTGGAAGCAATCTCGCGATTGGAAGCGCCCATCCGCGCGGCCCAGCTTCTGCGCCAGACATCTCTCGACAACCAGACGTTGCGCGCGCTCGTCAAACGCGGCCTCGCGGAATTGCGCGAAGAAGCAGTGGTCCGCGATCCACATGCCGATGAACAGTTCATCGCAACTTCGAATCTCGTTTTGAACCCGGAGCAATCGCGCGCGCTCCACGAAATTACTCAGGCGCTCGACTGCCCGGAAAACGCGCGCCCGATTTTGCTGCACGGCGTGACTGGCTCCGGCAAAACGGAAATTTATTTGCAGGCGATTCGCGCCGCGCTCAGCCGCGGGCGCACTGCGATTGTGCTGGTTCCAGAAATTTCGCTTACGCCGCAAACTGTCGAGCGTTTCAAAGGCCGCTTTGCCGAAGCGCAGGATGCGGTTGCAGTTTTGCACAGCCAGTTATCCGAGGGTGAACGTCACGATGAATGGCACAAGATCCATTCCGGTCGCGCCCATATTGCGATCGGAGCTCGCAGCGCAGTGTTCGCGCCGCTGAAAAACCTCGGACTCATCGTTGTTGATGAAGAACACGAGACAACCTACAAGCAGGAGGAAGCGCCCCGGTATCACGCGCGCGATATCGCCGTCGTGCGCGCGAAGATAGAGAAATGCGTCGTGGTTCTGGGCAGCGCGACGCCGTCGCTGGAGAGTTATCAGAACGCGACTACTGGCAAATATCGACTGGTCACGCTCACCCAGCGCATTGACGAAAAGCAGATGCCGCTGATGCGCATCGTCGATCTTCGCCAGGAACGCCGGAAAGAAAAGGCCGCCGCGATTCTGTCGGAAAAATTGCGCGCTGCCATTGCTGATCGTCTGGAAAAACGCGAGCAGACAATTCTGTTTCTGAATCGGCGCGGATTTTCCACGTCGCTGCTTTGCAGCAATTGCGGCGAAGCGCGCAACTGCCCGAATTGCAGTGTCGCGCTCACTTTTCATCGGCATCCGGCGGCCGCGGGACGGTTGAGCTGTCATTTATGCGGCCATACCGCAGCCGTGCCCAAGAAATGTCCGGCTTGTGGCAAAGATGCGCTGATTTACGCCGGGTTCGGAACGGAGAAAGTAGAGTCAACCGTGGCCCACATTTTTCCGAAGGCGGCCGTCCGCCGGATGGACGCGGATTCCATGACGCGCAAAGAGGCTTATCGTGAAACGCTGCGCAATTTTCGCGCCGGCAAGATCGACATCCTCGTCGGCACGCAAATGATCGCGAAAGGTCTGCATTTTCCGAATGTGACACTCGTCGGAATCATCAACGCGGATCTCGCCCTGCACCTGCCAGATTTTCGCGCGGGCGAACGAACCTTTCAGCTTCTGACGCAAGTGGCGGGACGCGCCGGACGTGGCGAAACATCCGGGGAAGTTTTCGTTCAAACTTACACACCCTTCAGTCCCTCGATTCAGTTTGCCCGGCACCACGATTTCGCCGGCTATTTTCAGCAGGAACTCGAATTCCGTGAGCGCTGCGATTTCCCTCCGTTCAAGCACGCGATTCTAATCACGGTACGCTCGGCTCACGAAGGCCGCGCAAAACTGTCGGCCGAAACATTAAAGCGCCGTTTGAAAGAAGCGCTGCCGGAAGAATTCATTTTAGGCGACGCAACACCGGCGCCCTTGGAAAAATTACAGGGGCAATTCCGTTTTCACATTTTGATCCGCGGCGAAGCCATTATGCGCCTGAGCCGGCTCGTCCGCGAGACGCTGGACAAACTGCCATTCCCTGAGGACGTCACCGCGGCCGTCGATGTCGATCCTTATCAGCTGCTGTAGTGCTGGGGAGCACAGGCCGCTGGCCTGTTCTTTTCGGCAGCTTGCCGAAAAGCCGCGCTGGATACACGGATCTTTATCCGTTGCGAAACCGATCGTGTGTCCGACGAGCCGCCGGACGCTGCAGGCTGGCAGCCTGCGCTCCCTGGAACTTTCAGTTACGACTTTCGATCGGAGGCAAAACGCGCCCGTACTCGGAGGTCTTGCCGCGCATCTCGAAGTAGCGGTACGCTTCGACTGCAACTTCGCTAATCGCGCGCTCGGCGGCTTTCTCGTCGCGGTCGTAAGCGGTCATCACGCTGATGGCAAACGGGCGGTTTTGCGCGAAAACGATGCCGGAATCCGTGCGCACGGCTTCCAATTCTCCGGGCTTGTTCGCTACGTTCGCTACCTGAACATTGTCCGGCAGGAGTCTTGGGATGTAACTCTGCTTTAAGGTCGAAAGCTGTTTGATAAGAGCCGCGGTCGCCGGCTTGTTCAGCGCCTTCTCTTTGTAAATCGCTTCCAACAGCCGGACCATTTCCTGCGGGGTGGCGACATTTTCATCGCCGCGTCGAGCGGCTGCGATGTCCATCATTTTTCGGCGCAGCATCGTTTTCGACAGCCCGAGGCCGCGCAGCATCGCGTTCACGTTGTCTTTGTCCACGCGATCGATGAGAATGTTGGCGGCGGCGTTATCACTCACGGCAACCATGAATTGAGCCAGGTCGCGGTTGGCAAGGCGCGTTACGCCGGGAGTAAGTCCCGCCATGATCCGACTGTCTTCGACGAGGTCTTTCGGATCGAAGGTGTAAATATCGTCCAATGTGGCTTTCCCTTTAGCTCCGGCGCGCGCTTCCTGATCCTGACGATACAATTCTAGCAGGAGCGCGATTTTGATCGAGCTCGCGGCGGGAAAAACGCGATCGCCATTGCGCAAAGGAATTCGGCCATCCGTGAGATCGAGAATGGCCACGCCCATCAGGCCATCGACTCCGCCGATGATTTCATCAACGTGTGTCTCGAGCTTTTTCCAAAGCAAATCGCTACCGGTATCGCGTGCTGCTTCAGGTTTCTGCTGGGCGACAGCGCTGGCAGTGAACACGGTCACGATGGCGAGGGCGGTGAGTTTCATAATATCCGGCCCCCAGAGTTCGCTCTTGCGCGGAGGCAGGGGCAGTATAATAGCCAGCGAGCTGCGGCGACAATAATCTGGAGAGATAGGCTTCCGCGGCCGCGCGATCTCGATTCGCGCGGCTACCTGGAAAAACGCGACCGCATCCTCCGCGTCATGGGCATGAGCCTGCGCGTCGGCGAAATCGCCGCGGCTTGACGTTCGGGCGCGCTCGACCTTGTCAGAACCGGTTTGCGGAACCGGTTTCCCCGATATTTCTGTCGCGGTTATTAATTGCGGTCTGATAAAATCGCGGAATCTCCTTTGCGAATTTTTGTCTTCTGGTTTGTGTAGCATCTTCGCATGTACAGGAAACCCAGGCGCATTCTCCTTAAGTTCGGCTCCGGCATTCTCACTCGGCCGCGCGCTAACGCACTCGATGACAAACAATTTCGCCGTCTCACTGCCGATGTGGCGCAACTCGTTCGTGACGGATGCGAGTGCATCATCGTCTCCAGCGGTGCGGTCGCCGCCGGAATGCGCGTTGTCGGACTGAAGGAGCGTCCGCTCGACTTGACGACCGGACAGGCATGCGCCGCGGTGGGTCAATCAAAGCTGATGCATCTTTATGCCGCGATGTTCGCAAAACATCACCTCAACGTTGCGCAGCTTTTGCTCACGCATAGCGACCTAGACAGCCGCACCCGCCATCAAAATGCAAAAAACACACTGCGGCGTCTGCTCGAATGCAAGAATGTCGTGCCGGTCATTAACGAAAACGATTCGGTGGCAGTCGAGGAGCTGCGCTTTGGGGACAACGACCGCCTCTCTGCCGAGGTCGCGGTGCTGGCGGAAGCCGGGTTGCTCATCATGCTTACAAGCGTTGACGGACTGATGGATCATGCCGGCAAACGGATTCCGATTGTCGCTGATGTGGCGGACGCAGCTCGTTTCGTCCGCAAGGAAAAAAACAGGTTCTCGGTTGGCGGCATGGTTTCGAAACTCGAGGCAGTAAAACTTGCGACCGCAGCCGGCATCCCAACAGTGATCGCAAACGGCCGGCGCGCCGGAATCATCCCGCGGATCGCGGCGGGCGAGCGAGTCGGAACACTGTTTCCTGTGCAGGCTGAAAAGTCTGACGCACGCTCGCTTTGAGCGGCGAGAGTGAGAGCTTGGAGTAATTACCCTTCACCCGCGCGTTGATATGGATACGGACGATCTAAGGAACGAGGTTCTTAGCTGCGGAAGACGCGCTCGCGTCGCGGCGCGCGCTCTCGCGCGAATGAGCACTGAGAAGAAGAACGCCGCCTTGCTCGCGATGGCAGATCAACTTTGCGCCAACGTCGGCACAATCCTGCAAGCGAATGGAAAGGACGTCGAAAAAGCGACCGCCGACCAGCTTTCCTTACCGATTATCGACCGGCTAAGGCTCGACGAAAGACGCATTCGGGCGATGGCGGACGGCATTCGTCAGGTTGCTGCACTCGATGATCCGGTTGGAAAAGTCATCGCCGGATGGACTCGTCCCAATGGATTGCATATTTCAAAAGTGCGTGTCCCCATCGGGGTTATCGGAATCATCTACGAGTCGCGCCCGAATGTGACGAGCGACGCAGCGGTGCTTTGCACAAAGACGGGAAACGCAGTCGTTCTGCGCGGCGGCTCGGAATCGATTCGCTCCAACATCGCCATTGCCGAAGCGCTTCGCGCCGGCGCAGTCAGCGCAGGGTTGCCAGAAGACAGTATCTTACTCATTCCAAAGACTGGTCGTGATGCCGTGCGGCACATGGCCAAAATGGACCAGTACATCGATCTCATCGTCCCGCGCGGCGGCCGGGCTTTGATCGAAACAGTCGTTAGTCATGCGCGGATGCCGGTGATCAAGCACTACGTCGGGGTTTGTATCGCATATGTGGACAGGGAAGCCGATCTCGATATGGCGGTGCGGATAGTCGTTAACGCGAAGACGCAGCGTCCCGGCGTGTGCAATGCCATCGAGACTGTGCTTGTCCACCGTGAAATCGCGGCTCCCTTTTTTAAAAAAATCGCACCGGTACTGGCCGAAAAGAAAGTGGAAATGCGCGCCGATCCCGACAGCTTCCATGAGCTCTCAGCTCTCGGCTATCGGCCACTCCATTCCGCCCGCGACGAAGATTGGACAACGGAATATCTCGATCTCATCCTTGCTGCCCGCACCGTGGACAACATCGAAGAGGCGATTGCGCACGTGGAAAAATGTGGCTCTCATCACAGCGATGTCATCATCACCCGCGACGCCGCGCGAGCTGAGAAATTCCTCAACGAGGTCGATTCCGCCACAGTTTACTGGAACGCATCGACGCGATTTACTGATGGCGGAGAATTCGGCTTCGGCGCGGAAATTGGTATCAGCACTGACAAGCTTCATGCGCGCGGGCCGATGGCACTCGAAGAGCTAACGACTTATAAGTACGTCATCCGCGGCGAGGGGCAGATTCGCGAATAAGCAGTTCTTTGCGACAAGGGTTCTCCACAGAATGAGCAGTGGCGAACTTTATATTTGCGATTACGGCAACGGGAACCATCCGGAGCGATAACACAATTGTTGGCGACGGGTCTGACGTGACCCCGCGGAGCTACCTTGAATAGCGGGACGTTGGCAATCCGAACCAGCAGTTCCGGCGGTGTAACTCAACTCAACAAGATAGTCGCGACGGGCGCCAGCACCGCGATGATCCTGGACCTAAAATTTCACTCGGTCGTGATGCTGATCAACTCGTCTCGCTCGCCGGTCACCAGGTCCACCGTGAGGACGTTGCCAACTCCCGGCGCGTAGTACTTGTCCTCGAGCGCATCGGGCTCCAGCGGCGTTGTTTCCTGTGACTTGAGACAATTGTTGAAGCGGCCGTATGGAACGACAATCCTCGAGTTTAGATTCAAGGTTTCGGCGTAATCTTCGGCGTTGCCGAGGGAAAATTCCTGCCGATAAAAATCTCCGGGCGCAGGATGGGCCTTCATGATGATTCCTGCCTTATCGTTGTTGAGTCCGGACAGGAACGAACCCTCGATCGTGGCGAAAAGACCGTTCTCCAACTCGGCCGTGTTCTCCCCGAAGTACCAGACATTGCCTTCCCTGTCTTGAGCAAAGAAATCAAGGGTATCCTCCGTAAGTTCGCCGTCGGTGTAGACCGAATCATGCACCTGGGCACAAGTAACACCATTAATGACTCTGGTGTCGTGAGTCACGGCAAAGACGTCTCTGATCGCTCCGTTCGGAGTGAGATAGATAAAGGTTGTGCCCGGAACGAGCGGAAAGTAAGGGTTATCTATTGTCGTGGTGAAGTTAGTCGGATCGATGACTGGGTCGTAGCGGCCCGGGCCGAGCTTTTGGCAGGCAACTTGCCGCACCTTAAGTCCGCCCTGGCAGGTGTCGAGCGCATCGGACAGATCCGTGGCTGCCTGCCTTTGGCAGTCTGCGCGCGCGGCCGGATCGGAAATGTTAACACATTTGCCTAAGGCGACCTTGTAATCGCTCCCCGCTACCTCGCGGCAGCCGTCGAGCGCGGCGAGCGCCGTCTGCTGGCAGGCATTTGCCTCTCCCGCGGCCATCGCGTGATTGATCAGGTTGTTCGCGAAGAGTGTCGCCACCGCGATCATCGCAGCAGCGAACCATCCCGTTGATTTTTTATTGCTCCACTCAGATCTGAAATCAGATCTTGCAGATTTTGTTTTCACTTCTCCTCCTTTGGTCCTTTTTGTTCCGTTAATCGCTGGGCGCGGTGGCCCAGACCGCATTCTAGCACCGGGACGATGATTTCCCAAAAAATCTATCGTGACTAACGGCGACCGGCACAGTCGTTAGGCCGATGGACCGAGAGCTCCGCCCCAGGTGATTACTCCGAGTATTACCGGCGGCTTGAACGCCTCTTCGCCTCCATCTCCGTCAAACCGCGCATCGCGGTGGCATGCGATAGCGTCAGTTCGATGCTTCCCGAAGTGGAGATTCTATCATTCTGTCGGAGGTCATGTCACTGATTGCCGCCGCGGCTACGCCCACGCATCGAAAGAAATAGTATTTGTCTCGACAAGTTGCGAGATTTTTCTGACCCTGATCTTTTCACATCGAATCTGAATCGGGCACGGGAGTTTCCTCCCGGTCGCTCCTTTTGCCCGCTTCAGGGCTGCAATCACAAACCAAGGACCGGGAGAAGAAAGAAGCTCTGTATGTTTCATTCGATTCAGTTGGCAAATTCAATTCCGTTCATGAAAGATTCGCTCAGTCGGCCACCTTTGCGAGGCGGCTTCCTTCTTATTGCTCTTGCGAGCGCACTGTTTGCGCTTGCGCCGACCCCGAATGCTTTCGGGGTTGACCCGCCACCGGACGGAGGTTATCCCAACCAAAACACCGCAGAGGGTGAGGATGCACTTTTCTCTCTCACCGAGGCAAGTAGCAACACCGCGGTCGGGTTTCACGCGCTGTATACCGACATTGGTGGATTCAATACCGCTGTTGGTTCTAATGCGCTCGTTGCGAACCGAGGCGGATTTTACAACACGGCCGTCGGAGCGGACACGCTTTTGAATAGTACAGAGGCCAGCAACAACACAGCGGTAGGGTGTTACGCGCTCCTGGGTGGCGGCGGCTCAGTTGGGCCGGATAACGTGGCTGTGGGTTTCCGTGCAATGTACGATGGCAGGGGCTTTAGCTGCACAGCCGTAGGAGCTAATGCGCTGGCCAGCAATACTGGCCAGTTAAATACGGCTGTCGGCGAAGGTGCGATGGAAAATACAACCACTGGCGCCAATAATACCGCCTGCGGCTGGGCCGCAATGAATCACAACCTTACCGGCACCAATAACACTGCGGTCGGCTTGGGCGGGCTAGCCTCCATCAGCACCGGCAACAACAATACGGTGATGGGTTCATTCGGCACCGTCACGAACACAACGGGGAGCGACAATGCTGCCTTTGGTTACCAGTGCCTTTATCACAATACGACCGGCAGCAGCAACATCGCGGTAGGCTATAATGCTGGCTTTAATCTGACCACCGGTGGCAACAATATCGACATCGGCAACCAAGGTGTTGCGCGCGAGGCCAACACGATTCGCATTGGCACCCAAGGAACCCAGACCGCCACCTTCATCGCCGGCGTCAGTGGAGCAGGAGTTATAGGCGTAGCCGTCAAGGTAAACGCTGCCGGTCAAATTGGCACGGCACCTTCCTCAGCACGTTTCAAGGAAGAGATCCAAGCGATGGATAAGGCGAGCGAAGCGATCCTCGCGCTCAAACCGGTCACCTTCCGCTATAAGCAGGAAATTGACCCCGAGGGCATCCCGCAGTTCGGCCTCGTGGCCGAGCAAGTGGAGAAGGTGAACCCCGCTCTGGTGGCTCGTGACGACCAAGGCAAGGTTTACACTGTGCGCTACGATGCGGTCAACGCGATGTTGCTCAATGAGTTTATCAAAGAGCACCGTACAGTGCTGGGATTAAAGTCCGCCGCCGCAAAGCAGGAAGCGATCATCGCGCAGCAAGAGCGCAAGATTCAGGAACAGGAAGCGACGATCACGCAGCTAGAGAAAGGGATGAAGACTGTCGTTGCGCGTCTTGAAGAGCAGGCCTCGCAAATCCAGAAGGTGAGCGCACAGCTCGCCACAGCGAGTCCGTCCCGTGGCGGACTTGAGACAACTAATCGAGCACCGCAGATCGTCCTCAACAATCAGTAAGCGTGCCAGTAAAGCTGCCAAAGCAAATAACCAGCGGCATTTAACAATCAGCCGTCACGCTTCACAGGCGCGGCGGCTTTTTGCTTTGCTCGAAATGCCAAACGTGACCGCTTCCCGGCTCTTTGAAATCGCCAACGCGCTCGTGCGTTTCGATCACGTTGGCCGCTTCATCGAAAACGCGAATCCCACCGTCACATGCGCAGCTGAAAAGCGTTGCGTAGCCGATTGCATTGCCCGGTGAAGGGCAGGAATCATGAGGAGCGACGGCGCATTTCGTTAGGCGAGCGGCCCCGCTTGCAGCTTCCTTATTGAGGCCGACAGCGCGACTCAGGAGCGATTTATCTGATTTACTGCAACGAACTTTTGCCCTACACTATTTCATGAATACGTCCTGCCATCATAATATCACATCAATATTTTGCGGCCTGCGCACGTGGCGATTTTACCGCGCTGTAACGGTGCTTTCTCTTTTCGCAGCGGTGCTGCTGCTTGGGATTAGCGCGGCCAAGGCCAGCACGACTGAGGTAATCTACAGCTTCGCCGGGGATGAGGATGGCGAATACGCCGATACGGATGTGGCGATCGACGGCGCGGGTAATCTTTACGGCTCAACCGTGCTGGGCGGGGATTTCGGAAGTGGCACCGTATGGCAGCTGGCGCCTTCAGGACTCGCCTGGACGCATACCGTGCTCTATAGCTTTACGAGCGGCGCCGATGGCGCCGAGCCCTACAAAGGTGTGACAGTCGATGCACAGGGCAATCTCTATGGCACGGCGGTTGCCGGCGGCTCGGGCAGTTGCGAGGGTGGGTGCGGAGTAGTTTATAACTTGACTAACTCTGGAGGAACCTGGACGCAGACGGTGCTTCACGCCTTCACTGGGGGCGATGATGGCTCTGGTCCCGGTGCAAGGGTGGCTGTGGACCCTCACGGCAATGTCTATGGAATGACTCCGACCGGCGGGACGTTTGGGCTCGGCACCATTTACCAGCTTCACCCCGGTGCAAATGGCAATTACACCTTCAAAGTGATTCACACCTTCACGGGTGGAGCAGATGGATCGAGTGGGTCGGCGGGAAAAATGGTTCTGCGCAACGGCCATCTCTATGGCGCGGCGACGACGGGCGGCGCATTCGGAAGCGGAATTGCTTTTGAGCTCACGCCTACCCAGGCTGGCGAATGGGATTTCAAGACTCTCTATTCGTTTCGAGGTCAACCGGATGGTGTGTTTCCCTACGGTGCTTTGTTGTTCGATCGATCGGGCAATATCTACGGCACGACGTATTACGGCGGCATCAATGGGGTGGGCGCGGTTTACCAGTTGGCACCCAGGCCAACAGGCGAATGGAGGGAAAGAGTGCTCTACAGCTTCGCAGGCGGAGGAGATGGTAACAGCCCCATCAGTCACATGAACTTTGACTCGGTTGGTAACCTCTATGGGACGACGAGTGAAGGTGGCTTGGGAAGCGGGACTATCTTTAAGCTAACTCGAGGGCAAGATGGGAGTTGGGTCGAGAGCTTGCCTCATCTTTTCCAAGGTCCTCCCGATGCCGCTTTCCCCTATAGCGGCATGAGTAACAGAGCCGGTAGTTTCTACGGCGCCACGACCCACGGCGGCGATGGCGACGACGGCGCGATTTACAAGTTCACGCCGTAAGTTCGCTTCTCGTCGAAAAAAGCTGCATTGTTGTCCTCACTGTTGTCAGAAAAGTCTTCTTTGACACCGATCATACTCCTAAAGATCATTCAAATCGGAGAAACGATCTTCCCGGCTATGCTGTTTGGGAAATTCGCCCGCTTTGAAACTGGACGTTTCCTGAGGGCGTTCCATGCATGTTTACAAAGTGCGGTTGCGCAACGATAAACGCGGCGCCGCTCTGATTTTCGATGCGCTTCCCGTCGGTGCGCCGTGGTACATCGAGCCAGACGCAATCAGCTACGCTCACGAGGAATTAAGGCACCGGGAACTGCCTTTATCATCTGGTTAAGCTGCGCGGCCAGTTGTCTTGATTCTATGGGTAAGGTAAGAAAGCGCGGCCGGCCACGAATACGCACGGCCGAATACTGGCGCGAGTATTACACCCGGAAGCAGCGGGAATGGCGCGCTACCCACCCACGAATCCGAAAAGGGAGAAAACAGAGACAACGAGGCAAATAATCGAGTGGGAACGTTGCAGCTGTGATTCGCGTATTCGATGAAGCGGCAATGTGCTCGAGGCGCACGACCAGCCGCGCGATTTCCAAGCGCTGGAACTGCGAATTTCGATCTCGACAAACCGGTAGCAATTTATATTCTGGAAAAGGAAGTTGGCAAAACCTGTATCGCAAGCAATTCATCCGATGAACAAAAAAGGTCAGACTATCAACTCGATACTCGCATTTGTAGCGCTCGCCTGCATAACGAGTTACGCAACGGCTGCCGAATCGATCACACAAGAAAAGGTCAACCAAATCAGACCGGGCCAGACGACTGAAGAGGATCTTGTTCGCGCTTTCGGCTTGCCCGCAACAAAAACGGTCTGTCCGCCGGGGGAGACGACGCTTGACTGGTTTTACGCGAGCCCGATCAGCGCTCAAAACTACATTCCAATCATTGGCCCGGCTTTGGGCGGTGCGCAGATTAAAGCATGGGAACTCTGGGTGGTGATGGGCGCGAGTGGGCGAGTCAAGCGCTACATCGCATATCAACATTATGCGAATGGGGAGGTCAAGCGCTCTATCGAATACGGTCATTACCCCCACTAAGACCGGCAAGAGATAGAGCGAGCCGGCAGTCGGATTCGAACCGACGACCTGCTGATTACAAATCAGCTGCTCTACCAACTGAGCTATGCCGGCGTTTTGCTAGGTAAACGGCCTTGGCGGAAAAGATTGTTGTTGCGTTTTTCACGGTGCTATTCTACGGTCGGCCTTGTGAAACAGCGCAAACCGACGAAAACATGGGAAAGAACGCGGCTCCAAAATCTGATTCGCCATAAGTCTGGGCGCTACTATGCCAGAGCTTTCGCCGGTGGCAAAGAGGTTTGGAAGTCGCTCAAGACATCACACTTCAGCGTGGCGCAAGCCAAACTTGCTGAATTTCTCAAAGAGCATCGGGAGCGCGTCAGCAATGGCAACGGCGAAGTGTCGGCGAAGATGACATTCGGCGAAGCCGCCGTCATTCATCTGCGGAATCTCGACGACAATTTGAGGATTAAGCCGCGGACGCGCCACTATTGGCGACAACGCCTTGCCGCGCTCATCAAAAGCTGGCCAGGACTGAATGAAACAGAAGTCCGCAAGATCACGCACATGGACTGCAAAAAATGGGCGAGCACGTATGCCAAAACTGCGTCGCCGACTAACTACAACAACACGGTCGCACTCCTTCGACACGTTCTGAACGCCGCAATCGAAGCCGGTGTGATTTACAGCAACGCTGCAGCTGCCATGAAGCATTCGCCAGTGCGCGGTAAAGAAATCGTGCTGCCGGCAACCGACAAGTTTAACGCCTTGATTGAAGAAATGCTCGCGGGCCATAGTCGCGATTCGCGGAACTGCGCGGCCTTCGCAGAAGGTCTTGCGTTTACTGGATGCCGGAAAGGCGAGGCGAATGAGATCGAATGGCGAGATTTTGATTTTGACATGAATTTTGACGCTAGTGAACTCGTCGTGCGCGGCGATACCACGACGGGCACAAAGAATTGGGAAGTACGGCGCGTCCCGTTGATTCCAGATGCGCGTTCGCTGTTTCGCAGAATGCGGAGTGAGCGTTCTGATGAGCCACTGGACGCAAAAGTGTTCCGCGTAAGAGAATGTCAGAAGGCGCTTGATCGAGCGTGTAAGAGAGTTGGGATTGATCGCATCACGCATCACGACTTGCGGCATCTATTTGCGACGCGCTGTATCGCAAGTGGCGTGGATATTCCAACTGTTTCACGCTGGCTCGGCCACAAAGACGGCGGCGCGTTGGCAATGAAAACCTACGGGCACTTGCGGCGCGAGCACAGCATCGCGCAAGCTCAGCGCGTGAGTTTCATGCCGATCGCAGCGAAACAAGCCGATGTAATTCCATTTTCAGTGAAAGCATGACTGGAAGCGGACACGCCGCCCTATGGGGGGCGGGCATCGCTGGCTCAGCGCGGAACGATCAACGGTTATCGGACGTACGCGCGTCGCCGACATTTGCACGTCGTTTCGGTAAATCGCAGAGCGAATTGTTGTCTTTTGGCTCGCAAGACCCGTCGGGTAACGAACCATGCTCGCTCTGTTTCTGCTTTGTAATGTCCCCTATGGCCAGGCTGCGATTTACCCTAGCGAATTTTACATCGCGGCTTGCCAGAGCTGAAAACTTTCGGAATCTGGGAAAACGCCTTTTTCTCCGAAGACAAAACCGGGCGCGCGCGAACCGGGCGCGTGCCGGCTAACGGAACAGTTTTGGAAAACTGAAGCGCTGATTAACCCCCGCAACGCAAGGTGGTGAAGGTGACCGAATCGGTCGCGTGGCGGCCGCCTTTGACCGCTCGCACCACTGCCGTGACGTTTGTTTCGTCAGGATAGAGGTGGCTCACCGTGGGGTCGGAACTGAGCGGGGTATCAAAGATCCCATCATTGTTGAAGTCCCACTGATACTGCACGCCTTGCGGGTGTCGGGGGCTGACGGTGGCGGTCAACGTGACGTTGACCAAGTTGCCGCCCTGGCACTGCTGATCCTGCACCACCGCAGTCAAGATGACCGTAGTGGCACTCTCGCCAGATGGCACGGCAAAGCCGAGGATCATCAGACCCAGAACCGCTGCTCCAATCAGTTTGAACCATTTGTTGTTTTTCATATCGGCTTTTCTCCTTTTCGTGTGTTTTGAACAGGTTGGTTGAGTCTGTTCGTAAAGATAAACGTTTGTTTCGATCAAACTGGATGGGTGCAAATTGATGAGTCTTATTTCGGCCTGTTCCGCGAACAGTTCCACGCGCGCACACGCGCGCGCGAGGACTCCCTGAAACCGGGACATCACGCGCTAACGAATTTTCACGGTGTTTTCTACGGTCTTAAGATTTTTCGCTGCCACCCCTCGTCGAGAATTTTTACGCCGGCTTTCTTCACCAGATCTGCCGCAAGATCGACAACGCCTCGGTTGCGACGCTGCCGCTTGGCACACGCGGTAATCTAACAACTGAAGGTGCCCGTCGGCGATTCGGCAGTCTAACGGGATTCGATGATTGAAAGCGTAGCCTCCTTATTCCGGCCCAGCTTGTAGCCCCTGCCGCGTTGCAGCGTCATGATGGCAGTCTCGGTGCCTTCGGTGACCTGATCAAGCTGCGACGTCAGTGTAACGACTGCGGAAGACTGACCAGCCGGGATTCTCACCTGGTTTGGTGTACCGCTGAGTGTGTAATCGGTGCCGTTAGTAGCGGTGCCACTCATGGCATAGCCAACGGTGATCCTCCGAGTAACTGTCGATGAAGCAGTCACGGTGTAAGTGGCCGTTTGGCCTTCGCTGATCTCAGTCGGATTTACGGAAACATTGACCTTTATAGAAGGGACAGGTGTAGGCGCAGGTGTGGGTGTCGGCGTAGGTGTCCCGGTTGTATTGACAGCGGCAAAGACATCAACCCGCCCCCAGCCGTAAACGTTGTTTGGTGGTCCGGGGTTACCGCATGCGCTCGAGTTGATATGGACAGCGGCGTTGTTCAACGTCCCTTCGGTGGCATCCAGATCGGGCCGAAGCTCCGGGCGCGCGGACCAGAGCAAGGCCACACTGCCTGCAATGTGCGGAGTCGCCATCGAGGTGCCGCTCAAGAGCACATAGGCACTATCGGAGGTGTTATAGCTCGAGCGGTTATTTGTCCCAGGGGCGGTGATGTCCGGTTTAAGGCGATTGCTGCCATCAACCGTCACCGGGCCGCGACTGCTGAAGGACGCAATGGTGTCAGTGCCGGTGTTTAGCGCGCCGACCGTGTAGGAGGCGTCGTAAATCGCAGGCGGGTATATTAACGTGCTGCAGTCCGACCCATTGTTACCGGCGCCTGCCACCATTTCAATGCCGGCAGCGCGTTGGCCTTCGACCGCCGATTGCAAAGTGTTCGGCGAGCAACCTTCATCGGTCGGGCAGACCCAGGAGTTAGTCGTCAGGTCGGGAGCTTTAGTCGGGTCGCCCTGACTCGGGTCGCCGCCAACCGGGTATGGTGCGAGAAAAAACTCCATGCACTCGATGTATCGCGCAGGTGTGCCGACGCCCGCGTCCATGTTGCGGCAACCGATACACTGCGCGCCGGGCGCCATGCCGATTTGATTGCCTGCGCCGTCATCGCCGATCGCGATCCCGAGCGTGTGCGTGCCGTGACCGGCATCGTCGCAAGGAAAAGGCGAATCGTTCCCGCAAGGATTACCGGAGCTGTCGTGAATGGAATCATGCCAGTTGTAATCGTGGTCGGCGGTCACCCCGTCCCAACCGCGGTAATGCGGCTTGATTGCGTTATGGGTCCAGCGAAAACCCGTGTCGGCACCGGCCACAACTATGCCCTGACCGAAGAAGCCCAGCGCCCAAACTTGCGGCGCGTGCGTGTAGTTGATGCCCGGCTCAACAGTGTCCGGCGCATTTGGCTGCGAAGGCACCTGGACCGCAGCCAGACCTTGCGGGAAATTCTGGATGCGCGGGTTGCCTTCTACACGTGCCACGTCGGTGCGTCCCGCTAATGCTTCGGCTACGGCGCGATCGCCTTTCACCCAAAGCGCGTTCACTATGTAAAAGGAACGATGCTCGATCCCGCGCTCCCTCAACCATTGCAGAATCGGACTTTGTGTCGTCTGAGCCTTGTTCCACAATGCGTCACGAACGAAACGGCCTTTGTCGATCTTGGCGCGCAGCATGGCTGCACCGCTTAGGTCGGCCTGATCCGCAAACACGACGATGAACTCGGCCCGGTGTCCATTCGCGGTGTGTTCGACGACCCACGGCGCGGTTTTGGCCGAGTCGTTCTGGTTGGGCGAGCCGGCCTGATCCGTCGCCCGCGAGGAACTGATCGCGGCTAGTCCAGCGAGGGCAGCGGCGGTTAACAGGAATGAGAAAAAGATCCGCCGCCAGCGCGGCGTCATGACAACGAGATTTAGTTTTCTGATCATAGGAATCGGGATTGCACGCCCGATCGACATGCTAAGCAGTTCATCGCGATGTGTCGAGCTTTTCCGTGCGCTGCAACAAGACTACGAGGTATCGAGAATTGCGACCGTCGCCTGATTTTTGGCGCGATTACATACCCGGCGAGAATGACGATGGCGAATGTCCAAATACGAGCCGCGAACACTTCCACGCGCGCGCGCGAGGACTGCCTCATCATTCACGGTCATTTCTACGGTCTGGAATGTTTTTAGTGTAAAACCGCGCAATTCTGCGCAACGCGGCGCGAATCCGAAATGGCTGAGATACCTAGCGTCCGCAACGGTGCGCAACACGGCGAAAACCAGCGCAAAAAGCCTCTCTTGAATTACAAATCAGCTGCTCTACCAGCTGAGCTATGCCGGCGTTTCCTCGGTAAACGGCCTCGGGGGGCAATCCCAAGATTGAGCAAGTGTATACCACGATTTCCGCCGTCCTGCTGAAGCAAATTTTGCCGAAGGACACAATAGACCGATCTGCGGCGCCGAGAAGATTCACGGTTGCTGTGGCGGTCCGATCAATGGCGCCTTAGCGGGAGCTGATTGCAGCAACATACACATCGGATCTCAGCATCTTTGCTCGCGACAGATTCTCCGAGTGTGGGATAAATCCGTGTCCGTCCAAGTATGGAGCCGGATCGACAAGTTCGTTTGCTGCAATTCCCGCGGCCGCGCGAAAGAACGTGTACATCATTCGCAGCCAAAACTCTGGCGTGCCCTCGTGCAAATCTTTTCCGCGGGATTGTGAAATCGGCGATCAACCAAACAGCGTCGGGCTCGGCCGCCCTCGCCAGTTTCGCGACGATTGCCTGTAGTTCTGTGGCGGGGAAACAATCGAGAAAGAAGTGCGTGACCAAAAGGTCGTATGATTTTCGCGGCGACCATTGCAGAATGTCCTCACAAATAAAATGGACGCGTGAAACCGATTCCGGATGCGTCCGGCTGAGGCGGGCGCGGGCGAGGTGGAGCATGGCTTCGCTCGCGTCGATACAATCGACATCGATTTTTGGGTGCGCGCGCACCAGCTCGCAAAGGAAACGACCGTCGCCCTCACCCAGGATCAGCGTGCGTTTCGGACGCGCGATCGTGTCGATCCAGCGAGTTCGGGCGCGTTGCAATGCGTTGCCGAAAGCGATTGCTTCGAGCCAGCGATAATGCGGCGCAACAAGATCGAAGCTCACAAGATTCTCTCCGCAACGAACAAGGCGAGTGGCGTAAGAAGAACCACATCGGCAAGGGCAATGCGTTCATCGCGTGACAGCGGGCCAAAACGCAGCGCGCCTAACAAAAGGCCGCTTGCTCCGAGACAGAGCACGACTGGCCAGGCGCCAGGGTCGAACAGGGCGAGCAGGACGGAACCTGCCAGCAAGAGGAGCAAGAGCAGCCGTCGGAGAGACTTCGCGTGCGCCCAACGCGTCGCGATTGAATGCTTGCCCTGAATCCGATCGAGATCGCGTTCCCAGATCGCAATGCTGACACAGTTCAGCGAGCAAAGTGAGGCAAAGAGAATCGCTGCAAAAATCATTGCCGATCCTTGCGCAAAAACATGAGGTGTGACCCCGAGCAAAGTGCCGGCGGCAAATAATGAGCCGATGGTGAATTCCTTTAGCGGAACTGTCTCCCAAATTTCGCTGTGCGCGTGATTGATCGCTAAATAAACGATGGTGAATGCACCCAGAACCGCGCCGGGGAGAGCCGTTTCGTAGTTCACCGCTTGCAAAATAACGATGAGATCGAAGACGGCGACGCAGATGATGGAGACGAGCCAAATGCTTTGGTGTCGCAAGCAGAACTGTTGTCGCGCCGAGTTCGGCTGACCTGCGACCAGCGACAACGAATCGCCAAAACGGTCCGCTAGATAGATGAGCCATGCCGTAAGAAACAACGCGGCCCTATGCCCAGGCGGCACGGACAAGTGGAAGTTGTATGCGAAAATCCATTGCCAGCATATCGCCACCAATGGTGCATCGAGGCAGACAAGATTCAGCCAAAGCAATGGACTGCGCGAGACAGCGCGAGCCTGCAAACTGCGCATGACCACTGCCGCGTGTGGATGGATCTGACGAGTAAAACGTAAATCAGTGAGGTCTTATGGTTTCACAATTCCATGAACGAACGAATCTTCTCCAATTTTTTGTGCTTAACTTAGGCGGCGATGGAGCGATTGCGCGCTGTCATGGGAGCGTCCCCGGCTCGGAGCAGGCACGATAAGCAGTTGAACGATGCACAAGATCATCCCACAGGAAGGCAACCTCGTGCGCGCCGACGTGAGCGGGCAACTAACGCAGAGCGATTACGATCAGTTGATTCCGAGTTAGGAAGCTGTAATCGCGCGACATGGAAAAATGCGGCTGCTTTTTGTCATGCATGATTTTCGTGGATGGGAGCCGCAAGCGGTTTGGGAGGATTTCCGCTTTGATGTCAAATACCGGAAGGGCGTGGAGCGAATCGCGATGGTCGGTGAAAAAGATTGGCAGCAGTGGATGACGAAGATCGCCTCCTGGTTTGTCGAGGCCGATGTGCGTTATTTCGACGCATCGCAGGAAGCGCAAGCCGAGCGTTGGGTGCGCGAAAAGTGACCGACTTGCGTGGATCAATTGAACTTCAGCCCGATCGAGGGCAACCAGAGTTACAATGAAACGGGCGGGACTGGTCGTGCTTCAATTGCTCGTCAATGCGGCCGGCATCTGGTATGTCTTCCATGATCCAGAAAAGAGAACGCAGGTTGTTAATGCGTTGCGAGGGGCCGATGCCGGCTGGCTGGCAGCGGGGTGGATTTGTTACAGCGCAGTCGAAGTGCTGGCAACGGTGCGCTGGCAAATGCTGTTACGCGTTCAGGGGATCACGCTGAGCTGGTTGCGCGCGCTCGGCATCGTGATGATCGGTCTGTTTTTCAATATGTTTTTGCCGGGGCTCGTCGGCGGTGACGCCGTGCGGCTCTATTTCGTTTTTCAATGTGCGCCCGAGCGAAAAACGCGCGCCACTCTTTCTGTGGTGATGGATCGTTTATTCGGACTGTTCTCGATTTTGTTTCTCGCCAGTGTGAGTCTTCTCTTGCGCTTCGGCTGGTTCAGCCGTTCCAGCGCGAGCCTCGATGTTGTCTGGATTGCGATCGGTTTGTTGGGCGGTGGCGTTGTTTTTGTGGTGTTGCTTTTTGGTGCAGTCGGCTTTGGTTTATTGCGCAAACTTCCAAAACGGACCCCGTTTCGAAACACCATTGTTGAGATGGGCGAAGCATTGGACCTCTATCGCGCGCATCTTGGGACGATGACGCTGGCGCTTTTTATCACGATTGTTTCCCATCTCGCCTACTACCTGAGCTACTATTGCGCGGGGCAATCGCTCCATCGCGCTGCCGTCCACTTTGCCAGTCTAACGGATATGTTGTCGATCATGCCGCTGGTAAACACCGTTACATCGGTGCCGATTTCATTCGGCGGAGCAGGTGTACGTGAAACATTGTTTCAGCAACTGCTTGGCAATCTTGCTCACGTTCCGGCGGCGATCGCTGCGTTGAGTGCCTCACTCGGTTTCGCTATTCAGGCGTCATGGGGATTACTCGGCACCGCAGTTTATCTGCTATCACGAAAACTCACCAGTCGATGAGCGTCAAACCCATTCGCGCCAGTCCGCCAACGAAAGCTACGCGTCGCGCGCTTGTATTCGGGATTTGGCTGGTAATCCTCAGTGCATTCGCTGCGCAAGGATGCAACAGGTCTCGTGAACACGGACAGGCGCGGCGACTGGCCGAACGTGTGAAGAGCGAGTTTCTGCACGCGTGGCATAATTACGAGCGCTACGCCTGGGGCCACGACGCGTTACGGCCCTTGAGTAAAACTCCGCACGACTGGTACGGGCAATCGCTCTTGATGACCCCGGTCGATGCGCTCGACACACTCGTTCTAATGAACCTGGATGCCGACGTTGCGAAGACGAAGGAGCTCATCGCGCGCGATCTCTCGTTCGATCGCGACATTTACGTCAAAAACTTTGAGATCACGATTCGACTGCTCGGCGGCCTGCTCTCCGGCTATCAGTTAACCAACGACAAACGTCTCCTGGAGTTGGCCGAAGATTTGGGCAACCGGCTGCTCCCCGTTTTCAATTCACCGACCGGGCTGCCGTATGTGTATGTCAACCTGCGCACGGGTCAGGTGCGCGATCCGGTAACGAATCCAGCGGAAACGGGCACACTGCTGCTTGAGTTCGGCACTCTGAGCAAACTCACCGGAAGGGCGGAGTTCTACGACAAAGCCAAACGTGCGCTCGTCGAAACTTACAAGCGCCGGTCGCCACTCGGGCTCGTCGGACAGAGTATTAATGTCGACACCGGCGCGTGGACCGATACCGATAGTCACATCAGCGGCGGCATCGATTCCTATTACGAGTATCTCTGGAAATGCTGGCTTTTGTTCGGCGACAAGGACTGCCGCGATATGTGGAACGCGAGCATACCAGCCATCAACCAATATCTCGCGGACGATAGTCGCGGTGGATTGTGGTACGGATATGCCAATATGCAGACAGGCACGCGCACCGAAACCACTTACGGCGCGCTCGATGCATTTTTCCCTGCGCTACTCGCCCTCTCAGGTGATCTCGGACGGGCGCGTCGCCTGCAAACTTCATCATTCAAGATGTGGAACCTGTACGGAGTCGAACCTGAAACTCTCGATTACAAAACGATGCGCGTGATTGCTCCCGCGTACCACCTGCGCCCGGAAATTGTCGAATCGACTTATTATTTGTATCACTTCACCGACGATCCGCAGTATCGGCAGATGGGCGAGAAACTCTTCAATGATTTCGTGAAATATTGCCGCACGCATGCCGGCTATGCCGCGCTGGCCGACGTCGTCACCAAACAAAAGCGCGATGAAATGGAGAGCTTCGCTCTGGCCGAGACATTCAAATATTTCTACCTGCTCTTCGCTGCCCCGAAGACTTTGGATTTCGACAAGATTGTTTTTAACACCGAAGCGCATCCGCTGAGGCGGACCTGGTGATATGCACGAATCCCCCGACGAAATCTTCGCCGAAGTGGCTCAAATTGAAACCGAAATTGAAGAGGGGCATGACGGCACTGAAGTCACTACTGGAAATGCGCGCCACGAAAAGCTAAGTTCTCTCCGATGAGCATCACCGTAAATGTGGACGAAGGGCTCGTGCGCGCGGCGCAGAAGGCGACCCAGATTGAGGATCCCGAATTGTTGGTTAAAGCCGGCCTGAGCTTACTCGCAACCAGCTCCATGCACGGGCTGCCGGATGTCAAGATATATACCGACGAACGGCTGGCGGAGTTCGCCCGGGGAGAAGCAGAACTGGACGAAGTGCTGCGCCGCAAAGGACTCCGCTGAGAAGTGCGCATCTTCCTCGATGCAAATATTCTCTTTTCAGCTGCCGCCTCCGATGCGGCGCCGTCTCACGCCTACTGACGCTGTTGCAAGAAAACGGTCACTTCCAAAACTGGCGGAGGGCATGCCGCAGAAGGATCAGTCCGTTCTAGCTGCCGCAATCCAATTGGGTTGCAATGTGCTCCTCACCGGTGATCGCGCGCACCTCGGTCAGCTTTATGGCCAAACCATCAGCGGCGTCACCATTCATTCGCCGGCATCCCTTGCCGAAACGCTGTTCCCTGGATGAGCACTGCACGCACCGAAGCGTATCCGCTGAGGCGAACCTGGTAATCTTCCCGTGCGATCGGTTTTAACCGCAGCTTTGGTTTTGCTAGGTCTGCAATTTCGAACCTTTGCCGATGCAAACGGAAAAGGGTCCGACCCGTTGGTCGATTACGTCCGGCCCTTCGTTGGTACGCAGGGAGAAGGGAACACGTATCCGGGTCCGTCGGCGCCGTTTGGCATGATTCAAGTCAGCCCAGACACGGACGACGAACTTTGGGAGACGGCTTCAGGTTACGAGTACTCCGATCCCTCGATCATGGGCTGCAGTCTGACGCATCTTTCCGGCACTGGAATTCCTGATCTCGGCGATTTTCTTTTCATGCCCCAGATTGGGAATCCGAGGCTTGTCCCCGGAACCAAGGCGGATCCTGATTCTGGTTATCGCTCGCGCTACTCGCATGATGAGGAGGAATCCTCCGCCGGTTATTACAAAGTGAAGCTGCAAAAATCCGGTGTCACGGTTGAATTAACGGCCGGCGAGCGGGCCGGCATGATCCGGATGATGTTCCCGGCGAATGCTGAAGCGTCCATTCTCACTGATCTCCATCACGTCCTGACCGGAAAGAAATGGAAAGTGATCTGGTCGCACGTTCGCGTGGAGGACAATTCTACAGTGACCGGCTTTCATTTGGTGAATGGCTGGGACAAGGAGCGCTCTCTCTATTTTGCAGCGCGCTACTCACGGCCTTTCGATAAAGCGGAAATCATCAACGATGGCCAGCCGGTCATTTACAACACCTATCGGTTTCGCAGCGATAAGGAAGCGAGCGGAGCCAATCTGCAGTTCCTCGCCAAATACAAAACGCGCGAGAACGAATCCATCACCGTCAAGGTGGCGGTTTCCGCAGTCAGCGCGGCGAATGCATTGAAGAATCTGGACGCGGAGATTCCCGGCTGGAGTTTCGAAGAGCTTCGGGACAAAACCCGAGCGAAATGGGAGCGCGAGCTAAGCCGAATCGAGATCGAAGGCTCGCAAGAGGAGAAAGAGACCTTTTACACGTCGCTCTATCACGCATTCCTCGCCCCGAATCTTTATCAGGATATCGTTGGCGAATATCGCGGGCTCGACCAAAATATTCATCGAGCGCAGGGCTTCACGAATTACACCGTGTTTTCACTCTGGGACACTTACCGCGCGACGCATCCGCTCTTCGCCTTGATTCAAGCGCAACGGGACGCGGACATGATCAATTCGATGCTGGCTCACTACGACCAAAGCGTGGAGCACATGCTTCCAATCTGGTCCCTTCAAGGAAATGAAACGTGGTGCATGATCGGATATCACGCGGTGCCGGTCATTGTGGACGCTTACTTGAAAGGAGTGAACGGGTTCGATCCCGCCAAGGCTTACGAAGCGATTAAGACCACGGCGATGAATCCGAATTACGACAGCGTGGCGACCTACGCGAAATTGGGCTGGGTTCCCTTCGAAAAAGAGAACGAATCCGTCTCCAAGACGCTCGAGTACGCGTATGACGACTTCTGCATTGCGAAAATGGCGAAAGCGCTCGGCAAAAAAGAAGATGCGAACTATTTCGCGAAACGCGCCGCCAATTACAAAAATCTTTTCGATCCCTCAGTGGGTCTGATGCGTGGAAAGGATTCGCAAGGCAAATGGCACAGTCCGTTTAATCCACATTTTTACGATGAGAGCACGGGCGTGAACGACTTCACCGAAGGCACCAGCTGGCAATATTCGTGGTACGTCCCGCACGATGTGCCCGGACTGATTGCATTGATGAAAGGCAAAGAACAGTTCGTTGAGAAATTGGACGCGCTTTTTACTTTTCGCGAAGCCGATCAGAGCACAGGCGTCTCCGATATTCAGGGCCGGATCGGCGAGTACTGGCACGGCAACGAACCGAGTCATCACGTGATCTATCTCTATTCATATGCCGGGCAGCCGTGGAAAGCAGCCGAGCGCCTGCATGAGGTCGTGAAAACCCAATACGGCAACAAACCCAATTCATTGAGCGGCAACGATGACTGCGGTCAGATGTCTGCCTGGTATTTGTTCACCTGTCTCGGGTTCTATCCGGTCTGTCCCGGAAGCGATTATTACGTGATTGGGGCTCCGCAAATCAGGAAAGCGACAATCCATCTTTCGAATGGAAAAACCTTTGCGATGAACGCGAACAATCTTTCAGACAAAAACATTTACGTGCAATCGGTCGCGCTGAACGGCAGGAAAATCGACAACCCGTTTCTTCCCTATCGCGCGGTGAGCGCTGGAGGAACACTTACTTTCGAAATGGGACCGCATCCCAGTAAGTGGGGAACGAACGCGCAAATCCCGAAATAGCTGTAGCCGCGTCCTGCGGCCCGCTCCGTTACCGCCCGAGGCGAACGTCCATCCAAACAGCCAGCGATAAAACTGCGCCGCGCGCGATGAACTTAAACTCGGGTGAAACCGCCAGCAGTGTCATGCCGTTGAGCAGACACGCCATAATGAGCGCGCCGAAGAGGACTCCCAGGACCGTTCCACGTCCTCCCTTCAGACTGACTCCGCCAATGACACACGCGGCGATGGCGTCGAGCTCCATCAGGTCGCCCACCGTAGTTGTCGAGGCGCCCGAGTAAGAAGTCTGCATGAAACCGGTGATCGCGACGATTGCGCCCATGATGCTGAAGGAGCCGACCACGACTTTCGCGACTGGAATGCCAGAGATAACCGCAGCTTCCTCGTTTCCGCCGATGGCGTAAAGATAGCGTCCGAACGGTGTGTGCGTCGTGAGAACGTAAACCGCGAACGCAATGACGCCGAGAATGCCCGCTGACAACGGGATGCCGCGGAATTTGTTTGTCACAATGACAAAGAGAAAAATGAGTTGGGCGGCGAGAAACAGTTTCAGAAAAAGAAGCTCTCCATCTTCGACGGCAAATCCGTAGGCCCGACGCGCTTTGCGGGCGCGAAGTTTTGCCAAAATAAGGGCGACAACGATCAGGGCTGCCAGCGCGTACCCCGCCCATGGCGGCAAATAAAACGTGGTGAGAACCGAGTAAAGATTCGCGCGTCCGCCCTGCACGATCGGGATCGTGGAATTGTGAATAACGAGCCAGAACAATCCCTTAAAGATAAGCAGGCCGCCGAGAGTGATGATGAAAGCCGGTATTTTCTGGCGCACGATCAAGTTGCCCATGCAAAACCAGATGAGAACGCCAGCGACCAACGCCGTGCCCATTGCCAGCGGCGCCGGCCAGTTGTGCTCGAATACGAGAACGCTGGCGATACCCCCAAGCAGACCGACACCGCTTCCGGCCGACAGATCGATGTTGCCTGGAAGAATGACGAGCAACATTCCCATCGCGAGCGTGGCGGTGATCGACAGCTCCGTTATGAGCATGGAGAGATTGCGCGCGCTCAGAAACTGCGGCGACACAATGCCGAAGAACGCGCAAATGACGACGAGCGCGATCACCAGCGAAAAATCGCGAAATGATTTCTTCGTTTGCATCAGGGAAATGACGAATCAGTGAACTACGTAACTCTGGCTCTCCTCATTCCAAAACGCGTCTTCTAGCGCGAGTTAAATAAAACCGCAGCCACTGTAGCCACGGCCCTGTGGGCCGTCTCCCTGATGTGAAAAGCACTGCCGGAAGCAGATCGATTACAGGCCGCTGACTACGTCGAATCATGCACGATCGATATGGACAATCTCGCCTTGATAGGGCCAATCCTCTACTGATCTCACAAGTCCAGCGCGCACCGGATTTTCACGGACATAATTCCACTTCTGCGAGTAACTCTCATCGCTTCGTAAAACGTGATCGAAAAATCCTTCCTCCCAAACCTGCGTCTTTGCTCGAGACAACCCAGCGGCTTTTGCCAAAGCTTGTTTCAAAAGGCCGACCCACGGGCCTAACCTAAAAACCTGACTTCCGCGCACGAACAGATGAATGTGATCAGGCATGATTACATAACGGCCGACGGCGATGTTGAATTCACGCTGGGCACGCTCGGAATAAGCGACGAACGCCGCGTGAACGTCATCGCGCGCGAGATATGGCTTCCGCAAGTAAGTGCAAAAGGTGACAAAATAGAGAGGGCTCGTGTCAAAGAGACGATCGAGACGTGAAGGGCGGCGTCCGAAATCCTGCTTCACGAGGCAACCTGTAGCCACGGCCCTGGGGCCGTCTAATAATTACGAGTTATGGACGTTCATTGACCGGCCACAGGCCGGTGGCTACAACATTCGTGAAATCGCATTAGTTTATCCTTCGTCCTTCGTCATTGGTCATTCGTCATTTCAGGTGAGTGTCACCTCTCTCTGTCCCATGGCTGCGGCGAGCAATTTCTCTTGCGTAGCTTCGTCGCGATCAAATTCACCACCAATGCGACCTTCATGCAGGATCAGAATGCGATCGCTCATCCCAATCAATTCAGGCAGTTCGCTTGATACGAGAAGAACAGCTTTGCCCGCATCGGTTAGTTGATTAATGATCTCGTAAATTTCCAGTTTGGCGCCGACATCAATTCCGCGCGTCGGTTCGTCGAGAAAAATCACGAGCGGCTCGGTCATGAGCGCCTTGCCCAGGACAACCTTCTGCTGGGTACCGCCGGAAAGTTTCGCCACCAGCGCTTCCAGCGTCGGCGCTTTCACGCGCAGCGATTGAAAGAAATGATCGTTCTTTTGGAATTCCAGTCCCTGATCAATAAGCCGGTTCTTCGTCAGTTTCGCCAAAGAGGAGAGCGAAAGATTGAAGTCGATCGTTTTGTCCAGGATCAACCCGTAACGGCGACGATCTTCGCTCACCAGGACCATACCGCGACGAATAATTTCTTGCGGCTTCTGCGCCCGCACTTCGCGGCCATTGAGATGGACGGAGCCGCTCAACCGGGTGCCCCACGCGCCGAACAAGTGCATCAGCAGCTCGGTGCGACCGGCGCCCATCAGACCGCCGACGCCGAGCACTTCACCGGCGCGCAATGAAAAACTGATGTCGATCAGAACGCGCTGGCCAGAATCGTGATCGGCAACACTGAGAGCTAGGACTTCCAAGGCAGCTGCGCCCGGTTTCGAACGGCGTCTCGGAAACAGGTCGCTGATTTCGCGTCCGACCATGTGCTTGATGATTTGCGCCTTGCTCGCTTGCTTCATCTCAAGCGTGGCGACGGACGCGCCGTCGCGGAGCACGGTAATGCGGTCGCAGACCGCAAACAGCTCGTCGAGTTTATGCGAGATGTAGATACTGGCGATCCCGCGACTCCGGAGATCGCGCAGGATATCAAGGAGGATGAGGACTTCGTGTTCTGCCAAAGCGGCAGTCGGCTCATCAAGGACAAGGATGTTCGAATTTTTTGAGAGCGCCTTTACAATTTCGACCAGTTGTTTCTGGCCCATTCCAAGCTTCGCCACCGGCTCGCTCGGGTCGATCTCAACGTTGAACTTTCGTAGGAACACCCGCGCTTCGTGATAAACCTTGTGCCAGTCGATCAAACCTCGTGACGTGCGCGGCTCCGAGCCGAGGAAAATATTTTCACCGACTGTCATGTCGTTAACGAGCGCGAGCTCCTGGTAGATAACGGCGATCCCGGCGTTCTGGGCATCCGCGAGCGAGCGAAATTTCGCAAGCTGTCCGTGAACGAAAAAATCTCCCTCATATGAACCGTACGGATAAATACCGGAGATCAGTTTGATCAGCGTCGATTTTCCGGCGCCGTTTTCGCCGCAGAGCCCGTGGATTTCGGCTGCGCGCAGGTTAAAGCTGACATCTTTGAGCGCGACAACCCCCGGAAATGTTTTGGTGATGTTCTCTGCCTGAAGCACGACCGAATTCATGCTCGATCCTTTAAGCGGGAATCACCGTAACTGCTGTGCCTCGGGCAGACTGCGATAGACGTCAGCAGCCTTGTGAAAGCCGTCTCTCACAACCGTGTCCATCATGTTTTCTTTTGTGACCACAACGACGTCGAGAAGGATCGAAGGCACGTCGATCTTTCCATTGTTGATTTTGCCGGACGCAAAAACCGGTTTGCTTTTCGCCATGTTTGTCGCCGCTTCCGCGGCCTGTTTGGCAAGCTGCGAAAGCGGTTTGTAGATCGTCATTGCCTGAGTGCCGTTGACGATCCGCTGACAAGCGCTCAACTCCGCATCCTGGCCGGTGACAAGAATTTTGCCGGCAAGTCCTTCTTCGCTCAGCGCCTGAATCGCGCCGCCGGCCGTGCCATCGTTCGACGCGAGAATTGCATCGAAATTTGTGCCCGCTTTTGTGATCGCCGCGCTCGCGATCTTCTTCGCATTTTCGGGCTTCCAGTCCTGCGTCCAGTCTTCATGCACGACTTCGATCTCGTGCTTGTCGATCAGCGGAGTCAGGATATTGTCCTGTCCTCGCTTGTAGAGGAGCGCATTGTTATCCGTTTTCGCGCCATAAATTCGGACGATCTTTTTCTTTCGATCCTTCGGCAGACGATCGACCAGGAATTGGGCCTGCAGTTCGCCGACCTTTTCGTTGTCGAACGTCATATAAAGATCGAGATCGCAATCGGTGATTAACCGATCGTAGGCCAGCACGGGAATTCCGGCGTCATGCGCCATGTTGACCGCTTTCGCCATCGCGCCGCCGTTGTGCGGAACAATGACCAGCACATCGACCCGCCGGCTGATCAACGCCTGGACGTCGCTGATTTGACGCGTGTCATCGCTGTTCGCTGATTGGACCAGCACGTCTGCGCCTAGTTCCCTCGCGTGCGACACAAACAGGTCGCGGTCTCCCTGCCAGCGTTCCTCTTTCAACGTGTCCATCGAAAGACCGATGAGAGGTTTGGTCCGCGCCCTGGCGTTTTCCGTGGAAGGACCGCTGCGCGAAATAACAAAACCGGTGATGAGACTGACCACGCACGAAGCGACAACCAGAAAAATCCTAAATTTCATTTCAATCGGGAGCCGCTTTGAATTCCCCGCTGGGTGGCCAGATAAACCGCAAAACTCCCGAGCCAATGTCCGCCTTCGTAATGCTCACCCGTCACCGCGGCCAGTCCTGCGCGACGATGAGCCTCGGCCGCCGCAGCAAGTGCAGGTCGGCGTGGATTGTCCGGAGGCAGCGCGGATATAATTCCCTCCAACATCCACGCCCGGCTCAAATTCAGTCCGTCAAGGTGCGCAAGTTTTGGATCGCTTCGATCGGGCGAGACCGTGACCGGTAGCCAATCAGCATTTCGAATGGTCGGAATCTGCGGCATAAATTTGTTCAGCCATTTCGCAAATTCCTCTTGTGACAAAAGCCGACGCATCACATCCGCTTCAGCCAAACACGGGGAAAGAAAATCTTCACCGGAAGGTTCGTAATTGAGCGGGCAATTCTGATCAGAAAGGAAAAATTTTTTTGCCGAATCAACGACCAGCCTTGCGAAAGAATCGCTTTTTGTTGAGCGCGCGTAATCAAGCATGAGCCCGAGCCCGAAGGCCGTTTGGTCATGCTCGCCGATTCGCACCGGATGTGAAAGTTTCGGCAGCCAGTTTTCCAATCGCTCTACCGCTGCCTCTTCGAGTGGACGCAAGTTGGCTGCCATCTCACGCGCCTGATCATCATCCCAATCGCGCAGCTCAGTGCAGAGTTGCAGCAGCCAGGCCAATCCATAGGGCCGCTCGAAGCTAGTGCGGCCTTCTCCGCGAAGATACGCGGCTTCTTGTTTTAAATTTTCCGCAGTGAGACTTTTGCGCAGCGCCTCGCGCGCCGCTCCGGCGAATGATCCGTCCGGAAATGTGCGCAACAGTCTCACAAGCAGCCAATGCCCGTGTACTGACGAATGCCAGTCATAACAGCCATAAAATGCCGGTGTGAGTTTACGCGGCGGCGCAACATCGGTGTCGCTATTAAGCACATGACTGATCTTGTTCGGATATTCCTTCTCGACGCACGCCAGCGCCAACTTCGCGAATCGCTCTGCGAAATGCGCATCGAACTTTGGAGCAGCGTTGTCAGCCGCGACGCTGATCAATGGAATCAGCAGGAGAGCGAAGAAAAATCCCTTCATCGTGCTGGGATTTTATGTCTGGGGAGCACAGGCTGCCAGTCTGTTAATGCCAGTCCGGCTCGGACTTTTGAGTGCCAGCCAAAACAGAATTGATGAATCTGACTCGACAGACGGACATCTTGCCTGAATTCTTACCCGGCAGGCTGGGAAGCCTATATTCCAGTTCGCGTTCCCCGTAATTGCGTTCAATAACCGCCGCGTGGACAAGTAACATTCTCACTATGCATCATTCTCTCTTCGTTGCTCAGCTGTTCCGCATCTTAGCAATTCTCGCTGCCATGCAAATCACCTCTACCTCTCTCAACGCCGAGAAACCGCCCGTGAAAAGCGCGCCGCCCTCACCAGCTGCCGGTGACAATCCACTTCTGGTGGAAAGCGCTCTTCCATATCATGCACCGCCGTTCGACAAGATTAAGGACGAACACTTCGCGCCGGCAATGGAGGCGGGTATGCGCGAGCAACTCAAGGAAGTCGACGTCGTAGCGAATAATTCCGAAAATCCAACCTTGGAAAACACCATCGTCGCCCTCGAGCGCACTGGCCGTTTGCTCGATCGCGCCGAACGCACGTTTTCAAATCTCAACGCCTGTAATACCAATCCGACGCTGCAAAAGATCGACAGAGAGATGGCGCCAAAGCTCTCCGCGCATCGCGACGCGATTCATCTCAACAGCAAATTGTTCGCGCGAATTCAGGAGCTTTACTCTAATCGCGATAAGTTCGCCGCAGCGAATCCGTCCGGTGGCGGACTCGGTCTCGATCCGGAATCGGCGTATCTGCTCGACCGCTACTACAAGGATTTCGTCCGCGCGGGTGCAAAGCTTTCCGACCCTGACAAGGAGAAGTTGAAGAAGATCAACGCGGAGCTCGCGAAACTGCAAACGGAGTTCGAGCAGGATGTGTTGAAGGAGAAGAATGCATCCTCCGTCGTCGTTGATCGCAAGGAAGATCTCGCTGGACTCTCGGACAACCAGGTGGCTGCCGTCACCGCGGCGGCCAAGGCCGAACACAAGGAAGGCAAATTTGTTATTCAATTGCAGAACACGACCGGGCAGCCATTGCTCGGCTCGCTGCAAAATCGACCGCTGCGTCAGCGCATCATGGAAACATCGCTCGCGCGGAACAGCAAAGGCGGCGAGTTCGACACGCGCAACATCGTGATACGAACAGCGCAGTTGCGCGCAGAAAAAGCGAAGTTGCTCGGGTATACAAATTGGGCCGCTTACCAACTCGAAGACCAGACTGCGCATGAGGTGCCAACCGTAAACAAACTTCTGTCCGATCTCGCGCCACCTGCAGTTGCTAATGCCAGGCGCGAAGCCGCTGATATGCAGAAGATCGTCGATCAGGAAAATGGCGGGTTTCAGATCGACGCGGCCGATTGGGATTTTTATTCCGAGAAAGTGCGCAAGGCGCGCTACAACTTCGACGAATCGGAGCTGCGGCCATACTACGAGCTGAACCACGTCCTGCTGGACGGCGTTTTCTTTGCCGCGGGCAAACTCTACGGCCTCACCTTCAAGGAACGGCACGATCTCCCGGTATATCAGCCAGATGTGCGCGTGTTTGAAGTTTACGATCGCGACGGCAAACCGCTCGCGCTGTTCCTCGGCGACTACTACGCGCGCCCTTCCAAACGCGGCGGCGCGTGGATGAATGCCTACGTGCAACAAAGCGACTTGTTCGGGACCAAACCCGTCGTTGCAAATCATCTGAACATCCCGAAACCGCCGCCGGGCGAACCGACCCTGCTGACTCATGACGAAGTGCGCACTGCATTTCATGAGTTCGGTCACGCGCTCCACGGGATGTTTTCAAACGTAAAATATCCGCGCTTCAGCGGAACGAGCGTGCCGCGCGACTTCGTTGAGTATCCGTCACAGGTAAACGAGATGTGGGCAACATGGCCGGAAGTGCTTAAGAATTACGCCAAGCATTACAAGACCGGCGAACCGATCCCGCAGACCTTGCTCGACAAGGTGATGGCCGCGGAAAAGTTCAATCAAGGCTACAAGACGACGGAGTACCTTTCCGCCACGCTTCTCGACCAGGCCTGGCATCAGTTAAACCCCGCCGACGTGCCGAAAGACCCGGTGGCGTTTGAAACGGAAGCGTTGCGCAAGGCCGGTGTCGATTTTCCGCCGGTGCCGCCGCGTTACCGCAGCTCTTATTTTTCACATGCCTTCGCCGGCGGCTATTCGGCAGGTTATTACTCCTATATCTGGAGCGAAGTGCTCGATGCCGACACGGTCGAATGGATCAAGGAACACGGCGGATTGAAGCGCGAGAACGGCGACCGCTTTCGCGCAACTTTGCTCTCGCGCGGCGGATCGGCCGACGCCCTAGGCTTATTCAAAAATTTCGTCGGACGCGATCCCTATATCGAGCCGTTGCTAAAACGCCGCGGTCTGGATCGTCCTCCGGGAGCCGACGATTCCCATATCGAAACTCAATCCTCGACTCGGTAACTCGACTGTAGCGGCGGTGGGATCGAGCAGTCCCTTGCTCGATGTTAAATAATGTCGGCGAAAGCCGAGACTCTATTAGCATCGTCCGACGGAGCGGCCGATCCACCCACACGCCCGCCACTACAGGCGGCGATCCCACCTTGCTGCCAGTCCGGCTCGGACTTTCCTCTGGAAAAATCGTCAACATGGCCTGAGATTACTCACCCGAGGTTTTCCAATTTTGCCAGAAGACACTTCAACTCCAGTTGTAACTGAGGCGGATGCTGCGAACAGCGCTCCGGCTGGCGTGCCCGTGCCTACCGCCACTCCGGCCTCCGCTGCCGGTCCAGCTTCGGACCGCGCCGATCTGCGTCCCGAAAACATTCAGGATGCGGTGATTCGTCTCGCCGGAAATTCGCAGGACGGAATTCAAACCGCCGGCGCTTTTCTCGCGCGTCTGGCCGGGCGCAGCGATCACGATGTCATGACTTACATGACGATCCCCGCCACGATTTCCGGTGGGCCGTCGATCTTCCAGGTGCGGATCGGGTCAGGCGAAGTGCTTTCGGCTGGAGATGAAGCCGATTTCCTCGTCGCGTTTTATCAGCACAGTTATCAGGACCACCTCGATTTCCTGAAAGAGGGCGGCGTGTTGCTTTACGATTCGGACAACGTCGAGCCGAACCTCGACGATAAACGTTTCGTTTACGTCGGCGTGCCGATCACCGGTCTCACCGTCGAAGCCCTCGGCGGCACGGCGAGGGACAAAGGCAAAAACATTTTCGTCCTCGGTTTGATCGCGAAAATCTTCAATCTCGACGTCGACAAACTGAAAAAGCTGATTAGCGAAAAATTCGCCGGCAAAGACGAGAGCATCGTGAACACCGCGTTGATGGCGTTCCAGGCCGGCTACGCTTATCCGGTCGGCAAAGTGCTGACGCACCATTATCGATTCGAGCACATTCCCAAACCCGGCGGACGCGCGCAGATCACGATGGATGGGAATCAGGCGCTTGCTTACGGCTTGATCGCCGGCGGTGTTCGTTTCGGAGCCGGTTATCCGATCACGCCGTGGTCATCAATCATGGAAACGCTCCGGCGCGAGTTGCCAAAATACGGCGGAATTTTCGTCCAGGCCGAGGACGAGCTCGGCGCGGTCTCAATCGCGCTCGGCTGTTCTTATTCCGGATATCTAGCCGTCACCGGCAGCGCCGGCCCGGGCATTTCGCTCAAAGCCGAAGCGATCGGCTGGGCGTCAATGGCCGAAATCCCGCTGATTATTTGTAATATTCAACGCGGCGGACCGAGCACCGGACTTCCGACCAACGTTGAGCAAAGCGATCTACATCAGGCCATCTACGGCAGTCACGGTGATAGTCCGCGGGTCGTGCTTGCGGCAGCGAGCGTGGAAGATTGTTTCTACATCGCGATTGAAGCTGCCCGGATCGCGCGCAAATACAGCACACCCGTTTTCATTTTGAGCGATACCTCGCTTGCCACCCGCATCGAGGCGTTCGACGAACCCGATCTTGCGAAATTGATGGTCGACCCGAAACCCGATCTGACCCCGCGCGAGGGCGGTTTCAAGCCGTACGATCTCGAGCGTATCACGCAGCATGTGCCGCCCGGCACGATCATGCGCGACGGGAAATATCCGCTTATCGGCGGACTCGAACACGACGAGATGGGGCACCCGACCGGCAGCCCGAAACTGCACATGGCGATGACGGCGAAACGCCGCAATAAATTACGCAAGCTCGCCGAAGAAATTCCGGTTCCGGAAGTTTCCGGCGACCAGGAAGGCGACACGCTGCTTGTCGGCTGGGGATCAACCTACGGGCCGATCCACGACGCGGTAAAAATGGGACGCGAGCACGGCCAAAAAATCGGCGCTCTGCATTTGCGCCACGTTCACCCGTTGCCGAACGGACTGGAAAAAATCTTCGCGAAATACAAACGCATCGTCACCGTCGAGATGAACGACCAGGGACTTTACGGGTTCGGTCAGCTCGCCACCATTTTGCGCGCGCGCTATTGCGAGCCGAAAATTCAGAGCGTCACCAAAACCGACGGTTTGACGTTCCGCGTGAAGGAAATTCTTCAGGGCGTTTTTCCCGGTAAGTTTGTCTCAGTTAGGGGCTATTCACCGAACCGGCCGGTTTCCGGCAATGGCGAACAAGATGTCCATCTTGCCCGCGGCGAATCTATCTCTCAGGGAGTTGGCTAATGATGAACAATCTCCAATTATTTGGACGAACGTCAGGTGGATCGACCGCTCCGTCGGGCGATGCTAAAAATTTGGCAGCCTCTGGCTGCGTAGAGTCAACATCGAGCAAGGGACTGCTCGATCCACCCAATTCATTATGAGCGAAACAACCACAACTGCACCGCCACCGACCACAGAGATTCCGCCGCGCGAGAAGCTCACGAAAAAAGCCATCACCGCCGATCATCCGACCTGGTGTCCCGGGTGCGGCGATTTCGCCGTGCTCGCTGCGTTTTACAAGGTCCTCGAGAAACGCCAGCTCGATCACGAAAAGATCGTCACCCTCGCCGGGATCGGTTGCTCGTCGCGTTTTCCGTATTTCGTCAATGGCCACGGCGCGCATTACATTCACGGTCGCGCCGTCCCGCTCGCGTCCGGGATCAGCCTGGCCCGGCCCGACCTGCACGTCTTCCTGTTCGGCGGCGACGGCGACGGCTTCTCCATCGGCGGCAACCATCTCGATCACGGCGCGCGCAAGAACATCAACATGACCTATTTCATCATGGACAACTTCGTCTATGGCCTGACCAAGAAGCAGACCTCGCCGACGTCGCCCATCGGGTTCAAGAGCAAGACCGATCCCGCCGGCGCAATCGATCAGCCGGTCAATCCGATGAAGAAACTCATCGCCGGCGGGGCCACGTTCATCGCGCGCACCCACGCCACCCAGGTCAAGCACATGATGGAAATGATCGAGCGCGCGTTCGATCACCAGGGCTTCAGCGTCATCGAATGTTTGTCCGAGTGCGTCGAATTTTTCCCGGACGTATTCGATCCGGCCGATCCGAAGAAAGGCGGCAGCTTCGAAATGGTCCAGGAAAAGAAGTGGGACAACACGCCCGAGGACGAACTGAGGCACGACGTCACCGACGAGCTCGCCGCCTACAAACTAGCCCAACTCCCGTTCCCCGGCGTCTTCGGCGTCTTTTATCAAAATGACAGACCCACGAAGAATGCGCTCGAGAAGAAGTGGATCGAAAGCAGTCGCGAGAAAACTGGAAACGCCTCCGACTTAAAGCTGTTGCAGAAAACATTCGACCGAATGAAATGACGGCGCTTCTCGCGCCGTCATGTTTGGAGGGACGCGCTCCGTCGCGTCCTCTTTGTCTGTCATAAGTGTAGTGGCGGCTGTGTCAGCCGCAAATGAGTGTGATATTCTGCCCGCGATGGCTTCGCGCGAGCAAAACGAACAAAAATTTGGACACTGGGAAGAATTGCCCAATGGCGGCCGCCGTTACTTTCGCGACTTTCTCGGTCGCGCGGGCGGGCGCGCTCGTTACGTCAAAGAAGTGGATGCGGCCGAAAAAACGATTCGATTTGCTCAGGAAATTTATGATCAGGCTGGCCGTCTTGTGGCCGTGCATGAGAAATTTCCCATCGATTTAGGTCACAAACAGTTGTAAAATCTGCTCGATGAAGATTACCCGCCAGATTGCTGCCGATAAAATCGCCGACTACCTGCATGGCAAAGTGAGCCAAGCAGACCTGGTTGATTGGTCTGAGCGCGCTATGATGGACGCCGATTTCGACGAGGCCGACATTGAGGTTTTGTCAGATATTATTGGCCGACTAGGCCTTGCCGACGTCGCCGAATTCGGGTTGCGTTGGCAGGACTGCGAAGAATTTCTGCGCCGACTCGGCTATCGCGCAACCGTGACCGTCTCTACCGCATGAAGCCGCAGGTTCCGGCCATGAAACTGAATTATTTTCCAGATACCGACTCGCTTTACATCGACCTCTCTCAGAAACCGAGCGTGGAGAGCCAGGAGGTTTCGGAAGGCGTTGTTTTAGATTACGACGGCGAAGGCAATTTAGTTGGAATCGACATCGATCACGCGAGCCGAAAACTGGATTTACGCGAACTCGTCACTAGTCACATTCCTCTCGAGGCAAAAGCGTAGCTTTTCCTCATTCGTCACTGCTCACTTCTTGAAGAGCGCCATGCAGCCTGATCCACGCGACTACGAAATCCGCATTTGGTGTTCGCCCGAAAAAGGCGACGAATGGTTCATCGCCCAAGTCGTCGAATGGCCTGGCATCATGGCACATGGCGACACACGTGAGAAAGCCGCACGCCAAATTCAGCTCGCGCTCGAAGGCGCCTTGCAAGTCGCGGACGAACGCGGAATTAAGCCACCGGCGCCCGCGCTGGCGCACGCCTCATGATGCAGGCGTCAATCAACCATCAACTCTCAACCATCAACCTTCTGTGTTTCCTCGCTCTCCTCGTTCCTGCTTTTTTCGCGCCGAACGCCACTGCCGGCGAACGCAGCGTGACCGACGCCGAAGCTACCGGCACGTATCGCGATGCTGAAGGCAATAGCGAAATAAGGATCCTCGCGCTCGGACACGGCAAACTGAAAGTCCAGTTGGCGCTCGTTTACGAGTTCAAATCGGGAGAAGGCCCAATGGCAAATCTCGGCGACGCGTCAGGCGAAGCGACGATCGAGAACGATGTCGCTGTGTTCGTGCCGAAAGAAGCGGGTGACTGCAAAATCACGATGACGTTTCTCCCAAACGGCAAATTGAAGGTCGAGCAACAGGGCGAGCAGTGCGGCTTCGGTCACGACGTTCGTGCCGAGGGCACCTTTCGGAAGATCAGCGACCGCAAACCAAAGTTCGACGACGCTTGATGCGCTGGAATACAGAGAAATGGTGTCGATGTTTTTTCAACCACCAACTCTGTATTTCCTCCTTCCTCCTTCTTCTTTCTGACTTCTGACTTCTGACTTCTGACTTTGTTGTGGCGAGAACTGTCGGGCATTTTGTGATTGCGAGGCGCGCAATGGTGGGAATGTTCTAGACTATGATTGTTACACGGAGAATGATAGCGTTGGCTGCACTGCTCGCTTCAACTCTGATGGCAGCGTGTGGTCTGCGTTCCACGAATCCTTCTGGTGAAACTCTTACTGTCTATCAAGACGCACCAACTCTAAACCTGCTCGATCTCGGCCCGCCGGGGAGAAGTCCGGGCGACGTCCATCATTTTTTTGCTTCGCTACACTCTAGCCCCGGCGGTCCGGTGACGGGCGAGGTATTTGGCACAAAGACGTTGGTCAAGCTCGCGACTGACGCCAACCCAAACCTGGAGCAGCGCACAACGCTTCTCTCTTTTACCTTTGGCGATCGTCAGGACCAAATTATCGTTTTGGGCGTTGTGGATTATTCGCCGACCGGCGCTGAATTTGATGCGGGCCAGCCTGTCGTGCGTGCGATCTTGGGCGGCACCGGCAAGTACATGGGAGCGCGTGGCCAATTGACCAGTACGCGGAATGCGGATGGTTCGTACACGCAGGTGTTTACGCTCCTCAAGTGATGCGAATAGAATTCGGGGGATAATAATTCCCATCAACTGCTCTTGATATAAAAATCAGCTTTCCTCCTTCTTCCTTCATACTTTCGTTGCTTTGGTCACAACGTCCGCGCCGACGGCACCTTTCGGAAAATCAGCGACCGCAAACCAAAGTTCGACGACGCTTGATGCGCATGCTGGAATACAATGAAATAATGTCGAATGCTGGTTTTCCGATTCAACGATTCAACGAATCACGTGGCGAAGTCTAATCGAGTATCATTTCCGGTCTCCGGTCTCAGAGTTTCAGATTTTGAGCTCTTCCCTTTTTGACGTCTTCAGCTCGTCACCGTAACCGACGGATCGACCGTTCGAACCGAACCGGCGGGGTCCTGCCCTTCGCTATTCCGCAAGTCCTGGCGGGAGCGTCTCTTGATTAACACATTTATCCACGCGGTGCTTTGATCTCCGTCGGGCCCGACTGACGTTGAATGCCAAGCTCGCAAAACTTCCAATCGAGGATCATGCGCAAAAAGGGTATCGATCATTTTGTCATCGTAATATTGAAAATATCGTCCGTTTTCGCGCGAGTCGCCGTTGCCTGCCCTTACCGATAGGAACATGATTCCGTTTAGCTTTAAGGCTGTGGCAAGTCTGACAACCGCCGATTTTGCCTTTTCAAAAGGAAGATGAAGTAATGATGCGCAGGCCCAAACGCCATCGAATTCCTCCTTAAAAGCGATTTCCGAGAACGACAAGTGGACACAATAGGCGTGGGGGTATTCCTGGCATTTACGAACCATTCCGGTTGAAGCATCAAACGAGATCACGACATATCCTCTCTCAATGAAGAAACGCGTATCGCGCCCTGCACCGCAGCCGGCATCTAACAAGCGGCCGGAAGGAGGGACAAGTTCTAGGAACGGCGCATAGATGGACACCAGATCCAAGAAGAGCGTTTTATTCGCATATGCGTCGGCATGTTGATCGTAAAATCTGATGGTGCGGTCATCTTCGATGTGGGGATGCTTCTGAGGTAACATCACTTCATCGACTTTGCTTAATTTCGCCATTTTGTCTTGGAGCCTTAACACTGCACTTTCAATCGCTCCGTCAATGGCAAGCGGAAATACTACGTCTTCGAAGCTGGTAGCCGGACCGCTCAGCTTCCCGTCGTAAGCCAGCTGAAGAAGTCTGATGTGAGCGCAGAGCTTTCCGAGAAGATCTTGAAGTTCGGGTTTGTCTACAACGCCAGACTGAGTTTCGATTAATTCTAGCTCCTTTCGACCAACTCGTAAGATTTCACTTAAAATCTCATCGTCTTGCCCCGTGAACTTCTTGCCTTCCAGCAAATATCCAAGTGTCCGAAAATGGTGCCCTGTTTTTTCCTTATATTGCGCCTTTAAGCCTAACGCGAATTTGTTGTACAGGATTCTCGATTGAGTTCTAAGCTCTTTAAGAGGTCCGTAAAAGCTGTTTAGCTTTTTGATGATTTCGTCTCTTTCCTCTTTGGACTTAACAAGGTTGAACTGCCGAATATTCGCTTCGTTCTGATACTTATTTTGAAGTCGTTGATTTCGGATTGTAAGCAAGGCTGCGCAGATCGTCAGCGTGCCTATCACCAAACTTGCTAATACGGTTAGGAGGCCAATGGTGATCGGGCCCCAAGTTTTAACGACATCTGGATCTTGCGAGCTTATCCAGTTAGCAATTTCTTGAACCATGAAAGTTGCCTTCCACGACAGTGTTCTACTTACTCAGCGAGCGAGGCCATTAGCTGCTCAGTCCCAAAGTTGAGAAGAAAGTCGGCGTAGTAGCTGCTGAAAACATCTTTGAGATAGTCGCCGACGTCAACAGGCCTGTCTCCTTGCTTCAATTCGTATTTGCGGTTCTTAGTGATGCTAAACAAGAAGATCGTATGAAAATAAACGGAGCTGATGTACTTCTTTTCGGCTAACTCCTTGTTCTCTACGCTCAACCCGCTCTGCTTGCTGAAATGATTTCGTAACACGCGGCTATCCATGTTGATGAAGATTTTTTCTAAGTTGCCCTCACCATTCAGCAGAGGGTGCATAACGTCCTCGAAATCCATTTCAATATTCGCCTCTCCGAGTTTGTCCCATGTCGTCGAATTCGGTGTTTGTGCGTCGTCCTTGTACGCCAGGACGTAGTCGGGCAATCCAGGGGGTTCTTCTTTCGGTTCCTCTTTTTTGACTTCCTTCGGCTTGGGCTGAGGAGCAACGACCTTTAACCAAAAGCGACACTCCAAATCTTGGGGGCCGCCCAGCCTAGCTTGAATTTCTACCTCATCTCCAGCTTTCAGCTTTTCAGTCGCACCAAACCCGATTTTTATTGTTCCTTCTTTTGGACTCGATTTACGGATGTCGATGAGTTTATCAGGCTCATCGACCGGGCCGGGCGCAGTTCCGCGACCCTGCTCATTCTGACGAAATTGGAGAACGGAGACTTTTAGTTCGCCAGGATCTTCCGATCGATCAAAGTAATTATCCTCGACATCGGTCGCGAACTGAACCGTCTTTTCCTCAGCTTCAGGAAGGCTGATTAGCTTGTCGCCCTTGCCGGTCTTGATATTAAAAAACGACGGATAACGTTCCGGATTGAATGGTTCCTTCGTTTTGACCGGTTTAGGTTTTTCAGGCTTCGGACGCTCTTTTTTCTCACTCTCTTGACCCTCAATCTTGAAAGTTTGGCTGAGAAGGCGCATCAAGTCCTTGTTGAAGGGTAATTCTTTCGAAAATGCCTTCAGTAGGTCCTTCGCGTCACCTCCTTCCACTGAGATTGCGTTCTGACGCTGCTTGTAGATGTCAGCGAGTTCACTTTTCTGAAGAGCTGCTGCTACTCTTTTTCGAAGTTCGGCGGTATCATCGCCAGATTTAAGCCGATCGCGGGAAGCCATAAACAGTTCGCTTCGGAAGTCATATTTCAAGCCAGTGCAATCCACGTGGACGAGCAGATGGTTTTTGAGGAGGGGCATCTTGAGACTCCGACTGATAAACTCAGGTGTAAAGTGCCCATGAACCTGTCCATTGAGACTGAACAACACGGCCATGCTGTCGTGCATGAATTCCGTTTGGATTATATCTCTGGTTTCTTTAACGGATCGGCCTTCGACTTTTGCCTTAAAGACATAACAAGTGATTTTCATTCGCCCGATGTCGTGGTCGGCTTCCTCGACTGAAAATTTTCTATCAACGTATTTGTTCTCCTCGCGTTCCAGGCGGTGTTTCAGACCAAAGCAATCGATGTGGAGTACCTTATTCCGCGGATATCGTTCCGCGGTATCGACGAGGTAAATCGGCAGAGCCGGCTCGAACAGAAACTGATCAATCGCCCGTCGAGGTTCCTGCGGTAAAGCTCCACGCGTGCCAGCCGGAAGATCGTAATCGTACAGCTTGATGATAGTTCCAGTTGTAAATTTCCGGTTTGCGAGACCCAAGTTGAGTTCCGTGATCGGAAACCGCGGAATCCTTCCGTCGATCTTTAGATACTCATACCATGTGCTCCGTTTCGATTTCGCTTCCTCCTCTGTCAGAGGGTGCTTCCTGATCAATGTGAAGCCGAAATCCCCGGTGTTATCGAAACGCTTGGACCCGATCAAATGGTAACGCTGTTTGCCGCAGAAAACGATCGCACCCGTCCCGCCCATGTTGTACTTGCCCTGGACGAAAGCGATTTCATTTTTGTTGCCGCGAAGGAGCGAGAGAAACGTAGTTTCAAAATCGTCTGGGTGTTGCCCCTCTCCGTCGTCATAAACCAAGAGGCAGGGATGTTTGGTTGATCCGCTTGCGACAATCTGAATCGCCATGCCTTCTTCCCAACAGCGGCGAAGTAGGATTGCGTCAATACAATTAGTAATTTTCTCAATTAGTGCAGCAACAGGCGATGATTGTTGATTCTCTATAACTCCAAAATTGTTTTCATTGTTACCGAGCGGATACCATCTTATCGACGTGTTCTGTCTCAGTGCGGCGGCTATATCATTCTCTGAATTAGCGACTATCAGCGCTCGAAATAGAGACTTTGCTGCTTCAGCGTTCATGTCATCAGAATGCTATGATGCCGCCTTTAGGACCGCATTAGTGAATGCTTCGTACTCGCGTTCGTTTCGCTGAAAATCTGATTTACCCGTTTGGATCAAATAGAGGCAAAACACGCCTGCGTAGCCTGCCCTTCTCGCCGTCTTTCGGAGGCGCACCAAATCTCCCTTTTTGCAACACTCAGCAAACAAGAAAAGCTTTCTGACGCCAAATTTTCGTAACGTAGCTGGGTATTTTCGATCGATAGACGTCAATAAAGATTTGCAGCTGATGACCGCCTTAGCGTGCGTTACGCGGATGAATCGAAAGTCCATGACGGGTCGGTCTCCGCCATTCCACCGGCCCAGGTATCCTTTATCGTGGATGATGATGTCACATTCCGGCGAGCAGGACGCATCATTTCCATCCAGAAGGTGACCCCAGTTTACGTCGCAATTCGTATGCGATAATTGGTCACGTAGGAAATAGATCAGCCGCGCTGAAAGATGAAGGCCTCGTATGAATCCGAGGATTTCTCCAAGCCGGCTTCCCTTCTTTTTCGTAACCTCCGGTGGAGCTAAACGAAGTTCCTTGAGCTCGCCTGCCAACTCGTACAGCTTGCCGAAAGCGATTGCCTGGCCAAACTTGTGCTTCGGCGTAGTAACCGCGGCCGGACGCTTTCGTCTGCTCAATCGAAGCGAACGTTTGGCTGATTTTTTCGGCGACATCATGATTTACGATGGCGAAGTATCTTTGGAACGACATCCTTGAGCCCGACACCCAGATCTCGCGCTGCCTTGAAGAGCTGTTCTTTGCCCCTCCGCGAGAGTGTCAGTCGGCCGATTGGGCCGTCGATGGCCAAGCTTACAACTTCCTTTGGAGAAATGTGTTTCTGAAAGGCTCGCTGGATTTGTTTCGCACTTGTGCTGCCTCGAATGACGAACTCAACAACATAGTGTCGCTTCGTTTTAGTGTTCTGGACGGCCTCAACAATGGTACCGATCGGGCTGTCGGCTCGAATGCGTCTTAGTTGTGCGACCGCCCGTAAGTCATCCGTATCAAGATCACCTCTTGCCAGCGCTTCACCAACGAACCGTTGTTGATGTCGAGGGATCAGCTTTAGGTGGGCAGCTGCATCCACGCTGTCTAACTGACGGCGTTCGAATAGATCTTTCACCGGTTTTGCGAGATTCTTGACATATGAGAACTGCCTGAGCATTTTCGGCGAAACGCCGACTCTATCGGACACAGCTTTATAACTCCCTAGCTCCGAAACGGCGAGGTCTAGCCAGCGAGCGATTCGTGTTAGTGGAAGTGGCCGATTTTTCGCATGTGTCGACGAGATTATTGCGGCCAACGCTTCATCTAGTCGCCTTTGGCGAGAACGATTTTTTACGCGAAGCTTCGTCACTTGACGAAGCCTTGGGCTCGCAACCATTCAATTAGTATCTTTGATGCCAATTCTTCCGGCTCCATAGCGAGCCGTTTTGTTGCAGCTACAAGGCCCTTTCTTAATTCCGCAGGAAGGCTAATCACTATACTTTCTTCGATGTAGGGTTTCATCGCCTCATCGAAGATTTTCTTTGCCGTCGACGCGCGATCTTTTTCACCATACTGAACCAAGCGGCGCTTTTGGTGAGGTGTCGGTTTATATTCAACGATTAACTCCAACAACTCCTCAGCTTTTCGGATGTTATTTTGCGCTGCCCGTAGCGCGCGCTTCACATCAGCCGGAGATACCTTTCTCGCTTGAAGCAATCGCTTCATTTTCGGCGAGGCTTGCGACTCTATCCGAATGTACTCGCGAATCCTCCGAATCGATAAACCAGTTTCTTCCTGAACCCTGCGCTCGTCTTTGTCGAAGTGTTCGTAAAGATCGGTAATCGCTTCCGCAATGTCTCGATACTCGACCTCACGCCGCTGCAGATTCTCAACAAGCGACCGCACTACCGCCTCCGTCTTACTAAGCGGACCAGCAAATACAGCGCGAATCTCCTTTGCTTTAAGAATCCTCTTGTGTGCCAAAAATCGCCTCTGCCCCGAAATCAATTCATAAGGCGGATTGCCGATATGTCCGAGCAGAACGACCGGCTGCAGCAACCCATGCTTTTCGATACTAGCTGCTAGCTCGTCTAATCCAGTCGTCGCGTCATGCACGCGGACGTTGCGATCGCTAATATTAATGTCCTTTAGCGGAATGTCGTAGATTCGTTCCAAGCTCATACGTTTAAAGATGGCAGATAAGACAAGCCTTCGGCCCGGTGTCCTCTTCTTCTATTCCAGCTAAAACTTGGACGAGCGGCCTGTTTGGGCGGCTAGCTTTCCTGCGCTCTTCGATCTCACTATGCCTGCGTTTGATCGCTGCAACATTCTCTGGCTTGCGAAGCTCACTCAAAGGCATCCGCTGAACCCACGTAAAGGTTTTGCCGACATCGTCGCTTAGTTTTTCATATTTCTGTGCTTCGTCGAACTGATCGGGATGAGTTTCGAGCAATCGCACCCATTCGATCGGTTTCTGGAAGAAACAGAAGAAGCAACCGGAGTGAGTTCTGCCCCATTTCAGGTACGGCGGTAAACCGATACCACTCTCTTGGAGTATTTTCATCACTCCCGCATAGTCGATGCCGTCATCCTTAAAAGGGAATACAGCCTGGATATTGGATTTAGTGCTGATGTAGCCGACTCGGTCCTCGTCTGCGCGCAAACCGACGTAGCTGATGATCGGATCATCGCCAACGTATTCTTCGAACGGTTTCAGCTTTAGATACTTTGTGCACCACCGCATTTGAGGAGACGGGAGATATCCGCCAAAGACTTCAAGCCAGTGGTCGAACCCGGCTTTTGCGTTAAGGCGAACAATTTTCTTCCCTAGAAACGCCTCTACCTGGTTCAGGTATTCATAGGTTTCTGTGAGTTCTTTTTCGGTGTCGCAGAAAACATATTCCATCTCTGGGACACGATCTCGCATGTACAACGCGAGTGCGGTGCTGTCCTTGCCACCAGACATGCAGAGGATATGACGAGTTGGTTTATCCACGCGATTTTTTCCCGTTCTTTTCCAATGTGTTCCAGATCGCACGTGAGGCAGCAGCTAGAGCTAGCCGTTGATTCCCGGCGAAAAGGCGCTCGAACTCTTGTTGCAACTTGCCCAGTCTGTTTTCCTCCTCGGTTGCGAAGTGCAGTATCTCTTCATGCTCAATCCCGTTGGCGCGCGTAACTGCTAGGCGGATGGCCGTGTCATTCTTCCGTCGTCCCTGCGAAAAGACGATGCTCTCAACACGATGAAATCTAAGGGCGGCCTCTGCTAATGCAGCGTTGAACGCATCTTCTTCTGCGTCATACCATTTCGACGGTGGTTTCAATGCGAGATAACTGCCAAGGGATTCCAGCCAGTCTGCTTCAGGCAGCTTGTCATCTATCAGACGGAGGCAAAAGGCCCGAAGTGTCGATTCAGAAACATTGAGCAAAATCTGTTCGGCTCGCTGTGCGAGACTTGTCCGGAAGGCTTGAAATGAACCAGGCAACTCGAACGCGACGCGAAGCTGTTTGCGCAGGCGCTCCTCGAGCTCCGGATATGCCATTCTTAGGTCATTCAGAGCGATTCTGAGTGCCTCGATGAACTGCGCAGCTTCTTTGTCGCCACTGCGTTTCCCAGTTATCGGTTTGAATCCTGAAGCTTTGGGTAAATCCGCAAAAAGAAGCGTCGCTGGCTCGCGGGCACTCAGAATTGCATCCCGAACCCTTAACGCGATGGACGAAAGGTTCTTGGTATTTCGAACATAGGGAGGCAACTCCGCCACAAAAACGCAAAGGCGCTTCACAACGTCTAGTAGCTCAATCTCGCGATCTTTAGAGCGGCCGATTTGCAGAAGGGCGATCAGTTTATCGAACAGTTCGGCGCGAACTCCTTGGATCTTACAAAACTGAATATCGAAACGTTCCGGCGCCTTAGTCAATAATAGGATCGCTTCTGCATTGAATTCCCGAAGGAATGTCCCGTCTTTGTAAAAGGCCACCTCCTTTTCATTCACGATTGCGAACACAGTGAGCAAAAGTGGGAAAAGCCCGTCACGAACGCCATAAGGCGCCCGACGCAGCTCCTCGAAAATCACGGCGACATTGACCCTCGCGTCAGGCTCCTGCTGAACGATCTCCTTTATACGCTCCAAGGAAGGATTGACGCTGCATTTTTTGTCCAAGATCAGATTCGGAACATCGATACGCCAAGTGTCACCGACCTGTTGGTGGAGTCCCGTATTGTGGAGAACAGAAAGGTACATTGACATTTCCGGCGGCTTCTTCGCCGAGTCCATCCCGAGTAAAGGCTCGCCCGCATGGTCGAACATTCGCTCAATCAATCGCATCCGCGCCGCGGCGGCAGCGGAACTTAACTCTCGGCGATTTACGAGCTCATTCTGAATCCGAGGAGCTTTAGGAAATACATGATCGCAGATCCCGGACAGCTCTTCGAGGAGATCACGACCACCCGCGATTGGTCGCGCTCGACCTTTATGAAACCACTGGAGCGACGATTCTATTCGGAACTGCTTAAAGCTGATGAAGCTTTGAATTCGCTGTTCCAATTGCAGGCGCGCGGCATTCTTTTGCCTCGCAACCTCGTTGCGCGCATACTTGTCGGCATTCAGTTCGAGGACGTTAGTGGCAATCCACTCCCATCGGCGCGCCTCCTGAACCAGACTCGCTAGGTTATTTAATGGTTGAGGAACTGCGAGTAGCAAAGCCTCCCGTTTTCTTAGAAAGGCATGTTTCGCGCAGGTCAAAGCCGCTCGATGTTCCTCGGCAGTCTCACATAGAGGAACCACGATCAGTCCATCGGCGGTCGTCGGGTCATCTAGCACGCTAGCGAGATCAGGTACCGAACAATAGCGGACAGTCCAGTGGCGAAGGTTGCCTGTCTGAATGTAGTGTCGACGCGCAACGATAGGACGAGTCTCAAGGAATTCTTTGATGTATGGCGCCACACTTTGGGATGCGGCAACTGCTTTGCGGGCATCATCGTACGCCTTGTCTAGATTAACAGAAGTGTGTGGCCACAGACAAAGACCTCGCGCTCCGCGGTTCCAGAGTGCGCGTTTACCGGTTCGGAGTTTCTGAAGCGCAGAAAGAACACGCGATCGAGTCGTTCGATCTCCGGCGGCAACAGCGCACAAAACCGACTCCTCGTTAATGGGTAGATCCTCGTCGTCGTGGAGATTCAAAACTCCAACGGTCTTGAGAATCTCTTTGTCGAGATCGTCCTCAGTCGCAAAACTGTCGATCATCGAAGAGATTAAATTCCAATTATTCCGATAAGTTTGGACGGCGAGCCGATAACCGAAGTTTGTGCGCACATAATCGTAGAAATTGTGCAGCCGGTACAACTGGCCATCACGAACTCGCTTCTCTGCGAAGGCTTGCAATCCAAAGGGCTCGTTCGATAACAAGAAGCTAAAGAGCGACCTCTCATTCTGCCCAAACCGACGGAACGTGCGGATAAGGACGGGTAACACAGTTGGATGGATCGGGTACAGACGAGACGCCAATCCCGGTAAATCTTTCGGCGGTACAACACCGTACCATCCCAGCTTGACGATTTGTTCAGCCGCTTTTTTTAGTTCTTCCGACTGGATCTTCGGGATCTTCTGGAGCGATACGCTCAAGGCCGAAGAAATTAGTTCAGCGATCTGGCCAATTGGTTGATCGAATACAATCTCCTCAAAGCGCCCGGCGATTTTCTCCCATTCTCGCTCGGTAGATTGGTCAAGATGATCGGCATACGCGCTAAAGCCTTGATGAAGCAGGCTCACAACGAACATAGGTTCGTCCCCGCTGCGTGACGCCGCCTCAGCCAAGCGTTGAAGGAGAAACACGTCTTGTCGCCCTGGGTGCAAGCCTGCGAATTCTAGAAGCTTCCCAAGCTCATCTAGAATTAAGACCAATCCCTTGGCTTTTGAATCGACGATCAATTGCGTGTTAAGCCGGGTGAGCAAGTCAAGGATCTGGCCATCCGCTGGTTCCCAAGCGGAATCGACAAGGCGCTTGATCTCCCCCGCTAATTTCACCTTCGTGGCTCGGCCGTAGACTTTGCTAGCCGCCAGGTGCAGGGCCTTCAGGATTGAAACAGATAATGGCTGCCGCGCACACGTGACTAGGATCGGTAGGAACGACGGCGGCCTGCGACCGAGTTCTGTTACACTACGTATTTGCGGCGGAAGGTTGGCCTCGCGGCCAGCAAGCAAGTGAGCCAAGAGGAGCGCAAAACTCGATTTGCCCGCTCCGTAATGCCCCGTGATGCGCCAAGCTCGTTGACCGGAATTTGGCTTCAATCCTTCGCCGATGCGGCTGAGAGACGACCGCGCAAAGTCCGTAACGACATAGCCTGCAAGGGCAGCCGAATCGTAAAAGTCCCGCTCAAGATGCGCCGATCGCAGGAATCGACCCTCAAGGTCAAAGATATCGGCAATGCGTCCCTCAGACATTGGCGCCTTCTAGAGTATAAATAGCTTCCAGCAATTCAGTCGAGTCCAGTTTCCGGCGCCGTCGAAGTTGTTGCAGACTGGCAGCGTCACTGAACGTAAGCGCGCCCGATGTGTCGCAGTCGAGCGCTGCCAAACGAGCTCGAATGTCTTCTTCGGCCAGCTTGAAGATTTGGCCCGGGCTGCCGTGACCATTCGCGATCGTCTTGAACGGGAGCGTTTCTTCACGGGGATGGCGCCGCAACAAAAAATCAGCGACACAGTAGGTGAATAACTCCGGAGTAATATCCGGCTTTTCCTCTCGTCGAAAAGCGTAAATCGCTTCGCGACGTCCGCCGGTGTCGAGTTCCCTTTCTCCAGCTTTGATCAACAATTCCAATTCGACCAGCGGAGAATCGAGATTGTCCTCCTGCACATCTCCTTTTCGCCCGCGAGTCGGAACGTAGGTATGGAGAAAGCTGTCGAAATGCTGCTGGATCGTAACCGGCGACAAATGCTGATCCTGTAATCCCGATTCCTTCTTCAGGGCATCGACAGCGGCGGTCGGAGCAAGCGTCGGTTCCTGCCATCGATTTAGGAGATAGTCCCACGCGAGCAGGGGACTGCCCACATTTGTAGAAAGCTTCCAATGGACTAACCAAAGGGTTCGGACATCTTCCAGAAACGGATCGGCGCCCTCGTCTCCCAAAATCGCGCTGCCGAAAGCCGTCACGCGATGTCCACTTCCCTTGCCCGCCGGCTCGATCATACCTGCGGCGTGAGCCCAGAAACGGATCGCCCGCACCATGTTCTTGCCAACCCCGAGGTCGACCATGGCTTGCTGCTCATTGGAGAATAGCTGAGGCTTCTCGAGAACCCAATGGATCGCCTTGGGAAGCCAGGCATACCGGCACGGAAAGCCTTCGTGTCCGGAGATTCGGTACTGCACGGCCTATTTTGCGAAGAAATCCGCTTCAAGCGAGCAATTTTTTCCATTCTGTGATGGTGTCGCTTTCCACGATGTCGATCCTATCAGCAACGCCGCCCGCATTGCGACAACCAAACACCGATGAACACCAATGTGGTTCGTCCGCCAGATCCCTATCCCGATTGAAACTCGCTCGCTGCCCGCACTCGCTCGTTGCTACTGCCATTCCCAATCGCAGTGCCCGGCTTCCTAGGCGCTCTCGCTGCTCTCGGCACCTCCCGCCGTAAAGTTAATTCCCATTAACGCTTCGCGACTTTATCTTCTGTTTCAGAGATCCCTTTCCTCGATTCTCGCGAACGACTGCGGCTCGTCGATTGCAATTGCGCTTCAGTTGATAGCGAAATTTTGCCTTAGCGGTCGCATCTCAAACTGTAGGATCTGAGTTTCAGCCATGGTCATTCGCACTATCGGGCATCGTACCCATACAGTTACGGGTGAGGAATCCACTTTATCGGAAACCATACGCCAGCGCCCAATTGGTGCGGGCTGCTGGCGATTCCTCCACGCTAACGATGATAAAGTAAGTGCCTGTGGTTTTCGGAATGATGTGCGCAGCCGCCATGTGCTCTTTCGCCCAGCTGTCTGGTTGTTCCGCGAGTTTTCCGTCCGAATTATAAATATGAACGGACACCTTTGCATGATCGACTTCCGTTCCCAGCCAGAACCAATATTCATTCCCTTTAAACAATTGTTGCCGAATCGCTTTCCTTTTACCCGAAGCGAGGTCGCCTGGCCAGTAATCCTCGCGCACCTGAAATCCTTGTTCTACATAGGGTTCTGCCGCCAGAACAACCCATGCCCGCGCGTACACTGTGGTGGGGTCCACCCCCGAGGCGAAAATCGCAGGCGGTAGCACAACGATGGCGGCCAACAGGAAGGGCGTGCAGAGAGGGACCTTTGCGAAAGGGTTCACCCGAAATTTCTCACTCTTTCTTGATGATGTCGTTGCCGAGCCGTGTAGTGATCTCGTTGACCTTCTTAACTGATTCGGCAGAAATGCGAGCATTGCCGATCCTACCGGCACGGGCACACGCCTTGCAACAATCAAACACTGACGAACATCAGT